>Ga0307512_10008291_pt1 | contig 10153 bp, 13 predicted proteins | sample 14_EM_MG_FD_200267 | JGI IMG/M metagenome (GOLD analysis project Ga0307512, IMG submission 200267) | Populus trichocarpa ectomycorrhiza microbial communities from riparian zone in the Pacific Northwest, United States - 14_EM | ecosystem: Host-associated > Plants > Roots > Unclassified | place... | reverse complement strand
GGTGGACAGGAAATTTGTTCGGACCGGTGCAAACCTGTGCCAAAATTCCGCGTCAAATTCGTTCGGTCGCCGATCGAACCTCCCTTATTTTCCTGGGTCCTCTGCACATAGATTTTTGAACGGAGGGCGTACTTGCTGCACGGTCGGGTTCGGAAACATTTGGTGAAAAGTATTACGTGTGGATGGGGCGAGCTGCGGCATCGATAACCGCATGCCACGCAAACGATGGTTTTAAACACACGATAGAAGTGACGCTGTAGGACCACCGAATAATTATAGGTGGCGAGGTCTATTGGGCCGTCCGAACGAATCGGACTCTAAACTACGGCACGTCCCAGTGGTGTGCATCCCAGTCTAAGCTTTCCTGTAGCCTCCCTAATTTTGCGTCCATCCAATGGACTTCCCCGCCCAGCTTCGAGGGTTCTGACGCTGCTGAATCGATTTTTCCAGCGGGTTTCTCGCTCCACTCGGCTCTCAGCTCGGAGGCCAGACTGAACGGCCTTCTTTCGCGCGAGGAATGACTGTTTTCAGTGTATGTAGCTTGGAACTTGGTTTTCCACTAGAGACCTGGAGTTCTCCAAATGACACCCAGAGGTAATGCGCTTACGCACAAATCTGTCTACCTTCGTCTGAGACTCACACTAGGAGTCCAGTTCCTTCTTTCATGCGGGTTGTTACCAGATTATAAGGAGGTTGAGGGTTCATCTGTCCTTCAGGGTAAATGGGGCACGGGTCCATGCGCCGGCGTGCGGTAGGCTGATCGGGGCCGCGATGGCACCAATTACAGGGTAGTATGGTCGACTGCCAACCCTGTTGTCAGTTTCGAGAGCCTTGACGTTGTCGATGGAGAGGGCGTGGGAAAACCCGGACGGTGGCGGCGAGGGGAACCTGGAAAAGGCGCGGCACAGTATGCCAACGTGTCGACGTTGAATAGTAGTACTGAGGGCCAGCAACCCTCTGCCAAATTCACTTCCGAAGTGAGGCATCCCACAGGGTCCGTCGCGTGAAAGATTCGCAGTTTAATGAAATCCACATTGAAGACACGCGTCACCTGGGACGGAATGTATTGTAACTGCAAATGAATTTTGGATTTTGTATATGATTCGGGGAAAGACGCAAGCATCCAACGGCCCACAAACTAGAAGTGGTATAAAGCAGTAATCGATATAATCCAGCAAAGCGAAACAGAGTTTGAGACGCGATCGGCTCATCTCTTGCGCGACTCATATCCATCGAAAGAAATTCCAAAAGCGCATCGAGACTTGGAAAATCCAGCTATCAATCCCGTCGGTTCGATGGGGCACCCGATATGAGCTGGGTAGTAATTTACCCAGGGTGAGTGGTTCCCAATAAGGACGCCCGTGGGAACTCTATCATGTGTGACGCGGCGGAGTAAGTATCGCAGCGTAAACGCATACCGCACGTTGTACACAATTTCCACCCATTAGCCTCGTGTTGACCGCAAGGATCACCATGCCCTCCAACCTGATATCCGCTCCTTCCCCTCAAACCTCCATTCTCAGCGATTCTTCATCATGGCTGCCGCTGCACCTCAAGATCCGATCTGTGGAGAAGCACCGTTCCGGGAGTTTGCAAACAGTAGCCAGACATCGGAGCGGCTGAGACGAAGATCTGTCCCTTTACTCAACAGCAAGGAGCTACTGCGAAACTTCCAAGCACTGACACAAAGGGATCAAACGAAATTTCTAGACAAGGTCGATCAGGTATGTCGAAATAGCCAATTCTTCTTTCTCGATATCTACCCTCCATTATTTCTGCGAAGGCATACCCGACCATCGACTCGTCAAATGCGAAATTCGTAATCACATTGGGGGACGTGTGCAGCGCAACTGAGCGACTTCCAACTTCTGCTCTGCTCTCAGCAGGACTCGAGAAACGTGGTAACATCGCAGTAGCGTCTGGAGGATTTACGGACATCTGGCGAGGAGAATACTATGCCATGCAGGTGTCCATCAAGGTTTTTCGCATACGTTCTGCCCAAAATCTGAGAGGGGCAAAGCAGGTGAGCATACAGTCAAGATCAGAGGTCTGCTCACGAGCGAAATTGTCAGATTCTGTGGGGGCGGATCCCGACGTGGAGGAGGCTATCCCATGAGAACATCCTATCGTTCCGCGGGGTCACTACAACACTCTTTCAACTTGCCCTCGTTTACGATTGGGGGGACAAGGGAAACATTAGCCAGTACATAGGGTCGAACCCCCGCGCGTCTCGCACGTCTCTGGTGCGGAAGCTCATTACCGCGGCAACCGTAGAAAATCACTAACTTTATTCTCCTTATGCACGGTAGCTACTTGGTGTCGCGGAGGGATTAGAATACCTCCACTCTCTTAATATTCCACACGGGGACTTGAAGGGGGTAAGGTGTCTCTCTCATCCTCTGATTGTATTCCAACTTCTGCAGCCATGGCGTTGAGACCCCTTTCTCTCTTTTGTCCTCAGTTGTGCAACCGTACTGATTCCACTGCGACAGGAGAATGTTGTTATTGACCAAAATGGATGCCCTCGTCTGACAGAGTATGGTTTGGCACCCATCAACTCCGACTCCAGATTCACAGCAGCAGCGGCGACAAGAGCCACCTGGAACTTGAGGTGCTTGGCCCCAGAGGTCATTGAACCCCGTCGTGGCGATGACGGGAAACCGGTGATGGAATCGAAACATGCCGATGTGTTTGCCTTTGCTATACTTGCATTTGAGGTCTTCGCCGAGGAGGTTCCGTTTCCAGGGCAAACACCAACAGTGGCAGCCTTACGTGTGCAGAAGGGAGAGCGGCCAAAGATACCACAGAATGCCTGGCAGATGGGACTCACTGGTGAATTATGGAAGCTCCTCGAGAGTTGTTGGCACCAGGATCCCAAGAGACGCCCCTCGATGAAGAAGGTTGTAAGGAGATGGCGGAGGTTCGTTAGTCATGAGAACGACAGGATTGTGGCCGACTCTCGGACTTCGCTCACGGTTCTCTCAACTTCCCACGATCAACTCAGAAAAACACCGCCTGCCCTAGACCCTAGTCGTTCTCGAGCCGAGGACATCCAACCAATAGCCAGTGAGTCTTTCTTCCTAAGAGGGTACCGATCCCAGGTACTGATGTACGGATCCAGGGCCAGTGAAACGCAGAAAAAAGTGGTTCTTCGGATTATTCTGATCTCGTCATCTCAGGTTCTTCCGGCACACATGTACTATATCGCTGTATCGTTATGTACTCTGGGGTACCGCTGTAAGCTATGGTACGATTAACACACTACAAGACGTAGATAGTGTTTATATCGATCGAGCAGAAAGGAGTTCTTACCTGCACTTCATATTCATAATACGTACCGTCTTCAGTCGAATATATGTTGAGTTTGGTGTACGGTGACGTGATTGGTAAAGTAGGTGAAGACCGACCAACAGGAAACTCACAACTGTAGCTTGCGGGCCATGCGACAGCGCATGCAAGGTGGGACACGGGCCCGTCACCCATCTCATGTTTTTCTAGCTTGAAGCATCCATTATTTGATCAAATACGCGCTGATCACGCACAGGTTGTGAGTGCCGCAGTCCCTGAAATTCGATTCTCGTACATGCCTGACTCATGAGCAAACCAGCCATTTAGAAGTTCATATTCTTATACGACGTGTTTATGTCGAGGCCACCCCAGCACGTTGAAGCCAGACGTCTCGATGACGCTCGAATATGAGGGGTAGGTTTCAGCATCGCCCTCCGTGTTCGCCTTCGAAGTCTCTATTTGGAATCCGTGCACATCGCACTTGCTCCATTTGCCTATCGCGATAACAATCTACAGCAGAACCTCCGTAATTACATGGGTTGCCCTCTGCCCCAAGTCCATGCGGCATAATTTAGCTGAGAGAGGATGGCTTTTACATCCGGCCGCGCATCGCGATCCTCCGACCAGCAACGCTCGACAATTTTCCAGAGCCCATCGGTAAATCCAAAGTTTGTCGCTTCGGGTGGCTTTTTCGGTCGCACCCCTTCGAGTATCCTAGCCACCGCGGGGATCTCGGGAAGCTCCCAATAAGGCACCTTGCCGTATAGGACCTGGTCATACTTCATCAGCAAGAAGTATCGTTCTGCCATGACGTAGCGACCACAAACCTCATATACAGTCATCGCGAGAGAATAGCAGTCAGATTGTTTCGATGGTCGGGATGTCTTCAACCCAAACATCTCCGGCCAGAGTGTTTCTGGGCTCATCCACCGACGAGTTCCCCCGGAAGTATAAGACATCAGAGATATCCCCGATTCGATAGAGTTCTCAGAGGTGAGAGGAGGAAAGGGACCGCCTGTAGACGTCCGAGGTGCCACACGGACGATAGTTGAGAGCCCGAAATCCGCAAGACATGCACGATAATCTTTTCGGATTAGGATATTTGCCTGATTGACGAAGTCAGTGGGCAACGGGAGAGGGTGGCAATCAAGTCGACGGACCCCCTTCAAATCTCCGTGGACCATGTCAAGTCCGTGCAAATACTCCAGCCCATGTGCAACATCCACCAGCTGTAGAAATCAATCATATCCGGCCGGCATGTGTGAAGGAGAACACGGTAACTCACGAGTTGTGCGCGGTTCGCTTTTCTGTGCTTTTCAGTGAACTCGTTGATGTTACCGTGGTCCATCCATTCTGATGCCATCGAAAACCTCTCACTCCTCACATTCGCACCAAGTAATGGCAGAATATTCGGATGTTTGAGGTGCTTCCAAGCAACCGCCTCTCTACGGAACCTCTGAGAAGCGATGAGATTAGAGTTGAATTCCATAATTTGCATATGCGAATGGACCCACCCTAGCATACTCATCAAGATCGTTAGTGCAGACTCTCACGACCTTGATCGCAACTCGACGACCATTATGAACTCCTTCGAACACATCCGCGTTACCACCGGTATGTGTTGGGCGAGGTTTCTGGTTATCAAAGCCTGTGATGAGCATTGAGGTCGGGACCTCCCGACGACTACACATCTTGCATAACAGGTTCAGAAATTTGGGCCATTCGTTATCGGATACCACGTTGTTGTCGAGGATCTGAATCCACGCATTAGTCCGGAGGGGATAATAAAAGAGACTTGAAATCGTCCCTGGTCTAACTCATCGATAAGTTCCTGGCTAGGCGAATCTCGGGCCTGTTCTTCTGCCTTTCGCAAAGCAGGAGAACTACTGGAGAGTGGATGAGTCCTTAGAACAAGGCATTAGATCAACACAAAATAATCTCGTTTAAGGAAGGGACCTACATATACGACAGGAAGTTCAGCATCTCCGAGACTGTGATGCGGTCCTCTGGATCCGTTTCCCAGCACTTCGTTAACGTCCACCAGAGCCCCGGAGTTAAGCCGAGCTTCTCTTGGCCTTCAGGTTTACCTGGGCGCTTGAGGTTAACGATTCCGGGCTTCGCTTCCGCTTCCGTCACATCAATGGCTCTCCACAAGAACTCTCCCAAGAATACCTAAGCAGAATTAATTACTGCGACGGAATGCAGTTCTTGCGACGGCGTACCTCTGCGGCGACAAACCCATAGGAAAACATGTCGGATTGTCTGGAGCTTTCTCCGTTCTTGATTATTTCCGGTGCCAGGCGTCGAGAGGCATGGGTGTCTGCTCTATTCGAACTAGATTCCAGTTCTCTGTTACGCGCAGTTGTGGCGAAGCCAACATCCGAGAGACAAGCGCATCCAACCGTGTTCACGAGGATGTTTTGCTTGACAAACTCCGTGAGTAATGCACGACAAATAATGGAGTCGAGGTAAGGGCTGACTGGCTTCAAATTTCTGTGTATCACCCCGTACGAATGAAGGTATTCTAGTCCTTGAGCCACGTCTATCAACTGGGACCAAAAAGGAGATTCAATAAATATTACCTTGGCAGAAAAGAGGTGGCAACTTACCAAACGAATGCGATCAGCGTCACGATGCTCCTGCAGATATTCCATCACGTGTCCGTTGGGTATCCACTCCGTCACGATCCGGAGGGGGCGGAGTGTGATGCCAAAACACGGGAGGATATTGGGATGGTTCAAATTCACCCATAACGCAACCTCCCTGTATAATTCCTGAAGAACATCAACAAACAGTTCACTCCAGTAAAGGGGAGAACGGTCATAAACCTGATGGACCTTCCCTATTTTGATCGCCTTGAGGCACACGTTGATTCGGGTGCGATTATGATTTTTGAGACTCATCTTTCCCCTCCATATTTCTGCGTGCTCGCCCACAGCGTGCGGGTTCACAGTTAGTTTCGAAATCTTACAAGAAACAGCGAGAGACCTCGGAAATGTGATCCGATGACCGCATACCTCCCGGAGGTTATGCAATGTGCGTACAAATAGTTCTCGAGGTAATCCCTGGATATGTAGTACCTGAACGAAAGGTCAAAACCCAGAATCGACGCAGCAGAAGTGATGAACGTTTGCCTACGCACATCGTCGAGGAAGTCGACAAATTCCTCGAGCGCCGCATCCTGTAGGTAGGTTATGCAGTCCTTGTATTCAGTACTATCGAAGAACCTCTCGAGGGCAAGCCGAAACTCGGGGGAGGACTTGCTAAACCCGCGAAACCGTTTCGAAATGGAGCCCGGAACCTTTTTTAACACTTCCGACATCTGTGGGCGCAATATAGGCTCTTGATTCCAACAGCCCTGCATCAATGCCCACAAATCGTCTGTGAGGACTGGGTCGGCTGGACGAGGGGGACGTTTGCCCTTAATAATGTGCGTTACTGACGTGACGAGTGCGCAGTTGCTGAATGGAACTACGCCAGTGAAGATCTTCATTGAAGTAGTGATGGATTTGTCCTCGAATCATCGTAGTGTGGGTTTACATGACGCACCTCGACCATGACCATCGCGAATGAGAAGACATCCGATTCCTTGGTGAATCTCCCTCGGTTTTCCAGGATTTCCGGCGCTGTCCACCGCGTAACGTGATCATACACCTCTGAGGTATCAGACGCCGAATCTGGGATCCCTGTCACTGTGGAATGGGAAAAATCTGTGATCCGCGCCTGGCCGAAACCGTCTACTAGAACGTTTGACTACGGAGTGTCAAGATAATTTGGTGCGAGCATACGTGAGGACATACCCCTTTTATGTCGCCGTGGATCACGCTGCAGGAGTGGAGGTAGTTCAGGCCTTCAGCAATATCATGTAACTAAGGAGGGCCTGGTGAGGGGAGAACCAATGTGCTGGGACGAGACCTACGAGCGCGAACCGACATTTCTCCGGGTGCTCATTAATATACTCCGTCAGACCTCCACCCGACATCCAAACGGAAACGAGCTGGAGGGGATTATGGATGGCACCAACAAAGGGGACAATATTCGAGTGTTTTAGGTGGTGCCACGTGACGGCCGCCAGGTAAAATATCTGCAGGACATAGAACTCTTTGGAAGTGGGAACTTGAGAAAGGACGGGAGGGATTGTGTACCTTCACTTTCTGCGGGTCTCCGTCTGAATACATTCGCACCTTCTCGACGCAAACTTTGAAGCCGTTCAGAGATCCCTCGTATATGTCGGTTGAACCTCCGGAGGCAAATGGTACGTCCGTGCTCAAGAGAGCGTCCGAGATCGTGGACAATTTCGGTAGCACCGACCGCGTACTGCATATTCCTCTGAGCTCGACGAAGCAGATCGAGAATGCAGTATGGGTTGGATCGAGCTTGTTCATGACCTAGATGGTATTGAGTAAAGGGGGAAGGTAGAGAACACAGGGTCGAACATTATCCAGGAATTCAACGAGCCACACCAAATTATCACCCTCCAGGCCCGGAGTACACCGTTGGTACTCATCGCTACGAAGGAACCTCACGATTTGATTAGGAAAATCGGCCGAAGATATGTCAAGAACACGGAGTTGTTCCAACGGATCCGGTGGAGGCATGGAAATGAGTTCGGCAAAAGGAGTCGGTGAGGATTCCAAGTACGGTCATTCAGGTGAATATGTCACTTTTGCCTCGACAAATCCATGAGGAACGCGCGTGGACGGGGACGCCTTGGTCCATTAGGACTAGTTCATTGTTGGAAAAGACCGCCCTAATACATATGATGAATAACGCCAGTACGCGCCTTCGGCGAACAGGTGGTACCAGCAACAAGGTAGGAACGTATAAGGTCCTCTCGAGGTCCTCCTAGTAAACAAAGGTGAGGCACTAGTGAGTCGAAATTTATCAATAACCACTGAAAGGGACTCTCTGGGCAACGTACTCTACGGTTCTGGGATCGAAAAGCGCTTGAATTATACACCTTATCTCTTCCGTGGGTGGGTGGCTCGGAGCTGAGGGTTGGTGCCAAGTGCCAGTGTCACGATTGCTTAGGCTAAAGTCTTCGTGAGGCCGCGTCCAGGCATGGTAGGGCCAATTGACGCCATGACAGTGAAGTCGAGGACTCCCGGTCTCCCGGAGGACGCCAAAAGGCGCCAAACCGGAAGCTTTAACACCTAGAAAGAAGCCACGGTGTCGAATCGATACCTCCCGCCAGAAGGCGCTCCGGGATTACTGTCTCGTCGCCAAATCGTGGGACCCGCCCACAAGAAAACACCTCTTCGCCGATGTTAGGTTCTGTTCGTCCAAAGACCTCGAAACGTGGAAGAAAACGTTCCCGGACCCTTCCAACTCCCCTGCGTACTACACGCACTCCCTTTGGGTTCGATGCCCTCAGATCGTTACAGCAGCGGATGCAGAAGAGGGTGGTTGGATACGATCCTTTTCTCGTGTTGTAAGCTTGAATGTGGAAACCAACGTGCATGGTCTCACCGACTCAGAGATATCTCTCGTCCCGTTCCACGGGCTTTCACCCGTCCTCAAATCTCTCCTCATCGGTTCTGCCCTACTACCGTACTCGCAGATTTTTGGCCTCATCCGTTCCCTGCCCCTTCTTGAAGACCTATCATTGGTCGTTTACAGGATCGCCAACGACGACGACCTCGATGTTGGCGGGCCACTGACTGTGGCTCCACCTCCGAGCGCACTTGCACTTACTGGCAGTCTCGGTCTTATTCTACTTCAAGGAATTGGACCAACCGTGCGGCGGCTATTGGGCATACCGAGCGGTCTTCACTTCAAAGATTTCACGGTGACATGGATTCAGGAGGGTGACGTTCAATGGATAAACGCTTTGGTGGTAGGGTGTTCTGATACACTTGAGAGACTTAAGGCTATGCGTTACCTTTTTGGTGCGAATTTTTTGGCTTCCGCGTTGAAACCAACATCTCACTCCTAGTTGAAGGCATTCCGATACTCTTCCCGATCGACCTCTCGACAGCGACCAGACTCCAAGATGCAGAGTTTTGGAGCAGGGAGCTGAGTGCCCAGTGGATCACCATGACACTTCAAACCATCACGCCCCAACATAGAGATCTCCGGCAAATCTCGATTTGCATCCCCTACCAATTCGATATCCACGGTGCCGGTGCTAATATCAGACAAACTATTGGAGAAACTACCTATGAAGAGTGGTCGGATCTTGACCACCTGCTCGTCCAGCTCTGGGAGTCACATTCGATTCGTCCAAAAATCACGTACGTCTGCACGTCGCAGAATGAAGAGAAGGAAGCGATCGATTGCGTGTCGTGTTTGTTGCCGGAGATAACGAAGAGGGGGATAATCTACCTGGTTAAATACGATTGACTGTAGTAGGTGCGGTTGTAGAATCAAACTTGAGACCTCCTACGGCAGACATTCCGGCGCTTGGGGGGCGCGAGCGAAATCCCCATTTCGAGAGTTTACCACGACTAGGGTTGAAGTAGTCCCCGCGAAGGGGATCTTTGGATCCGTTATCACTATCCCAGCTCTCGTCCGGGTGAGGGCAGTTATCACGGGGTTGAAAGCGTCCATCTCACAAGTGCTGTAAACAGGACAAGATGATCAACGAGCAGGATTTCGTGCAACTGAGCGCAGATTCATGCCGTAGTACTATTTACAGAGACTCCGTTGTTGCTTCGTGACAGTATCGTAACTTGGTTATTTCTCCCGTTGAACATGTTACACGAGTAGAGCACAGAACCAAATCCAAAGTTTCTGTCCCCGCCCCCAACCCCGCTCCCCCAACCCGACCCAACCCAACCTCCGCACCAGTGAACCCCTCTCCCGAACAACCTTGGGAGACCGTCCAGGGAGGATCTGCCGCAAAGAGGTCATTTGCACAAGCTGC
>Ga0307512_10008290_pt1 | contig 10154 bp, 7 predicted proteins | sample 14_EM_MG_FD_200267 | JGI IMG/M metagenome (GOLD analysis project Ga0307512, IMG submission 200267) | Populus trichocarpa ectomycorrhiza microbial communities from riparian zone in the Pacific Northwest, United States - 14_EM | ecosystem: Host-associated > Plants > Roots > Unclassified | place... | reverse complement strand
CCCCCACCCGGATCCATCGCCCCCGCTCCTTGCTCCTCCAGCCATTCCCGCACCTCCAGCTCTGAAACCGTGCTGACGGCGTCCTCCTCCTCCACCGGCACGCGCCTGCTCACGTCCGTGGCTGCCAGGAAGTCCAGCACTGCCCGGCTACACCTCCCATCGGCCAGCAGGTCCTTCACCTTCCAACGGTCCTTCCACCTCCCGGTCTCCTTCTTCACCTCCGCCCACAGGGCCTTCTGTTGCGACTTCCACTCTGGGCACTCCTTGAAGAGGTGGTCCCGGGTCTGAGATCGGTACCGGCACCACCAGCATTGTGGGGTGGTTCGGTTCTTTGTCCAGTTGAGGTACTGCCCCATTAGGCCGTGCCCCGTCTTTAGCTGGTAGAACCGAGAGGCGAGCCTCTTGGTGCTGTTGGCTACCGCGCCATCGGGCTTTTGGCTGTCCGGCATGCGGTACTTCTTCTTGGAGGTTCGGCCCCCAGCCCACTGACGTGCCTCCACCCGCTTCTTCTCTGAGATCTCCCGCTTGAGGTTGGCGAGGGATCGTGGCAGGGGCGCCCCCCGCACCTCCGTCCGTACTGGGAAGTTCGGCCACTCTACCCCGCGGGTGTCTGACCTCTCTGCCGCTATCTTTGCCCACTCATCAGCCTTTTCGTTACCAGCGACTCCCTTGTGCGCCGGGCGCCATCGCGCTTCGATGACGATCCCCGGCCTGGACTGGCGCAGCGTGGCGATGCTCTTCCGTGCCTGAAGGGCGTACTGTTGCCCATGGCCGGGTTCGTCCGATGCCATCCGCCTGATGGCTGCCTGTGCATCCGAGAAGATGGTGACTCGTTCCGGGGTCGCGTTCCTCTGCGATGCCAGCTCCAGGGCGGGCGAGCGCAGCGCACTCGGCATCATAGGCTTCTTGGTTGTTGCCCATGTGCACTTTGACCCCCGCCCAGGTTTGGCCCTTCTTCCACACCACTGAGTACCCGGTCGCCCCATCGTCCAGTCATGACCCGTCCGTGAGCATGGTGAGGCCCGGTCGGGTCCCCTCTGCTGTCGCTTTCGCCTCGGCTTCCTCCTCCTGCAGTAGCTCCGCGTCGAGGGTTTCCGGCTCCTCGAGCAGCACTGTCCTCTCTGTCTGTCCACCTGGTGCGAGGCCGTTCTTGAGCCGCCGCCCGATTTCGGCGAGGGCTCCTAACACCACTCGTGCCTGATCCCCTTCCGGCAGGCTCAGTAGCCGTAGCCCGAACCGCCGCTGTCTGTTCTCCAGCTGTGCTGTTGCTGCTCTGAGGCCCGACTCCATTGCGAGGGCTCCCAACCGACGACGGAGTGGGGGGAGGGTGAGGTGGAGCACGAGGAGACGACTGAAGTAGTAAAAGGCCGGTGGTTCTTTTGGAAGTTGTGAAGCATAGGAGATAGAAGGCACGACTGCGTAGCATACAGGATATGGCGGAGTGGGTAAAACACGCTGAAGGGGAGTAGGCAGTGGTGGTCTGACAGGCAAATGGAATGATTACGCTGCATGCTCCCTCGCCATCGCCTACTTATCGTGGATTGCGATCGGACGGGACTTGTGACGTTTTGGCGGTCCTCGGGTTTTGCGGTGGCGGTGGGGTACCCCCTGGTCCCTGGCGGTTATACTCCACATGCTCTGGGTTGACAGACACGACAAACGGATTGGACGCGCTGCTGGTTCGCTCGTGCCCGCGCATCGTGGGATGCCAGCAGATAGGTCGTGACATTTCGGGCCACGGGTATCAATAGTCCAGCGGACATCTGAGAGGGTGCAGTCTGGGCTGTGATTTCTGGTGACCCAGTCAGGCCAGGCGGGCCCAGTTGTCGGGCTGCTTACTCACGCCGGCCGGAGGGCTCCCACGAGCCAACATTAGTCTAGTGTAAAATAATAAACGGTGAGGGTGGGTTTCTCGTACGAGGACCAAAAGGGCAAAACCAAATGACAATCAATACTAATTGTTGAAGACAGGCTGTGTGTGTAGGAGTAGGTACAGGTGATGATACCGAGGGATGGTGTTTGGAGTATTATTTAGCGGAGTGTCGGCCCTGATAGGGGGCTGTCCCATAAGCAGAATCCGTAGCGAAGACTCCGTAGAGAATACGAAGTCATCGTGATAGTTGCGTCTGGACGAGTGCCCTGCCAGCTGCGTTTAGAGGAGTAGGGCCGTGATAGCTGAGGTCCAGGCTCATAGCACCATGGCGAGTGGCGTCCGGGTTAGCGGGGTTTTGTCAGGCAAAACATCTCTCCCCATCCCGCCTTGGTTTAATAAAGGACTGACTCTCATCGGGGTCAACGCACGCTTGGTGGTCAGATCTCAAGGCTCGAGCCTACACTGGAATATGTTCCGATCATCCGGTTGGGTATTGTCCGGCTGGCGTAGTTACGTATGTCTTGGGTAACATGGATCTACAAGTTGCCGACAAACGAATTTGGAACCCGCAAGAACGCGTTGGCGGTATATATCTCATGGGGCTGAGGTTTGAGTAAGAGATCATTCCGTGTTGAAATACGGGCCTCTATCGGCCACCCCTTGCACTGGCTGACTGTGTAGTAATCTAGTATGAAGAATCTCAAAGAAAGTGTAGAAAACCATCAGTTAAAATAGTGAATGAAACCCAATCAGACAAATTTCACCTATTACAGAGAACCAATAAACAGAGATAAAAATAACGGCCGAGCAGAATAATGACATGTAAGCAAAGGAGATCAAGCCACCGCGATAGGAAATATCACTAATCATAGAACCACGCAATCCATTCTACGGGTGAAGCAGACCCATCTCCGATTCCCGCTCGATTTCGGTAGTTGTCGTCTGACCCACTACTTGCACTCCTCGTAGGGGTTTGGGGCCGTGGCTTGCGCAGGATAACGGCTATTAGATCATTCCGGAAATGGTGATTAGAATTTAAGGCTGCTTACCGTGAACCTCGGCGCCAATGACTTTAACCGCAATTCCGAAATCCCTGATCTCTACGATTCTCCTCCAGTGCTCTGCCGCTGCAGGCAATCGACCGACGTCCCGGTCGCCCTTGTCGCCGCTTTCGTCCAAGAACTGTCTCACCTCGGGACTGCGATTCAGTTGTGCAATTGTCTGCCACGCTTGGCCAAGGAACTTGGGCGCCTTGCACACGTAGTACATCCAGAAGATTATTGCCACAGAGGCGGTGTGGAGGCCGACGATACCGGATGCAAAGTAAAGTCCTCTCTTCTCTGTCGGCACCAGTGCGGCCTTGGTATGTTGCGTTATTCGGGTTGCATTTGCGTAGGGATAGAAACCTTTCGTGCCATTGTGCCAGAAAGAAGTTGAGTTCTCAAAGTATGTTGGCGTGATTTCTAGCTGAGCATAAAATTCCCGCGATGTATATGCCGCAAAAACTGACTGGAGTGCATTTGTTATCCCACCTTTGCTGACTATTACACTGAGCAAGGTTACTGCAAACTCATCAAGGCGCTCGGCGATCATAACAGAAGCGTCGTATCTATTCTCGAGGAGGAATTGGCGTCTGATGCTTGGAATCTCGCCACGGATCCTGCGAATATAATCGGTAAATGGCGGTTCCTCAACTATCTCGTAGGTGGTAAGCTCCATGACTCCCCGTCCTTCCAAGTCCGAACCGGCTGACAGCTGCACAATTATGGCGTCCGCCGATCTCCCGGCATAGTCTGTTGTGACTCCATAAAGCCCATAGGTTGGCTCGCTGGCCATCCAACCAGCCTGGGCTTCAATAGTTGCCATCGCATTCGCAGTGCCTATGGCACATAAAGTCATTCCTACCATATGCTGCGAGGTCCACGGGAAGGACTCGGGAGGGGGTATATCTTTGGCGGTGTGAAACATGGACTTCCGGACCACCTCCGTGCCGTCGAAATAGGCCGTCTGGTTGTACAATCTCCGCGTAACAGCCGGATCGTATGGGATCCGTCGACCTCCATAATCAGTCCAAGGATACGAAATCTCACTGATGATCAAGAACCACACATTGGTGGACGACAGAAGGCATGGAGTGGGAAAGCCAGGACAGTCAACAGATACTGGGGCTTTCAGGGGGCAAATCATTGAACCGAAGGCGTCGCCAAGAGTACAGTTGAAATTGAATACAAGATCGGAGGATAGTTGTGTTCCATTCCACCCAAATGAACCCATAGATTCCATCTGGCTTGTGGAGTTAAATAAGAACTCCGAGCTGAGACGTCCAGTTATCCGATCTGGCTCAATGTAGATGAGCTCTTCTATATCGGGCGAAACGCAGACGACATGTTCTTCCGAAACACCCCCGTAGCCGCTGTAATAAAGAAGTGAAGTCCGATCGGATGCATTCCTTAACTCCGGGAAAGCTCTCACGGTTGCCCCAGTGTCGTGCAGGCCCCTCCCTGTGGAATTTTCGGAAATGGTAAACGAGCGTCCAGTCTGCTCTGCAAATCGCGGAAACGACTGTGGGCGCTGGAAGAGTGGGTCAATCTGCCCCATACGAACGGTTCCTCCGACCCGCCTGGTGTATATTTCTTCAGCCTTGGGGCCCCGAACGTCACTCTGGTTGAGATCGTGGAGAAGAAATGCTGATAGGAACTGAGAAAAAGCCATGGTGCTGGATAGCAACGCAACGAGAAAAAGGATGCCTAACTTTTTACTGACTCTCGCTCCTCGCAAAACTGGGTGGAGCATAGTCCAAGGGAAAGAAACCGAGTATCGATAAATTGACATTGAGGCAGCATCGCATAGCAGTACACAGTTCTTCTCGAATGCCAGGGTTGCCATCATCTTGCAACAGATCCCCAACTGGATAGCCATGCATGCTCGCAAGAGAGCGGTGTCGATGGTTGCCACCGTTTTGGCCTGGTTACGGTACAAGATCGTCGAATGATACGTGTCGGGATCATCGTCCTTGGTCCAATCCCACAGAGCAACTAACTCCGTCATAATCAGGAGTATGCCAATGCAGCTGCACACCAGGAGTATGGGCTGCAGTATGCCGAATCGTGTGCGAAGTCTCTTGATGGCCGAACCGGTTGCCAGGCCTGCAAGGTTTTAGTCGCGCCCTTCAATCCCATCAAAAACAGCGATGTACGTACCCAGTGTTGACATAGCAGTAGGCGTTGGAGGAATTTTGGCATCCACCATATGCAATGTGCGGCGGAAGGACTTGAAGCAAAACAAAGGTCCGGTCGAGCTAGTACAATTACAATATCGGTTAGAAAGAACACCGTTGTTTCACTCCGTCTCTTCATTTCACTTGATTACCGGGCACAAATTTTAAATGCGGCTTGGCACAGGTGGGTGGTGGGAGGGACCGCCAAGCGGATGCAAGTTTCGGTTGTCGAAGCAACAGTACACGTCTGGCACACGTCGTCTGTGGGTGAAAAAGAGTTCGCTAATGGTGGGCAGAGAGGGTGGAAGTGCTGCTCGAAGTTGGGACCGCCGACAGAATGAATAGCAGGATTGTTGAGTGCTCTGGGGGACTGAATGTCTAGCGACAGGTGTGCTGACCGGCTGGTATATGAGCGGGAGCTACTGCCCGCACTTCAAATGGTGGAAGTGTTCAAAATGCCTCTGCCTCCATGAAGAGGGTGGGGTGGCGGGGGCCGGTCGAAGCGGGGCGAAAGGGGAGCCAGGTGGTGGTATGGGGCGGGGAAGGCAGAACCAGCCCCACCAGCTTCCGCATTGTATTAGAATAATGATATTTTAGCGTCCTTCCGTCTTTACGGTAGCTTCTCCGACCAGCGTAAACGGTAGGAATACAGGCAGGCCTAATCCTCCGGTGAAGGAGGGCGGGTGGAATAACGGGTCAAGCAATACTTTGTTTGGTATGAAGCCAAAAAAACAAGCGGAAGCGATCGGCGGAGGATTCACACGTATCTAATGAGCTTCCGCTTCGGGGCACATCCCTAACTTGGATATGGCACCGCACATCAGCCGCCAGCTCAGTCAGTGAGCTTGAGATATCGACATAATCTATCCTCACTCGTCCAATATTCCGCTCCATTATGATCTTTGGGAGTACACTCCCTCACCTTCTCTCCAAGTCCCAATTACCGCACGCGAGCTAGGTAGCCGCGTTGACTGATGCGCCTACCTAATGCCCATGCATAGTCGTGCCGATGATCCGCTTCAACCAAGCGAATGAACTGGCTAGGCTAGTTAACAGCACGTAGTTGCCGTGAGTAATTCCACAAAGTCGCTGCGCATCTCGTGTTCGCGTACTGTGTTGCCACCAGCACACTGTGATTGGCGGGCAGGAGAGCTATTTAGATGCATTGCATACATTCCAACAGCGTTCCAATCAGATGGGACTGCGGAAAAATCACCGGTGTTTCACCAAAACAGGAATACCTTACTAGCTCCGGCTGCTGAAGTTGAGCCAACTGCGGAAGAGGTGACGCTTGGAAACTAGAAGATTCGATGCGGGTACTGGACACGGGACTGAATGGTAGCAGTTGCTCGAAAGTGAAGACTATACTACCAAACCGTACGTCAGAATGCTAGGCTACCTATACCCGTCTGAGAGAATGACGGCAGTGTTCTCCATAGTCCAGTCCGCCCGTCCTCGGCCCTCGGACGGCGTGGACGGCCGTCCGGACCGGACTATGGAAAACACTGGAATGACGATAATACTACAAAGGAGACAGTCGGTGTGGCTATTCCTGCGATGCCCACCCTGGGTTTCGTCGCCGCTACATATGTGATCTGGTCCCGCTGGACATGGGAAATAGGTGTGACAGCGTTACTTTTTCAACAGCGGCATCAGTGGGCAGTGTCAGTCCGGCGATGGCCAGGTTAGACCGACTCACGCATGCACATTTTCCTGCCGGACTGGCCGAGTCCGAACACCGACTGGCCACCTGCCGGCCGAATGGACTTTCGCGATAATAGTGGTGTCCCAGCTTGGTGCAGACTTCCACGAGCGCCACGATGCGCACCGGAGCCTATTACCGCGTTTGACTATCTAGCCGACCACCATCTTGTTGGCATGCGGTGCCCTCGTATTTCGTATGTATTAGCCCACCAGGCAAACTTTCCCGTTTATAAATAGACCAGCTCACCGGCCGGCAGACCGGTCCACCCACCAAACGGAACACCGGCTTTTATCAGCAGACCAGACTACTTCGCTCCGCTCCGCATACGAGAATGTTATTCTCCCTAGTCGGATTTAAGAGCGTAGTACATTGTGTGCAATGCTCCACCTATGTATCTATCTATGTACTACCTTTGAACCTTTTCTTCATCTTAACACCCAGCCTTCCTCCAAATCGTCTGGGATTCTGATGCCGGTGGTCCGAGTTCTCGTGCGAGATGAAAACTACTGGTGAGAATTCCGCGATCAAACCGGCTACCATGTCGCCACTGTGAAGAGTTAAACATCCGCTTCTTCTGTGTGAAGGCAAACTTCCCCGGTTCCTCCCACTATCAGCCTTTCTCTTCCTTTTTATTGCTGGCCCTCTCGGTACTGTAGTTATAGGAGGCTGAGGTGCAGCAATACCGGGGATATTTAGTCCCGTAGATTACGACTGGTAGAGTAGATGGCCTTATAACAGCGTGTCCACACGATATACCGGCATGCTGAAGCCGGGAATAGGAACATTAGTAAGCATCCAGATCAACAATCCACTGTCGACTGTCTTGAAAACTGTCCCACAAGCCTCACCACTCTTATCTACCAACATGCTGGAACCCTGGTGCTGGGAGGGGAGTGGGGGTGGTAAGATGAAGGTTCGTCGGCGGGCGGTGGTGCGGGAGGGTGGGGGGCAGTGCCTGTGAGTTGTGGCATGTTACCGTAGAGGAGGCAGGGGGCGGTGTGCCAGTGGAAAAAATCAGTAAAAATATATGTCCTCGTCCGGCGGGAGAAAATATCATCCTACAGACGACCTCCCTATGCACAGACCGGCCGCCCACGATCGGCGGGCTGGCCGAGTGTTAGATCTACGAATGGGTTGGCCTAGTGGGCGTAGTTATAATTTATGAGTTAACACTAACACTTCCGAATTGGATTCAAACCCGATTTCCCCCGAACTCGGTATTCCTTTCGTCACTACTATCACCCTGATGACAACCTTCCTTTGCGTTGAAAGATTATGACTGATTGTGGAATTTGCGGTGGAGAATCTGGTCGCAAGCGCCGGGGTAGTTGCTCACTACAGAAACAAGATTAGCACCGTGTAATTGGAGACTTGTAGAGACTTGGAGAAGGTGGTGGTTGAGAGAGGTAGAGATGATCGTTGATGGAATAGTCACGGCGAGACTAGTCATGTGTAGAGCAAAGGCGTAGCAGGAACGGAGTTGACTACTCCCTTGTGGTGGACGGCAACGAGAACGGACAGGAGCAAGAAAAGAGCGAGAAGGCTTTTCCGCTCACGTCGACAGCACCTGCCTCGCTGATCATTCACGCGCTTCCCCTTGTTCTGACCGACCTCCAGCATCATCGAGAATGCCGTCCACGCAGTAGTTAACCATCGGAGCTGTACCTGAAAACCTTGCTCCTTCGGCACAGCCCGGCAGCTAAACATTGACAGATCGCCGCCACGAGTCTGCGATACTGTGGCTTGAGACGTGAACACATGCTCTGGTCGAGACTGCCGCCATCCGATAGATTTCTAAGAACAATTACCTATTCACGCGATCGAGATCGGTGGCATCCGTGTAGACTACATGACTGCGGTCCGGACAGGATGGTCTACCAAAACCCAGTCCCGTCCGAGCTTTGGACGGACATTAAAGTAGACCGTCTCGTCCGCAGTGGGGCAGGACGGGTCCGTCCGCAGTTGACGGCCGTCCGACGGCTGCCCTAGTCACATTATGGTAGTTCGGCTTATTAATTATTTTCTTGGCACTATGACGACACCAACTAAGTAAGTAACGACGCGCCACACCTCCCTCGTGGTGTTTGACCGGGGAAAAACGGAAGCAGCAGTCTTCCGGAAGAAAAAGACCACTCCCACTGCGACGGTCACAGTTGGGGACAATTCTGTCCCATTTAACAAAGAGGCCACCCGGTGGCTCGGAATTTGGCTCGACTCGCAGCTCACGTTGAAGGAACACCATGCCACCCGACTCAAGAAGGGGCAGAATGCAATGACTCGCCTTCGCCGGCTCGCAGGACAGCTGGGCCTTTCCCCCGCCAACTGCAGAAAGGAATGGCGGCCTGCATTCAGTCGGTTGCCATGTTCGGATCAGAACTGTGGTGGAAGGGGGATCAGATGCGGGGGACAATTGGACGGGCAGACGATATGCAGCTCCTGGTCAACCAGCAGGCCAGAGCCACGACAGGCTGCTTCCGGACGACCAACCGGGGGGTACTGTCAATGGAGTCTGGACTTCGGCCAGCAGCCACGCAGCTGGAGAACAGGCAGCGCAGGTTCGGATTGCGCCTTCTCAGCCTGCCGCAGGGAGATCAGGCCAGAGAACTGGTTCGGACGCCGACCCCGATGGGATGCCGCCTCACCAATACTCTTGGTTACGCAGGCAGAGTGGAGAGCACAGTCCTACTTGAGGAACCAGAGGCATTTGACACGGAACTGCTGCAGGAAGAAGAAGCCGAAGCTATGGCAGAGGCAGAGAAGACACGGCCTGGTCTTACCATGTTCACCGATGGATCACGATTGGACGACGGGGCTTCCGGATATGCGGTGGTCTGGAAAAGGAAGAACAGTCAAATCTGGAAGGGCCTTAAAACCCATATGGGGTACAACCAGGAGGCCTTCGATACCGAGTGTGCTGCGCTCGCCCGCGCGCTGGAGTCTGCCTCGAGAAGGAACACGACTCCGGAACGGGTCACCATCTTCACGGATGCCCAGGCAGCCATCAGGCGAATGGCTTCGGATGACCCAGGCCCTGGGCAGAAATACGCGTTGCAGGCAAGGCGTCACATTGCAACGCTGAGAAGATCGAACCCGGGTATCACTGTCGAGAACAGATGGTGTCCAGCCCACAAAGGAATTGAAGGAAACGAGAAGGCGGACGAATGAGCAAAGATCGCGGCGGAGGAGCCAGACACCCGCGGGGTGGAATGGCTGAGCTACTCGGACCGAATAGATGCTCGCCCCATGCCTCTCCCAAGATCCCTTGGAAACCTCAAGCGTGAGATCACGGACAAGAAGTGGGCAGAAGCGCGGAGAGGCTGGAGGCCGGACCTCCAAGCAGAAGTATAAGATGCCCGGAA
>Ga0307512_10008289_pt1 | contig 10156 bp, 14 predicted proteins | sample 14_EM_MG_FD_200267 | JGI IMG/M metagenome (GOLD analysis project Ga0307512, IMG submission 200267) | Populus trichocarpa ectomycorrhiza microbial communities from riparian zone in the Pacific Northwest, United States - 14_EM | ecosystem: Host-associated > Plants > Roots > Unclassified | place... | reverse complement strand
ACCTACATAGCAGGCGAGAGCTTCGCTGGACAATATATTCCTTACTTTTGTGAGCCTATATTCTTAGGATATTCAGAAGCTGTTCTGAGAACGTTTAGCGGAGGCGGTCTTGAACTCCAGTCTTAGCGTTCCTCTCCGTGGCTCGGCTATCGGGAACGGGTGGATCGACGCAAGGCGGCAGTACCCATCATATCTTGACTATGCCGTCAAACATGGATTGGTGGAACCGGGCACAGCGGTAAGATTGCAATTTATGGGCATATATACCAGAGCTTACCGTCCTTTCCACCAGCAATATGAAAGAGGGAAAAAAGCGACAGAAGATTGTGTCTCCCTTTTAAACGAGATAGAAGGAGAGCCTATAAACGTTGACCCTTGCGAAGTGGTCATGCAGACGGTCGTGGACGAGCCCGGTGGTGCAGAGTACGTTCCTATACAATCCCATTCGTTGCCCCATGCCAACAGGCTTTGCAGCGAGAAGGCGGGCCTATGTCTCAATGTTTACGACGTCCGTCTGAAAGACGGACTGCCGGCATGTGGTATGAATTGGCCATACGAACTTAAGAACATCACGTCATATCTCCGAGTATGCACTTTATCTTGTCGTGCTGGTTCTTGACTTATCATCACCACTACTACAAATAGCGACCCGATGTTGTGAATGCCCTCCATGCGCAGGCAAAGTCAGAGGCTTGGGTTGAATGCCAGGGACGGGTCCATGGCCAGCTAAAGGAAAAAAGTGCACCGTCTTCAGTCACCGTGTTGCCACGTGTGCTGGAAAAAATTCCTGTCTTGCTTTTTGCTGGAGACCAAGACCTAATATGCAATTATGTCGGGCAAGAAAGTCTTATTCAGTCCTTGAGTTGGAACGGGGCCACGGGACTCGGAGTACGCACAGGAGTTTTCTTCTAATGATGACGAACCTTGATTGTCTTTGGCAGGCAGTGGAAACTCAAACCTGGACTGTTGGCGACGCGCCTGCGGGAACGTGGGTTTCCTCACGAAATTTGACATACGTGAAGGTACTATCCACCATGGTCTCCTTAGGCGACGCTCAGAGTCTGATTCTCCACAGATTTTTAACGCGTCACACATGGCCGGGTACGACCAATTGCACGCGACCCACGATATGATACTGCGGTTCATGGGCATGAACTTCTCTGCCATCACTGATGGAACAGCGCGTATCCCGAGCAGCGTCGGGAATGATGTGAAACCTTCCTTTGACGAAAACAAGCCTGCTTCGGACATACCTACGATTCCGAATTCCAAAACGCCGGAACAGGATAAGGCAAAGTGGGAGGGTGCGATCAGTCCTTGAGTCTACAGAGCCTGTCTCACATGCCACGCAGCCTATTACAACGCCGGATCAGCCGCAATAGTCCTTGTACTAATACTTGCGGCTCTCGGCACAGTCTTCTGGTGCCGCATCCGCAGACCGCGGTTGCATGGATTACGCCTCCCACAGAACGAGGAAGAACAAATCCCATTAACCCGAAGTCTGCCTGCGGAGGAGGATAGGGATTCGCCAGATAACAGCGGAATCAGCAGACGTAATGGTAAAGAACGCGCACAGGAGGCTGGGTTAGCGCCTATTTTTGACGTTGGCGATTTGGATGAGGACGGTGAACACAACCATTAATGGTGTACGCATTCCTAGGATATCCATTCGAGCTCTTAATTTTATTCCTCAAATTGTTTCGTATTTATGTTACCATCCACCCGATCTCTTACTCCTAGGTTAATTCGGACAGTAGATTTGGGAGATTGTTAATTGGTTCATTAACAAAAGACTATGGTCTACAAAACATATGATCAATGCAATCGGGATAATCGTTGACATGTTCGCGTCATGGTTTCACTAAACCGTCAAAGTCACATAGTGACAAAATACGGCAAGTCTAGGAATATAACGCTGCGCGACCACTCAGCATCAAGCCCTCTGCCTCGCGTCACGAATCAACACCTTGCGGTGGATCCAGCGGCACGAAACAATGTTGTGAGCGAGCTGGAAGCGGTCGCGCTCCCTCTCGTGAGCACCCCAGAAGGGCACCTCGCTTCGTCGACCTGAATAGAGCGTCATCAGAAGAAACGAATCTCTGCGCCGAAGCTGACGTTTCGGAAGGTCAAGCGAACACTTGAAGAAAACGCGAAATTTGCTCTGGGTCGCTTAAATCCACACCAGCTAGTCGGGGCTTGAATTATTAGCGCCAACGCCACCAGCGCGTTTGGCCGATATCAGTTGTTGGCGTGGCTCGCGCGCGGTCTGTGCCCCTTCGAATCAAATGTCATCATACTATGGACCAAGACAGTCTCGGTTATCAGCGAGACCGAGAGCACGAGACTCTATTTTCCCTGGTGGTTCAGAATGGCACTGTGCGGATTCCCAGTCGCCCTTCAGTCCTGACCTCCTCGGGAGCGTCCTCGCGATGGAGGATTGTTGTGAAGAGGTGAGGCGAACACCACCACTCAGCCATTTCATTTTTCATAACGCAATGAATCCTCACAGGCATACGAGGCGCAACAGATTCTGAGGGACGGTACCGTTGACCTTCGGCGTATGACGCAAGTTTTAGACAATCAGCGAGTATGGGATCGCGCGATCGGCGGTCAGTCTTTTATGACTCAAGATTACCTCCCAGGTGTTTTTGTTGGTGGACGAGGGTACAGTGGAGAAGTACAAGGCCGACTTAAGTGATGAGATAGAGCCCCAAATCACCGAGCTGATATCCCGCGCCGAGAAGGGAATGAAGGCACTACAGAAGACACAACATATGTTGCAAACAAAGGTGCCTATCATCCTTGACGTGCCGTGATGCGTCTTCACCCAGCATGGTTCAGGTTGAAGCGGCTCAATCGAGGCCACAAGCACGCCCTGCACCCAGTGGGTCAAGTCGTCGCTTACAAATGCTCGTAAAGCAGCGTGAACGACTGGAAGTGCAGCTTCGGGAATTAGAATCCGAGATCTTGACGACGGTAGGTTGCAGACCATCTATAAGTCCACACCCACTTACAGTCGTGAAGGAAGCAGCCCAGAAACGGCGGTGAGCCCGACGACTGATATATGGTCTTCCTAATGACTAGATGATGTCCTCGACCCCAAACTTAATAGGTAAATTATATGATGAGATTAGTTGATTCTATTCAGCCTTCCCGTTACCAGACTGTTGCCGCCCTCATCGTGGTGGCCCGTTGACTCCTGAGCTTAATGCGAGGACTCGATTTTCACAGGTGGAAGATTCAGGTCTATATTACTAGCTCTTCTACCTGGTATAAGCCCACACCCATGGAAGCTCGCTCATGCGCAAGCTTCCTACGCCGTCTCCAATCTTCCGATTGTGCGGGCGGTCGCTGTTTCTCGGAAATCGTCTTCTCTTGAGCTTTAGCAAAAAGTCCTAATGGTTCGTGGAGAAACTGGAGCTCGTCCATGATGCTAAGCTCAGATTGAAGGTGCGCAGTAAGTTGCTGGAGAAGGTGATGGGACTGTGTGTGTTGGAGTAGTGTCACGAATGTCGCGTCGAGAATTGCTCGCAGAAATGCCAAGATCTGTGTAGTCGCTATCAATACAAGTATTTGGTAAATGGTTTCTGACGGACCTTGTCAAGAGGAGGAATATCTACTTCCCCAGAGCCGGGTCGTGTGGGAACCACCGCGGTGTGGTCATTCCTGGCTTCATTAGCATCGAGACTGAGGCCAGTCCCGAGTGAAGATAGCTTCACCAGCCAATCATCGAGTATTACCAGGATTGGGATGATGGCTTCGGCATGTTTTAGTTGCTCCCTTATTGCCATGCGTAGAGCTGCGTCTGACGTGGGATAAGCTACACAGGCAGCCAATATTGCGGGCAGCGTCTGTGTGTCAGAACTCCCCGCATCCATGTGTGCATCAAGTGTGCTTGAAGATTGGCTGTCTTTCTGAACCGAGCGAAGTAGCTTGATCACCTCAGCTTCTGGCAAGTCGGGAACGTTCTTGAATGTCAGCTCGACTGCGCGCTGTCCAAGGAAAGGAGGTTGAGTCCATGTACCACATGAGATAAAAAGCGTCACTCACCCAGTCGTTACTCTCTGCGAAGAGGCCAAGAAGACTTTGTGATAGCATACTCGCAGATACAACACGCATCTCCAAGAGATGATGGACTGTCTTCACGGGATATGATGGCGAAGCGGACTTTGAAGGAGATTGTAGAGTGATACTTAAGATTTCGCGGACAAATTCACGTCCGAACAAGAGATTAACCAGTTTGGCGGGCTGCGCGTCGACAGTAGATGATGAACCCGAACGGCTCTTGAGCCACTCAAAAAATGCGGAGTCAGCGGCCTCAGGATCGTTTTGCTGAATGGCGGCCTTCAATCTGCCGAGGAGGTTGTGACAATCAGGGCCGAAAGGGACAATGGGCGAGTGGCCGTTGGGCATAGAGTCGGGCTTGGAAAGCCACTTAGCACTGCTTGACGCGCGGCCCATAGCGTTTGCAATCGTGGAAGTTGCAGGCGCTGTCACTGGGACGGCAAGGACAGCTGAGCTTGTTTTCGAGGCCTTGTCCAGCGGGCCTGAAGTGACCGACAGTAATACTAGGGTGTTTAATGCGGGTACAAGTTCCAAAGACACTCCGCCCTTCAGCGCTGATAATTTAGCTGGAATGGAAAACCGGTGTGATGCAAGGATAACTGAATAGCGGAGGTCCCAGAGCAGTAGTACAAGGTCCTGTGAATGCGTTACGCTGCCACAGAGAAGGACGAGTGAGGCATCCAGGGAGAGAATTGATACGACCCTTGAATTTCGGTGTGTTGAAGCGGCATCAGAGGTGCTTTCGATGAATGATAAACCAGCAAGCCTCAAGGGTGAGGAGATCGGTTGCAGTGACAACAACTTGGGAGAAGCCACAGACAACGCAAACGATCTCCACTGACCGTCACTTTCTAAGCCACAACAGATTGATACGACATATGAATAAAAGGCAGGTAAAACTCACGAAGACAGCTGATATAACCCGAAGCACTGCACGATGCTTCAATGACGGTCTAGAAATATGTCAGACAGTCGCCAGTGGAGAACTTGACACTCACTCCATCAACGACAATCGATTCATTCAGGACAGTCATAACCTCATCCCGGTATATGCATAGTACGCATAATTCGACAACATTCGCAGAAGAAAAGAAAAGGACGAGAGTGGCCAGCGGCGCGACTGGGTTTGCCTGAAGAAATTTTGCAGAATCTTTCGGAAATATGTAGGGTGTCAATAGAGGCGAACTACTGCGTGATCTCCATTCTCCTTTCTGTGAGACGAGGTCAACGTCCATCACAGTTACGTCGCCGGCCTGGGAGAGTAAAACGACGCAATCAGGGATGTCTTCAGACGCATAAATTCGTGACACCCTTTGAGAGACCTAAAATTTGGGCTAGATAAGAGGTCATTCCAAGGGAAGAAACTAAAGGCGCACCGTGATAGACGACTTCTTTTCCTGGGTGCCCCCGCTGTTCTCAGACACCTGCTTGTCATCCCACATCCAGACAGTCCGGCCATGGTCCTCTCCTCTCACTCCGGGGGATTGCTCAATTACAGCATATACCCTTCGCGATTTTGTTCCATTCTCCTCTATGAGGCGAGAGACAGAGGGACCGGCAAAAGTCGTTGCTGGACCGAGTGTATAAGAGCCAGAAATATGCTGGTCAGATAGCTGAACCAAATTTTAGAGGTTTCTATATGTCCGTATGAGGAACTGGAAGGCCTCACGTCGTAAACATGTACACCATCCCCATGTACGGTAACCGTAGCGAACCCTTCCTTTGCCTTCGAACCGTTTAGACGTTCATGGCTCATGTATACGCTTTGGAGTGGGGCCGTGGGTGAACCTCGCCGGTGATTGTCATAGCTGGAAAGTAAGAGGGGTTCGCCGATACTTGCGACCATCTATCAGCCGGACAGTCCTTTGAGGCAAAATCGCAGCCGGGTATGCGTTATGATAAAATTACACGCTCGGAACGCTCGATACTTAGGGTTAGGGCTTATATGAGGGCTGTAATGTAATGCGTGGTCACGTTCAACAGTTAATGCTCTCGGACTCCTCGTATACTTGCAAGTAGTATTTATTAGCCGATGGCAAACATATTTGGAAGGGGCGGGTTATGGTCATCTGTCATGCTTTGGCTCCCTCAAACTCACTAGCGCGACACCCTCCACGCTTACAATCACAAGCTAGTGTCGCGCGCCTGCGCTACTGTGATCATTGTGCATTGGGTATTCTTCTGCCCTCGAATGGCCAAGAGTAATCATGAGCATTCGTTATCACCAACCTACGTGCACAAAGGCACAGAAATATCGTACCGAGCCGTACGCCGATGACCAGACAGGAGCATGTAACGACGAGAGAGCGGTGCCAGCGGAGCGCGCTCCCCCCTCCCCCCTCCAAAAAAGGAGCCGTGCAGAGGCCCAAAAACGAAAATTTACGTGGAAGAACCCACAGCTCTCTCCTAGGCTCCACCAATACGCGAGTGAGAACGCGCACGTGGGGGCAGCCCATTCCCTCCCACAAACGAAGAACAGGACGAATATTAATGGTGGCGCGGCCACCTCCAACTTCACGAGTCAGGGCCGAGTACGATGATGATCATGGAGATCAGCCCACTGATCATGGCGATTTGACACTTGTCACAGCGTGAAACGTAGAGACGGAGCACAAAAATGGACGCCATGTGAGTTCTGACATGCACAACCCATTCCGTGGCGGTTCTTCCACGTCTGCAGGCACTCAAATACGGAAAGATGCCCATGACATGCGCTAGCGACCACTACGTGGCAGCTTGCGTGTTTGCCAACACCGTGAGGATCAAGGAACACGGTCGGGGACACATGTTGGGCTGGTTCAGGACGAGATCTCAATGGCCAAGGTGAAGAACGGAAAGTGAGGTGAGATCATGCCACGGGACTCGTGAATCGTATCAACGACGAATATCGCAGTGGAGTGACCTTCCTACTTGTTGATAAGTGATTAAACATGCAGGTCGTTGGATATGCGGTCGCCAAGTACCAAGTTCCAGATGATTTCATCTGAAACGACCCACCGCGTGAGCCTGCCTCATATCCATCTGCCTGGCGTGTTCACGTCGTTCCGTTTGGAGTCCAATACTAGGGTTAGGGTTCATGTGCAACGTTTACGTTCTCAGACGGCGCATGGCTCGTATATTATCGAGAGAACACTCTATTGCATCTGACGCTATTGAGGCGTTATCAGATCTTGCAAGAAGGATGGGATATAGCTGCGCCAAGTTATGCAAGGTACGGTCGACCCCGCTCCTCCACGAATCAGCTTCTGTGAGAAGGGTCTTTATCCTTGACGCTTCTTCGCTTAAGCGAGCTAAACAAATGTTCAGGACATCACCTATCAGCACGTAAACCACCCCTCACCTTTGAGATTCTGGCCTTCTTCTAGTGGCGAATCGGTGGGTGCTTGTGATATGCGAGCGAAGAACTGAGACAACTCGGACTGCAGTTCGAGCCACGACTTTTCGTGTTCTAAGTATTGGTGTATGAACACAGCCGAGCGAGAATCTGGACCCTCCTATACCCATAACTACATGAGTCCGACAATAATCACACTGGGATCGGGTGCAAAGACGTACGTTTGCGAGATCATCCAACAACGTCACAAGCTTCTCGGCATCCAGCCGAGAGGTATCAACTCCGAGACTAGAGTCGTTGGATATGGCATTTGAGAGGGCATTATGGCTGTCCTACGAAAGTCAGTGATAGGAAAACGGGGAGAATCCATGGGATAGTAGACCTGTGCACCCTTTCGAATAAATGATAGACTGTCTTGCAGATTTGACTGCATAAAGAGCCATGGTTGAACCTGTGCTGCAATTTGAAGTGTGTCGTGAGGTGGCTCTGGCGGTGCAGAAGGCCCCTCGGATTGGAGGGGTTGAGACGGTTGGGCAGCAGGTTCCCGGGTCTGGAAAGAAAGACGGTGAGTGAACACCGAATGCCCACGATCAATCGCCCCGTCTCCACTTACAACACGGGACTTCGGTACGGACGGTTTGGGTTTACCCTTGGAGGAAGTATCGTCACCAGATGACAAGGGGGCACGAGTTTGGGGCGGGTCGCGTTTGGCAGGGGGTCGCGCGCGCTTGGCTGCTGCAGAGCTTGCCACTCTCTGAGCGGTCGACGCGGTGGGCTGAAGATATGAAGGGGTTCTTGCTGAAACGAATAATTAGACGCCACAAAAAAAAAGTCGGTAAATTCATCTCACAGTTGAGAGCCATTCGGGAAGAAATACGGAGAAAGAGGATCGGAGGCGGGAGGGGGACGGGACGGGAAATCAAATCCGGCATCAGGGCCGAGTACACGTGTTGGTCAGGTCAGGTACTGTATAACATGCTCTGCTCGGTCCCCAAAACGGCTCTGCTCAGCGTATCGACCAGGCCCCACACCATGTCCCTCATCGCGCTCATCCTGAAGCCCGTGGCCTATATCGGCCTCCCGGCCTATATCCTCCATCGCCTCTCGCAAGCGTCGCCATTCGCCGCATATTACATTCGCAACATCTTATACGTTGTCAGCCTCGGCTTTAGCTCTGGGTTGGGATTTTGCGCTGCGCTTCCCCTTTACCTTGTGGGAAGGCGATATGATGTCAACTATGTCGGAGCCCGCACCTTCTACTCTATTTACAGCAGACTGGTCGGTGTAAAGGTCGTGGTGGAGGGCGAGGAATATCTGCAAATGCGTCCCTGTGTATACGTGGGTAATCACCAGACCATGCTCGATGTCTTTTGGCTCGGAAGGTGTGTTGTAAGTTCGTTTACCTTTCTTCCTATTCTGATCGTACGGATAGCATGCTCCCGGTGGGCACACGGATGATGGCCAAAAAGTCGCTCAAGTATATGCCGATCTTGGGTCAATTCATGGTGGCCGGAGGCGCCGTGTGGGTAGATCGAGGCAACAGCGCGCTCGCCGTGCGCTCACTCCAGGCCGCCGGAGAAGAAATAAAAAAGACTCACACCTCGATGTGGGTTTTTGCAGAAGGAACGCGCACCTCACGTCCGTATCACGACATACGACCCTTCAAGAAGGGCGCCTTCCATCTCGCGATTCAGGCTGGCCTCCCAATTGTCCCCGTGGTCGCCGAGAATTACTGGGACGTCTACCACCCGGGTCACTTCAGATCCGGCACTTTTAAAGTTCGAGGTGCGACTGAATTCCCCTCTACGCACGTGTCCCGCTCCTCTGACGATTCTTCAACGATCAGCGCTTCCACCTGTCTCCACCGAAGGTTTGACGGCGGCGGATGCTGGCGATCTCGCCACACGCGTTCGCGAGCAGATGCTTGAGGTGCTACGCGAGATATCAGATCCAAACGCTCCTTCGCCCCCGGTCGCACCCGCGCAGGCGGTCTCCGTGTCGCAATCGGAGAAGGAGAACCCAGTTGTGGCTCCCCCGACTCCAAAAGAAACAACCCCAGTTCCGTTCGCTGGCGATGTGGATGTACCGCAGCCCCGGAATGTTCCAGAGGAGAGACCAGAGACGCCACACTCAGAAGTAACCTCCGAGGGGAGCATCCGACGAAGTGACACCGAGGAAGAGGAAGGGATGGTATTGGTTGGGCGACCTCGGTAGATGATGGATGATTGAGTCGATTAGAGCGATTGGGATTTCGTCCATATATCGGGTTTCCTTTCCTCGCCCCGCTTTTTATTTATGTTTCTGCTTTGCGGGAGCTATGATACCACTCTGTTCAAGGTTTTAGGAGACAGTCTTATCTTAGCTCAGGAACGGCTCTCCGCAACCTTGGCCTACGTGGCCTCTTTGTTTTATGAATACTGCGTATGTCTTTTGAGTATGATGAGCCAGCACTCAGGTCACTGGCACCCTCGCTTTCTTTCGGAAAATAGCGGATTCCTTGCGGGTGAGAAAAAAAAAATAACGTCTTGGATAATTTGAAAATCAATGGGTTCGGCTCAACCCGTGTACTCTGTGCTGTATTGTACAGTAGCAATATAGCTAGCGAGCGAAAAGATCACCCCTAAATCATCGGACCTCTGGTGCGTCCAATACATGCCGTTCGGTTGAAGTTGAAGCTACGGAGACAGTCAGCACTGATCCGCGTGGTGGTGTTTACGGAGTTTTTTTTTTTTGGTTTTATTGAATGCGGGAACCTTT
>Ga0307512_10008288_pt1 | contig 10159 bp, 7 predicted proteins | sample 14_EM_MG_FD_200267 | JGI IMG/M metagenome (GOLD analysis project Ga0307512, IMG submission 200267) | Populus trichocarpa ectomycorrhiza microbial communities from riparian zone in the Pacific Northwest, United States - 14_EM | ecosystem: Host-associated > Plants > Roots > Unclassified | place... | reverse complement strand
TCTTTTCTCTTCTCCTTTCCCCCCCTTTCTGCTCACTCTGTCACTCTGCATCTAGTGTCTTGCCTGGCCTTGCAGGCAACATTGCCCCCCCCTCTCTCACCTTGTTTTTGTGTGGGACCAACTCTTGAGCAAGCAAGTGAGTGATGATAAATCAAGCCAACAGGCCACTGTTTCATCTTTGGGCTTTTTCGATTTGTATGTTCCCCATTCTCTTGCTCTTCCTCACCTTTGCAGATCGTATCATGTCTTGTTGACATCTGAAGTGTTGCTGTAAGGCTTGCCTTACAGCGATGCATGAATGGCCATGACAGGGCCTCTTTTCCTCCAGTGCATCCAGTGCATTGTTCATATCAACCTCCTTGTCCATATATCCACTGTCACCACCTCCCAAAGACACCAATGCCATGTCCCAATGACACTGACACCAACACCAACACCAACACACCACCTCCTAATGACACCAACACTGTATCCTTGTCACAGTCAGGTCACTGTGTCTTTCAGTTGTTCAAGTTCTGAGGTTTTTGGATAGGGGTATTTCCCAAAGAGGAAGTCGTCCCGACGTCTTGATTAGGAAGACGTCCTAATCTAGTAATCATGTCGGTGTTTGAAAGAGGAAAGGCAGGCGTCAGGTGTCGGGTGTCAGGATTAATCACATGAGACATCACGTGATTAGTCTGAAGGTTGGGAAGGATCATGTGATACGTCACATGACTTGTCTGGGATCGAGTGAAGATTACACAAGTTGAGACGCGACTTGGAATTGAGCAAGATACAACACATGATCTCGAAGACGTTTAGAGATGAGAGACGAATAGCGACTAAGTCGACTATCACAGAGAGGTTCTTTCAGGGAGAAGCTACATGCGTTCAAGGAAGTGACAATAACCTGTATTGCACAAATAGAACGAGCTTAGAGAACTTGTTCTATGCTACTAGAGACAGTATATATACAGGAAGATACAGAAGCTACTAGAAGGTCGTCGAAGGCAGTAGAAAGTCACAGAAGGGAATGGAAGCTCATAGAATCGTATGGAAGTCTCTAGAAAATGCAAGAACTATCCATAGGTAATTTAGGTAAGTGGGAGAGGAGTGGTCTGGAGTTGGGTATAAAAGAGGAAAGAAAAGATTAGGTAAGTGGGAGGCAGTCCGTGACATTACCCCCTTGTTAACATCCTTTAGACGTCGATGTCATTGTCAATGGCGGCACAGTAACCGCACTTGAAGTTAGGGTGAGAGGGGTAGACTTTGCAATCTTCAAACTCATTGCAAAAGTCGTGGGGGCGGAGACAGTCAGTACCATCATGGCTGCGGTGTGAGCAGTGGCGGCAGTACCCGAGACAGTGGCAGTCTTCGATATTGTGGCCTGTTCTTCCACACCAGTTGCACATTTTGCCGTTGTCTTTGCCCCATGCATGAATTGCTCAATCGCGAATGGCAACTTGAGCCCAGCGACCTCTTTTGCCCTTGAAATAGGGGGCCTTGTGCATGTCGCGGTTGATGCGACGACGGATACAAGCTATGGCATTAGCGGTGGCAAGACGGTCCAAGCTCCAGTACATAGCCAGGCATTCATTTTGAAGGGATTCCTTCAAGACTCCGATACGATGGGCGATCTGTTGAGCCTTGGAGTGGTGAGCGCAGAAATACTGGACCTTGCCTTTCAGTGTAGCATTATCTTCGGTCTTCAGAGCCCAATCCACAAGATCAGTGAATTGTGCCCCTGAGGTTAACAGAAGTTCGTCCTTTGGGGAGATGGCTATATGGTGTTGTCCAACAGAATGGGCATGAAGGGGGCGAGAGTGGACAGTACAACTGCACCCATTGGTGGTGAGGAGCTTGGGAAAGGTGGTGTGAAGGTCATAAGAAATAAAGGGGGCGATGACGTCCTTGTCACCGTCAGGAATGACAAAGAAGTGATGGGTACCAACAGTGTTAAAATTGTCTTCCCATCCTGGGCCAGGAAATACACCTGGCTGAGGGCCGGTGGGACTGGGAGTATGTCCCTCTGCATCAGCATCCATTGCCTTGGCCATTAGTTCATTGGCCTGGGTTTGTTGGTAGAGGACTACAGCCATAGGTGAAATGGGGGAAGGGGAACAAGATGGGACCTCCTCAATAAATGCAGGGATGACAGGTGAGGTGTACATGGAGTTAGTGGCAGAGGTGACAGGTGGTGTCACCGAAATGCTGTCATGGAAATGAGGGGGAGGAATGGGAAGTGGCTCGGGACTGGGAATGGGAGGACTGTTAGGGTAGGTTGGGTTGACACAGTCTGTGAGCTCTGTCCCAGGGTATGCAGTAGGTGGAGAGGCATGAATGCCTTCATAATCGTCGATGCCATTGAACGTCATACTGAGATATGCCATCATCATCGTGTTGGGGGTGAGAACAGAGGTAGGAGCAGGAGGAGATCTGTCAATCGGGAGAAGGGAGTGGACTGTGGGGAACTGGCAGCGGACTTCTTCTTCCTTGATGTTGAGGAGGCGAGCAATGTGTTCGATCATTTGCTCATGAGGGAGAGACAGTTCATCACTGGTAGGACTGTCTGGAGGAGAAGAGGTAACAATGTAGGGAGTGTTGCCGGCACTGTTAGCGGGAGAGGACGAGCGGGACGGAATGAAGATGGGGGAGGATGAGTGAGACATTGTTAGGATAGTTGGGCAGTCGTGTGGTGTGTGGAAGGCAAAAAGTGAGTTTGGATGGTTGACGCAAAGGGGACAGTAGATTGGAGGGGCTTTTGTGAAGTATCGGAGAGCCAGTGTAAAGTGGGGATGAGAATCGTTTGGAAAATTTCAGTGGTCTCTTTATACGATAGGTCATCCAGCCATAGCGGAGTTTGTCAACATAAAGTCTGCCAATGCATCTGGGGCATGTAGGTCCTTGTGATCAATCCAGGAGTCGTCAGAGTGTGGATAGCCCTTCCAATGCATGAGGTATTGAAGTTTTCGTCTTCTGCCATAATGCTGTGCATCTAGAATGTTCTCGATTTCATACTCTTCTTCGCTATCAATGATCAGAGGTGGTCATGTAAAAGGCGTGCCATATTGCTCCGTCTCCTTATATGGAAGGAGGAGATCTGTGTGAAACACGTTGTGAATCTTCATTGATGGTGGAAGTGCAAGTCACATAGCCACAGGACTGATTTTTTGTGAGACTTTGAAGGGTCCATATCGTTTTGGGGAAAGTTTGCGATTGCCAGCGATAGTGAGGTTGCGACCTTTGAGCCAGACTTGGTCACCTTCTTTAATCTCCATTAGTTTCTTGTTGTCCTTGCGGTTTTGTATGTGTTGGAGAAGTCTCTGGGCCGATTGCCTTGCTTCATCCAGGAGGCGTAAATGTGTCTCTGCAGCAGGGGTTGAAGATTCTAGATGTTTCAGAATCACCTGTGGTTTGATTCCAATCAGAAGTTCATGAGGTGATCGGCAAGTGACATCGTGTTTCCAGGAGTTATGAGCGAATTCAGTGACAGGTAGCAATTGACTCCAAGTGGAAGGTTTCCCAGATGTCCAAGGTCGTAAGTATTGTTCGATCCAAGCATTCATGTGTTCTGTTTGTCCGTTAGTGCAAGGGTGAAAGGCTGTAGAAAGATTTTGTTGGATTCCAAGTGCTTTGCACATTTCTTTCGCAAATGCAGAGGTGAACCGGGGATCGCGGTCTGAGATGATCCTTTTAGGAAGTCTGAACCAAGGTACAAGGTGTTTCAGATACTCAAGCGCTACCCCTGTTCCATCAATCGTTTTTGTACAAGGAATGAATTTGGCTGCTTTAGAACAACCTTGGTCAACGATCGTAAGGATGGAATCAAAACCTTGTGACTTGGGGAGATCTGTAATTAGGTCCATCAATACGTATTGAAAGGGGCCCTCTTCAACAGGTGTATCAAAACGTTGTAGGGGTGCTTTTGATCGATGTACGTTAGTCTTGGATTCTTGGCAGCGGGCGCATCCCTTGACGTATTGTTCCACAAATTCTCTGAGTCTGGGTCCTTCATATTGTTCGCGGATGAGTTCCCAGGTGTTAGATATGCCAGGATGTCCGGCTACAGGGGAATCGTGAAGAGTTTGAAGGATGTCTCGTCTTAGATCTGGGTCGTCTTCAAGGAAAATTTTGTTAATGTGTGTGGTTTTTGTTGGTGTGAAGAGGTGATCAGGGAGAAGGACACATGGTTTATTGGTATCTATCCTCTTGTTAAGGTCTTTTCTTTGCGACAACAAATCAGCAACAGTGTTTGTGGATCCGGGGATGTGTTCAAGGGTGTAGTCAAAATCCTGTAGGAATTCGATCCATCTGGCTTGTCGTCCTGTGATTTTGTGTGGATCGCAGAAGTACTGTAAGTTTTTGTGATCAGTACGAACACGAATTGCATGTTTGGCTCCAAGAAATAGTGGATGACCATATTTGAACCTGAAGATTACACCAGCGAGTTCTTTGTCATGTGCATCGTAGTTCTTTTCTGCGGGAAGAAGACTTCTAGAGTGGAAGGCGATGGGATGAATACCATCTTTAAATTCTTGAGCGATAACTACTCCTAGGGCGTAGCCAGATGCGTCAGTTTCCATAATGAATTGTTTAGTCCAGTCTGGGGTACGAAGTACTGGATAATTGCTGCACATTCGTTTGAGTTCTAAGAAGGCGTCATTACGTTCGTCTGTCCAGATGAATTGTTTGTTTTTGTGTGTTAGGTTGTTCAATGGACAAGCAATATCAGAGAAGTTCTTGATGAATGCTCTATAGAAATTGCAAAATCCTAAGAAACTTCGCACATCTTTGACAGTTAGAGGCGTTGGCCAGTCGGCAATGCCTTGGACTTTGACAGGGTCCATTTTGACAGTTCCATTGCCAATAAGTACTCCAAGATACTCAACTTCTTGTTGGTGAAATTTACACTTTTCTGGTTTGAGGAACAGGTCGAATTTCTCAAGTTTATCCAGAATATGATTGACACGAAGTTCATGAAGTACTTCATCATCTTCCGTGGCGATAATCATGTCATCCATGTAGATGTGGAGCCATCCTTGAGCGACTTCATCTTGGAAAATGTCGTCCATCATCGTTTGAAAAGTGGCTGGAGAGTTGGTTAGTCCAAAGAACATGACTGTTGGTTCAAAAAGTCCTTTGCTAGTTTTAAAGGCAGCTTTGTATTCGTTGCCTTCTTTAATGCAAATATTGTTGTATCCCCATCGAATGTCAAATTTGGAAAAGAGACGTTTCTCTGCCAAGTCATAGATGAGTTCAGAGATTAACAGCAAGGGGTACTTGTTGGGAATTGTCCATTTGTTCAAATTTTGATAATCTTGAACTGGATGAAACTTGCCATCTTTCTTTCGGATGAGGAAGAATCCACTTGCATAGGGTGATTTGGAGCGACAAATCCTTTGTAGACGTAGATTTTGAGAGAGAAATTTGTGTTGTTCTTCTTTCTCTTTGGGAGATAGTGGGTAAACTCTACAATTGATCAATGTGGGAGCATCTTCTGTCAGTTCAATTGCGTGGTCCCAAGGTCAGCAATCTGGGAAACATTTGGAAGCTTCTTCAGAGAAGACCTTTCCATGACAATGGTATCATTCTGGGACGATTTCTTGCCAGGTACGTTTCTTTTTATCAGCAGCATCTTGGGCTAGTTGTGAGGCAACAGTAGTTTTAGCAATCCTAGTTTGCAACCAAATTTCGTTGCCTTTCTCCCATCTGGGTATAGACTTTACCCAGATAGGTGTGGCCTCAATTTGTCTAGTTCCTTTGAGAATGGGTTGCCAATTATCGGCTTTGGCTGTAGAGATTGTGGTAAAGCCATTTATTTGTCCATTTTGCCAGTCTATGTCTGGGTTCAAGGCTTCAAGGAAGGGGTAACTGAGAATAAAATCGTCTTGACCAATATCTGCAATGTAGAAAGCATGGAGTGCTTGTTTCCCATTATTGTTGACCATTAGGTCCACCACTTCTAGGATTTGTCCAGCTTTATTGTCAGTTCCATCCACATTTTGAACTTTTCGTGCTTTAGGTAATGTCTGTGTAGAAAGTCTGAGTTGTCTCACTACACAAGGGTGAATGAAGCATTCTGTTGTGCCACTGTCAAGGAGCACTTTTTGATCAACTCATTTTCTTCTGGTTCATAGCTGAAAGGGAACTTGTATTGCATGTTTTTGAGCTATGTACATAGAACCAGAATTATTGAGAACTGCCTGAGCAAGAGCTGTAATACTCAGGTGGCCTGAAAATCCATATCTTCTCCGAAGGAGCACATTTCATCCATAAATGTGCAACGATCTTCTTCTGACAGACATGCTACTTGCACAGTGAGAGATACAGATGGGGAGGGGGTTTCGGAGGCGACCGATTTGTCATCCTCTTTGATTTGAACAGTGCGAGTGGTTTGAGCATGTGTCTTTTTATTGGGACAGTCGCAAACGAGATGACCTTGTTTTCCACATTTGAAACATCAGCCGGTCTTTTGGTATTCCTCTTGTTCTTTGTTGTTTGTGGCTTTGCAAATAACAGCGGAAGTGTCCATAGCATTATCATCTCGAGGAGGGAGACGTGGTCAAGGAGGTGCACGATTTCCTGGTCCGCGCCAGTTCTGATTGTTGGATCCGGGATTGTTGCCTCCAGGGCGACGCCAGACCCATCCAGAAGTTTGCCTCTGTCCTTGTCCTTGGGTTCGGTTATTGAAAGTTCCATATTCAGAATGGAGTGACTTGGTTTTCAAGTAAATCTTTTGTTGACGTTGAACTATGGCCCTCCATTGTTCATAGGTTTTGGGATTTTCCATTTTGATACAAGTGTCAGCAAGTGATCGTAGAAGACCAAGGGCAAAAGTTCAAAGATTTGTGTGGTCATTCATGTCTATGTTGGCATGTAGTGCTTGAGTTTCAAAGGCGGCAAGGTATTTATCAAGATTGTCATTCTTCATCTTGAGTTTCTTCAGTTCATCTTGGGCTCTCTCGCATTCTGCATAATCAGAGAAGGCTTCCTTGAATCGCTTTTCAAGTTCTTTCCAGGCATTGGATTGTCGTGGGATCATGCTGGGATCTTCTACGACATGGCGAAGCCATCTGTTGGCTGCATCAACCCATCCTTCACACTTTGGTCCTTCTAAGAGTGAGAGGAAATAAATGCTGTGCATGATTGGATCTTTTGCGATATCGGCCCTGTAATTCATGAGCATGAATCGATTAAAGGTGGCCAAGAATCTTGTGGTTTGGGAGCGATCTCCATTGAATTTGTCAGGGTGAATACCTTCAAGTCGGCATGCTTTATCTTCCTTGTCATCTAGAGGAAGATTTTTGAGGGTGAAGGGATCGTCTCCAGTGCCACAAGGTCGACAAGGGGGTTTATCACATGCTGTTTGGGATGAGTGCATTCCAAGGGATCCGAATACATCCTTGTATTTAGGTCTGTACTCTTCTTCATCTTCATCACTGGAGGAATTGTCAAACAGAGTTGAGGGTCTGTGTATTTGTTCTCCTTGTACTGCCTTTGTAGCAGCTGTCATAGCTTCTTCAAAAGGCCTAGTTTCCTTGGGCTTGGATGGTCCTTCAGTGCGAGATGGTGGTCAGGAAGGTTCTCCACTTTGTTCAAGTAAAATGAAGTTGATTCCGGGAAGTGGGTGGTTTTTGAGTCCAAGTTCATTTCAAGCCAGTCGAAAGCATTCAAATTTGTTTCCTCGGACATGTACTTCAAACCATACACCATAGACGTTACTGACAGATACTAGTGCATTGTTGAGTCTGGCATAGTAGCCTGTGTAGGGTGCTCCAGTCTCTTGACTACTGAGTAAATGTTGCACATTTTCAGTAAATTCAGCAGGTACGCTGTCCTTTGGTTTGGGAATTGTGTCGAATGGGCATTTGAGATTACTCAAGGCTTCAGGAGATGTGTCTTCAGCTTCGGGTAGGTAGCAGATATGCCAATCTTTGGATTGGCTCTTTCCTTTCATGTCTCTGGGAGTTGAAGTCATTTTGAAAAAGGAAGCTTGTTCTAATGTCATGGTCAGGTCACTGTGTCTTTCAGTCGTTCGAGTTCTGAAGTTTTCAGACAGGGGTATTTCCCAAAGAGGAAGTCATCCCGACATCTCGATTAGGAAGACGTCCTAATCTAGTAATTGTGTCGGTGTTCAAAAGAGAAAAGGCAGGCGTTGGGTGTCAGGTGTCGGGATCAATCACATGAGACGTCACGTGATTAGTCTGAAGGTCGGGAAGGATCACGTGATATGTCACATGACTTGTCTGGGATCGAGTGAAGATTACACAAGTCAAGACGCAACTTGGAATCAAGTGAGATACAACACATGATCTCGAAGACATTTAGAGATAAGAGATGAATAGCGACTAAGTCGACTATCGCAGAGAGGTTCTTTCAGGGAGAAGCTACACGCATTCAAGGAAGTGACAATAACCTGTATTGCACAAATAGAATGAGCTTAGAGAACTTGTTCTATGCTACTAGAGACAGTATATATACAGGAAGATACAGAAGCTACTGGAAGGTCGTCGAAGGCGGTAGAAAGTCACAGAAGGGAATGGAAGCTCATAGAATCATATGGAAGTCTCTAGAAAATGTGTCATGGTCAGGTCACCGTGTCTTTCAGTTGTTCAAGTTCTGAGGTTTTCAGATAGGGGTATTTCCCAAAGAGGAAGTCATCCTGACATCTTGATTAGGAAGATGTCCTAATCTAGTAATCGTGTTGGTGTTCAAAAGAGGAAAGGCGGGTGTTAGGTGTCGGGTGTCGGGATCAATCATGTGAGACGTCACGTGATTAGTCTGAAGGTCAGGAAGGATCACGTGATATGTCACATGACTTGTCTGGGATCGAGTGAAGATTACACAAGTTGAGATGTGACTTGGAATCAAGCAAGATACAACACGTGATCTTGAAGACATTTAGAGATAAGAGACAAATAGCAACTAAGTCGACTATTGCAGAGAGGTTCTTTCAGGGAGAAGCTGCATGCGTTCAAGGAAGTGACAATAACCTGTATTGCATGAATAGAACAAGCTTAAAGACTTGTTCTATGCTAAAGGGTACAGTATATATACATGAGATCATAGAAGCTACTGGAACGTAGTGGAAAGCTATGGAAGACGATAGAAGGGGATGGAAGCTAATGGAACCTTATAGAAGTCTCTGGAAAACGTGAGAATCAACTATAGGTAAGTTAGGTAAGCGATAGGGAAAGCGGTCCGGAGTCAAGTACGAAAGGAGAAGAAAAGGATTAGGTAAGAGGAGGCAGTCTGTGACAAAACACAAGAACTATCCATAGGTAATTTAGGTAAGTGGGAGAGGAGCGGTCCAGAGTTGGGTACAAAAGAGGAAAGAAAAGATTAGGTAAGTGGGAGGCAGTCCATGACAGTCCTGATGACATGGGCACCACATCACAACGACACAGGCACTGTGTCCCAATGACGCCAACACCGCATCCTGACAGCTCCAACACCATGTCACAACAACATGGGCACCATGTCCTGACAACTCCAACACCATCCCCTCCTTGCCCTCACTTTCATGGACTTGTCACAATATCCTTACCTTAATATACTGTAGATCTCTGTAGGTACTCAAATGTATATGTACCAAACCTCCTGCTCTTGTGGAGTGTATGCAAGCATCAACCCCTTAAGACTTTTCCTTGTGTGATCTGCTTTTGTTCAACGGATGTGAGACTGAGACAAGCAACAAGGGTTGCAAATGAGAGGCTAAGCATCAGCATTGCAGGCCCAGCACTGTTTTTTATTTATTTTCATAAGTGAATACAAAGTCCGGCCCTAAACACATTGCATTGGTCGGAGACTCAAACATGATGGAGGTGCCGACACCATGCCGACTGGTCCCCAAGACAAAGGCAGCCCATTATTTTTACCATTATTGCATTTTTGCAGGGAGGGGGGTTTCAAAGTTGACCATTAATTAACCATTAATTTTCTCATTATTTAGTCCATTAATCGAAATTTGGCTCTAAAAACTACTTAATGGTAAAATTAATGGAACCAATAATGGGGTCAATAAGGGCAACTTTGAATGACCCTAATGGCATGTAGCAGCAAGGTGTTGGCCTGTTGCATCGTTTTTCGACGTTCACGTATTGGGGTAGCGTACTGGGATATTCTGGGAATTTGTAAAACCACTGAATCTTAAAACTTGTGGAGTTCATTCGAACCAGGA
>Ga0307512_10008287_pt1 | contig 10159 bp, 7 predicted proteins | sample 14_EM_MG_FD_200267 | JGI IMG/M metagenome (GOLD analysis project Ga0307512, IMG submission 200267) | Populus trichocarpa ectomycorrhiza microbial communities from riparian zone in the Pacific Northwest, United States - 14_EM | ecosystem: Host-associated > Plants > Roots > Unclassified | place... | reverse complement strand
CCATGACCCGGTGACGTCTACCGAGCGTGCGGCCACCATCGAGGCCGGGGTTCTCGCGGCGGCCGAACGCTTGCTGGCCCGCGGCTCGAGCTTCTCCGCGCTCACCATGCAGCAGATCGCGGCCGAGGCCGGGGTGGCCCGGTCCACCATGTATCTCTACTTCCGCGAGAAGGACGCCGTCCTGATCCGGCTGGCCGAACGGCTCAGCACCGGCTCGTTCGCCCTCGTCGGCACCTGGAGTCCGGCGGAGCCCGACGCGCTGGACGGCCTGACCCGAACCCTGCTGCGGGTGATCCGCCACTATCGCGTGCATGCGCCGATCCTGCGGGCCGTGCTGGAGATGTCCGGCCAGGATCGCGCGCTCGGACAGTTCTGGGACGGCGAACTCACCAAGTTCATCGAGTTGTCCCGGCACTGGCTGCGGACCGAACAGCTGGCCGGCCGGACCGCCGCCGACCTGGACGTGGAGACGGCCAGCCAGATCATCATCTTCGGCGGCAACCGGGTGATCGCCGGCCACGTCCTGGGCGGCGACCCGAACCGGGACGAGGCGGTGGCCCGGGAACTCGCCGTCAACCAGTGGTTCGGCGCGATCCGCCGTCCCGCCGTGGCCTAGCGGGCGTCGAGGAGTATCTCGTACAGGTAGAGGTCGCCGTTGGTGCTTGTGCGGCGGAACCCGGCGCGTTCGAGGGTTCGCTGGGAAGCGACGTTGTCCGCGGTGGTGTCGGCGACGACTTTGGACAATCCGTGATCGGCCGCGACCTTCAGCAGGGCGGCGAGTGCCTCCGCCGCGTAGCCGTGACCACGGGCGGATGGGGCGAGTCCGTAGCCGACCCCGGCACAGCCGTCGTCCGGCCGGCCCTTGAAACCGATTCCACCGATGGCCTGCCCGTCGGCGGCCCGGGTGATCCGGTAGTGCCCGAACGGGCGCTGGTCCCCGTGCGCCGCGGTGGCCCGCAGATAGGCCGTGACGCCGATGACGTCGCCGTCGAACGGGAAGTCCTCGGCCCAGGCATCCTCGGCTCCGGCGCGCCGCCCGGCGATGCGTTCACCCTCTGCGGTGTCGATGGCATGCAAGCGCAGTCGCGGCGTTTGAAGGTCGGTCACGGCAGCAGCGAAGCAGCCCCCGGCACCGCGCACAAGCCGATTAGGGCCAAAAGTTGATCTAGTAGTCACACCCGGTGGGGCGCGCTGTCAACCGGCTCGGCGTGGCAATGACGGTTGGTGCTAGCGTGCGGCAGCCGCATCCTGGGCGAGTGGCTGGCGGCGGTCCCGTCCGTGCCCGTTTGGGTGTTGTGTAATTGGAGGAGCGGGTTGGACTTCGACGAGGCCGCGGGCGCGGTTGGCGGGCCGGATCGGAAACCGCGGATCAGGCCGCGCGCCTTGGTGGTTCTCGGTGTCACCGCCGGGCTCGCCGTGGCGCTCGATCAATGGGTGAAATGGCTCTGCACGGAGCACCTGACCGAGAGCGAGCCGGTGCGTGTCCTGGGTGGCCTGGTCTACCTGTCGCTGCTGCGCAACGGCGGGGCAGCGTTCACGATGGGGGCCGCACACACCTGGGTGTTCTCCGCGATCACGCTGGTGGTGATCGGCTGGATCGCGTGGACGACGAGGCGGCTGCGTTCGGTGCCGTGGGCGGTTTCGCTCGGCCTGGTGCTGGGCGGTGCCCTGGGCAACCTGGGCGACCGGTTGTTCCGCGCACCGGGCCCGTTTCAGGGTCACGTGGTAGACATGATCAGCCTCTTCGCGCCGTACGCCGAGAAGTTCGCGGTGTTCAATGTCGCCGACTCCTGCCTATCGGTGGGCGTGGCCCTGGCCGTGCTGTTGGAGCTGACCGGCCGGCAACGCGACGGCAGTCGGGCCGTGCGAAAGAAGTCGGCAGGAGTAGCCGGTGTGGGCGAGGGTGGCCGCGCCCGCGGGTGGCGATGACCCGCTCGACCACGATCAGGTGACGAGGAACGCGGGTGCCGGGTGGCGCAGGAAGTCGTGGTGGGAGATGTCCCAGCCGTATGCGCCGGTACGGGCGAAGACCAGGATGTCGCCCACCCGCAGCCGGTCCACGTGCTGGCCGCGGGTGAGCACGTCGCGCGGGGTGCACAGCTCGCCGACCGCGTCGACCTCGGCGTTCTCGACCATCGGGCGGGGCCAGTCGTAGGGCCAGTCGTCGACGCCGAGCACCGTGAACGGGTGGCTGTAGCCCCAGGCGGCGGGCAGCCGGAAGTGGTGGGTGCCGCCGCGCAGCACCGCGAACGTGCGGCCATGGGTGTGTTTGAGGTCGAGGACCTCGGCGGCGTACCAGCCGGCGTCGGCGGCCAGGATCCGGCCGGGTTCGACGATCAGCTCCACGCCGTCGGGGGGCGGACGCAGCCGGGCGCGCAGGTCGTCGAGGTCGATGGTGGCGTCGCTGAGGTAGTCGACGCCCAGGCCGCCGCCGACGTTGACCAGGCGCAGGTCGATGCCCTGGCGGGCCGACCAGGCCACCGCGTCCGCGACGAACCCGGCGTGTGCCGCCGCGTCCAGGTTGTTGGAGACGGCGTGCAGGTGGAAGCCGATCACCCGGACACCGGCGAGTTCGGCGGCCAGTGCCAGCACCTGCGGCAGCTGGGCTTCGTCGACGCCGAACGGGGTGGCCGTGCCGGTCATGGCGTGGCTGCCGGGCAGTGCGGGGCCGGCACGGTTGACCCGGATCGCGACCTCGGCGACCACCCCGGCGGCGACCGCGGCCCGGTCCAGGCGGCGCAGTTCGTGCGCGCTCTCTACGTTGACCTGGGCGCCCGCGGCCACGGCGGCGGCCAGTTCGGTGTCGGTCTTGGCCGGGCCGCCGAAGACGATCCGTTCGGCGCCGGCCGCGACCGCCAGGGCAAGCTCGCCGCCGGAGGCCACCTCGAGACCGTCACACGCCCGCGCCAGTGTTTCCACCACCTCGCTGCGGTTGTTGGCTTTGACGGCGTACAAAATCGTGGTTCTGGGGGGTAGGGCGGCGCGGACCGCGGCGGCCCGGATGCGCAGCGCGGCCGTGTCGTAAACGTAGGCGCAGACCGGCCGCGGTTGGGCCCGCAGCGCGGCCTCGACCTGCTCAGGCGTTGGCATGCAGCGGGTTCTCGACGTCGAGGTAGGCGTCGCCGCCGCCGAGCAGGCGCATCCGGACCAGCGCCTTGTGCGGCACGGTCGGCGCGGTGAACGCGGCATGGTCGGCGCGCGCCGCCGGGAGATCGTCATAGGTCTCGTCGACGACCGCGCGGACCGTGCGCCAGGCGGTGTCCTCGTCGAGGGCGTGGGTCGCGCCGAGCCTGATGATCAGCTCGCCCAGGTGGGCCTGGATCGCGGTGTAGCCGATCTTCGCGCGCAGCACGGTCTCGTCGCCGGTGCCGACGACCGAGCCGGGCCACAGCTCGACGTGCCGGCCGGCCGTGGCTAGCCGGCCCGGATGCAGGCGCAGCCCGGCGAAGTCGCGCACGGCCAGCCGGTGCGGCCGCCCGTCGACGAAGGTGGGCAGGCAGTTCTGCAGGTGTGCCTCCAGGGCGACGCCGCGCGCCGTGAGCCGCAGCAAGGGCGGCAAGAGCAGTTTCGCGTACGTCCTCAGCCAGGCCCGCGGGTCGAGCCCGGACTGTTCGACGAGCCCGCCGAGCAGGAACGGCAACGCCCCGCCGGGGACGGCCCGCTCGCCGGCGGCCAGCCGGCCGGTGAGTCCGTCGCGCAGGATGGCCGAGGCGTCGCGGCCGGAACCGGCGGGCACGGCAGCGCCGGCGGTCTCGGCCAGCAGCAGGATCCGCTCGGCGTCGGGGTCGTCGGCCACCAGGCGGTGCAGCAGCTGCGAGATGGCCGGGCCGTTGCGGGTGCTGGCCACGCTGATGCTGCGCCGGGTGGAGGTGACCTGGATGTCCAGGGACACCTTCGCGTAGTGCCGGCGCCCGTCCGCGGCGACCGGCAGCAGCAGGGTGCGCAGCGCGGCCGTGGGGGCGGCGTCGAGCTCGGCGTCCAGGATCCGCAGCACGCCGTCGGCGACCAGGCCGGCGAACCGGTTGTCGCGCTGCCACGGGTGCACGGGCTGCAGCCGGTAGCCGGGCGGCGGGGCGGGCAGCTGTGGATACGCCTGGCGCAGCACCTCGCCGACGTCGTCGCCGAGGTGCGCGTCGTCGCGGACGGCGACGAACCCGAGGGTGCTGCGGCCGGCCTCCAGGTCGTAGGCGAGCACGTCGGTGGTGTCCCAGCCGAGCCGGGTCCGCCCGCACGGGTGCAGGTTGTGCCCGGCGACGGCCAGCCGTTCCAGGTTGATCGCCTCGGCGTCCGGGTCGGTGGCCTCGACCCGGCCGGGCCGGGCGGTCGCGACGGCCAGGTTGATCACGGCGTTGCGCAATTCCGCGGCGAAGCCGGTCGCGTTGCCCGGCAACCCCGCCGGCAGCAGGGCGGTCGGGTCGGCGGCGCCGGCCGAGTCGAACTCGACCCGGCCGAACGCGTGCCGCCGCCCGCCGCCGGTGTCGCTGACGAGGCGCTCGCGTACCAGCGCCCCGCGCAGCCGCCGCCCGACCGTGTCCGCCGCCTCCGGCAGCGCGTCCAGGTAGCCGTCGACCAGGTCGGGGGCGTGCACCGCGAGGGCGGCCTGGGCGTGCGCGGCGGCGACGGCGAGCCGCCCCGTGGACAGGCTGCGGGTCATGCGTACGCCGCCATCGGGTTGTCGACGTAGGCCCAGACGTCGTCCAGCGGATCGTCGGCCAGCCGCATCGCGGTGGTGGCCTTGACCGGCAGCGGGTTTTTCATCAGGTGCCTGCCGTCCTCGGTGTCACGGGTGCTGGTCGCGATGATCCGCCAGAGCCGGGCCGGGTCCGCGCCGCCGCGGCGTTCCAGCAGGGCGACGAGTTCGGCGGCGACCGTGCCGAACGCGGCGGCGGCGAGCTTGGTGCGCAGCACCTCCGGGTCGTCGCTGGCCAGGTCGCCTTTGACGGCCGGCGCGGGATATCCGGCCCGCAGCAGCCGGCGTGCGCTGACCCGGACCCCGCCCAGGTCTCGGTAGACGATCCGGACCGGCCGCCCGGCGTCGAGCACGACCAGCGTGTTCTGCCCGTGCGCTTCCAGCGCGACACCGCGGTGCAGCACCGTGAGCAGCGACGGCACCAGGATCAAGACCAGAGCTTCGAGCCAGGCGTACGGGTCGCCGACCGCCTCGTCCAGCACGGCGCCGAGGGCGGCCAGGGGCAGCACGGCCTGGCCGGCGCCGATCCGGGGGGCTTCGCGGCGCAGGTAGGCGAGGTGGCGTTGCGGTTCGCCGTCGACGATGACGGCGCCGGCGGCGGTCTCGGCGAGCACGTCCAAGGGCAGGTCCCGGGTCAGCTCGCGCAGCAGCCGGGACAGCACGGGCCCGTTGTGCACGGCGGCGGGGGAGACGGTCCGCACGGCCGAGGTCATCTGCACGTCGACGGCGGTCTTGACGTGGGCGCCGCCGTCGAGCGGGGCGACGGTGCGCAGCGACATCAGCGGGCGTACCGGGCCGGTCTCGCCGTCGTCGACCAGCCAGGGGTGGGTGTCGCGGATCCGGGCGGCCTGCCATGGGTGGGCGTAGAGGACGGGTTCGGTGTCGCCGTACCAGCGTTCGGGTGGGACGCGCAGGCGGCGTAGGCGCAGGACGGGGTGGTGTTCTGGGGCGTAGGCGAGCACGTCGGCGACGGTCATGCCGCCGCGGGTGCGGCAGCAGGGGTGCAGCGGGTGGCCGTCGGTGAGCTGCTGTTCGAGCCGGCCCAGACCGTCGGGGTCGCCGACCGCGTCGCGCAGGGTGCTCGGCGCCTCGCCGTCTCCGGTCCGGGGGTTCGCCGCTCGGGCCAGGGCTAGGTTGGCGACGCTGTTGTCGATTTCGGCGGCCAGCCGGTCGGTGTGGCCGGGCAGGGCGAGGGCTCGCAGCAAGGCGCCGGGGTCGGTGTAGGCGCTGCCCCGCAGGACGGCGGCGAGTCCTGGGCCGGGCTCGGCGAAGGGGCGGAACGCGGCGGCGGGTGCCGTGAGGACCCGGCCGTCCTGGAGGGTGACCTGCGACGTTCCGTTGGCGGGCGCGAGGCCGGGGAGGGGTTCGCGGTCGAGGGCGCCGAGGAGCCGGCTGAGGACCGACGCACGTGCCGCCGGTAACGCCTCGTCGTAGGCGCCGACCAGATCGGGCCGTAGCCCGGTGAGCGCGTCCCGGGTCTGCGTGGGGTTCGCGGTGTCGGCGGGACGGATCGTCGACGAAGGCACGCACCCATTGTCGCCATCCGTCCCGGGGCCCGACGTCGCCCCCCGGGCAATCACCAAACATCATCCTAGGACGCTCTACAGGGTGTACGCCCGCTCACCGCGAGCGCAACCACCAAAACCAAAGATCAAGAACAAAAAAGGAAGCAACGACACCCACCTAATTTCGGGTCTGGGCTGGAGAAATCCGGTGGCCGCCCGGTCCGGCAGTGCTCGAGACTGGCGCGATGGAGACCGGTCCGGTGTTGTCCGCGCTGCTCGTGATCGTCCCGGCGGCCGAGGCTGCGGTCGGGGTGCACCGCGAGGTCCTGGACAGTGCGGCGGCCAAGGGCGTGCCCGCGCACATCACGGTGCTGTATCCGTTCGTCCCGCCGGACCTGATCGACGAGGCCGTGCTGGCGACGGTCCGGGAGACGGTGGCGGCGGTGCCCCGGTACGACGCGGAGTTGGTGCGGGTGGCGTGGTTCGACGAGCGGGTGGTCTATGTGGAGCCGGCGCCCGGTGCGCGGTTCCGGGCGCTCATAGACGCGTTGTCTCGGCGGTTCTCCGGCTTCCCGCCGTATGGGGGAGCGTTCACGGAGGTGGTGCCGCACCTGACAATCGGCCACGACGCGGCCCGGGAGGTGCTGGCCGGGGCGGCGGCCGAGGTCGAGCCGCACTTGCCGATTAGGTTCCGGGTCGAGACGGTGCGCTTGATGGCGGGCACCCAGGCACCGGGATCGTGGCGCACTCTGGCGGAGTTCCCATTGGGCTGAGTCGCCGGATCCGTCGACTCATGCGCCGGGTGCAGGTTCACCACCGGCGGATAATCACCGGTGTCCAGCTGCTCCAGCCGTCAGGAAGATGACACGGCGCCGTGGCCGGGTGTGCGCCATCATCGACACGTGACGGCCGGGCGGGCTGACCGCGTGCGGGCAACGTCCCGCTCGGCCGCGCCGGCCGAGCGGACCGAGGATCGCGCTGCCGCACCGGCGGCGGAGACGGCCGGCGGCCTGGCGGGTCTGCTGTTGCGGGTGCAGTCGTCGGCCGGCAACGCGGCGGCTGTGCGCCTGATGCGGTCCGGTGCGCCCGCGGAGATGCCGGACGACGTCGCGGGACTGATCGGCCGGCGGATCGGTGGCGGCGACGCCCTCTCGCCCGAGCTTCGGGACCGGCACGAGGACGCCGATCTGGCCGGGGTGCGGGTGCACCGCGACGCCGAGTCGGCCGGTCTGGCGCGGGCCGTGGGGGCGCGGGCGTTCACGGTCGGCCAGGACATCTTCTTCGGCGCCGGTGAATACCGGCCGCACACCGGCGACGGCTCTCGCCTGCTGGTCCATGAGCTGGTGCACACCACCCAGTCGCCGTCCGTGACGAGTGGCCTGACGGTTAGCGAGCCCGGCGACGTCCACGAGATCGAGGCGGCACGCCGGGCCGAAAGCGGCACGGTGGCCGGAGGCCGGGCGCGGACGGCGACGATCTCCCGCGAGCCTGACCAGACGGAGGGGAACGCGGCGGAACAAGCGATCCCCGAGGGCTATCGCAGTCTGCTGAAGCCGAGCCTGAACGAGGCCGACACCGCGAAGCTGGCCCAGGTCACCGGCGGCGCCGACGTCGTCGCCATGATCCGGCGGCGCGACGATGCCCGCGTCAGGATCTCTCGTATCGAGGCTGACGGCGACACGCAGGACCCGGACGTCGGCGGGCCGCATCAGGAATATCAGGCGCTGGTCGACCTGGAGCGCGACCTCACCCAGCGCATCGAGCATGACTGCGTCAGCCTCGACGTCGCCAGCGAGGCGGAGATGCTGGCGATGGCCGAGCAGTGGTTCCCGGCCCGGTTCCTGGCCGAGGCCAAGCAGGTTGCCCTCGACATGCTGCAGCACAACGCCGATGAGGCGAAGGCCGAGCTGGAGCGCTACTCGGTGCAGGTGTGCTCGCCCGACATCGAGGGCCTGCTCGCTGCCGATCAGGCCCTCGACCAGCTGGCTCCGTTCGGCCTGGCGAACTCGGTGCGGATGGCCGAGGAGGCGTTGTCGAAGTACGCGCCGCCGGCCGGTGTGCTGACCCCGGAGGAGTTCGCCCGCAACATTCCGCCGAACGAGCAGTCGGTGATGGTCGACATCGCGAACCTCGACCAGAACCGGCGGATGCTGGCCGCCAAGACCCCGATCTATCAGGCGGCCCGGTTCTCCTACGGGCGTACCTATCCGATTTTGCTGAGCAGCGGTTATGTGCCGGGCTCGTTCGCCATGGCGGACCCCACCGAGCTGGGCAAGGTGGCGGCCGGCCCGGTCACCGAGGTCCTGGAGAACATCGAGCGGGTCCAGAAGGCGATCAATGACGACGAGCTCAAGGTCTGGAACATGCGCGATGTCCTGCGCATCACCCAGGAGCGCCTGAATGTGCGGCATCCGGTGTTGCTCGGGGCGATCGACGCGAAGATCGCCGAGATCAAGAGTGACGAGACGTTCCTGGGCTGGGTGAGGGCGGCGCTGGCGATCACCACGACGATCCTGGCCGGCATGCTGTTCACCCCGGCGGCCGGTGCGGCGGTGGCGGGCCTGTGGGGCGCCGGCGCTCTGTACGGCAGCATCCGCGACTACCTGAACGAGGAGGCGGCCGAGAACATCGCGCTGGACGCCTCGGTGGCGGATCTGTCGCTGAACGAGCCGAGCCTGACCTGGGTGCTGTTGGACGCCGCGTTTCTGCTCATCGACATGGCGACCGTCGCGAAGTCGTTGCGGGCCGCGGCGCGCACGCTCGCCTCGCAGGCTGACGCGACGGCTGCGGCGGCGTTCCGGCGGGAGGCCACCGAGGCGCTCGGCGAGCAGGCCGGCGAGCAGCTGGCCACTCGCGCCGCGGCCCGGTTCGGCATCGCCGAGGCGGCTGTGGCGGCCGGTGAGGCGGGGCTGTCCCGGGCGCGGACGGCCCTGGCCGGCCTTGAGCTCTCCGACGACGCGATCGCCCGGGTGCTGGCCAAGGCGCGGGTGGGTCCGGTGGCCGACCGGGTCAACAAGGTCAAGGGCCAGCTGCTCGAGGAGCTGGCGCACGTGGACGTGCGGCGCCAATTGGCAGCGGGAGCGTCCGATGTGCTCGGCGTGGGCGACAACGCGGGCCTGGAGCTGATCGAGGGGCACCGGATCGCCGACCTCAGCCGCCGTCAGCTGACCGACGGGGTGATCGCGCGGCGCCTGCCGGACGGCTCGATCGAGATCGTCACGGTACTCGAGTCGAAGGCCGGGGCGAGCGCGGCCGAGGGGCTGCGGACCGCGTCGTCGGGGGTCGGGCGGCGCGACGAGTTCGCCAGGGTGGTCATCGCGGAGGATGCCGAGGCGGTGGAGGCGCTGCTGCGGCGCGGCGGGCTCAAGACCGACGCGGACGCGGTGGCCGCCGGCAGCAGCAAGGTGTCCCGGCGCGCGCAGAAGGTGATCGCCGAGGACAAGGGCATGCGCGACATGGTGACCCAGTCCGAGTGGGGCGGCCAGATCCGCAAGGACGTCGAGCGGCTGAGCCCAGACACCGTGCCGGGGGAGACGGAGCTCTCCTCGACGCTGGACGAGGTGCCGGCCGAGATCCTCGTCGACGGGGTGCCCACCCGGGTGCGGTTCAGCCCGACGCGGGCCCGCTTCGTCGGGGTCGTCCCGGAGGATGTGCCGGTCGCCGAGATCACGGCGAGTCTCACCCCCGAGTTCAACTTCGCCATGATGCAGACCGGCGGTACGGCCGCCGACCTCACGGCCCGCGCGGAGCGACTCGTGTCCGAGGCCGCGACACCCTGAACGGGCTAATGCCCTCTGGCCAGCCTTACCACTAGTTTTCGCAAGGTCATCACTTCCGCCGCGTATTGCGTCTGATGCGAATCCGCGACAGTTTGCATATTGGCTATCTCGCCAGGCGATTTGGATCGCGCCTGAGGATGCCGAGGCGTTCGAGGTGACCGCGGTGGCGTGTGCGTCGGTGGGTT
>Ga0307512_10008286_pt1 | contig 10160 bp, 9 predicted proteins | sample 14_EM_MG_FD_200267 | JGI IMG/M metagenome (GOLD analysis project Ga0307512, IMG submission 200267) | Populus trichocarpa ectomycorrhiza microbial communities from riparian zone in the Pacific Northwest, United States - 14_EM | ecosystem: Host-associated > Plants > Roots > Unclassified | place... | reverse complement strand
TTATATAAAAAAAAAAGAAAAAGAAAAAAAAAGAACGGAGGGACATGATTATTTTAGTGTAATCTGTGAAATATCACATGATTTGTTTGGTATCTGCTCCAGGTTAGATCACTCGTGTCCTGCCTGGATTATCAAAGTAGATTTTTTTACAGATGTCTCCTGACCCACGTGTGACCCTACCTTGTCAGACCATCCTCCTTTCATTTTTTCCACGTTATCTCTCATAAAAAAATCGGCACACCTCCAGGCAGGCATCACATGCCTTCGATATGACGCCGTTTTCTAGCCAATTACTACTGTACAAAACACATATCCTCGTTGATTTGATGAATAGTAAAGTGGCTTTCGTCGTTTATCTATCCGAAGACTAAAAAAGACCAGCGAGAGACTTCATACTCAGTTGCTTGTACAAGTTAAAAACTTCTAGAAATTAGTACACGGACTTTGCTTCTTTGACATTCTTGTAGCTTCGTTTTTAAATTATTATCTTTTTTTAAAAATATTAAATTAATAATTTTTAGATAAATCTAAAATAAAATTATTTTAATATATTTTTAATTAAAAAACACTTTTAAAAACACTTTCCACCGATTACCGAACATACAAGGCTATTTGATATTGCATTTCTATATGTATACGGTGTGTTTAACATAAAAAAATATGAAATTGTGAAACTAAATGTATTTATATTTTTGATATTTTTATATAATTTAATTTTACATCTAGTTTAGATAAGATTAGAATATTTCCTTGCTTATCCATTTAATCGAATTTAATAACAATAATGGGATCTGAATATGTTAATTGTTTTTAATCGCACGTGTAGCCTAGCTTAGTATAGCGTACACGTAGTGCCTTTTAGTCACCGAAGTAAAACGACAGCGATGTAGGGTAATAACAGCTAGTGAAAGAAAATGTGCAAGTGTCGGTAAACGAAACTAGGCTCGAAGGATTTGAAGTCAACGTGACTTTCCTCATTGACTGGGTTACGGTGTCAATTAGTCGGCGACTAATTGTGATTAGTGTGGGACCCAGACAACTGTCCCTTCACTTCCAGCTCTCTTTGCAATTTGTGCCCAATCCAGTCTCCATTACCAGCTTTTGGTTCCTAATCCCGTGAAACATTTCCCGGTTTTGTCCTTTCACTCATTAAAAACGAGAGAGAGAGAGAGAGAGACAAAGGGTAGATTAGTAAGTAAAATTAAACAGGCGTCAAATTATCAGCAGAAACCCATCCATCATCATCGTCATCTCGTCTCTGTAGTCTCAACTGCACACTTATCTTCTCTCTCCTGCAGTCGCTTTCTCTCTCACTTTTTACAGCAAGTTACCAGAGAGGACGACAGTGAAACTTATCATTGAAGTATAATAAAGAAGCAAAAACAAATGCCCTCCTCCTCTCATCCTTTTCTTCTGTTCCTGTCTTTCTCTCTCAAACCTCCCTATGAGCTACGACTACCTGCCTGCCTGCCTACCTATAGCAGCTACTGTACTTCTTCCCTCCTTTTCATCATCAACACTCACCATTATCTCACACCCAACACAGTTTACTTACTAACCACAGTTGAGTAGAGTAGAGTAGATCCCAATTCAATCCATTCATCTTTCATTTTCTCGATACCAAATATTCTTCCTTGCTCTTTTTACTGTTTTCATCTGTAGGTTTTAGCTTTTCCTGTTTTTAAGATCGAAGTCTAAATCTTGAATCTTTTTGACACTCAACTCTGTTTTCTTTCAGCAAGATTTGTATACAAGCTACTTGTTTCACTCCTTTACGTTTTGGCTTCAAAACTCGCTTCTTCAACTACAAATCTTTGATTCTTTCTTGCCCCTAAGTTAGCAAATCTGTATTCTTCTAGCATTTTGTCCTAAATTTAACTCAAGTTTTTCCCCTTTTGTTAGAGACAGAATCGTGTCTCAAGAACAATGAATCATCTTCCAAGGACAAGTTTCTTGATTCCGGTACTATGCTTTCTTTGTCTTCAAATCCAACCTTTACACTCATTTTCAACACAACCCATGAACTGTACGGACACTACACGACTGTGCACATCGTTTTTGGCCTTTAAACCCCAGGAGAACCTAACTCTAGCAATGATTCAAAGCATGTTTGATGTGTTACCCCAAGATGTGACCAGAGAAGGCAATGGCCATGGCTACATATTCATCAAGAAGAACTGCTCTTGTTTGTCCAAGGACAAAGTCTATGTGACTAACTCTACATATACAGTGAAATTCAGTGGGGGTTATGTTTATGACATCGTGATCAATGCTTATGACGGGCTTGCTTTCTTGCCCAACACAACAAGACAAGCAAAGGTTGGTGCTGTTGTGTCATTGAGGTTGTTCTGTGGGTGTTCAAGTGGGTTGTGGAATTATTTGGTGAGTTATGTGATGAAGGAAGGAGATACTGTTCAGTCCTTGTCTAGTCGATTTGGTGTTAGTATGGATAGTATTGAGACAGTGAATGGGATTCAGAATCCTGATAATGTTACAGCTGGTGCGCTGTATTATATTCCTCTGAATTCAGGTTAGTCTTATGATTCAATGGCGTTATTTTGGTTATTCCTTATGTGTAACTCTTTAAATGGGCTTTGATTTTTGAGTGATGAATTTTGGAAATGCTAAGATTGGAAATCTGTTTTCTGTTTGCTGCTTCATTTTGGATATTTTGCTTATGTCCATAGAAGCTGCTATCACAGTCACAACAATCTCTCAGCTTCTGGTTTTGACGACTTAATTTCTTCAAATTACTCTTTAATTTCTCTAACTTTCCTTTCAACCTAAATACCTAGATTATTGTAATGGTTTAGGCATTACAGATTGGATACTCTGTTTGACAAGGATGCCAAATCAACATAATGGAAAAAAAAATCATTTATGCTAGCAGAAGCGTGGGATGGAGAATGGCAAGTAATTGGTTGCTGGTGCTTAACTTGCCAACGTTATTTTTTGTTTCGTGTTGTGAATACTAGAAGCAAAATTCCCATGTTCCATAGCGCAACTCCGTGAACAATTATTTAAATTAAAGTATTACATACATGCCACTCTGCTTATGTTCTTTTAACCATTGCCTCTGCAAACTGGGCTTTTATATTGTTTTCTTTTTTGTGGAAATTTAATAGGTGAAGTTTCCTTGGTTTTTGTATTTTTTTTTTGTGTATTGATTTAACCCTCCTATTGTTTTCTAGTTCCCGGGGAACCTTATCCCTTGGAGAATGATAATCCTCCTGCTCCTGTTCCTGCACCTCCGGATGACATTTTCTCAGGTACGGATTAGTACCTTAATAAATTCACAAATGAACTGTCTTTTGTAGCACTTCATCAACACATATGATATGATTCTGAGTGTACGGTGTGCAAGCGTGTATGAGAGAGAGTTATCTGGCCTATAATTGTGTGTTTACCCGGCTTCATCTGCTGCTTTAGTTTGAAAAAGCAAAACCAATATCATGGTATATAATTAACCAGAACATATAAAAGTGCAATAATGGCAAACTACTTTAGTCTAAAACGCATTGCAGATCTTTCAAGCACATTACCTGCTGTATGTGCTGATTATGAAACAAAGTTTATTCTTAATATTGGCTGTGAGCAGATTATGACTGTCACCCTACTTTGGCAATTTACTTTTACTTTTATTTTACTATCACTAGAATCTTCTTGATGGTAGCTCTAGACTAATTAATGATTCTTTTGATTTAAATAAATTCAATGTATTGACTCTGAACATAATCATAAGTCCCCATTTATGCTGAAATATGATTAAAATTCTGGTTAAAAGCTGAAATTCTAAAGTTTTCATTTTCTGTTCTCAAAGCTCCTCACTCTTTCTTTTTTTGCATCAGTTCTTCCTGTTAAAGCTGTGGTGTGAGTTCTTATATGTCACAAAATAACTTGCTATGTGTTTTGCAGCAAATATTCCAACAATTCACAAGGCTCGTGTACCATATGGATGGATCATAGGGGGTCTTGGGATCGGTCTTGCACTGATTGTATTATGTATAATTATTTGTGTGTCTCTTAAGTCCTCAAGTTGCTTATCTGAATCTCGAGGAAGTCACGCCAAGCCTCCTGATGGCAAGATTTCTCAAAAGTTTCATATTCTTCGCAAGCAAAGCTTTTGTTGTACTTCTAGAAGGTCCATCTGCTGCAAATCTGTAGACTGGAAGCAAACAAATGGGGAGTCTAGCAGCCACCAGATTACTATACCTAAAGGTTTTACCAACTGTTTATCAGATTTTGATTTATACATAAACTCTGGAATTCTGATGTGAAGGATTGGTTTTAATGCTTTTGGTGCCGGTGTCGTGTTTTCCTTGTCAACTTTAAGCTTTGAATTTATGACTTCATATTCTTGTTCACAGGTCTAGCAACTGATGTATTTGATGAGAAGCCTGTGGTTTTTACATACGAAGAAATTCTTTTTGCAACTGATGAATTTTTGGATTCTAGTCTTCTTGGTCATGGAACATATGGTTCTGTGTATTATGGTCACCTTCATGACCAGGTTTCTAGCTATTTTCTTTGTTTCTTAGGTACCTAGTGATCATATAACATAAAGAATAATATTGTTTTTAATCTTTCCAGGAAGTTGCTATTAAGAGAATGACTGCTACAAAAACTAAAGAATTTATGGCTGAGATGAAAATCCTGTGCAAGGTCCATCATACAAATCTGGTAATGCTTTTTATAATCGAATAGCTGGCTTGATGCCCTTTTGTTTCACAAACTTGAAGCTCTGACTCTTATTTTGGTTTAACATTGTCAAGGTAGAATTGATTGGCTACGCAGCTAGTGATGCAGAGCTCTTCGTGATCTATGAATATGCACAGAAGGGTTCACTTAGAAGTCATTTACATGATCCCCAAAATAAGGGTAAGAAGTTGCAACCTTACAACTTCTGGATGGTTTTAATTTCTTAAGTTTGTAAATTAATTTTCCTGAAAAAGTGTTGCACAGTCATTCTAGGAAGTTTGCTAGTGATTACTTTTGACATAGATACTAGTATGTAAGGCATCTGCAAGGAACATGCATTTTTTTTTCCTGTTCTTTTGATATTAAATGTTTTTATTACATATACTAACTCAAGACATCGTCTGGAAAATGAGTGTCCCTATAACTATAGTTTGTGTAAGATCTCTGCGGTATCCATATAGTCATTTTTATGTCTTGTTCTGTTTTTCATTTGGTTCCATAAGTTACCTCAATTCAATATCAAGCACGTAATACTTCATTAAGCATGAATCTAGATAGTGCTTGCTTTGCGCAACTACCTAAAAGGACAAAAAATGCAACTTATATTAAGCTGTCATGTTCATTTCATTCATATTGCAATTAATGGAAGCAATTTGAGTGAGGCATGTTTGTAGGACCCATTTTATTAGAACTGAAAATTGAAAATTTTGACTGACTTGAAGGTCATACACCACTTTCATGGATCATGCGGGTCCAGATTGCACTTGATGCAGCTAGAGGCCTGGAGTACATCCATGAGCACACTAAAACACACTATGTCCACCGGGATATCAAGACAAGCAACATCTTACTTGATGGTTCCTTCAGGGCCAAGGTTTCAACATATCAGACTTAATTATTTTTATTTCAATCTCAGTGAACGTCACTGCATCTCACAAGGTAGTGTGCCTATAGATTTCAGATTTTGGATTGGCAAAACTGGTTGGCAAAACAGGCGAGGGAGAAGCTACAGCAACAAAAGTTGTTGGTACATATGGTTATCTAGCACCAGAGTGAGTAAATATACTCTTAGACAACTACTGCAATCTATTATTATTCCTTCAACTAGTCTAACCTTTCACCATTGGCCTTGCAGATACTTGAGTGATGGCCTTGCCACAACCAAGAGTGATGTTTATGCATTTGGTGTCGTTCTTTTTGAGATCATATCTGGGAAGGAAGCCATAATAAGAACTGAAGGTGCGGTTACAAAAAATCCTGAAAGACGTTCACTGGCATCTACTGTAAGTTTTGCTTCTATCCATCTAATGAAGCATAACTTGATCAATACATGGCACCTGAGCTAAGCAGTGATCTGGATGAACTAAATGTCTAAAAGCTCCTTAAGCACTGGCCTCTCACGTATCTATAACATAAAAAGAAATTTCCAAGAGTTCTTGGTCCTCAACCTCAGGACTTGCTCTCTGGAAAACATGGTGTTGGTTGTAAGAAGAAAAAATAATTTTGGCAATATGGCATGGATGCTTTTCTTATTCTTGATACTTGTTTGCCACCCTCTAAATGTCATTGTTCATTATTGTACCTTTTCTGGCTTTGACATTATTTTTCAATTATTTTGCAATTGTGCATGTATCCTTTTGTGCGGTTGCATCTGCATCACTCGGTAAGCATCCATGTTTGTTGCTATATTTTAAAGCATTCCCGTGAATATTGCAGATGCTAGCAGCTCTTAGGAACACACCTGACTCCATGAGCATGTCAAGCTTGAAAGACCTCATTGATCCTAATATGATGGATTTATATCCCCATGATTGTGTATTCAAGGTAAATGCTTTACATAAGATGCCACCTGTTTATGTTGCAGTGACTTACCTTTCTAACTTCTGTTTCTGTGTATCAATGCATAGTTGGCCATGCTAGCAAAGCAATGTGTGGATGAGGATCCCATCCTACGGCCTGACATGAAGCAAGTTGTGATTTCCCTGTCACAAATTGTTTTATCCTCCATTGAGTGGGAAGCAACTCTTGCTGGGAACAGCCAAGTTTTCAGTGGTCTTGTCCAAGGAAGGTAGTAACGGAGGAGTCTTCCATCCGACCAGTTTCACATCTTTTTTGGCTGCCTTGAAGCCCCCCTTCCGTCTTTTTTGTCTTTATAGTAGCGCGTGCACAACAGCCTCACATTCTACCAAAGCAGTAATATAGTGGTATTTAAACTTGCATTTCTTTTCATTCTCATTGCCTTCTCTCCTTTACTTATTATTGCTGTTGTATAATTTTTTTACATTTGTGTGCAAAATTTTGATTTAATGTAAAATTTGATGATGCTGTGAGGAAAGGTTTGACTGTTTTGCATGACAAGGAACTAGTTGCGTATATAATAGCATTTCTTTTTTCTTGTTCTCAATTGTCGTAGGTTGATTTGTGATCTCATCTAGCCTCCAATATATTGCGGCCAATAATCATGAAATTTTTATAATCTACCCGACGATGCTAATAAGATCGTTTTGATTAGATTGTTGATCTGGAAGCAGTTATGCTCAAGTTTATGAGACTTCTGAAGTAGAATAGGATAAGAATGTTTTTGGCCACAAGAGATGATGGTCATATATATGAAAGCAACATTGACCAGAACAGATCATCTTTGGTCTTAATTAACTCGCCAAGAATTGGGATGTTTCCATTTCAATCAATTGAGATTCAACATTTTTTGATGTTGAATTTAAACAGTTCTAATGCCACTTAACTCAAAAAATACATCAGTTAATTCTTGTAAATTTGCAAGTTTTGTTTCTGCTAAACCAAAATTATATTGAACAAGGAATGGAATTCTAGCTCTGATCAGCAAGCCTAAACTCAAAAGTGCCCTCCCGAAAACACAGACATGGAATTAGATCAGTGTCATGGCAACCCTTCATGCAAAATGGCTCACTTAAGAGGGTTTTCAGTTCTGTAAGCCATTGAAGCTAGAATATTGCTTGCTATTGAGGTTCCACTCCTTGGGCAATGGGAATTCCAAATGGCTTCTGGGGGGACCGCATACAGGAGCAAGGCGAGGGAGAACCTACTACATGGCTAGAATGTGACAAACTAACCTGCCAGAGAGTGTTTCCGATAATTGGATTGTACTGGACACTTGTTCAGCTGGTAAAAAAAACTTTTCTAAATAAAGTAAACAGTGGCATTTATTATTCGAAAAACTATGCATTGGATTTCAGCAAAATCATTGTGCTGCAAATCATTATTTACTTGTATTACTTAAAACTGTCTAGCTATTACTTTTCTTTACTTTACTGTAAGCAGGTCAGATAACAGATATTATACTACTTGCAAAGTGAAGCTAGGACCCGACGAGGTGGATTGAATGATCTTCGAGCATGAAGAACAGCCCAATTATCTATCAATAGAACATCACCTTTCTGCCAAGGAATGGCAAGACTTTCCTCTTCAAGGATTTTCAAACAGTCATGGATGATATCACCTGGCAATGGTTGGCCATCACCAAATGTGACTGCTTTTACAGGATCATTTCGCGCATCTTTCCACCCTGTGTATGCTGCCACCATGCTATTAAACCAGATTTTACGATTTCTTGACTTGTCATATTTGATAGCCGGGATTGGACCCATTATTGTTTTCACTCCATCTTCAAACCATTCCAACGTCATTCCTAGCTTAGCAGCCCTGTCGTTCAAAGTTTAGATCATCTGAATTTAATTTCCATTTCCAAAATATCAATCAATCAACAGCCCTATGCAAAGTCTTAAAAAACACACAAACCTTTGCTCTGCCACGCTCTTGTCATTAGTCAGAAATGTTGACTTCCATCCACGGCCAATTGGAGAAGATGGATCATCTTCTTCACCCAAAACTCGAGTATAAATCAAGCCATGCTCCTCTATTTTTTCAACAAAATCTGGGTACCTCTCTTTCATTCTTTCATACACAACATGGCTAAGAACTATAGGAGTCTCTCCCCCACTTCCTGGCTCCACTTCACAAAAGAAGAACAGCTTCGATGGAAATTCAGGAACCTGAAAAACAAAAAAAGCAGCCAAATCAAATACCAACTAATTTGTTGATTAGGTAAAGATTAAAGCTAGATAATATTAGTGTTTTGGAAGAACCTGAGCCATTTCATGGTGAAAGGGTATCTTTTGGTCAGGTGGGGACTCATTAGCAGTGAAGACACGACCAACAACGTTGGTCCTAGGAGCTGCCCCACCAACGTAAGGCAATTCCTCGAACCCAAACGCTTCTACGACGTCATTGAAGTCCTTCGCAGTGTTTACATCAAACCCTCTAAAGAGAATGGCTCCAGTTTTCAGAAGCAAAGAGTCCAAGAAGGGTTTTTGGGCTATAATAGAATCGGTGAAGAAGGAAAGAGTAGAGGAAGAGAAGGGGTTGGGAGATAGAACGGAAGGGAAAGGAAAGGAAGGGATGTTGCTGTAGTGTTTTTGGTGTTGAATTTGGATTTCCTTGAAAGAACTTGACATCGTTACTGTATCGTACGTGTGATGGTGTCTGCAGATCTGGTTCGGTTTCTTGTATGAGGATTGAGGAGGAGGATGGAGTGTGTTTCGACAAGCTAGCCTGCAGTGTCGTGAAGCTTTTGAGAGTCTTGTCAGGATTATTTTCACTTGGACGAAATTGAGTCCAGGTTCATTGTGGCTCTATTATCCCTTTATGCTTTCCTTCAATTGTTAAAGTGAAGATTGAATGCATTTGTTACTAATATTATAATTTTTTTTAGAAAATTAAAGTTTTAAAAAAAATTAGAACTTTCTATTCAAATATAATATTTCTTCATTCAAAAAGTTAAAAAAAGAAAAAGCTAGTTTTCTAGTTTTTTTCTTTTTTTAATTCATACTATGTTTAAAAAATACTTTTTAGATGTTTTTTTACAATTTTTTTCTTACAAGTTTTCCACAGTTTTTCAAATGAAAAAACAAAAACATAAACAATATCTTTTTTTAGCAAAATGAAAAATTATTTTTTCATTTCTTTTTCATAATTAGTTAGTATCATAGATTTAATTTTTATTATAAATGTAATATAAAGAATTTTATGAGGTAATAATATAATTTTTCATGATAATTTTTAATTTAAATAAAATAAAATAAAATAAATATTATACAATTAAATTATCATATACGATAACTATTATAAAATATAGTTTTTATTTTTTTAAAAAAATTAGATGTAATCTTGATATATTTCTTATTTGTAATGGTAGAAAGATTTGTCTTTGTTTTTAACAAATAAATATATTTTTCTATTTTTATTAAAAAATAAAAACTAGAGAAAAAAATAAAAGTTAAAAAAATAGCTCTCTCATTTAAATCCCAAGCTTGCTATAACCTTACATAAAAATTGATTTTTAATGTGATTTAAAATGTTTGGAATTATTTGGATTCTCAAATTTTGAATTTAGATTTTAATAACGATATTCCTATGCATTGCTG
>Ga0307512_10008285_pt1 | contig 10161 bp, 9 predicted proteins | sample 14_EM_MG_FD_200267 | JGI IMG/M metagenome (GOLD analysis project Ga0307512, IMG submission 200267) | Populus trichocarpa ectomycorrhiza microbial communities from riparian zone in the Pacific Northwest, United States - 14_EM | ecosystem: Host-associated > Plants > Roots > Unclassified | place... | reverse complement strand
TCCTCGCGTTTCCGGTTTTCCCCACAAACTACCGCCGCGAAACGGACCCGCAATTTGTCCCGGTAGACACCATGTTCATGCCCGTTTCGTCGAATCGTTGGAAATTCCCTCAAGTTTGGCTCCTTGTAGGGTTTGCCATGGAACAACACACGTGCAGTCTCTTTCAATGACAAATTTTCCCTGGATATGGTTCAAGGTCAAAGGCAACAACACCATGTCCCCGTCGCTTACCCTGCCGATCGAACTATCTGGTCAACATCTCGTCTACGATCTCTACTCCATCATTTACACCGGGGAGAACCACTTTACTGCCCGCATGCGAGACCCATCCAACGAATGGTGGAGTTACGATGGGATGTGGAGGTTCGGTTCACCTCGACACGATCACATTCAAATCACGACGGATCTCCTATACAACGGGCGCCACCGTGCTGCTTTCTTCATTTACCGTCGCAGCGATCGCTGACGTGCACATTTCGTTCTGTTTTGTCATGTTTTTTCACCGGGCTATGTTCCCATTTTGGTCCCTTCACGAATGTCTTGTTACCACCTCTTTTTTCACTACAATATTTGCAGTTACAGCGGGGCTGTATAGTTTAGTACACTGAACATCTATCCCGTCTATTCCGCGCGCCATCCATCGGGCGTGCAGATCGTTCTCGCCGTGGCCGCCAACCCTGTTCCATTTAGCGGGGGACAAACAAGTGCAAACAATGCCGCGGGAACTGGCACGCGTTGCACATCACCAATGTATGTAATGGATTCGGAAATCCGACGGGAGAATATTACTGAGCAACCGTGAGAACTAGTTGCTAGGCGCGGAAACTTCCGGCAACTGTACAGTTGATCTCTAACACAACACTCACGCTCAGTCGTGCCCAGAGAACCGAGAGGATCGATAAAACTTTACAATGTCAAAACGAGGTACGATTGCTCTGTATGTCGTGTACGAGAGCGCAAGATACTAATCCATATATCTAGGTACGCTCTGTGTTGCGGGATGGAACATGACGGTCGTTAAACTTGGACATGTATGCAGGCGCAGGAACTTCTGGAAACAAATTCCGCATGACCCTCGGTCTGCCCGTCGGTGCAGTCCTGAATTGCGCCGACAATAGCGGTGCCAAGTCTCTCTTCATTATCGAGCCTTTCGGATTCGGATCGCACCTCAACAGGTTACCCGATGCTGGTGTTGGAGACATGGTTGTTGCATCAGTGAAGAAGGGGAAGCCCGAGCTGAGGAAGAAGAGTGTGTATTGTTTGTTTATCCTCACGCCTCTAGTTTTGACACCCGTGTGTCGTACAGCGATGCCAGCTGTCGTTGTGAGGCAACGAAAATCTTGGCGGCGAAAGGATGGTGTTTTCCTCTACTTTGAGGATAATGCCGGTGTCATCGTGAATCCGAAGGGCGAAATGAAGGGCTCTGCTATCACTGGCCCCGTGGCAAAAGAATGCGTATGTCTTGACACCATTTGGTTCTGTGTTTACCTCATGACCTTGTTATGCAGGCGGATCTGTGGCCCCGTATTGCTTCAAACGCTGGAACGGTGGTCTAATCGCACTCATTCATGTTTTCTGTATTCATGTATTTCTGTGACAACTGCATATGACCATATTCGTGAGAGAAAAACTTCACAGAACCTCGAAGTGAGCGGTGATTTTAGTCGACATTGTCGAACGAAGGTACCGTCTGGTCGCAACCGTCGGAGGTTTCATACATTCTATTCCAAAGATATATTGAGCAGATAAAATTCTACATGGGTCGATGGCAACGCATCGAACATAACACGGCTGACTACAATGGTCTAAAGGGGATACAAATGGGGAGCATATCAGAGCGGAGGGTTCGACAATCATAATGGGAATCATGGACCTGGAAATCGTACAAAGGGGTAGGAAGCGTCGGTGAGTCGGAAGTCTATCACAAGCATCAATAGATGGAAGGGTAACCGGGTGTTGTGTAGCCATCCACTGGGAGGGTCATTACTCTTCGAAGAAGGCATCGTCCTCGTTACGGGAAGTGAAACCTCGTTGGATTGCTTGCCTCTGACAAGACTCCCGTTGAAAGTGACGACGACGGGAAGACCCGAGGACACTGATTCGACTGCCGCAGTAACGACAGGTGACCTTGAGACCGACGGTAGCGATATGACGTTCGGTCCCATACTTATCGCTGAACGTCTTGTTACACCCGCTACAGGACCATTGCTGCGTTTCCTCGTTGAGGTTTGGTTGCGCTTGATGGCAGACGTCGTGGCTCGCTGCGCTGGCCGAAGCGGAGGTAGACGCTGAGGTACCCAGCGAGGAGAAGGGAGATGACTCGGTTGTGGGGCCACGGGGATTAGGGATTTGGCTGGGGAAGGTAGATCAGTGAGTACCACGATTTTGGCAGGGGCGGCAGCAGTTACCCACATTGGCGAGGACGGTGGTGGGGTGAGGAATGGGGCCACCAAAGGCTGATGGTGTGTTTGCAAAGGTGACACATAGCCTGTGGCGCTGGTAAAGTTGATTGGGGGCGAGGTGTAGTACTGGTTATAGGCGTAGCCGACGCCGGAATCAGCTCCCGTATAAAAGTGAGACGACCGAGGAACGGTCAGCCATTCTTGCTGATCGTGATATTCCTGCAGCAGAGGCAATTAGTGACTAGTGATACATGACAAGGGACACGACTGAGTTAAAGCCGGACATACCTCGGCGGCCTGACTCACGACCTCTCCTTCCGCGCTATGGAGGTAAATCAAGAAGGAACTCGCATCCTAAACAGGTAGGAGCGTGTGAATCGTACCCTTTCACCGGCGATGGGTGAGGGAACTGACCTGTCGAGACGGGGATTGTTGCTGAGGCATTCTGAGAGGGGTAGTGGGGGGAGAGAACAGCGAGCGAGAGGTCCCCATGTATCCTTCGCCTAATTTTGTTACCATTCCGGCCGGTCGTAAACTTTCCCGAACGGCTTCGTAGGATGAGTGCTTTACGGGCCGTAACCAATAACCGTGCTTGCCGTTGTCCAAATGGGGGGCTCAATACCATTTTGGGACGGATCAACCGGCCCCAAAGTATCAAGCGGGGTCCTAGGGTTTTCAAACTCCGTCTGATCAGCGAGCACCCGGTTCAAACACAGTGAGGGTATTGGGTTGACAGCTTCCCACCCATCCCGCTTCAGTGATGATAGCGCTAAGCGTCGTTCTAGTAATGATCTTCGTCGCTTTTGATTATCACTCTCGCGGTGGGGTGGTCAAAAAAATCATGGAATTGTGACAGCGTCAGCAGGTGTATACAAAATTTATCATCGAATCAACGAGTTCAGGAGCAGACGGGATAGGTGTTGGTTAATAATATACAAGCGGAGAGAGAGAGAACAGGACTTGGAAGGGACCGCACAAACTTTGAACAGACCGATGGTGCGAAACTACAAAATGCGAGATAATGCACCACTTAGTAGTTTCGCACCATCACTTTGATCAAAGGTCGGGTGTTCCCTGAAACGTGTGTGAGAACGAGCGAAAGACCACATAAGGTTCGAGTGTACCTATGACTTGCGAGATGTTTTAAAATTGTACCTCCACGTACGCGTTATTGACGGTGTATGTGGGGGTACCCCTTTTACGGCCCTTCTTCTGGCACTTCTTGGACGAGAAGTGACGCTTTCGAGACCATGGGGCCGCATGGATGTGGTCGCCACAACGAAGGCACTTGACCTTCAGGCCTGTACACTTGGCTGCCGTTTTGACATGCCTGCGAGCCTCATGGGTGCTAACGAAATCTTCTCCGCACTTTGTACAGACCCACTTGCGAGTGGCGGGGTCCTGCTCGAAACCGTCGAGATCCGGTTTGGCGGGCTTGACGTCGTCGACATGAGCCAGGGGGATAAGAACGGAGAGTCCCGTAGGAGAGAGGTCGGAGTTATATGGAGTGGAAACATCGGAAAGGCCCAGGTCGGACAGGTCGTCCGCCAAACTGGATCCGAGGTTAGTGACAAGGATTGGTCGTTGAGGACAATCAGTATTTACCTGAACGGGGAGGACGGGAGGGAGGAGGAGGAGAGGGTTCCAGGGGACACGGGGAGATCTACCTGAACCGGGTATTGTTCTGAAAAGTCGTTTAGATTGAGGACGGAGAAGGTAGGGTCGGCAAAGGGGATCCCCTCCATTTGGTCGATAGGAGTGAAGCCAAGTAAGGCCTTGCAACGGGGTTAGCGGGGAACATAGTGCGGAAACCTAATGACAACAAACCCCCATGGCAAAATTATCCTGGTTAGAGTCGAAGGGGATGTTTTCCTCGTCGAGGATCTGGGGAACGTTGAGTCAGGTTGGTCGCGACATCCAAGACCGCGGTGGGGACTGACCGCTGAAAAATAGGAGGTGTATGAGTTCATCGCTGCTGGAATAAGGGCGGTGGGTGAGTAAAGGGGAAAGAGGAAAGGGTTATATATGGCGCAGCCTCGGGTGGGATGGTGGACGTTACAGAAGAGGGTGATAAGAGAACCAGTTTATCCATTTTGATTTTGAACCCCAATCTGTAAATTCGCACGCAATGGACGTTCTTTCTCAAAATATCAGATTTGTGGCGGGGGCGATCAAACCTTGTTTAGATATCAGGACGTGTCCTCTCCATTGGCCGCAATCCGGCTTGCGTACGCGGCCGCACATAGCAAATTCGAATGCATGATGAGCCACACGGCAGCGCTCCCGATATGCTTCTGGATCTTTGTTCTGTGGCGGAAAGGGGTCGGCAAAGCGGGGAGCTTTGAATATCTGCAAGTAAACCAGGCCAAGTTCCGAAAGCGAGTTTACGCGTTACGTTGCGAATCTCCGAGTATTTCTAGATGGCAAGTTTGCTCGTTGTTGGGGCAACGAGGAGCAAATCGCGCCTTACTTGGGATGGATGCTCGAATTCGTACTCAAACAGGACGTAAAGTCTCCACGAACATACTACCAATTGTGGCCAGATCCCATCCCCTGAGCCGAACAACCCAAGTCTAGGCCAGGTTGTGTCTGACGCATGCTTGCCGACAACGGTCCGAATGGTGCGAAGAGCGATTTGATACTGTCTCCTGACACGATGTCGACAAGACGCAACAAACATGCCGGCGCTTGCGACCCCTGCCGGCAGAGGGTCGAGGGCAGATGAGCCACCCCAGCGTGTTGTTTACACAGCCCACTTCGCAATCCAACTCGCGTCTCGACACGTCCAATATCTGATCTTCCTGCAGAAAACACGGTCAGTGGCTGTATCGACTGAATAACTGAGCCTTACACCGCCGCAATCCAAAGTTCAATCCTCCGCCACGTGACCGCCGCTCGAAGATCCTCAATGCCTCCCCTTTAGTCTCGCACTTGCGCGGACGGCCGGGGTGCATTCTAGACATTATTATCTTTGTCGGATCCATTTTCCGGCCACCGTTCACATCGGGATCGGTACTAAGCCAAATCTCTTATCGCTTGGATATCTCTATTCTTCGGGGTATTACTCTTAACCAGTGTGGGTCCACCTATTATAACAGGCTGTGTCAAAGCCCGGCCTCACGTCCCCCAACAGTCAAGGGTGAAGACTTCCCCGTCGGAACTATTTTCAGAGGATCTTGAGGGGTGAAACTTCGGCCGCTTGTCGTACCCAGCTCCAAGTTATTATCGAAAGCGATTCTCCGGTCGACGGTCGGTAACGGAATCCGCATCAAAGACTTGCGCGTCAGACACATGATCCCAACGCATTTCATTTCCTCCACAAATTCCAGAACCTGACCGGTCTTTAGTTTCATCTAAAATCGCGATGTCGGAGTCATGTACTACAGCCCTCTTTTCGTCCGTTGATGGAGGATTCACAGAAATTCGAGGGACCGCCACACACCCCGAGGCTGATCAAATCGACAGAACCCTCCTCGTGGATCAGAACATCGCGAGCGTCTGGCGGTCCCAGCCTCCTTAACCCTTCCTATAAATCCTCGGATCCCTCGATGTATTCCACCCATTTTCACTTCGCCGTATCGCCAAGTTATCTCCCATGGAAGTTCTCACCGTTCGCCAACCCTTGAACGATAGCCTCAACATGGGGTCCCAAAGCCTGCAAAACTTTAGGGAAGATTTATGGGTCGATGATAACGGGACCGTTCGGCCTATATCGTCGCCCTTTATGTTGACGAACTCCCTCGACGAGGAGGTTAAGAGGGTACGTTCATCCAGCTACGTTCTGGCCGAGCTCTGACGATCGCTCAGCTCGAGGCTGCATACATCAACCTTCCATGCGATGAAGACGAAGAGGAGTCCCAACCCCCTCCTTCACCTCTCACCGATGTATCTGAGACCGTGACGACCCCACCGCTCTCCCCGTGCACCGCATCCTCATCACCTGATTCGGTCGACTCTCCATTTCACCTTCCCACCTCGCTGGAAACACCGTTCTTGTTTTCTTTCTCTCTATCACTGGGTCGCCAAACGGTTTCACCCTACGAAATCTTCAGCCCACTTCCACAAGTGGATGACTCGGTCGGCGATGTTGCCATGGAGGAGTCCCCACCTGCCCCTGCTGTCCCTACCAAATCCCTGCCGGAGTTGCTTAATGCATGCTCTGACGCCACTCTTCCCTCTTCACCCTCGCCCCCGCCCTCCCCTCCCCAATCTCCTCCCGTCGCTGGTCCATCGAGGTCCGCTCCAAAGCGGTTAAGATGGTCCAAGGACGGGAGCGACAACGAGAGCGACGATTTTACGCCTCAGAAGCGCAAGCCAGCTCATCCCGGCAGACGTCCGAAGGGTGGTTCCACCAAACGTACTAGCGACAAGGGTACGAAGTGCGATCTGTGTGGGGAGCGCTTGGGGAGGGTTACGGATCTCCCGAGACACAAGGCCTCATGCAAGAAAAACCCAGGAAGGGTGATGCGAAAAACCCCTTGCGAATTTTGCGGGAAACCTCTTCCAGGTAAATTTTAGCCCTGTCTTTCAAAGTTTTCTTAGTCACACATGCTCCTTGACAGTCCGCACGGATGCCGCCAAGCGCCATCAGGCATCCAAGACCTGCCTTTCCAAACGGAAGAAGGATGATGATGAAGACCCGTACCCATCGGAATCGTAATTGGCGTTCTAGAGCACCAGGAACCCTTGTAACATATTCGCAAAATTCCGTGGTCTGGTGCCCCGCGTTTGGATCCCCGTCGAGTTTGATATATGTTTTTAATGTTATCGCACTGTTTTTATACATACCCCATCCTGTACATACCATGTTGTTCTTTCTCCTTTGTTTACGATGTTTTCGAAACCTCACAGTATATTTACAAGGTTCCTGTATCTCCCGGACTCATTCTGGTGTGGCGTGCCTGAATCGAAAGCGGTCACACAGCGGACTTGGACTCCTTTTAATTACTAGGAGTTTCAGCAAAACATGACTGTGGCAGATCCATCGGTCGGAGGCATTCTCGACCACGACCTGTATGGTTAATAGATTGTTTGCGATGCGCCCAGGCAGGCGCCGCCCGCCAGCTGGTAGATGCCGTGTGACTTTGGCGTGACGACATCCCTAGCTTCGAACCCTCGTCCAGCAGCCTGATCGCAGCAGCCCTTGCATGTGGCGTTCATCCACGCAAGCCACCATCCCATAAGCTTCCGGGTTCCAAGAACGCTGCGTCCCCGCCTGTATCACCCGGAAAGCTCTCGCGTATTTCCCGTCAACGATGTTCATGACTATTAAAGACGACCACGGGTCAGGTGCCGGCTCGGCATTGAACCCCATTCTCCTCACGGCTGCCGGGTTATCTACCCTCGTCGCGACCGTAGTGTCTGCGGTGTCGATTTATCTACACCTCAAGAATTATCGGAAGCCACACCTGCAGCGGTACGCGATGTTCCCAATGACCTTTAGTCCTTTTTCTCCTACTCACGCTTCTCCGCAATAGGATGGTCATTCGAATTATGCTGATGGTCCCCATATATGCCATCGCCTCTCTTATCGCATTGTTTTCTCTAGAAGCTGCGTTTGTTATCGATGTTATCCGTGACATATACGAGGTACAGACGCAAGAACCTGATTCAGCTATCAGTTGTGCTGATCGATTACACCATGCTCCAGGCTTTCGTGATCTACTGTTTCTTCCAACTCTTGGTCGGGTATATGGGAGGGGAACGATCCCTTCTTATTCTTCTCCACGGACGGCCTCCGAAGGACGCGGTGTTTCCATTCACCCTCCTTCGTCGGGAACTCGACCTGAGTGATCCATATGTCTTCTTGTTCATGAAACGTGGTGTGCTGCGTGCGTATGATTCCGACCCTACGATCGTTCACAGATTAACCATGGCCAATTAGAATACGTACAGATCAAGCCCATCCTTGCGATTGTCACCTTAATCCTCAAGGCACTCGGCAAGTACCACGAGGGTGATTTAGCCGCAAAATCCGGCTACCTGTATGTCAGCATCGTGTACAACTTCAGCATCTGTCTCAGTTTGTATTGCTTGGCCATGTTCTGGATGTGCGTCAATGAGGACCTGAGGCCATTTAGGTGCGTTTCCCCAATCCCGTTTTTCCCGCATCTAAAATACTTAGCCTGCCGACAGGCCCATGCCAAAATTCCTGTGTGTGAAGGGGATCCTGTTCTTCTCATTTTGGCAATCCATTGGAATTTCGATTCTCGTCGCGACTGGGGCGATCCGCCATTTGGGTCCCTATACGGACAGCGAACGCATCGCTGTGGGGCTGACAGACATGCTGATCTGTTTCGAAATGCCTCTTTTCGCGATTGCCCACCTATACGCTTTCTCATTCAACGACTTTGTCGACCCGCATGTGTCCTTCGTTGCGCGCATGCCGATCAAATACGCAATCAGGGACTCGTTTTATATCAAGGACGTTGTCGAGGATTCGAAAGTCACTCTTCGCGGAGAAGGTATGGACTACAGAGAATTCGAGCCATCGGAAGGATTCATACACCAGGGAACCGGACGGGAGAGGCGTATCAGAGCCGGATTGCGATACGCGGAGGGTGGCAAGAAGAAGTATTGGTTACCAAACCAAGTGGACGCGGAACCACAAGGAAGACTCGGGAGAGGACTCCATCGGGACGAGGAGGCCTACGCTCCGCTGTTGGAAGGACAAGCTGCGAGTGTCGTCCACGTTGCGCCGGACTTGCAGTCCACAGGTCAAGAGGATCCGGCACTTTTAATAGGAGGGTCCAACATTGGGGAAGGGTTCGGCTTACCTTTCGGTGACCTTGACGAGGCGGACGAAGAACTCTTCCAGAACAGCAAGAAGTACCTCTTTGGTGATTACAACTATCCCGTCATCGACGCCAGCTCCGAATACGCTCGGATGTTGATGTGGGAGGAGGAAGAACGGATTTTGAGGGACGAACACAGCGCCTATTATACGCCGATCTCTGGACCTCGTAGGGCCCCAAATCCAAGCTATGGCGCGGTATCTCGAACCCCGGTATCCGCCAAAACCAAGTCACCTGATTATGAACGAATTATCGATCACGATCTTCCACCAGACGACGGTTCCGGAGGTGTCGGGCTTGGTTGGACGAAGCCTCGAGCTAATACCTCCTCGGGACGACCTTCACCACAGATCCGTACACGTCAAGAGTCTGTGAAGAACTCTTCCCCTTCCCCTTCCCCCCCTTCTCCGATTCCCCATGTGATGAGCTCCCGAAAATCGTCGAGAGGACCCACACCCCCAGTGAAGGATAAAGTTCTCCCTCCCGATGCTGTTGACCTGATCGTCGAGGATGAGGCTGCTGCAGAAAGGATAAGCGAGAGGAGGAGTAGTGCACCGGGTCCTCCCCTGAGGAAGGTTTATAAACGGGGATACGTGGTCAAGGGTGAGAATGGGAATGGTAGCAAACGAGGAGAACTTGAGGTCGAGAGGGACCCTCCTCCCGTGGATCTCAAGACAGTGCGCGAAGGAGAGTTGGAGGAACTGGGGATGGTCACCCAAGAAGGAGAGGAGAGGCAGGTCATCCCAGAGACCCAGGGAGAGGTTGTTGTAGAGACTGAGGCCCCGTCACATATCAGAGGCATTTTCGGTCCCTCCGATGATGACCATAACCCATGGGCTTAATGAATGTACGATTTTCATCACCCCAAGACTTCATTCTGAAATATCGATCGTTTACGAAGCACGCATTAATTTATGTATTCTGAACGCTGATACCCGTTACGATTGGGCATCTTGCATTACATT
>Ga0307512_10008283_pt1 | contig 10162 bp, 9 predicted proteins | sample 14_EM_MG_FD_200267 | JGI IMG/M metagenome (GOLD analysis project Ga0307512, IMG submission 200267) | Populus trichocarpa ectomycorrhiza microbial communities from riparian zone in the Pacific Northwest, United States - 14_EM | ecosystem: Host-associated > Plants > Roots > Unclassified | place... | reverse complement strand
CAAGAAACGATCAACTCGAACTTCCGCACTGCCAAAGCGGGCTACTTTGATTCCAATTTCTCCCCACTCGTGCAGGCGCTCGCTGATGAGAAAGACAAATCCGGTAGTGGGGCCAAGGCCGCGGCTAAGGAGAAGTTCACGCGATTTTTCGATCTCCTTGAAGAGACGAAGGAGAGGCATCAACTTGCGCGGGTGCTGGATGATGACGAGGAGCAGCGCCGGTCGCTCGAGGATGAAGTCGTCAAACTGGTCGTCCCAAGCTTGCAGCGGTTCACACAAAAGATGCGGGAGAAAGAGTTCAGTAAGAGTAAGTGTCATATGATATATACTTGGTAAACGATCTTCTCAATTCATCGTTGCAGATCCCTCTAAATGTAAGTTTCGATGTTTGTTTTTCACGCAAGGGTGGGGCCTGACTATGTTCCAGACATTAAGATGACTCCTGAGGAGGTGGAGGCGCAGATAAGGAGCTTTTACTGAGCGTGCGGGACACATGGAAGGAGGCTGTCCAGACCTCAGGCGTTTCATTTATCTGACATGAATCGTGCGTCTAGACGTTGTACGTATACCATTACATTCATCAAGTGGGGGATCTGGTCGCCCAGGGTCCGCACCCCTTACACCTTGACTTGCGATCTCGATGTGATTATGGGAAGTGTATGTACCCCCCCGTGCCCCATCCTGCGTTCTACCATGAGGACGCGGGATTCTTAACCACAGGGATTTGGAACCATGGGCGCTCTGCCTTATCGCGCTTCGATCTAATCGCGATGAGCATCTTGATCACCGCTTATTACAGTGGGTCTCGGGTCAACGGCAACCTTTTCGAACGGTACCATATCCGGGTTTGCGTCTCGGAACGCCTTCCTTGTCCTGGAAAAGAGCGACCGCCCGTTTTGCTCTTCGAAGGCACTCTTCCTATGGCATGGGGGGGTATATTACATAATCATGAACTGTATGTGAGGCTGGATTGACCGCGCTAACCGTACGGTGATGGCACCGTGGCAGTCATTCGAGTCACATTAATTATGGAACACCAACGCTCTCGATGGTTCGTCAAGGTTGACATCCTTTCCGAACCGGATCTCTCTGCCCCATTATGCCCCCAATAGTTCTGTCCTTCTGCTTTCGCAAGCCTCCACAGCACGACAGTAGAAGCAACGAAGGTGCCAAGTTGAGTGAGGACCAGACCAGACCTTCTCATTTTCTCAGCGATCGATGCTCTTCCAGTGATCACGTGAATCTCTATGGAAACGCCGGTCATCCGTAAGGGTTCCACGCTAGCGCCTGAACCGCAATCTGAGCGAAACGTGTCCGCCGTATACTTGAATATCTGTCTGTCGACCCCTCTTTCCTTCTCCGTCGAATCTCGCGAGCGGTGGGGATCTCACACTGGCACCCCGAGGGCAAATCGCCACCTGGCTTTCTCGAGGCTTATCTGGTGGCCATCCTGACCCCAGTTTTCTTACAATGCCCCTTTCGAAGGGTCCGTCCTCGAGTTTAAATAGAATTTGCCACAGAAAACGAGAGGGCTGGGTTGGTGCCAACTCGTGACCTCACTGAACAGGTTCTTGTGATTTGAGAGGGCTGGCAAAGTACCGCGAAAGTGTTGTCCCTCTTGTCAATGTCACGGGCTGGGCACGACCCAGAAGGTGTGTTCTGATCCTGCTCTTGACTTCCGCCCGTGGATACTGACACAGAGGCCCTGCATGATTTAACTCTCAGAGCCAGACATCGTCATTGCTACACCTTCGAAGGTTCTAGCGTTGCTGAAATGTTACTCATATTTTTGCCATTACCCCAGTCGAAATGCATTTCCCTAGTCAATGTAGTCGATTGGTGTTATCGTGTCAAGCTCTTCCTGGGACGGTTGTCGATTTAAAGTTGTGTCACACCTGGAGTTGCCCGGTATGCACCTTGTCCTGATAAACAAGGCTGCGCTAAGGAAGAGATAGATATCACGTAGTCCGGGGATTCAATAAAGAGTCGTATCGTTACATTATGGTGACAGATGAAGTGTCAATAAACTAGATGACGAGGAGAGCAGAGGCTCTGGCAGGGAATACGAGAAAGGGGAGGAAGAATGAGGCGAGTGTCTGCGTATCTTCGTGTGCTTGCCCTATTCTTCTCCATTTCGTGCAGTTATCCCCCTAGCATGACACGGGGGACATACAAGTTCAGCCGCGCAAATGCCTACCCCACCATCTGTCTACACAACTTGAAGGCAGGCCCGCCCCCGAAACGCCGTTTTATTAAGCCCGGGTGGCACGTGGGATCAGCATCCGTGATGTCGCTTGGGTTCTTGATATGAAACCACCGACATTTGTGCGCACAGCGCACATATACGCACCGTGTATACCGCGCTTCTTGAACAGGACGCGGTGGAACTGCCCTCACGTTTGTCCTACAGTTATCTGAGTTCGGAAAACCAAGGCGGTCGGTGGTGTGCCGGGTACACGACACGACGCGGTTTGGAAGCGCATTACGCACGAGCAGCAGGGTCTAGTCCGAGAATACATCTTCGTTGAGAAGTCGATGTGTTCCGGTACCTGATGAAAGATGCATTGTTCGCGGTGATCGCAGTGCGCCATCCAAGAAACATGGCTCAAGGAAGTCAAGCAGAAGCTCTTAACTCTCCGGTGAGCCAGAGGTGTTTTTCCGCCTGTTCTGGCTCTGCTATTATTCGGATACATGAAGCACGATGAGCCACTACAGTGCAAGTGTGGCCGCGTAGTAAATATGTTCCGAAAGTACTTGATGCCAAGCGCCGCGACCGCAGTAGCAACACCGGTTATCAGCACGGGAAAACGGTCGGAGCCGCATTCGTTCCGTTCAGCGGACGAGACCGAGGACGTGGGCGTTAAGGCAAGTTAGGCGGGGGCGGTGGGAAAGGGGAAAGGAGAAATTGAACGATCCGTTGAAGAAATTCCGTGTGTCGTACAGTTGTCACCGCGGCTTTGTCCTTCATGGTCTCTGGACTTTGCTTCGCTTCTTGAAATGCGCCTTCTCCTTAACATAGTCGACACGCAAGGTGTTGTCTTCAATGTCATGGGTTAGTGGAACGCTAAATCTCCCAGAGCATACAAATAGTACCTATGCAGAACCCTAATAGGGACTTCGCCTCTGCCGATCCCGGTTATTAGCGCCGAGGTCGGAATGCGCCGTGGGCGATATTATTATTATTGGCCTGGGGATCCATCCGAACCTCGTGTCTTTACGACCACGCGACAGAGGCTCTTTTCTTGGTGAAAACCGCCAATAGGAGGTGCCTGACTAATGGGGTGAAATCCGAGAACAGGTGGGCGAGAACGGGAAACACTCAGGTCCGTCAAAAAATAGTGAACATAACCATGATGTGCCAGGGGCAGAGGGTTCATTGGGGAGAGCGAGAGTACTACCAGACCCGAAAACATATCGAGATACCCAAGTACGATCGATCGTCGATGTGAGGAGGACCGTTTTAGTTGAGTTATTTCCGCCGCTATCTCTGTCTTGTTACTGTGCCGTCGGCAAACCATGACTCCGAGATGTCGCGATCTACGCGCGAGCCTCACCCCAATGTGCGCCACATGGTTCACTCGAAAGCAAGTCCCGTCTATCGCAAAACTTGTTCGCACCTTTTTCAGTTCAGTGGCAGAAAGCTATTGTATTCCCATCTGACTTGGCATCGCTTTTCTTCCTTCGTTGGGTTATTTGGATGATTGAAGTGGACTTCGAAAAGGATCAGGAGTCCCATTGGTGATGACAGTACCCGATTGAACCTTTTGATCGGGTGATAGTTGCAGCCCTGAGCGCCAGACAAGCTTACCCATCAACGGAGGTGTGGTAACGATGCGATGGAACAGAGAGGTCACGGAGCAGGAAGGCAAAAATTTCCAGGATAGTATAAATGAACTGGTAGTGTGCCATGGGGAGGAAGTTAACAAAGGCCAGGATTGGACGAAAGATTTTTAATATGCAATAGCGAACTTACAATGAATCGTAAGCCATAAGATATGCCATAAAGAGCCAACCACTCGGATATTCGTGTTAACGGAACATCAAATTTATGAGTCGGAAGAAGCCACCCAGCGTTCCATCACACATAGTGTGCATGGCGGTGGAGCGGGAGCAAGCCTGATACGTTCCACTGTTCAGAACTTGCCCGGGAGATCCGAATCGTATTTCTGTATAGGGATGGAAAGACGGCGGAAGGTGAAACGCTTTGGAATCGATGTTGGAACGTGGTAGACGCCCCCTGTGGCCGCGTGGTACTAAGGCAGTGTTCGAAAATAGTTTTTACAATCATCTGCATTGAGCGGGATCAAATCATCAGTGAGGCGGGGAAAGAGCCTCTAATGAAGTTCTCTGTCAGAGTTGTGGTACTGTACTAGCATAGTAGTCTTCGAAGTGAATTGTTAGTCGTCGTGGAGACCACACCCTAGGAAGGACTGGCCACTTGAATTACGACAAGTTCACTGCAGTAGTAGATTACGAGGTTCCTGTCATACACACACGACAGTAATGACTCCCAAAGGGAGATAGGAAGCTACAAGGGGCAGTGTGCGAATCAGTGCGATCATCGCACCACGAAGTTCGTCGGACGTCCCGACAGGGCTGTTCAGGGCTGTTCAAAGAACAATCCAAGTATGGAGGATTTTTACGAGGTACAGAGCACGAGCGCGTCTTTACACTATCATGTGGTTGTCAGTGAACGCATATCAATGGTAATTGGAGAGTTCACAGTTGCCAGTGTGCTGTGATCTGCGATTTTTACGAACAGATATATACCAAAAGAGGACCTGAGGACGTGCGGGATGGCATGCCATGCCATCAATTGAAGCCGCTGGACTGACAACGCCACTCATTGCATTTATTAGCGCATATCGAGAGTTTGATGTCAAATGTACGCACATGGCGGGAGTAGGAGATAGAGGCAATATCCCTCTGAGGTCGTGAGAGTGGCAAATGGCAACGGACAGGAAAAAAAAAAAATCCGGTCATTCGCCCTCTCGGCCCGGAGAGACCGAACAGCTTCAAGTCGAGACGGAGACCCAGGTCATTGCAACCGTCACGGGTGGCCTGTCAATTTTTATGGCAACGAAATCAAGCAAACGATTACCACTCGATTACCTCGGACTCACCAGACCACTGTGTTTCAAAATTCTGAGTGAGTGGTCAAACAGACTAGAACAAGGAGTGTTGCACAATGGCATCGTTCCCCCGTGTCACCACACTACATTTGGCAGTCCACGCCTGACGACGCTGGGTGTGTCATCGACATTTCAATTTAACGTTTGGCCCTATGACCTTATCACACTAAAGCGTCTAACCGTCCTCCTTGTGGGCTTTGAGGCGCGCTTCGCGGACATCTGATCCCTTTGTCTCTAAATTGTCTCCAACCCCTGCTTTGCGCTTTTACTCGACAGTTAGCCTTTACGTTTTCATCTCTGATCCCCATGTGCTTACCAGTAGCCACTTGGATTTCCGATCAGCGAGTCGTGTTTGGAGTGTATGGCGTGGAGTTTTTTTTACCAAGTATAGTGCAGCCTTTGCCTGCGGTCAGTCATCGTATGAGCAACGACAGACTGTTGGTTTCTTGAGCTGAGAGCTGTAGCCATGACTTCAACAGCTCAGGGCGGGTACCTGCAGTGAGGCATCAAGCGCACAGGAAGAAACAACAAAACATAATACTCTCCCAGCATTCCGGAATGTACCGATGTGCCGACATATCATTCAATGAGCCCTCGATTCATTAACGCCTCCAGAATTCTTCTCATCTAATTAATTGAGCCATTCCTACGGCTTCAAAGTCAGTTCAAGTTCCCATAGTACACAGTCCTGTCCAGAAAACCCTCTATTTCAGCGGTCTAGAGAATCGAAATTTAAAGGCATTCTTCGGGCCGCAGTGGACATAACCTTGCTTCTCAGGTGGTTGAGCAATATTAATGCCATGCCTTCACTGCCATGACTGTAGGGTTAGGTAGACGTACCCAAATTTGGACTGACCCTGCCTTCGAATCAACCCTGAGAATGTCCCCGAAGCTTACGGCTTCGTGGGTCGTATGTAAGCTCATTATAGTTAGATCGGGCTATCGGGTGACTTCAAGTTGTGTTGCCAGATATTGAGGTATGGAAGATCAAAGACTCACTATTTTTCCGACCGAGTTACGATCACATCATCGTGTTTGTTCCAGCTTAATTGGGCACTGCCTCATGACATGTGCCCACATGTATCGGAATCTGTAATAACCCCGTCGACCCGTCAGGGCAGGAGATTCAGGGGCGCGATAGGTGGTTGTAGTTCAGTGGCTTACAAGGCAGCCATATTCATTAATTTTCCCTCTGACTTCTCTACGGCTCGGTAGGGTAGCTGTCGTTTTTTTTTTTTTTTGAGTCCATTATTGTGCGCTTCGGGGTACAGAACCCCATGTAGCACTTCGAGTAAAAGTACATGCTGTATGTGTAATGCCTGACCATGGGTCTTAACAATTCCGTTTTCTACCCCCAAAACCTGTCGGCTTTCGTTGCATAACGTATATTCGGAGAGTTTGGCGAGCGCGGTGATGACGCGCCAGGTAGCTTCGTACGGTCGGAGGTGGGAACGCTCCCAACTGGTTATGGGATATGTGTGGCGTTCGCGGCAGGTGCCCGTGTGTCGCGTGTTCTCTCGTTTTTCTGGCTGAGGGTAGCTGTCGTCCCCGTCGCTACCTGATGGGGATGAAGGTCTGGAAGTCGCACATTTCGCACAAATCGGAGACCCTCGACTCAGGAGATGCTTCAGGCAAGCAGGCTCCGGTGTTACACAGTTCATCACATACCCTGGGTCTCTGTGATGGACAGTAGGACATCACGGTGTGCAATTATCAATTCTGGAAATGCGGAATGTGACCCTAGGTTGACGACCTAGCAAGTAATGGATCCACTGTCGTGTCAATCTCGCATAGCATCTGTTCTTCAATCAATTATCATATTTAAAAGTCCATCCGAGTCGCGTATGGTCTATGACTGTTACTTTTCCATCTGGCAGACTTTCTTGAGCTTATTAAGAAATAGCCGAGTGTGGATCGTCATCATTGATAGGAGCATAAAGTTCCTTGTGTTATACCAAAACCAGAGTAGAAACGGGACGGATAACCACGCCAACGACACACACCTGCTTGGATTGGAATGTTAAGAGTTGCGGAAAGAGCGGCTTACAGTCTCATGAAGGAGCCCTATGCATAGTGGGCAATGGAGGGAGAGGTAGAGGTATGGGACACATCTCGATCGGGATCCAAGATACAGCACAGATGTTAGCATCAGTCGGCAGGCAGGATGGGGGAAATCGTCGTGAGTCGGGAAGCTGTGTCGGCATTGCCGGGGTGTGATATCAATCAACTCGTATCTGGGGGGATATTCTAACGAAGGGCGCACCTAACTCAACCACGGACGGTCACCAGTTGATGTTGGTAGTGGTGATTCTCCCACTAGTGCATGACTATCACCGCAAATAAATTCTTCTATCGCTCGTTGGTAGTGCTTGCCCTCAGCAGTGTTTCAACTGAAGAGCGCTTTGAATTAGAAAAATGATGAAAAAGACGGCTTGAAATGTGAGAGTTCAGAGAGAAGGTCGACCCCGACATCTAGGAACTTTTCACTCAGGGCCACGACGTCCTACCAGTGAAAGTGGCGGTTTGTAGAGATCAATTGACCAACAGTTGACATGTCGCGACTATCAAAACAAAGCTGGATATAGCAGTGATATAGCCTCCCGGGCTCCGAGGGACGATTTGGGACGATACCAAAGCCAAAGAATTTGTGACCCACGCGATGGAACAAATTGAAGGTCGCGTTGTGGAGCCAGTACCGCACAATGGGACGCGCGGGACCACGGCACGTGAGCACGCCCGGCTTTAACTATTTGCCGCCCTCTATCTTAAATAATCAACATCAATAATCCTTGGCTACTACTGTCACGGTAGCACAGCAGTGGGAAGCACAGTTCCTACCTTGGTCTCTTTCCTATTCGGTCACACAATGGCTCTCGGGCTCTCCGGAGGACTGACGCCATGGTTCAAAAAAGCTGTGAGCACACTGTCGCACATAGAGTGCGAAGTGCCAGGATACGACTCGGAGAACATCCAGATTATATTGCTTTGGATGATCTCCTGATCCATGGGGTACTCCCACACTGTCCTCCTTCTGGTATTCAATGGGTCGTTAGGGACTTTCCGTTGCGGCTAACTTTTGCCGTAAAAAGGCCATTCTCTTTTACCCGATGACCGGGGTCGTCGACACTCTTCCTGGATTCGGCATCAAAGCAACTTTTGGTTACGTGCTGAACCATATTTCTCTGTCTTTACGACAACTCTCGATGACTTATCACCAGCTGGCCAGGGTCACTCCTATATACACTTTATTGCTTGATAGAATCGGTCATCCCTAAACCTATAAAGTCATCCATGTTCCAGTCTCTGAATATCACAGATATTCTCCCCCCCAACCCAGCTCTTAGTTCAAACGGGACCACCTCTCTCTGTCCTTGGTTGTTCAACGAGCTGGCACAAAGATACGAACGTTCACGAATTCCTACACCTCTATTATAATCACTCGAAGCGACTCGACATAGAAATGAGTATAATAGAGGGTCGCCTTGCTGAGCCAGGCATCCTCCCTTATAGGTATTCCCCACTTTGTCTCGACGTTGAATATTTTTCCGATTCTTGCACGTCACCAGAAATGCAGTCAGTGAGGCATCAGAAGAAATTGCCCAACCGATACCCCGTCTACCGATCCCAATGTCTTCCCAGTTACCCTTACACTCCCCTTCATGGTATATCTCCCCAGAGACGGGATCAGCCCTCACTACTTCTACCGCTGGACCCAACCTCGGGGATGAAGCTCCCGAAAGTGCGGTCTATGACTATGCTGGTCGTGACCATGGCTACCACAACCATAGCTGGACTTTCTCTGCCCCTGCATGCCGATACGACCCGCATGTCCTGTGGAACCCTATTGGCATTCCTCCTTCGCCATCCCAATCAGTTAAGGCTCGGGATGGCACGTTCGATGAACCATTTCCCAGGTTTATAGGTTACGGGGCGATCTACACAGACGACGCGAGGATGAAGCTTGGTGATGGCATACGCCGCCAATGCTTCAACTGTAGGGCCACAGAGACAACGACATGGCGTCGCTCAATGCTCAGTTTCGGGAAACTAGTGTGTCTTACATGGTCGTCTGGCTAACTGTTTCTAATACAACTTCAGCTCTGCAATAGGTGCGGGCTCTTTGAGCGAACGCATGGTATTCCACGGCCAAAGGCATTTCCACGTAGACGCCGTTCGCGGCCCGCACCCGTGGATCAGAGCGTTAATCCTGGTCCTTTCAACAGTGATGGGAATTATAATTTTACTGGCCCTCACCCATATATGCCATTCGCCTCTCAATTTCCCGACGCCTTGAGTGCGGTGGGCGGGGCAACGACCTCACAAGACACGCCATGGCCCGGGATGACTCATGATATGCCACATGTCTCTCCAGCTTCCTCTCACCTCAGTCCATCCCATAGCACTGCCGCTGAACAGCCGAGGGCGTATCATCCGGATTTCCAGTCGCTATCTACTGTTCCTACCACAGCAACGTACACCGCGCCTCCTTCTTGGGAATTGTTTTCGCCACATTCTAGTTGATACTACTGTTACTATACATTTATTCGTCGTAATACAGCACTTTCCTTCGTGGTAGGCTGGCTATGGCGGCAATTTCAAGCCAAGAACTGGTGGATCCCGTCCCTCGGACTGGTTTCGATGTGTGGGTTATATTTCAAGCCAAGAACTGGTGGATCCCGTCCCTCGGACTGGTTTCGATGTGTGGGTTATCGAGTACGCGTTATCCTTTCTTGATGGCGTGACTTTTTCCCACTTGCGGTCCAGTTCAGTCTATCCGAGTCTGGAGTGAGAGGGCCATTCCGTGGCGTGCCAGACGAGACGAACGTCACGCATTACTACCTGTGTCATGTGAATGTGAGGTGGGATGAGTACAAGTTCTCTCATCGCCATTTTAGTCACTCGTCCGGGACATTGAATGCGCTCACCCCTGGCCATCAGGAAACCACACCCATGCTAATTTGGGTTTGTTAGCGATAATTAATACTATTCTACAAGTAAATTATATTATCACTTTCTAGCTTGCCGCCAGT
>Ga0307512_10008282_pt1 | contig 10163 bp, 12 predicted proteins | sample 14_EM_MG_FD_200267 | JGI IMG/M metagenome (GOLD analysis project Ga0307512, IMG submission 200267) | Populus trichocarpa ectomycorrhiza microbial communities from riparian zone in the Pacific Northwest, United States - 14_EM | ecosystem: Host-associated > Plants > Roots > Unclassified | place... | reverse complement strand
GCAGGGGCCGTGAATGATACCACGCAAAAAGCACCCCATCTGGCAAGGTCGGTAGCAGTTGGATGTGGATACGGGACGGGGGACTGCATCGCTCTCGGCGTGGGCAGATGTGTTCCGCAGCCGTCCGCGTTTCCTCGCTTCGTTGGGGGGATGTGTGTCACACAGCTCCAGGTATGTAGGTCAAGGCAAGCCTGAGCTACAAACATCGTCGAGCACTCGTCCGGACCGCCGTGGACGATATGATCGAAAGCCGCCACGCACACTTTACGTGGGACAGGCCGGGCGGGGGGCAGGGGGAGTTGCCGCGAGCCGCTGGCGGACTGCTCGAGGTCGCAGCGGACGGTGAACAGGAAAGGACTGTATAATATCGTCATGATCCAATCGCACACGATTAATGAATCATCATCATCAGCCACGCACACTTTACGCGGCCGCGGCGCGAGGAAGCATCAAGGGAACGTGGTTGCGAGGACGGCTGGCAGCGCCGAACGACTGCATACTATACACGTCGCGGGTTGGCAATGGGTCTGCGAGGCAAGCCGGACTGCCTGCTACGGTAGCCAGCCCCCGTGAGTGATAGGTAGCCCCATCCAGGCCAACGAGTTATGCGCCGATAGATGGCGAGTGCATCACCGTGAGTCATGTTGCTCGGGAGGCCTTGTTTCAACTCACGGCATTGCATCGCTCGATTGAAATTTACTATGATACAATACAAAAGAGAAAAACCGAAGAAACTAAATGGGAAACCTTAAAAAGACAGACCACACATAATACCCTAGATCAAGCAAGCAAGCAAGGGAGCAGTAAGCAATGTTTTGAGAAAGAGAGCGAGACAGACATCGAGTGAGGGTACATTATAATCATAAGTTATCACCATAGAAAAATAACGCCCAAGTCAGGAGAAAAAAGAAGCAAGAAACGACCGCAATGGAAATCCCATCCAAATAATAATAAGCCATATTTGTAAAGCCCAAACTCCCCAATCCCCCCCGTCCGCCCCCGTCTCGGTCTTCATACAACCACGCTCGGCCCAGAAGAGCGAGTCCAGATGGAGATAAAAAAAAAAGCAGAGTCGACACTGGGTCGTCACCTCATTTAGGAGACCAGATTGCCGCTGAGGGCCACCTCCAATCCGGCGGGTCTGCTGGGCGGAGATCCGGACGGCGGAGCGAGTTGATCAAAGTTCAAGCGTCTTTGGGCTTTAGCGATAGGCGTACCACGGCCCACGGGTCCGAATGCGGCCTGCGCCGGAGACGGAGTTATGTTCACGAAATCCGCAAAGTTGAATTTGGTCTGGGGAGTCTGAGGACAACCGGGAGTGGACATCGTCGACGACGGCAGAGCGGAGGATCGAGACGGCGGCGTGGTGGGGACGTATCTGGTCCTGGGCATCGCGGCTGCAGCCGGAGAAGGTGATGTAGCAAGATACAGTAGAAGATCGGCTCCTTCTTTCATCCGTCGTGGGGGCGTCTTCGGTGGACTGGAGTGGAAGGATGGCTGAAACTTTCGTCGTCTGGGTGGAGTACGGGGAGGACTCGAGTGGAATGTGGGGAGGCGTTTGTGCCCGGCACGTGAGATATCGCCTGCGTCGTGCTGATAGCCCGGGGAAGACTGGATCATCCTGCCATGACTTTCTTGCTGCGAGCGCTGGCGCTCGTTCGATGCGGGGGTGCCGAAGTCCGCGGTAGCGGCACGGCCCCGTTTCCTCGGGTTGTTGAACACCGGGAGAGGCCCAACGTCCGATGCCTGGCTGGACGGACGGTCGTCGATGTTAGCCGGGCGGCGGTTCTTTCGTAGCCACGCGAGATCACCGTCACTGAACATCGGCGGTTGCTGCGGCGAGGGTGTGTTCTCCTGCGACGTCCGCTGCCGCTTCCGTTTCAGGTCTTCATCGACCTTTGGTTCGATGGCGTCGAGCGTGAGGTTCTCCCATCCGTGCTGCGTTTTGACGCTCGCTAGGGCTAGGCGGTGTTGCAGAAGCCTGGCGATCTGGTAGATGGGTGGCCAATCAGCATATATCCCTCCATCTCATTCGTCATTGGCGTGGATCTCATGAACAAAACAAAGAACGGACAGATCTCTTTTTTTCGGCGACGACGCCTGTGCTTGGGCATGACGGGGAAGGCTCACTCTTGACACTTCAGCTCGTCGGATGACCTTCTTCATGACCTCTTTTGTTTGCTTCTCCGTCCATGGTATAGCCGGCGACATCTCTACGCTATCTGTCCGTCCCTCTGGCATATCTCCGTCTCTATCTCTCTCCTCTGTCTCCACTGTCCCTTTCTCTTCCTCCCTGCTTCTCTTTCTTTCTTGTTCTTTCTCTATTTCAAAAACGGAGGAGGGGCTGAGTCGACACTGTCTAGGGTGTGAACAGTGGCCCGACCAATGGATATATGTGTACGTTGGGTGGGACAAGGTTGCAGTAGGTGGCGAGAGCGCAGTTACTTTTTTTTCTCTGTCTTTCCTTCGTTGGTGAGCGTTGACAGTTGAGTTGGGCAGAGGAGGATGGTTTTTTTCCTCTCGAAGGTGGATGGTGAATGGTGGTGGCGGGTGGAGGTGGAGGTGGGTTGTTGTAGTCGTCGAAATTCAAGATGATGGCATCGAAAGCGATAGACTTGTCTCTTGGGTGGTAGAGTGGGATGCGGAGGTTAGGAATTTTCGTTTGGATGAGTGTCAATAAGGACTAAGGATAAGGAGATGATAGAACGGGTTGAGTCGAGTGCACGGCTGGCTGGGCTGTGGGGAGAAAAGGAGAGGCGGCGAGTTGGTTGAGAGGGGCTAGGTAGCGGAGTGGGAGAAGAGGATCCGGACCGCCACGACAACACACAAGAGAAAGTTTGCTTACAGCGACCCGGCAGCGCAAGCATCAACTTCTCTCCCCACAGGGCGCGAACACAGCGGACCAATCATTGTCACGGACGGGACGCGCTTCCCTTCCGACGTGACGCCTAGAGCGGGTTTCCACTTGGCAAGATCGCAACAACCTCTTTTGGGTAAAGGGAGTGAGATCCCTATGGTTGTCGGATTCGTCGGCTTAGAATGGTCGAGTACCATCAGGCCCCGTCAAACTGCCATCTGTGGGGACGGATGCAGTGCACCTCGTGCGACGATGATGCTCCGTGGCCTTCACCTCGCTTTGGTGAGTCGTGACGCGACATTTCCTGTGCCAAGACATTGCATCAAGTGAGGAGGTACTAGATGAAATCAGAGGAATCCGGACAGGCTAGCGTGCCCAGACAAGGCTGAGACTGTTATGTCTCAAGCCTTATTGTCGGAAAACTGGGGATGCGTCTCGTTGTTCCTCGCTTTTAATTTAGTACATATTAATAAATTATCACAACTGATTCAAGCTCTCTTACCTCGGATCGGCTTCGACATCTTGTTTACTATGACGACAAAAAAAGGGAAGCGAGGAACAATGAGATGTGTCCCCCCCAGATTTCCGACAACAAGGCTTGACATAACAGTCTCAGCCTTGTCTGGGCACGCTAGCCTGTCCGGATTCCTTTGATTTCGTCTAGTACACACGAAATGTAGAGACAGGCCAAGCCACTAAGCCGCCCCGCAACATGTAACTAAACTCTAGGACCTCAGCACGTCTTCTGCAACCTCACGCTCCACCTCCACCCTCGACCAACGAAACAAACGGCAACCCACTTGTTCCTGCAACTACTAGCCGAAACAAGGGGTTATCCGCCATACGCGTGAGGGTACGCAATGCCCACTGTTTGGCGAACACGACACCACTTTTTTCAGTCGGAATGCGGAAACACCCATTTGCTGGCCAAGATGGTTGCTCGACGTCTCGCTATTGGCAAACGAATACACTCTTCCGGTTGGCAATCCTGTGCGTCACGACGCAAGCCCGAAAAGACGCGACTCGCCGCGAATAATTTCCGGTGATCCGCGGGTGCCCGCTTGTTCCCGCGTCTCACTGGGGTATCGTCGACTTTACCAGCGATTGGGATTGTTGGATAGGAACCTGCTTCTGTTATTAGGGAAAAGGGATGTAGTGCCGCACACAACCACAGAATACAACTTCAGTTCCTTCCAAAAACGATGGGAACCTAAAACGGAATTTTAATGCTGCGGAATCTCATTCCTCGGTGCCAATACACCCCCGCACCCGAGCGGACCCGCAGCCACACGGATAGGTTACCCTACAAGATCCCCCCCGAGCCCGCGATGATGGTCGCTTACCATACTCGGTTAACTGGGCTCATTCGGACCTATACCGGACTTGCTAAGCTCCAGCGTGTAGATTACCACCGGCTCGGATAACAACTTGTGCGTACGTCAAAGCCTCCCACGGTCACCCACGAAATCCGTTTTTCATACGTACGCCACCGCCTTAAGGCCGGCTATGCCAACGAGCGGAAGAGGACAACAGGGATTGCGTGGACGGCCGTTGTTGGTGGCTCTGTTTTGAGCGGCTATGGGATTGGAAGCGTGAATGCTTGAAGAGGACGAAGATTGGTGTGAAGGTCAGTATCGGTGAATGTCGCGAGCAAGCCTTTGGGGAATGGGGGGTGATGCGATACAACGTCCTCGCGTTCTTTCTGGGCAAGCTAGCGTTTAGGTAGACGCGTTCGCATGATTGCCCATTGGGTCCCGTGCCGATCCCACATGCGTAATTTTTATTTATTCATTAATCGCGTGCGATCTATGTAGATCATGGCGATAACAAACTGTCTGGTTCTTGGCCACTGTTCGACCCAGGCCTATCCTACCTACGTAATTCGCTGCATCAAATCCAAGTGTCTTCCTGGTAGAGTGATTTACTGTGATTCACATTGCCGAATTCGCAGCCGAGCGATAGCCGCAATCGCTCACTTCTTCGGCATCCCGCCATCCGTGTCTCCGATGCACGTCCGAGCTCCGGAGAACCAATAGCCAACAACAATACACAACGCGCCCCGCACGGACGGAGATCAATACGGAATTGGGAATGTTACTAGGGGAAATTGCTCAGTCTGTCACATGCTACCAACCGGAGATCACGGCTCCTTTAAATAACGGTTCCATTTTCCGTTATCATTTTCGCGTGGGGGGTTTTCTCAGGCGTTTCTCTCTGTGGACAACTGCGAACGCAACCAAACAAAGACGGCTTCGAAAGGGTCTGATTGCTCGACGCCTCCCAATTCTTCTGCTTCGCTGTCTATTTTTTTTTTCTTTGCTGCTGTTTTGTAGATTGCTGGGGGTTGGCGACAGGGCAATCTTACATGTCTCTTGTAGAAAAGCGAGACGAGATAAACAGCGGAGGGCCCCTTCTGGGTCGATACGGGACTCTTTGAAATGATGTCGGCCTTCCTTTTACTCCATGTAATATGGGGCTCCTCCGTTCAGGAACTGGTTGCCGCACCAGCCAGCTCTCCGTAGCTGCCTGCCACCGCTGACGCGCTGCCGCTGCTGCTGCGGCAGCGATGCTTGGAAACGATACATGAAGCTACGTAGAATTGCATGTATCCTGTGCGTTATCCTGTGCGGTGTAGGTACTCACGTACTCAGTCTGATACTTCTCCCACTGAATAAATGCAATCCCGCCCGAGCTACCTAGCTATATGCTATATATCGCCAGAGAAATGGATGGCTACGTCACAGACCCAACCACCCACCCACTGTGCGGATCGGGCAAAGATTGAAATTAGTCCACAGCCAGTTATGTACCGATTCACTTCGGAAGTACTCTACCCTCCCCCCCCTCCCCCTCTCTAGCTATGGATGCTCCGCTTGTCTGAGCGAGAGAAACAGAGTTTGTTTTACCGTTACCGGGTTTTTGCTGGGGGACGTGTATCTTGCGTGGACCTGTGCCCTCTACCGCTCTTCTACTCCTGCTCTGCCCTCTCACTCTGCCCACTCTACTCAACCACCCATTCGACTCATTCTACGCAACTCGCTACCCTAAATACATACCCCGGTGGATGCGGTGCGGATTGCTACCTCTTCCGACGCCTGCATTGTTCTCGTCACCTCCATCCATTGGCACAAACCTTCCTATCCTTCTCGTCGTCGTCTCGTCCTCTTCGTGCTCCGTCTCGTTTCCTCTTCTACTGCTCATCATTGTCCTCTTCTCGTTGCCCAATCGTTCGTTTGCTTCGTCCCTTCTGTGTTTACTTCTTCGGCTCCATACTATTGATATCCAATGCCGCCGGAACACCCGTTACATAGATCTCCCAGCTTCCACGCTCGTTTCTCGGACAAAGTGAGGAATATGAAGTTTCTGAAGAAGCCCTTCAGATCGGCTTTGGCCTCGCCCACCATCACGGAATCGTCCGGAGAGTCTTCGGAGGACGCGGCTTCGTCGTCGGCTTCGTCCGTTTTGGAATCGCACTCAACTTCCCTTTCTGTGCCTAGCACTTCTTCGTTCTCACAGGCCGTTACACAGCGTCAAACTCCGGATCGACCATGGTTGGGAAGGTCAAAATCGGGGTGCTATAGCTCCAGGCACCAATCAATGGTTGTACGTTCTTCCCCGCGTGCACATCGACCAACCGCGTGCAGAGTGAGGTCAATGCTGACTTGCTTTTTTTTCTTCTTTCTCTTGATCCAAAGTCACCGGCGCCTTCGATACAGACGTCCGTCTCTTCTAATGCGTCCCCGCCACTCTGCCCGCGCCTTGTCTCGGTTCAGGACGGCCAATGGGCACACCAGAATTTACTGCTGGTGTTTGGGCAGGTGGGATTTCCGGAGAGCCCCATCAATAACGGTCAGATTGTCGTCCATCACCACATGGACGCGCATCCGGTGACGCAGTGGCCCATCACCGACGGCTACTTCAAAGCACTGGTTCGGCTGGACCCGGGTCCGAATAGACTCCGGTTTGAATACACGGCTCACAAGATTCCCGCCTTTAGCACCACCATGACGGTGCATATGTTACCTCTTGCCGCGAGCCCTCCGTTGCAGCTGGCTATTCTATTGGCGAAGGACTCGACTGGGGAATACGAGTGTCTCGGTGAACGCAAGGAACACGAGGGGAACACCACGGAGACTGCTCTGAAAAAACTGAGGATGGCAGCATGCCTTTCGCAGGCTTTCACGGGAGAGCAGATGTACAGAGCCAGGCTGGGGAGGAGGTGCTTCCGGTTGGAGGAGGAGTGGGGCCCCGACACTCTCTCGAACCGCACGACAGGCACCATGCGGAACATTCCTAAGGTGCATGTGATCCGTTCGGAGAGCACGGTGGAAGGTGAGTTTCCGCTCCGGCCCGCGACGGATGACTAGGTTAACCCTACGGCCGCAGAAATCCGAAATCTGGAAAAGTCGCAGGACGGCAATGGCCTGAGGGAGATCACTCGGAAAGCAGTGTCCTCCTACTTCGGGCCTGGCGCGGCAAAGCGATACGTTGCGGTGGTATTGCTCGACGCCAAGGGGGATTTGCGGTTCGAGGGAATATCTGGTCACTCGGCTTTGGGAGACGGATTGGGCATCGCCGGAAGCCTCAGTCTGTTCACATTACCATCCTGCATCGAAGAAGTTGGCCCATCATTCATAGACTGCACGCGAATCAGCAGCAGCTCCGATCCCTCGGAATCGGAGTTTTTCTGGGAAGCTGCAACAGAAACATTGGGGAATATGATGGAAGCGTTTCTCAGCCCACAGACGCCACTCGAACCGCGCAACTTCACCAAAGTGAATCGGACTTTTGTCACCAAGGAACCGTATTCTCTCCGGACAAAGTCTGCTGGACTCAAACTCAGTTTGCCACAGGAAGAATGTACTTGGCCCAGAGTTGATTGCCTGCGATTTCGCTACCATCCCTGTTTTAGACTCCCGCCCGACCCCATGCCCCCGTCGCTGCCAGACGCTGTGCAGGTATACGCAGTCGAGGTGGGCATAGTGGCATGCGCGAGCAGTGGCATCCCGCTGGTTTTGATATACGCCGATAATATATACTGCGATTTCCTGGAGTATAGTTCCAAACCGGAGCGCGAACTACTATTGCAAGAAGATGTTATCCGTAGCAAGCTGCCATCCGACAAATCCATGCCGGTGATCAAGCTCAGGATCTTCACTGTCGGCCAGGGAGAGACCACGGTCGAGGACCTTCGCGCCATGCGTGGTCTTAAGATCCAGCTGTCCAAAGGCCATGGAACGGTGTACAAGTCTGCACCACTTGGCTATACCGCCAGTGAAAACTCGAAAGCTCAGGAAATCCTTCTCCACGCCGACAAGACGCTCATTGGAATACGGATTTTCCACAACAGCAGTGCTCTGGAGGGCCTCGAATTTCAGTACGATGACCAAATCACACAGCTATTCGGCCATAAGGGATCTGCTACAGCGACAGTCTCGGAGTATCCACTGGACGCGAGGAAAGGCGAGACGCTGATGGGATTCTGCGTACGTGCTGGGGAGGTGATCGGTGGCATTGAGATTCTTACCAGCTTTGGGAGGCGTTCGTCGATTTTTGGCAACCCTCAAGACGGACTAATGTAAGTTTCACCATCACAATTACCCACAGAACAAACATCTGACATGGTGTTCAGGAGCAAAACTTTGATTCCACCTCGTGGCCGCTCCATCGCCGGCGTGGCAGGTACCTGCTCGGACTGTGTCACCGATTTTTCCATTCTTTACAAGTAATTCCCATGAACATAATAGAGTACAAAGAGTGAGCGATTCGTTATTTCCTATATCGAAGAGATTTAATTTTCTGTACATGACAGTTTGAGCTGCTTTTTTCTTCTTTCTTTTTGTCTAGGGGAGTTCTGGTTGTCTTGCGCTGAACGCACAAGAGGGTAGAAGACTTTTTTCTTCTTTGATATTACAGATAGGATCAGTTGGGAATTTTGAGTTTTCACTTGTCCTAGCAGCGGAGATGTCCGAGAGACTTTATGTTTTTTCTTTCTTTTCATGGACGACGAGAAGTGATCAGATAGAGTATGAGTTCTTGTTTGGTCAAACCTTGGGGGCATATATCTAACCATAAATGTGAATTTGGAGGGGGGAAACATTTTTGTTGGCAAAATTCCATGGAGCGAATGATAGATATTTACAAATTCTTCTGGAGGCTTGGCACCATGTGATTGGGGGGTTAGAGCTCTGATTGTAAATCTCGGCCCGCCGGTGGTCTTGGGCCGGGAAAGAGGCTTGGGATCCGAGTTTCGGCAACTACTATCTCTTGATGTCACTCGGAGTCGGATACACGTAATGGGACTGATGGAAGACGAGCAAGGGATAGTCGCTTTCCTGACATTTGAGTGCGATATACATACTCTAGCATTTTGAACTGTTCTCGTCAGGGGAGAAAGCCAAGGTTCAAGGGGCTCGGTGCCTTGGCGTCTCGGTGCTCTTAAGCTTGCTGCCGGCGGCACCATCTACTGAATCAGTCATCATTCTCGCTTCTCTCAGGGACGGTTCGTCCCTACGTGTCTCGTGAACTCTCCTCTCCGGGCCCTCAGTGCCGGACACCCCAAAAGCTTCAAGGCTGTGCGACCCGCCAGCCTCCTTCGGTCCTCACAGTTCTTCAAGTACTTTCCGTTGGCCAGCTGTATCCGACGCAACACCGCGCAAACCTCCAAACAGTTTAATCTGTTGACTACTTCCGTTCTGGGGATGAGAGCTTCAGACAAGGCTAGATTCTACGAACTGGATGCCACCCTGTTGCCCAAAAGATAGGCTTTTTGAACATCTTGCACGTAGTTATGTATGTAGTAGAGGGGTAAGAGGTGTGTGCTGGACTTTCAGCTAGATTAGCCGCCGCGCTAAATACCCGCCCGGAGCCTCACGTCCACTAAGTGCTCTAAAGTTGGAATCCAAAGTCTGTATCCACGCTGGGCACATCCGCCAACGCCAACAAACACGACCTCCACCTTCAAATTCTCACCACCGCAACGCGTCCACGTCCACGTCCACGCACCAATCCTCGCATCCACCTATACTTAATCCTCAAACACACCCTGCACCTAACCGTAACCTAACTAGCAATGACCGGCCGTGGAGGCGGAGGAGGCGGAGGCCGCCGAGTGCTCCTTCCACCGATCAACTTCATCTTCAAGCTGCTGCAGACGCACGCCACCGTGCAGATCTGGCTGTACGAGCAGCTGGCGATCCGTATCGAGGGCAAGATCCGGGTATACCTCCTTTTCGTTCCCCTCCTCCCTCCCCCCCCTCTCTCTCTCTCTCTCTTTTGCTTGTCGGTGGATGGGCCTCAGGGGGGA
>Ga0307512_10008279_pt1 | contig 10163 bp, 8 predicted proteins | sample 14_EM_MG_FD_200267 | JGI IMG/M metagenome (GOLD analysis project Ga0307512, IMG submission 200267) | Populus trichocarpa ectomycorrhiza microbial communities from riparian zone in the Pacific Northwest, United States - 14_EM | ecosystem: Host-associated > Plants > Roots > Unclassified | place... | reverse complement strand
CCCTCCGCCCTAAGGACGGAGATTGCCTCCACGCTGCGCGTGGAACATGGCGTCCGGGTGGGGTACCGCTTCTTTGTGCGCCGCCGGGACGAGTCCCGGTCGCGCCAGTGCTGCCGGGAATTCTCAGGATCAGTGAGAGGCATCCGATTTGGGCTGGCAGTAGGCATCCGGCGGGCGGCGCCAGTCCGAGAAGGAGGCAGGCATGGCCACACAGCCGCACACCTTCCGCGGCCGGCACCTGCTGACCGACCCCGTCTGCCGTAGGACGCTTATCGCCTCTGTGTGCTGGCTGGCAATCTATGCCGTGCTGACCGCTATCGGCCAGGGCTCGCCGGGCACGATGCTTTTCGTCGGCGACATCCTCTACCTCGTTCCCATCATCGCCAGCGTGGTGGCGGCGGCGGTGGCGGCTCATCGGTTGACCGGCCGCCACCGGCGACTCTGGCTGACGCTGGCCGTCGCCTACACCGCACAACTCGGCGGTGAATCCGTATGGGCGGCGTACGACTATCTGAGCACCGATGGTCCGCCACAGCCCTCGATCGCTGATGCCGGCTACCTGATCGCTTCTGCGGTCACCGTGGTGGCCGTTCTCATCGGCTTCGGCGGCATGGGCCGGCTGCGACGCCTGCGCGATTTGCTCGACGCGGCTCTGATCGTGATCAGCCTCGGCGGGCTGGGCTGGCAGGTGCTGCTGCGGCCGCAATTGTCGGACAATCTGGCGCTACCAGACCTCGTCAGCCTCGCCTACCCCATGCTGGACATCACGCTGCTGTGCTGCCTCAGCATCGTCGGCATCGCTGGCCACCGCCGCGTGCCCCTGGCCGTCCGGCTCGTCGGCGTGGCCGCAGCGGTGAACGCGGTCAGCGACATGACCTTCACCTACCAGTCCATCTTCACCGGCTATGAGAGCGGTAGCTGGCTTGACTTCATGTTCGAAGCCGGCGCGGTGGTCGCGTTCCTCTCCGCCATGGTGGCCATGCGACTCCCGGAACCGCCGGCGCAGAGACGATCGTTCGATCGCGGGCTCACCCTGCTGCCCATCCTCACCTCGACAGCGGCCACGTTCACCCTGGTGATCTTCAAAAAGTTGACCTCCGGAACGGTCGACAACCTGACGCTGGTCATCGTCGCTGTGCTGTTCCTGACCGTGCTGCTGCGCCAATACCTCTTCGTCACCGACCGGGCCGCGCTGGCCGAGCAACTCCGGCAGGCCCTGCGCAAGCAGGAACGACTTGCCGTGACCGACGGGCTGACCGGGCTCTACAACCGCCGCTACCTCACCGAGGGCCGCGACCGCGTCGCCGTGTGGGCGTCCGCATCGACACGCGTCTGATCGGCACCAACATGCGAAACGACCCGGATCTGGGCACCCAAGCTCGGCACGCTCACTAGCTACGCCACCGTCTTTAGCTCGTGTTTAAACCTTTTGTGCTTATTGTGTCCTGTTGTCGCGTTCTGGTGTTGGGCCTCGCCGACCGGCGGGCGTGCTCTGACGTTGCGGGTGCCGAAAACCGCGTCCGTCCTGGTCATAGCCACTTTGGTCACCGAGATGAGAGTGCCGACACAGTGCCGAGTCCCTCGTCCCCGAGGCGGCGGTGATCTACGTTGAGCGTTGGGCGAGGATGACCCGCTGTGCTGTTTCGACTGGCCTACCTCGCCGTGATCCACGGCGAACTACTCGTCCTCGGCATCAAGGTCGCCGCCTCGACCGTCTGGGAGATCCTCCAGGAAGCCGGGATCGACCCGGCACCCCAGCACACCAGCGACACCTGGGCGAGGTTCCTGCGCTCGCAAGCCCACGCCGTCCTCGCCGCCGACTTCTTCGAAACCGTGACGCAGGTCAAGTACCTGATCCGGGACCGCGACGGGATTTCCGGCACCCGCAGGGTCCGGCCGATGCCGTTCGCGTTCGCGTTCGGGAACCGGCTCCCCGGTTGCGGGCCCTCGAGGAACCCGCGGATCGCCTCGGACGGTGGCATCACCGAGCCGCTGGGATCGAAGCCGCGCAGATCGACATAGAGCTGCCCGTCGAGAAAGCGGCCGGCCACCCGATGCGCCCAGTGCACGGCAAGGGTGGTCTTGCCCACCCTCGCGATCCCGAAACGCGTACCGAGACGCGGCCCCACTACCGACATTCGTACAGGTAGGACAGCCTTTATCGGGTGCAGCTGGAGGCTGTCGGGAAATGCACCGCGAGCGTGGGGTGAGAACACGCGAAGCTCGCGTCCTGCGAGGTCAGATAGTAAATCTGCCGACGGCCGTCGTCGCCGTCGCTGATGACTTGCCGCGGCTTCCGCCCGGGGTGGACTTCGGCACGTTCGCGACGAGGCTGCGGCGAGCCGTGATCACCCGTTCTGGTGCTCGTGTTTCGGCAGGACCTGCGAGAGGGTTGACCCTTTGGCATTGGCTGACCGGCGGTCAGCGTCAGCGCATGATCGTCGTGAGTACGTCGGAGCCGAGGGTTTGCAGGAGTTGTGCGTGCAAGCGGTGGTAGACCATGCGGCCCTCGCGGCGGGAGGTGACGAGCCCTACCTGGCGCAGGCGTTTGAGGTGCCGTGAGACCTGGGGTTCGGAGATGCCCATCCGTTCGGCTAGTTCGGAGGTGGTGATGGGCTCGCCGAGCAGGTGGCGGCACATCTCGAACCGGCCGGGTTCGGCGATGGCGGCGAGCCGGTCGCGGATCAGGGATTGCGGTAGGGCCGGGCGCTGTTCCCAGTCGCCCGCCGCGAAGTGGACGACGATGGGCAGGCCGGGGTCGAGCTTGAGGATGAGGTGGGGCCAGCCGTGCAGGGTAGGGACCAGGAAGCAGCCGTTGTCGCTGACCCGGCCGAAGCCCGTCTGCAGCTTGTCATAGCGGACCCTGGCCGGGCGCTCGGTGACGCTGGCCGTCGGGACCACGGAGATCAGCACGGTACTCGGAGACTCCCGGCGGAGCTGGGCCCGTACCTTGGCCGCGGTGTCGCGTAGCCGCGGACCGATGCGGCTCCACTCCGCGTCGAAGAATGCGGCGGCGCAGCGCTCGATCGTCGCGATCAGCTCGGTCTGGAAGGAGGCCGGGTCGTCCATGAGGGCGCGGGCCAGTTCGCCGCGGGAGAACGAGTGCCGCTCGCTGGCCTTGATGAACGCCCGCCGGTTCGCCTCGTCATGAAGGTTGTCCGCTCCGGCGAAGGACGTACCACGGATGCCGCTGGCGGCGAGCTCGACGAACAGCCGCTCGTCGAGCCGGTTCAGGGTGTCCAGTTCAGCCGTCAGTTCGCGGTCCAGCGGAGTCCGCAACGGAAACAGCAGACGGCATCGATAGCGGGCCCAGAGGGGCGCGTGGTAGTGCAGTTTCTGGACGAGGGGGTCGGTGAGATGCTCGCGTACCGCCGCCAACCACGGCCGGGACTCCGGATGGTGCTCGGGCTCGGCCAGCGTGTGCAGGCAGGCCAGCAGCTCGGACAGCGGTGAGGCCCCAGCCGCGAAATGCGCGGGCACGGCCCCGTCGACGTCGAGCGCGATCACCACGATTGCATGTTAGTTGGGCCGCGGCCAGGTGGTTCTGCCCAGAACGGAGACCGACAGCCAGGAAGGATGCTCCGGCGATAGGTGTACTTCGTTGACCGCCACGACCCGCCGCCGCGTCGTCTCTGGGCCACCGGTGCCGGGGTTGACGTCGAAGCGTGGAAAATTGCTGGAGGACACGTCCAGCCGGATCCGGTGCCCGGCCGCGAACAGGTTGGCGGTGTCGGGCGCCGTCACCGTGATCGCGTAGACATCGCCAGGCCGCATGAGCGACGGGTGCTCGTAGGAGTCGCGGTAGCGGCAGCGCAGGATACCGTCGGTGAGGTTCATCGCGTACCCGTTGGGATAGTCCTCGTTCGGCGGGCACACATCGATCAGCCGTACGGTGAAGTCGGTGTCCAGGGCGCTCGACGACACCGACAGCCGCACTTGAACGCACCCGGCCAGCGAAACGTCCTCGGCCAGCGGCTCGGTCTGGAAGACGAGCACGTCCGGGCGGCTCGCGAGCGGCAGGTGGGGCGGCGCGCACCCGAAGGTGTCGTCCGTCGGTGTCTGGTCGAACGCCCCGCCGACCATGACGGGCTCGCCCGAGGTGATCTGCCCGCCGATGGTCGGCACCGGCCGCGCCGGGTCGAAGTCGTAATCCAGCCTGTCGTCCGTGCCCGCGACCGGCGGTTCGGCGGTGAGCGCTCCGGACTGCCGCAGGAACAGCCGCACGGGCGTAGCCTCCGGCGGAGGCCAGTCCTGGGCCGTGTGCCAGCGCCCTCCGTGATCCAGCCGTCCCTCGGCGGTCCGACGCCCGCTGCCGCCGCCCATCAGGAAGTACCGCACCGGCGGCTCGTCGCCGTCCTGCCAGTGATCCGCGTGTGCGGCTTGATCAGGCCGTGTCGTCGGGTCGGGTCTGATGCCGAGGTGGCGGGCGAACCAGTGGGCGCGGAATTGCCAGTAGTCGGGGGCGAGGTTGCCATCCAGGGTGGCCTCGGGGCCGAAGTCGACGTCGCCGGCGTGGGTGACGCTGCGGGCGCCGTGGGTCCACGGGCCGACCACGAGGTAAACGGGGCTGGATCGACCCTTGCTGAGCTGTTGGAAGTTCTCCACGGCGGTGCGGACGTACGGGTCGTACCAGCTCACCACGTGCAGGCTCGGTACGTCCGGGAACCGGTCGTAGTGGCCACGGCCGTACAGGCCGAGCTGCTGCCAGAACTCGTCGAAGGCACCCCGCTCCCACTGCTCCAGCAGATAGTTCTCGTACTCGGGGGTCGCTTGCAGGGGAGAAGCGCCACGCCGCCATGGCATCACGTGGAACCAGGCGCGCAGGTCCTGCGAGCGCAGGGCGGCGGCGACCACCGGGTCACGACGGGCTGAGCGGCTGCTCAGCGCGTGCCGGTACGCCCACGTCGCCTGCTTGAGCTCGAACGCGCCGCCCATCCGGATGCCAGCCTCGTATGCGCTGGCGAAGCCACCCGAGTCGACGAACATAGCCGCAAGGTGGGGCGGCGACAGGGCCGCGAGGGCGGTCTGCGTGTGCGCGGAGTAGGAGACTCCGGTGGTCGCCACCCGGCCGTCGCACCACGGCTGGGCGGCGATCCACTCGACCGTGTCGTAGCCGTCCTCGGCCTCGTCGAGGTACTTCACGAACGTGCCCTCGGAGTCCCCGCGTCCCCGGCAGTCCTGGCGTACGACGTTGAACCCTTGTCGGGCGAAGAACGCCGCGGATTCGTCCGGCATGAGCCGGCGGCCGTCTTGGCTGAGACCGTCCGACTCGCGCCGGGTCCTTCTGCCGTACGGCGTGCGCTCCAGCAGCACCGGCCTCTTGTCCGGCTGCGGGCCGACGGTGTAGAGGTCGGCCCGCAGTTCGACGCCGTCGCGCAGCGGGGTCGTCACCACCCGTCGCCACGCCGAGGCTCCGCCGGGCAGCGGTATCTCCGCTGGCCCCTGCGTGTTCGGTGATGTCATGTCGTCGGCTCAGCTGCCCAGCGGGTTCTTCAGGCTGGGCCAGGCGGCGACGAGGTCGGCCAGCGGGGGCTCGGTGAACCATTTGCGGTAGAGCCGCAGGAACGTCCCGTCGTTCACCATCGCGGTGAGCTGGTCGTTCACGGCCTGCTGGAAGCTGGTGTTCTTCTTTTGAACGGCCATGGCGGTCGGGTGGTCCACCGGGGCCGACACCGCGATCTTGAGCTTGTTGTACTGCTTGAGGTACGCCTCGGCATCCGGGCCACCGACCACGAAGGCGTCCACGTTGCCGGAGAGCAGCTGTGAAACGGCGGCGTTCTGGTTGGGGAACTGGACCTTCTGGGCGCCGGTCATCTTGGTTTCGACGAAGGAGACCTGGACCGCGCCGGTCACCACGGCGACCTTCTTGCCCTTGAATTCGGTCAACTGGGTCGCGGTGGTCGAGGTGCCTGTGACGACGGCGGTGGTACTCCAGTAGAGCGCCTTGGTGAAGGCCACCGACTTCTCGCGCTCGGGTGTGACGCCGAGCCCGCTGGCGGCCAGGTCGTACTGCCCGGACGTCAGCCCCTGCAGGGCCGCCGGGACTGTGGTGGCCTTGTAGTTGACCTTGAGCCCCAGCCGCTTGGCCACCTCGTTGGTGATGTCGACAATGTAGCCCTGCGGAGTGCCGTCCTTGGCGGCGGTCGCGAACGGCGGCTGGTCGGTAGAGACAGCCGCCTGGATCGTTCCCGGGGTTTCCAGGCCGAACTGGTTGTTCTTCGCCGAGGAGTCGGCGCTCGACCCGCAGCCGGTCAGCGATAGCACGGTGGCCACGCCGGCCACGGCAACCCATTTCTTGATCATTTCGGTCCCTTCGAGGGGTATGTGGTTAGAGGACCTGCGAAAGGAACTCGCGGAAGCGGGGGCTGGTCGGGGCGTCGAGGACGTCCTTGGCCCGGCCGTCCTCGGCGACCACGCCCTGATCCATGAAGATCACGCGGTCGGCCGCCTCGCGGGCGAAGCCGACCTCGTGGGTGACGACCACCATGGTCATTCCGGACCCGGCCAGCTCACGCATGACCGCCAGTACGTCCTTGACCAGTTCGGGGTCCAGCGCCGAGGTCACCTCGTCGAACAGCATCACCTCGGGCCGCATCGCCAGACTCCGCGCGATGGCGACGCGTTGCTGCTGCCCGCCCGACAGGTTCGCCGGGCGGGAGCCGGCCAGATGGCCGAGTCCGAGCCGCGCGAGCTGGGTCCGCGCGATCTCGACGGCCTCCGCTTTGTCGATTCTTTTGACGTGCCTGAGCGCGAGAGTGATGTTGTCCAGCACGGTCCGGTGTCCGAACAGGTTGAAATGCTGGAACACCATGCCGATCCGGGCCCTCGCGGCATCGATGTCGACCTTCGGGTCGGTCAGCGTCACACCCCCGACGACCACGCTTCCGCTCGTCGGGGTCTCCAGCAGGTTGAGGCACTTGAGCAGGGTTGATTTACCCGAGCCGGACGGCCCGAGCACGCATAGCACCTCGCTCGGCGCCACATCGAAGCTGACGCCCCGCAGGACCTCGTTGCGGCCGTACGCCTTGCGCAGGCCCCGCACGCTGATCGCCGGCGTCATGCCTGCTCCTCCGCGAGCGCGCTCTCCCGCCGTACGTCCACCACGCCGACGTCCGCCGCCCGCGGCCCGTGGCGCATCCGCCGGTCCATCCAGTTGACGAGATACGTCAGCGGGATCGTGATGCTCAGATAGCACAGCCCCGCCGCGACCAGCGCCGACGCGTTGTAGCTGGTGGCCTGCCGCTCCTGCGCGATGAAATACAACTCCCGCTGCCCCAGGCCGAGCCCGAGCAGGTAGACCAGCGAACTCTCCTTGATGTCCACGATGAACTGCCCCGTGAGGGCCGGCAGCACGTTGCGGATGCCCTGCGGCACGATCACTAACCGCATGGTCGTGAGGTGCGACATGCCCAGGCTACGACCCGCCTGCATCTGCCCGGCCGGCACCGCCTGGATGCCCGCCCGGAAGATCTCCGCGCAGTACGCGGCGGAGATCAGGCCGACGGCGACCACGGCATACCCGAGCGGGCTCCGCCCGAACGGCCGGATCCCCGCCGCGGGCAACCCCAGCCCGACGAGGCTCACCGTCACGATGGCGGGCAACCCCCGAAACACGTCAACATAAACCCGTGCGGGCAGCCGCACCAGCAGGTTGTCCGACAACAGCGGCACCGCCAGCAGCACGCCCACGACCAGCCCGAACATGATCGCCAGGACCGCGATCAGCAGCGTGTTCCGAAGTCCCTCCCTGAGCAGCGAGGGCAGCACACCGGCAATCTCCGACCAGTCGAAGAAGGTATGGAAGAAGTCCTGCACGGGCACTCCGATCTCAAGTTTTCGCCGCAGCGCCCCCGTACCGTCAGCGCACGCAGCATAAGAACCGGGCACGGTCCTGACCGGGACCGTTGCGCCAATCTGGTAATTGTTGCGACCGGCGCCTGACCCGGCTGCCCACCAGCCGGCCGCGAGCGTCCGTCGAATCGGCTGAGCGTCCGGCCGCTGGACACCCCGTTTCCGTTCCCTCGACGACCTTTTCGACAGACCGGCACGGGACCCATAGGTACGGGCCGGTCGGGCCGGTCGGCAGCCGGCGCCCGGGTCCGCGATGGGATCGTCGCGGCCGTCCCGGTTGCGCTCGCTCACAGCATTGACCAGCGGTTACGTTGTCCGATGGGATGCCGTCATCGGGTAGATGCTGATCGGGCACTGCCGGGGAAAGTGCGTCAGAATCCCTGGTTCGGCTTGCCGACCCCGGCGGTGCCGGACAGCGCGGAGATGACGACCGCCATCGGTTCGCCCTCGGCCGGCTTGGCGCAGAGCTTGTGCAGGCGGGACAGGTGCTCGGCACGGCCGGCGAAGCCCGGCACGTCCGCGGGAAGCTGGCTCGGCACCGGCGGGACCTCGATCGCCGGCCGGGTCATCGGCACCGGCGGCGGCTCCGGCTCGCCGCGCAGGATGGCCTGGTGCACCGCTTGCAGCTCGGGGCCGGGGTCGGTGCCGAGTTCGGCGGCGAAGAACTCGCGGACGGTGGCGTAGTGCTCCAGCGCCTCGGCGGACCGGCCCACGGTGTGCAGCGCCCGCAGCAAGGTTGCGGCGAGGGATTCCGCGAGGGGGTACTCGTCGGCCAGCTCGCGGAGCGGACCGATGACCTCGCCCGGGTTCGCCGCCGCCAACTCCGCCTGCGCCCACGCCACCGTGGCGTCCACGTACCATCGGCGCCAGTCTTTCGGGTGTGCTCGATCCAGCCACCGGTCAGGCCGGCCAACGGCTCGCCACGCCACAGCGCTCGGGCCTCGCGGAGCAGCGTCACCGGCGCGGCGTCGGCGGCGGTGCTGGACCGGGCCCTCAGCACGAGCTCCCGGAACCGGTGCAGGTCCACCTGGGCCGCGTCGAGATCCAGGAGATATCCCCCCGAACGGCGGGCCAGCCCCGCGGGCGCGCCTTCTTGTCTGCTCACCCGCTCCAGCAGCCGCCGCAGGTTGCTGAGGTGGACCTGGAGTGCCCGCCGCGCCCCGTCCGGCGCCTCGTCCCAGACCCGGTCGATCAGGGTCTCCGTGGTCACCGGCCGGCCGGCGTCGACCGCGAGCGCGGCCAGGACGTGCCTGCGTTGCGGCGGCCCGACCTCCCAGACCTGGTCACCGACGTACAGCTCCACCGGCCCGAGCACCCGCAACTCCACGTGCCCTCCCACCAGCCGACCCCGTCGACCCCGCCATCGTATTCAGGAGCGTGGCCACTATTCGGCAGCGGCCGACAACAAACCGTTAACAGGGCGCCTCCTGCCTGCCTGCACACTTCGGTTGTAGGAGTTGGGCCAGTGCTAACGGGGGTGGCCCAGCCCCACATCCGCGGTGCGCGCCGACGTGCTGTCGATGGGCTGACCGGGCGCCTATCTCGCGACTCGGCGAGTTCCGTGTCGTAGATGTTGCAAAAAGGTAACAGAGCCTTGCTGTCGGCTGACCGAGGTGCGAGCCTCCAGCCGTGGTTGCGCAACCATCCCCAGGTGGTGCGGGGGTTCGGGCCGATTCGGCCCGGCTCCCGCGGCGGGCCCGCATCCCGTCCCTCGCGAACTCGCCACCGGAGACGACATGCTCAAGACCCTGATGAGACCCGGCGTGCCGGTGCTCCGTGCGATCACCGCCGGAGTGGGCGCGGCCGTCCTGCTGCTCGGACCCACGGCCGCCGCCAGCGCGGACACGCACCACGTGCCGGTCGGCGGCACCAGCGACTTCCGCGGCGTCAACTGGGCGGACCCGCAGGACAACTACGCCAGCGACGCGGTGGTGCCCAGCGGGCTCGCGGTGACCGACAGCTACCGCAGCGTCTATCGCACCGCGCAGCGCATGGTGCAGGGCTTCCGGCAGAACCTGGGCGCGAACACGCTGCGGCTGCCGATCAACCCGGCGAGCGTGGGCACCGCCTGGTGGAAGTCCTACCGGGGCGCGATCGACGGGGCCACGAGCAGCGGCGACAAAGTCATCCTCAGCTACTGGGAGGCGAACACCAGCAAGGACGGGTTCGTCGACGACGTCGACGCATGGAACAAGATGTGGGACACAGTGGTCAAGGAGTACCGGCACAATCCCCGGGTCTACTTCGAGCCCATGAACGAGCCGCACGGCTACACGCTGGACCAATGGGTCTCGGTCACCTCGGGGTGGCTG
>Ga0307512_10008275_pt1 | contig 10166 bp, 13 predicted proteins | sample 14_EM_MG_FD_200267 | JGI IMG/M metagenome (GOLD analysis project Ga0307512, IMG submission 200267) | Populus trichocarpa ectomycorrhiza microbial communities from riparian zone in the Pacific Northwest, United States - 14_EM | ecosystem: Host-associated > Plants > Roots > Unclassified | place... | reverse complement strand
TCCTGGAGTGACTGTGACTTCACACAGGATTGGCCAACCTCATCAGAGATTGACATTCTCTGCAAAAAGGCAGCAGGATTCTTCATCTATGCCTCCACAACTGTCAAATTTATTGGCCTCAACCTTTGTGTGCCCACCAAACAGCTTGAACGGATCATCTCCCTCCCACAAAACACTGCTTATGAGGGAAGGTCTGGGATTGACCTCCTTTACACCCAGGTTTTGGAGCAAGCAGTTGCTGATATGGTTGCAGACAATGAGGGTGATGGAGAAATCCTTACACGTTTCAGGACTGTGGTTGGGGCTGTGTTACTTGTGTTTAATCCTCTCTCAGTGAGGACACTCTCAGATCTCCTGGGAATGTCCAACATCTCTACCACCCTCCGTCCCCTCCATTCTCTCCTAGTCCCAGATGACCAAGATGACCCCATTCTCACCTTCCACAAGTCATTCCCTGACTTCCTCACAGATCACAAGAGGTGTAAAGACAAACAGTTTTTTGTGGAGCCTACAATTCATCATGCAGAAATTCTACTTTTATGCCTCAACCTGATGAAGGAAAAGCTAAAGAGGAATATTTGCAACCTGGATGATTATGCTATTCTTAGTGAGGTTAAAGATCTTTCTGTTAGGCAGAAGGACCAGATTGGATGTGCACTGGAATATGCATATTGCTTCTGGACAAAGCACCTCTTGGGTATCCCCAGCACCAGCCTTTATGCTGAGGAGGTGCAGAGAGCAATTGACCAGTTCTTTACAACACATCTGCTACATTGGATTGAAGTCCTTGTACTCACAAGGAATCTTGGTGCTGGTGTCTATGCCATGAATGATGTTGACCAATGGTATACTTCTGTGAGTGCTTTTGAAACTGTTTACTGAGACCTTTATTCATGCTTATTCAGGCTGGAGTCCTGTGCAAGTGGACAAATGACACCCAAAGACTTCTCTTAGAACACTTTGACACAATCAATAACTCCCCTTCCTGCATCTACCATAATGCCCTCCCATTTTCCCCTTCCTCATCTTGGCTTCACAAGCACTATCCTGCAGAACTATTACAAGTGGTCAAGGTAGTTAAAGGGCTTCCAGCTGAGTGGGGAAAATGTTCCCACAAAGTTTTGTTGAATCACATGGAACAAAACCTCTCATGCTGGAACAACACTATTGCAGTTGGGGGTTACTCTGGAGTCATCACCATCCTTGATGTGATCACAGGCAACCAGGTTACTGTCCTTTCTGGGCATACAGGTATGGTGCAAACTCTCACCTTCGCACCAGATGGGAAGTCACTTATATCTGGAAGTAATGACAAAACTGTAAAGCTCTGGGATATGCAGACTGGTGGGATTGTAAAAACCTTCTCTGGCCACACTTCTGCAGTTTTGTCTGTTTCTCTCTCACCAAGCTCCACAATTGCCTCAGGATCTGAGGATATGTCAATTCATTTATGGGACAGTCAGACAGGGGAGTGCCATTGTGTCATAGAGCAACAGGGTTTTGTGACACATGTTTGCTTCTCTCCCACAAACCCCCAACATTTCCTATCTGTATGTGATGACAAAGTCTGGCAGTGGGATATCAATGGTCACCAAGTAGGACCTACATCCAATGGTTCTCATATTGCTTTCTCTCCAGATGGCACTCAGTTTGTTGTATGCACTGGGACAGCTGTCACAGTTCAAAACTTCAATTCTGGAGTAACTGTGGCATATATCCCTACAGTTTGGATGAATCTGGACATGGATAAGAATACCAGATACTGCTGTTTTTCCCCTGATGGCAGGCTTGTTGCAGTTTTAGCTGGTGGCACTTCCTATGTCTGGGACATCACCAGTTCAGAACCCTGTCTCATTGGAAGATTTTCTCAAATTACTTCCAAAACAACCTCCCTTGCATTTTCCTCCCCCTCCTCCCTCATTTCAGTATCATATAGTGGATCAGTACAGTTCTGGCAAATTGGTACCCCATCAACAAACCCAGTTATGACTGATCTGGAGTCTACATACCCTATCCTATTTCAAATCAGGTCTGCTACTATGCAAGCAAGAGATGGTATCATTATCACAAGTGATTCAAATGGAATGGTGAAGACCTGGGACATCCCAACTGGCCTCTGCAAAGCATTCTTCCAAACCCCAGTTAAAGACATCTTCCCAAGAGATGTCCAACTGATTGATGGCAGGGTGATCCTTAGTTGGTATGCAGATGGGAAGATTAATATCTGGGATGCCATGAAAGGGGAACCCCTCTTGACAATAGATGGAGTTGAATCTCAGCACTGTCAGAACTTCAAGATATCAGAGGATGGATCCAGAGTTTTCTCCCTGATGTCAGAAGGATCTTACCCCCGAATTAAAATGTGGATTCATGCCTGGTCTATACAGACAGGGGAGCCTATGGGCAGGGTGGATTGTGGTTCCACAATGTCAATCCCAGGATATCTCACTGTAGATAGTTCACAGGTCTGGTTGTGGACTCATCCCATAATCAATGCTAGGGGGTGGGACTTTGGAATCTCTGGCTTATCACCAATTGAGTTGCCTAGCAGATCCCCAGAGATGCTCCACCCCAGTGGTGTTGTGCTATGGAATACTGACTTATCTCAGCTCAAGGATAAAGCAACTGGAGGGGTGGTTTTTCAGTTGCCTGAGAGATATGGAAAGCCCTGGGAAGTACAGTGGAATGACCAGTGTCTATTTGTTCATTTTGAATACATAAAGGTGTTGATTCTGGACTTCAGTCATATGCTTCTCAAGTAGACACCAATAGTACATGTATTCTCTTTGCTCACTCTTCCAGCTCTATATACCAAGTATCTCCTTTCCAATGAGTATGGCGCTTATAATCCTTACTCTATAAGTAACTAGAGAGGTATAGAGAGTGATGTCCACCCAATATATGCATGCAATGAGTAGCATATGTAAGTATTAAGGCAGTGCCCCACAGAAGGGAGAGTGTTACTGGTGGCTTGTTTGTGTTGTTCAGAATAGGAAAACATTGAGTGAAAATGAGAGAAATGACAGATGCAAAGTATCAAAGATAACAGGTGAGAAAATGATATGAACAGACAGGCAGGCAGGCAGATGTGAGAGTGTAAGCCATAAATACAACCAAATTGGAACCAGTGTTCATCCCTCTTGAGAGCAACCAAGGAAACTCTTGCCTGTCAAAGATTGTTGATCTTTGTCCTGAGAACAATGGCTGCAGGGTCAATTGACCCCAACCATGTTGTATTGAGTCAATGCATACCTTTACAAGCAATGAATATGAGGGATGACAACAGGATCATTGTAAGTACAATGTTTGTACACTACAATGGATGCAAAGCAACGAAAGGGAGGCTCAAGGTACTAAACAATCATAATCCAGAACAGAATGCAAATGTCCAAGTCAACATAGAAGAGAGGATCATCCAGCATCGGAAGGAGGACATGTCAACCACAACAGAACATCTTTCTCGTAACTTTCCCCGCCACCTCTTCAACCTACTGCCACCCACTCCCCTCCCTATCTCTCCCTTACAGCCCTTCTCCCCCAGCGGAGAGATCCAACAGACTCTCACTGTTCAAGAACTGAGCCATTTGACCGAGCTCACGGGCCGCATAGGCATCGTAGTCCTCCCGCCGGATCACCCTTCTATGACGCCTCGAAGGATACCACTTTCTCTTCCCCAGCCACTCTTCTGCGTTGGGCCGAGAGCGCGGCATGACCTCGTGGATGTGGAACATCTTTATTGGGATTTTTCTCTCCTTCAGATCGAAATCGAAGGGCCACTTGGAGCTTGGGGCGCGTATTCCGTAGTCATATGACCGTCGTAATCGTATCCTTCATAGCCCTGGGTTGGACAGCTTTGGCTTTGACTGCGGCTGCCAGTACTGGCGTGCAGGACGTCCTGACGAGTTAACCTAGTGTCGACCAGGGACTGCCGTTGAGACGATATGAGCTGGCCAACAAGAATAACTTAGGGTATCGTAGCTTGAGTTTTATAGATAGCGGTGCCGACATACCGACTCTAGCACTGATCCCATCTCTTCTGGCGACTCTTCTGGGGAAACGGGGACGATTTGCAAGCGCGTTGAACCGAGCTTCTCTCCCCCGCTCCAACGCTGGGGTTACCCTCTCCGGAGTCGTGCTCGGGGCGGGAAGCGGAGAAATTTTTGCTCAAAGAGTCAATTATTATGGGCTTGGCGAGGGTAAGCGGTCACTTGGCTAAGCGGACAGGTGGTCGTTATCAATGTGGGAAGGATATGCGGTCATCGACAGGAGATTATCGAGGTGAGTGCATGTGATGGAACTTAGGTCGGCGATTCCAAGGAGGGGCGTAGACGACGTAATCGCGCTAGGTGCCGCGTGTGATGTGTGGCATATAAGAGGAGGCACAGTCTGGATTTTACCCAGGTTCATCTCATGGCTTTTATGGACTCTGCGTTGCGTGTCCACGACCAGGGCCATGGGGACTAGCCAGCAGGATCTGAGTCAACCCCTTGCGTATAATGGTGATGAGAGGCGTGAGGACTTTGTACCTTTATCTTTCCGGGGTCTGTTCCGATCATCGCGTGGTTGCCTCGCGGATGAGATTTGGGGCCGTAGCTAGGATTTAGACGCTGGGGAAGGCCGAACGAGGAACTACGGGTACGAAGAGGATGTTTGATAAGTTAAAGGAGGAGATACATGAAACGTGGAATGCGGTCGTATGGCGTGTGAATAGCGATGAACTCATTGGTTATGGAATAGGATTCCAAGGACAACGAGTTGAGAATGGGAAGGTGGATTTTTACATATTGATGCAGACTGGAACAAGGACCACGAGCTGATGGGAAGAGAACAAGACGCGGGACGGGAGACAAGAAACTGATGGACGATGGCTGAGGTAAGCAACCGGAGTGGGATGGCGAGCCGAACCCTGCTCATTCCGGATGGCTGGAGGTAAATGTAAGTGGGGTTCATGCTGTATAGAGAGGAGATATAATTACTGTTGATCCTGTGCCACCTCAAGTTCCTGCGGCCTCGGGTCGAGTCGGCGAGTACGACCTCCTGGGTGCCTTTCTTTCGGGAAAACAAAAGCAAGCAGGAAAGTACTAATGGCCAAAAAGCACACGCCAATGACAACCAGAGACAAGGCTCCTACAGCGCCAGCGAGAGAAGCATTGCCGGCTCCCAGAACACCAGGAAGCTTCTGGTCGCCGATTATCGTGTAGATCCTTCCCCTCCACATCCTCGCGCCAACATACCCCTGAGCAGCACCAATCGCGACAATAGCGAGGAAGTAGACGACCACGTAAGGACATTCGAGAGACTGGCTCAGGTCAGATGGAGCGGTGCGCATTGCTAAGACCGGTAACGCGGTGAAGATGCCTCCGACGAGACCGATCTTGCCGGAAGTGTGAGGAGGAAGAGTGGTAAAACCGGGGACACCGAGGCTCTGGAGGACCGTGTGGCCAGAGCTGAGGAAAAACAGGCCAGACGCGATGCTGAAGGAGAAAGAGAGGAACACTAGGCGAGGGTTTATGTTAGCGGTCGACATGGAGGTGAGAAGATAAGTTGGTTCCCAAATGTTCCACAGGGGACCCATTTATGCCGTCTCGACTACGATCATTGAAGTCCACAAAACGGGCTCGCACGTCTCCGGGCCAGCAAAGAGGGAAATGTCACATGGATTGAACTTGAAGGACAAGCTCGAGGTTACCACGAGGCGTTTATCAGGCAGACGTCAGACGTCATGATGTCTATTCTGATCATACAACACAAACAATTACTCTTATATAAAACACCGCATCAGCGGGATACCTTAACGTAGGGAATCCAAGCATGACTTGGCAAAGTACATGTCATCTATAAACCCGAGAACCGGGATAGCATAGTCCTTTAGTAAGGGCGGGACCCGTCCGACCGCAGCGATCGCCTGGGGCGCGGGAATAGTGTGTCACTATACACCCGTACCACAGCGGACGAGTGACATACAGACGTGCAGAGAAGGAACATCGAAACGTCGGCATTCATGAAACCTCCTCCATGTCCTCGTCATCCTCATCTTCGTCGTCGTCGTCATTGCCGACGTCTTCCATCTTGGTATCAGCGCTACCAAACCCTGGTAACCCACTGGGGCCGGGTTCTGATTTCGCCTGAGAGTATTCCGTCAATTCGTATGGAAAGTTCTGCCAGACCGAATATGACACGAACACGCACCCCCTCTTTGAAGTGCTCCTTCAATTCCCAAGCGCCATTGTGTTCTCCGCTTCGATGTAAGAACCCTATCTCGCTCAGCGTCTCCTTCAAGAATGCCTCCGGCTGCTGCGTCTTCTCTCGCAGGAGTTTTATCGGCCACGTCTCCTTCTCCGCAAACAGCTTGAAGAGTAAATCGAGAAGCTGATTCTTGGGCATACGGGCCATCCGTTCGAATTGGCCCTTTGCAGGCTTCTGTTTCGTTTTCTGGACAAGTCATTCAATTAGCCGGAAAACACCAAAGAAGTAGACAAGTATACGCACGACAAGATCCGAAAAGGCACTGGTGTTTGCAACACCACTGCTGAGCATGTTGACACTCCCCCTTCCAGACACTTCCTCGATCATCTTGATCTGCCTCGACCTCGTGTTGACCTCCCTGTGCCTGTCACGAACTCGCTTCCTGTACTTTTCCGTGAACACGGGGCGTAAATTGCACTCGTGCTTGACTTTGCCCGCAAGAATTGTCGTCCTAGCCCGACTACCCGGTTCTTTCTCCTTCTCGGCCACCACGAATTGGTTATCGACCGACTCTTGGACCATGTCGAGCTCGTACTCTCTGGGCTCCTCTGGGTTGGCAGGGTTTTCAGGGAGGTAGAGCTTGATTCTACTGCTTGTCTTGAAGACCCGGATGGTAGCGAGGTGTACATCCTCTCGATTGACGTTTGCCCAGCGTTCCATCAAAAACCTTGGGATCTACGGTGAGCCGCCCAGGCTCATTTAGGTCGACAGTTGGCTAAACGGATGCGGACACTCACCTTTACGATCCAGACCCTGCCGGTGGCGGAGTCGGTGATCATATGCTCGTCGGGCTCAGGTTGGGTCTCCTCACCATCTTGAGCGAGCTCAGCATCGAAGGGCTTACTCTCGTTCTCTTCGACCTCCATCGAATGCGAGAAGTGAGAGACAAGGAATTGGCTGTGGACTCGGATTACCAAAAGCGGCCGACAATTGCATCACGTGAATATTTTAATCATGTGATCCGGAATAAATCGGGGATGTAGGATTGGCTGGACGGGAGTTGCCGGAGATCCGTCGCATTTCGGAACGGGTATTTCAAGAGTTTTCACTCTCGGACTTGACCTTCAACTTGTTCCACCACTTTCGCTCTCTCCTTCTCCTTAGACGTCTACACCCCCTATACCATTCGCTGTAATGCCTTACTCTCCCGGTGAGCTTCATAGTCTTCTGCGCTAGTTTTCTACCAGTGGTTTACTGACGAACCTGACCTGCTACAGGTGACGCTGCTAAGGGTGCTGGTCTCTTCAAGACTCGATGTGCTCAATGTCACACTGTCGAGGCTGGTGGACCCCACAAGGTTGGACCTAATCTTCACGGGTGAGTCTCGACTTTCCGTTGCTCGGAAATTCACGTTGTTAATGTGCTGGCATGCAGAATCTTCGGCCGTAAGACTGGACAAGCCGAAGGCTACTCATACACTTCCGCCAACGTGAGCAAGGGTATAACCTGGAGCGAGGACACCCTCTTCGAGTACCTCGAAAACCCCAAAAAGGTTTGTGGAACCCGCTCCGAGGGTATTCCTATAACTTACCATCCGACGCGCTTTTACTTCAGTACATCCCTGGAACGAAGATGGCCTTTGCTGGTCTAAAGAAAGACAAGGACCGTAATGACCTTGTGACCTACCTTAAGAACGCTGTACGTATCCTGCACCCTTTTATCCTCTGTTTCGGGGTTATCCTAACTTTTTCGACGACTTTCAGTGCGCTTGAGATGTTCGTTCTACTGTTACATTCACATTATAATTACCCATGGGCGCAAGAGAGAGAGATTAGACAGTAGACGGACTATTTATCGATTTGTTGTCTCTACAGCGTACCACCACCACCACTCTACCCTACAACACGAGATGATCTTGATACACGTCAATGGAATGATAAGGCTTGTTCCGATACCTCATGTTAACCTCAAGGTGTGAACTGGAACGAAACCCCCGCATGGGGACTTGCGCAGACCACGACGAACGAAACCCGGCTTTGGAAGAGCACGGCTGTCCCTCAGAACTATCATCATGCATCCCCGAGCAAGAAAAGCTCATTATTGACGAAGATTGGGATTCCAGCCGTGAACGTAATCCCTTTCACTCGATTGACACCCCCGCATCCACTCACCACTCGTCCCACCCTTCGGAGAGTCCACGATCACCGTTTTCGCCACCAGCCTCGATTCTCATCGAATACCGTCACTATCTCCCCCGGCTAGCAACTTCCTCGTCTTCGAGACGGAATCCATCGTAGTTTTGACCCCCGCTCCCAGTATTCATCCAGGCTTCGCTTTCGGGAGTAGCGTCGTTGCTCGGATGGAATGTGGTGACTGGGTGTATGCCCTACTCACCTAACGAATCCCTCCATGTCTTCCCAAACATCTTCCCTGACCCGACGCCCTCGCATATGACGTGTGGCCCGAGCAGCGTTTACGGTGTCCTGCTCTCTATCATCCTTACCGCCTCTCCTCCCTCGTGTATTTCGCGACTTTCGCCTATGGTCTGCCTCGTCGCTTCCGCGTTCATCATCGCCCTTATCCTCTTGGCCGATGTGAAAGCGAACATCAGAATGGTTTGCTATTTGGGTTCGGCTTTGTGCGCTTCCGTAGGTATTGTTGTCGCCTTGCTGATGTAGATACCTTTCTTACCTTTCCAGGTTTCCCGGCTTCGACTGGGATGAGTACAACACCGTCTCCAGATTAGATCTCTAGGATCAAAAGTATACGACACCAACCGCTTCTCGACTCTGGAACCTCTGGTTCACCTGTTGATCAATCATAAAGTTTCCGTACAATATTCGCCCCCATGCGCCGAGTCAGGTGTTCATGAGATTTCTGGACCAGTACGAGGCAAGTCATGGGATGTTCACCCAAAGTCCGTAATACCCCCAGGAGGCCACTGCCCCTCGAAATTTGTGTCCGCCTGCTCCGTGAGATGGTTGACCTGGCTGAGGGTACCCAGAGGATGATATCATCTGCGGTGGCGGGACACCTTGCCACTAATACCCATTCGTACTTGAGCCGGTGTCATTGATGCCCCCACCGTCATCCGTCAGCATTGATAGATTAGCAAGACGGAGAGGCTGGTTCTCGCATCTCTGAGCCCAGGTATCGCGCCGTCCCGTATCCGTCAACGAGGTCGTTGTTGAGTATCACTTCTGCAGGTAACGTCGATGGGCTCGACAAGGGTGGCAGTTGCCCTCATACTCCATACCAGGGCCAGGGCCATCGGGAGGTTGGTTGGACCGCCACCTAACATTGGGCGGTCCCTGTGAAGGTAATGGGAGTGAAGAAAGCGCATCCGGTCGAGATGGAAGTTTAGGTAACCCGTCGAAATCCACGACTTGAAGCGGTCATTCGGCAGACGGATTGCTAATAGACCCGTCGCGATGACTTTGAGCACTGCCGCGAGGGAGACGTGCGTGTGCTTACTCTCAACCGCCTGCGAGGAATGACAAAGGCGGAAGCCAAACTCTGGTTCGCTTCAGTGAGAGCTTAATACTGCGCACTGCTTTGATCAGGACGGTCAAACTAGACCGATTACGCCGATGATTATATGGTGTTTTAGCGACAAGAGAAAAATCGGGACGATAACCGGCCTCAGTTTGGTGGTACCTGTATTCTTAACGCCGCACTGGCTGCGATCTATGTAATCCGCCGCTCGCGCGAGTCGTATGCGTTGCAACCTCATTTTGGGTATGATTGAGAAGAGAGGAGATTCACTAGAACGTCGTATCGACTACCGGGTTACCGCTTCGGTTCGCGCTCTCCTTTCTCACCTTCTCCATATGCTACTAGGGTTCTACGGACTTTCCGGATTACATATATCTCGTCTCGCTTCGTAATCGAGTACTGAGTCATTGCTCAGCGCTCACCGCCAATCTTGATTAGTAACCACAGGCACATCATTTACTCTACCTGTTGCTTCCCCTAAATAT
>Ga0307512_10008274_pt1 | contig 10166 bp, 14 predicted proteins | sample 14_EM_MG_FD_200267 | JGI IMG/M metagenome (GOLD analysis project Ga0307512, IMG submission 200267) | Populus trichocarpa ectomycorrhiza microbial communities from riparian zone in the Pacific Northwest, United States - 14_EM | ecosystem: Host-associated > Plants > Roots > Unclassified | place... | reverse complement strand
TATTCTTCGCTGTAGCCCTAGGCAATGTCCTACTCTGGATCTATACTGTGAGTAAATTTTCGGAGATGGCTCGCAATAACCGTAACTCATACCTGTTTCAAGGCTATCTATAACAGTGTCTCTCCTGGGTGGTTCCACACCCCTGTATACGGGAACAACCATTTCCTCTGGTCCTCTCCATACTTCTGGTTCAGTATCACCCTCACCTTCTTGCTCTCAATGGCACCCCGTTACTTGTACAAGTCATACAAGTTTATCTTCAACCCCAACGACCTTGATATCATGCGGTGGGCGAAGAAGGTTGATCCCAATAGGGACTTTGCGACGGACGCACACATGGGCGGTCACCTCAGTCACCTCAAGCCCCCTGCAAGATCGGGTTTGTCGTCGGCGTTGGGGTCTGCTGCCCCGTCAAGGAGGACTACGTACGACGGTGAACGACCAGGGGCCCCGTCGTTACGATCCGCCAGCCGAACCGACATGTCGACCGGCCTCCGGTCGACGCACCGTGGATTTGATCTCGCGGTCGAAGAGGGCGGGCCGGCCATGCGTCGGTTACAGAGTAACTTGTCTGCACCCAGACCGAGCCAGACGAACTTAGCTCACGGGTCGGGGGCCACGGCGAAACAGAAACTATCGTTCGCCAGTTTGCGGAAGACCCTCAAGAAGAGACCTCGCACCACATCAACGGAGGGCAAGGATAGATAGACACTAGTTTTCTTTCCCCCTTCCACCACGTCATCCATATATTTTTTCATATTTTTTCATATTTTTCATATTCCTGTGTTCCTTCGTTCGAATGCAGTCCAGATCTCCACCAAGTGATGCCATCCTTCCCCCCCATTACAGTTTTGCAGCTGACGTTTTTATTCCTTGTTTCGGCCTCGGTATTAAATGCGGATACCTGTAGGATCTTAGCGTACTCCTTAGCGTACTCTCTCCCACCTCATGTATTTTCTAGTTATTCTTTACGACACTGCTCACTAATACATTCCCATTCACGAATAAGTTCAGCGATAAATAAGGGCCTAAGCTACCGAAACCAAAGGATAAGGTCAGTAAATCCAGAATAAACCGTGATAGATTACAGCTCCGGCGATGAGTAGCGAGCAGTTGTGGGTTGTTCAGATTCAGGATCCTGAGGTTTCTTGGGTTTCTTCCGAGGTCTTCGACCCCAAGCGTCTTGAGAGCTCTCCGGAGCAGATTGTCCAGCCCATTCTTCTTCCTCTTCTGTGTCCGAATAAGGATCACGCTTCCGTTTTTTGCCTTTCTTGGCTTTGGGTCCCGGCGTCGCTCTTTCCTTCTTTACCTTGGGTCCCTTCTTCAGGGCCTTCTTTGGGGGTTCGGAGCCTTCCTCGAGAACATGGCACACTTCGACGGAGATACCGCTTCGAACCATGAGATCGATCCAGGTCTATCGCACGACAGCTGATCAATGTCGTACCAAGGGGGAGGCCACAAGCTCGACAAACCTTTTGGTTCTCTGAGAGTTTATCTCCTGGACCTTTAACTTCGACGAACTTGCAGCATTTCTTCTCGTCATGCCAAAGGAAAAGATCTGGGAGGCCGCTGTCTCGAGCACGATACTCCTCAGAGATGATTCGAGAAATCTCGCACAGCTGATCGCCACCGAAATACTGCACGTCCAACTGGTCAGAGATCGATGGAATGGAGGCAAGCATATGTTTTCAATTACCTCTACGATATTCTCCAAATCCTCTCTCTCGACCAAATCCCATCTCACGCCAACGCAGAGGGTCTGGTCGCCCCTGTGCTTCGAATCCACATTCCCGATAATCTCCCGAGCCTTCCCTTGCTTGATTTCGGCCAACCGCTTGTCGAAGAGTTCGCGTCTGCTATGGTAGAATGTGTCGGTGTCGATATCCAACGGCGCAACTTGGAACGGCGTTTCGAACGCGCCTGGGATAGCTGTAAAGATTATATCCCAGAACAGCAGCCCGAAAATGGTGTAGACGATCCTCCCTTCCGAATGCAATCTATGCAATATGATGCGAATGGGCCCTAGCCACAGCAAAAAGGTAACGTACCCTTTCCAGCCCTCGTCCTCGTAATGTTGTAGGGAAAACTCTTCCACACTTACCACTTCCCCATCATCTCTTCCCTTCCAACAACTTTTACCCGTGTTCTTTACCGACTGGACCTGCTGCACGGAGGTGAGACATAGGAATGGTGAACGACAGTGACGAGGGGGTACCTGAACTTGAGTTCCATCTCCACTGCGACTACTGATAATGGGAAAGTGAGAAGATATCATGTTCTTGGGTCGCATCATATTATCTAGATGCAATGCACTAGTGGAATGACGGATACGAGTTCCAAAGACGAAAATCTCCTGGGGATCTGCAAGGCCAGGGTCGGGAACATGGCAGTCCTCAGAAGCTACCTTGAGCTGCTTTTCCAATTTCGCTAGCCGGCTCTGCAACTTCGGTCGGAATACTAGGAGTAAAATTCAGCTCAATGGGTTGAGGGAAGGAGAAAGGTTATGGTGTACTTGAATGAGTGAACACATCTTTGAGACCCTCCTCGGCCGCATTCTTGGCCCTCTCAGGGTCCTTGAGATACCGAGTTAACAAGAGCACCCGCCGGTCATGCCACGCCCCTCGCCTTCCCCGTCTCCATCGTACTTGTGTTAGTAGATGTTCGATCACTTCCAGTTCGTACTCGTATTCTCCCAGAGATCCGAGAGCATGGCGAGCCTTACAAACAATACGAGTCCAGACATAACCTACCACCCAAGTATCAGTAAGAGGCGGGGGAGAGATCGTCTTCAGACCGTACCGTATTCAAATCGCTCAAGGCCTCCTCTGTCCTTCCACGGTTCCTTGATCAACTGTTTCCACACCTGATAGATGGTTTCAAACTTCTGCTGAACCAAGTGGTGGCGGGAAAGTTTGGTATCTTCGTCTATCCTTCGAGTTTCAGCACACCTTCCAAAGGCAGGGGCAAAGCATATTACCGCCGATGATACCAGGTTCAACAGACGTATCCTTCTTCCCCTTTCCGTCGCTCACGAAATCGTCAATCTCAGCCTCCAACTTGAGGGCCTTCTCGTATGCTATCAGCTCCTCTTGACTTGCCCAGATGTCGACAGTTCTGCAGGCCTTGTAGTCTTCATAATTCCGTCTCTTGGAGTAAACAAGGATAGAGGCCGTCAATAACTGGGTAGTGTATTGTTTCCTATGATAGCGGTTAGCGCGATAAACACCCTGAAGTATAAACACGCGTACAATCGGTAATAAACAAGCTGCATCCGAAGAAACAGTTCTCTGAGTGAAGGTTCAATTCGGATGCATTTGACTAACCGAATTCAGCAATGTTCGGCGGAATTAGTCCGGAAATTACCCACCAAGTAGGTCCATGACCAACTTCCTGAGCCGGCTAACTTGTCGCTCGCGACATGGGCGCAGGGACACCCTCATTTTCCCCTTCTGTCGTGCCTTCGACGTGAAAAACGACAGTATCGACTGATTAGATGATGTAGCCAATAGTGCCTTGATCATTTCATACTTCTGGCATTTTCAACCGTCAATGAGCGAGGAGGTCCATTGTATTGTTAGGGAAGGCTGACCTTCTTCGAGACGCATTTAACTTTAAGCGACTTGACAAGCGACTGTAACTCTCCGACGGCCAGGCAGTTGAGTAATTGTTCAATTGGCGCGTGTTCCTCGTCTCGAGCCACTACAACGTATTCCCAGGGTTGGGGAGGCAAGCAAGAGGGACCAGGTTGAGAATGTTCCTCAGCTTTCGGTGCAATATCTGAGCAAAAACTGTTGGGTATGGAAGGAATGGGCGGATTGATAGTCTCTTGATCTGCGACTTCGAGCTTGACTGAAACCGTCCCAGGAGCCAACGGTACATCTTCGGTTTTTACTTGAACCTCTACGGCCTCGGTCTTAACTGTAACAGCAGGCGCGGCATTGGTTTCAGCATCGCCGATTTTTTGGTCTTGCACCATTGGAGGGATTTGTAAGGCGGGGGGTCGATCTGGAGTAGGCGTGGGCTGATTCACGGAGGTATTCGAGTCGTCCGCATTGCCTTGATCATCATCCACGGTGAGGTCGATTGCTTCGACCTCTGGTTCCGCCTCCGGGCCCTCCACGAAGGGTTTGACGAGATCCCGACAGAGTTCGTCCATGATATCTGGGATCCTATCCCCGAAGCGTTTCCGATAGCCATCGAGGTCTTTGAGGCGAAACCATTTCTCCGGCTTGCGAGTACAGAGGAGGATGAGAATGTGGCGGGCATCCGCTGCAATCAGCTCGGGTGAATTTCGAGCGACTGGAAGCCACAAGCGCTACTTACAAGATAACTTCCTGTACCGACTGAAGATCAACCGTTCATCTTGGTTAAATAAGTGGCCTTCGTTGGATAACACCGTCCTCATCATCTCTGCTCGTGATCTTAGTCGTGTGCCGCGTTTCCTGACCTTCAAAGCTGAGGACATCGACTGACCTTCGAAGACATGGGTGTACATTCCCTCCTGACGTTGCTCCTGGACGGGATCATCCTGACCGTCCATCTGAGGGTCTTCGTCACCAGTGATGATGAAATTTATAGAGTTATTTGCCGCCGACGCCATGGCGAGCCGGAACGGGATAGGGAACTTTAGCGAAGAGTCAGGTTTCCAGAATAAGAGATGACCGTGGGAAATGTGAAACAACACGTCGCGCGCTTGGCGCTTAGGATCACGGGACACGGATATTAGGAGCATAGAAGCTACAGGATGCTACATACGGAAAACGCGTAAAGGTAAACTAAGTACATACTACAACTCACGTTCCGACGCCTTGTCCATTTGCTGTCGTTTCCGTGAGCCACCGCTGTGAAATTATGCACATCAGTCGGTGCGAACAGGTGATCATAGTTGGGGGGAACGTACACTTCGGTATCCAAACCTCTCTTTCTTCCGCTCTTGGCCTCGTCCAGGAACTTGTCCAAACCAAACACATCCCCAGTATCTTTCTCGAACTGCACAGGTCCCTCCCGTACCTCCTGTTCATTGGCACCCTCGAACCCAACCTGAGCTCGTCCGAGGCCAAACCTGTCGTTATCCAAAGCTCGAGAGATACCCTCCTCGGTTCCACCACCGAAAGACTCGTCGTTTCCTTCAGTAATGTTACCCCTAGCCTTGTAGATGGCGGCAGCGGCGGAAGAACCGTGGAATAACGGACGATCGTAGAGGTTATACGCGTCATCGTCGGCGAAGTTGCTCGACAGACTCTCCTGGTTAAACAGTCGGGAGTCCAACATCGATTCCTTCGACATTGTTGGCTTGGCCAGACCCAGAGCGACCTTCTCGGAAATGTCACGGTTCTGTTGACGAGCAAGCATCTTAGCCCGCTGCTCAGTTCCCATATTGCTCATCCTCATCTCTCGCTCGCGTTCCCTCCTCTTCTCCCTCCTCATCTCGTCACGAAGCTTGGCGGCTTCCTCTTCCTCTGAATCCTCGTCGCCTCTCCTTTCTTCCCGATCTGAAGCCTCGGACTCTGAACCACTGTCGCTTCCGTAAGCAGCAAGCCCGGACTTCATAGCAGCGTGGCTCTGCGCCGTCGCCGCGGCAGAAGGCTTTGAAGGAGCAATTCCAGAACGTTCTTCCCGAGCACGTTGGGCCAACATCCTAAGATTCTCTTCCTTCTGAGCTTTCTCTTTCTCCGCAAGTTTCTGTTGCATAAGAGAGCGTTGGCGGACTTCCTCTCGAGCGTGCCTATCAGCAATGTACAGAGCTTCCGAGAACTTGGCAAAGCCGTCGTTAATGTGAATCTGGGAGGAGGAAAAAAATTAGCTTGGACATATCGAGTGGATGTAGTGACTAACGTCTTGAAGACCGCGCCCGTCGGCCGCGAGACGCTTGTCAAGAGGGATGGTGTAACCCTTGTTGTTCTTCCAGTTGGAAATGCATGGTGGGATCATCCATTCCTTCTGTTCCTGGGCAGTAGCTTTGCGCGGGGGACTATGGAGAATGGGAGGTGGAGGACTGGGAGGGCCGCGGGGGACTTTTTTGTGCTTGAAGCGAGGAGGCTCTAAGGGGTCCTCCACAACCTCGGACATTTTGATGATCCGCTGCTTCAAACCATTCGTGCCACCCTGTTGGCCAGGAGTATACCGAATGAATGCCGTGTTTCCCTGGCTGTCCGGAACATGCTTTGGTTGCGCAGCCTTGATCTTTCCGTTAGTGATCTTTTCAAGAGCAGCCTTGGTTTTCTCCGCTACTGCGGTAACCTCCTCTTCTGAGGGACGCTCCATTGTCCGGTCTGAGTCGGTGAGATCTTTGCGGTACGCGAGTGGAACGAGGTCTTTAAACTGCGACTGGACTATTTTTCCATCCCGTTGGCCTTGTTGAGCAATCGCGTCGTAGCGAACATTGCCTTCGGAATCGACTTGAAGTGCAAGAGTGTTTCCTGCTGCAGTCTTCCAGCGAGTTATTAATAAAGCTTGATGAATTTGCATAAACAGAGCACTCTCACCTTCTTCCGGCCGAGCTCTAGCGGGTACTGAGCGATATGACATTCGGGATATGCACCGCCATCGCCTTCAAGGCTACCAATTAGCTGCAAATTTAGACCCAACAAACAACACACCACGCACCAAAGTCGTCCGGAGTCGATGGCTTCCACCCAACCCGCTGCCCGTATGGTGGAATGATGTTTCGTGTGATTAGAGACTGGGATGGCTGAGAAGGAGTTTCGTCGACATCATCTTCTACGGTGACCGGGTGTACTGGGATTGGAAGGAGTCTAGATAAAGGCTTTAAATGACCACATATACATAATGACGACGGCCAGAGACTCACGTAGCAAGAGCAGCCATTAGGGAAGGATGGAGGTGACGCTGAGACCGTGACAAACAGTGCGGCCTTTGCCGGTGGCGTGGTTCTCGTGAAGCACGTGACATGTCGCGTTGAACACTCAACTTGTCGCGAACTCCCTGTTAGACCTTCTTTCCCAACACCGAACCCGCCACCGACATGACGACGCTCGCCGTCGCAACCACAGAGCATCTGCTGCTTCCAGCTGCGGCATCCCTTAAACGCACGTCGTCTCTCTTGTCTTCAAACCCGAAAATCTCAATCCCAAGACCGTTGGCGGGGACTTGGAGTTCCGATAACTCAACACTCTTCCTGGTGTTCTCTGATGGGATACGCAAGTACAATGATAGGGGCTCCACAAATCATATTGTCTTTTCTTCTTTGGATGAGGAAGAGTTGCAGGCATGTATCGTTGCAAAGGATAGCGGTACTATCATCTGTGCCTTGTCGAACAGAATCGCCGTCCTGGGCTCGGCTCCATCTTCTGGCGACTACGCTATCGTAAAGACAATTGACGTTCACACATCACCAGTAACCTCCCTTACGGTTTCAAACGACGGTGCTGTGCTTGCTTCCACTTCCCAGACCATGGTGTATATCCACAATCTCGAAAGCGACTCCCACACGGCGTTACGGGGGCTACCTCAGTCATCAGAAGAACCTTCATTGTGCACATTTTCCCCGCACTTCCGGACGAAGCTCATCGTTGGGTCTGGCCAAGTACTTTATATCTACGACATAACCAGACCCTCCAGCCCTACCAAAACCATTCCTCTTGGAGGCAGCGCCAATGGGGATGTTGTCTCACTCGCATGCAGTCCATACAGCAAGACGCTTGTCGCTGTCGCTTGCGAGGGGGGAACAGTACATCTTGTCGATCTTGAGAAGGAGAAAGGGTATGGGTTGTTGGCTGTCCAAATTTGTGCCCGTGCTGACTTTGGTATAGGCTTTTCAAGATGGTAGATGTGAAGACCCGCGTCACTTCGCTGGTCTTCTCTCCCGAAGGCGCAGCCATGTATGTTGGGACCGATGGCGGCAACCTCTTGGTGGTTGACCTGCGGTCGCTAGACAAACCACCAAAGTCGATCTCCGCTAGCGGGATTGGCAGTCGCGTCGAATGCCTTGTAGTTCAAGTTCGTTTTTTGTCACCTTTGAGCCAGAACCCAGCTAATTAACGTGTCAAGGCAAAGTCACTAACTCCCGCTTCCGAGTCCTCATCTAAACAATCTCTGCGGAGGCCACTGACCCAACAGGACCAGAACACGAAGACAACCCCACAACGCCGGCTACCCTCACAGCCAGCTTCTGCTAAATCTCCTATCTCCGCTTTGTCTGCAAAGTCCAGAGAGCCACCAGCACCAACCCCGGTCCGTAAACGCACCGTCTCTGGGGTTGTTCGTAGCCCCAGCGTCAAATCACCACCGGTAATACGGAGGTCAGCATCCACCCTATCGAACACGCCCTCCTCGAGCAAAACAGTTCCACCAAGACCAAAGGTGTTTTCGCCACCGCCTCGAAAACCGTCAAGTACTATTACTGTTGCCAAGGCTCCGAAAAAAATCAGTATGCCCCAATTCACTCACTCCAAAGATTGGCACTGATTTCCTTCTCGCGGATGCAGAAGCTGAACCCCCGAAAGAGGTCAAGGTGACCAAACCACTGACGAAGGCCACTTCGAAGTCACCTCTTCTACCCAGGACACGGTTCACGGCTGAACCTACAAGACGGACTGTATCCACAAGTGCAACAGATATCAAAACCTCCTCTCGCCGACCCTTGTCTACTGCACCTTCTATCTCAACAGCTACATCCCGGAAACCCAAACCGCCTTCCATCACCTCGCCATCGTCCTCAGGGAAGCAGTCTGACCGGTTGTCAGCTTCTGCAGTATCGTCTTCGAAGCTACGCACAAGTACGACTTCCTCCTCGCGGAAGTCTACCACCCCTTCGACTTCACCTGAGCCACATGTCCGAGACCTCCCTGTAACACCGTTCAAGGGCAAGGCATTGGGGCCAGTGTTCAACCTACAGTCCACAGACGACGAAGATGAGGATTGGGACGTCGACATCACTACCAAACAACCTGCTCGGCGGCAGGTTGAATTTGACGACGTCAGCGATGCGGAGGAAGGGAAAATTGAAGAGCTCGATAACCAGAAGGACAATGATAACGGGGTCTTCAATGCGTCTTCTCAGAAAAATGAAACTGCTTTACAAGTCACACCAGCTCGACCCGGTATGCAACGACATTCCGGGGCATGGCCTCCCGTACCATCACCTTTACGCCGTGGACTGGAAGACATGCAGCACACGGGAGGTGCCCCTTCATCGATCGCGAACGTTCACAATATGCTTCACCAAATTATGCGAGACGTGATGTACGATTACCAGGAAGATATGCGGACGGAGTTGGTTGGTATGCATCTAGATATGGTTAGGATGGGGAGGAATTGGAAAAGGGAGATGAAGGACGTGATGGATACGTATGCAAATGACTTGAGAGAGTTGAGGGAAGAGAATAGGCTGTTGAGGGAGGAGAATGAGAAGTTGAAGCGGGGATATTGAGCTGACGTATTACTGATTTTACTGACTTAACATGTACCACTGTTATCCTTATGCCCATAGCGAGTCGGCCTCGATAGGAGGAACCTAGTGATCTATATCGAAAAGAGACGGTCGAGCACAGGGGCTACTCATGACTGGCCCACGCCCCCGTTCCACGTATCCGCGATGTCGGTCACCTCTAGTGGTCAACTAGTTGGCGTTGGAACGGACGTGGAGGCTCGATGGAGAGGGGAGGAGGACGAATAAATATTTCGAAAATGCGAGGCCGACGTAGCAACCAGTGAGATCAAGTCGAAAGTCTGCCGGAATCAAAGAAACACGGTTGCACCCAGAATTGCCGTTTTCTGACATATGCATATTATGTGGACAAGGAAGCTGCCGGACGATGTCGCAAAGACCTTATACTTTGTTACCCCGTACCACCAGTCCCAGCCCAGGTCCAGATCCAACGCCCGCATTGGAAAGGGAACCAGTTTTGGCTCGTGCCTAAGCAAAATTACAATCTGCTGTACTGGAACATCGGGTCCGGCATCGGAAAACAGGCAAGTAGATGGGACAGAGGGAGGGATGAAGGGAGAGAGGGAGAGGATACAACACACGTCTAGGGACTGTGTACTTCGAGAGAGTTTCAGCGGCTGAGGTGGATCCACGATTGGAATTGAAGATAGCGGAATGATAAAGAAAAATGAAGCGATCGTCGGAAGCGCCCGCAGTAAGGGAAGAGAGATACAAATTACGCGCACATCACTGGCATTTCTTGGGGAAACAAATTGTA
>Ga0307512_10008271_pt1 | contig 10168 bp, 14 predicted proteins | sample 14_EM_MG_FD_200267 | JGI IMG/M metagenome (GOLD analysis project Ga0307512, IMG submission 200267) | Populus trichocarpa ectomycorrhiza microbial communities from riparian zone in the Pacific Northwest, United States - 14_EM | ecosystem: Host-associated > Plants > Roots > Unclassified | place... | reverse complement strand
TATTACCTAACCGATCATATGACCAGTCACCTGACTAGTCACCTGACCTTATGTCAGCAGCATCACATGACTCACACCAAAGCACTGGTTCCCTATTGTCTGCCTGATTGGGACACCTTATTGTTCTCCCTTCTTATTGTTCTCATTCCTATTGTTCTACATCATTGATCCACATTTCCTATTAGCCATAACATCATAGGCCTAGCCATGACATCACTGACCTACATTTCCTAGTAGCTTGTATCCTAGGATCTATCTTTAGCACAGGGACTTGTTTGTATATAAACCCCCTGTATTCCTTAAGAGTTGGGCCTTAAGCCTGACTTGGTTTTCAATCCAAGACTTGTAGCTTCCACAGCACTCTTGAGAAGAGTTCCCCTTACCCTTGAGTTGCTTTAAACCCCCTTCTGAAGCTCTCCCTTCCCCTCTTGCTCTATAAACCAGCCTTGGCCTTGCATTGTACCATCTATCACACATTCCAGGCACTAAGGGTGTTAGTCCCTTGTGCACAGATAAGACTGACAACTTCCAGTTGGCAACTGACATCCGCCAAATCAACAAACCTGTGCACATCACACCTTTAAGGCCCTTGGACCTTAACACCCAGGGTCATGTGGTTGAGGGTTAGTTTGTACCACATGACTATAGCTTGGTTTAGGGGCGGGTTTGGGAGGACTTTGTTTTGGAGTTCTTTGATTGCATGATGTCGCAGACTCCATCCACGACAGTATCCCCTCTTTAGGTTCTGTTGTGCCTGCAACACTTGTATCCACTCTTTAGGCTTCTGCCTAAGGAGGAATTCTTGGACTAGTTCTTTTGTGTGGGTTAATTCTTTGGCTGGTGCCCAAGTGTGATCTGTGTCAGTGTACCCTTTCCAGTGGACTAGGTATTTGATGCTTTTCTTATTTCTTGTGGGTCATGACTGGAGGATTTTCTCGATCTTATAGTGTCCTTCCTCTCCTGCTACAATTTCAGGAGGTGGTCGAGTGAAGTTAGGTCCATGTGCTGAAGTTTTAACATAAGGTTTTAGTAGTGAGTTGTGGAACATGGGGTGAATCTTCATTTGTGGTGGCAATGCAAGTTTACAATTTGTTGGGGAGGCCCACAGGACTTTGAATGGTCTGTAGCATCATGGTGCTAGTTTAGCTTTCGGGTGGGTAGTCTGTAGATTGGTGGCTTCCAAGAGTACTAGGTCATCTTTGTGGAATGTGTGTGATAGTGTGGGTGGTCCTCCACTTCTCATTTCTTGTACAGCGATGTGGAGTGCTGCTGTGACTTCTTTGTGAATTTGTTCTAGGTATTTGACATGCTCATCCACACTTTGTAGTCTGGTTTGTAGTTGTAATGGCAGTTTAAATGTCGGGTGGAACCTGTACCAGACTTCAAAAGGGGATTGATGCATGCTGCGATGTGGTTGTGCATTATATGCAAATTCAATGAGGGGGAGAAGTGTGGCCCAATTGTCTTGTTGGAAGTTTCCACAGATGCGAAGGTATTGTTCTATTTCTTGGTTGACTCATTCAGATTCTCCATCTGTTTGTGGATGGAAAGCAGTAGATAGTTTCTGTTTGATCCCTAGTTTTCTCCAAAGCTCTTGTGTGACTTGTGCTGCAAACTGTGGTCCTTGGTCCAAGGTGATTGCTAAGGGGAAACCCATGTGTTTCCATACATTATCTAGAAGTAGTTGGCTTGTCTTGACTGCTGTGATGTTTTTGTTACAGAGGGAGAGGATGATTGCTTTACTATGTCGATCTATGATGGTGAGGATACTATTGTATCCTTTTGACATTGGGAGGTCTGTGATGAAGTCCATTGTGATGGTATCCCATATTCCTTGTGGTATTTTGTTGGATTTGAGTGGTACTTTGACTGGTGGTCTAATCTTTGTGGTTTGGCAAACAGCGCATCCTTTGATGTATGCTTTGACAAATTCTGTGATCCCAGGCCACCAGTATTCTTGTGTGATTAGTTCAATGGTTTTCCATTGTCCTGGGTGACCCATTACTTGGTCATGGAATAGCTGTGTGACCTTGCACTTTAGATTCTCATTGTTTGGTACATAGACCAATCCTTTGTAGAGGAATAATCTGTCTTTGTAGTTCCATTCTTGTAGTCCTTTGGTAATATGTCTTGGGCCACTTGTGAGCATAGATCTAAGTTTTTCTCCTGTAACCCTGTCTGCTTTAATGCCTTCTTGAAGTGCTGCTTTGAGGTCTAGGTCCATTCCAGTAGGGATTGCCATGTTATGCAGTGCGCGAATTTGGAATGTATCTGGCATAAGCAAGAATTTATCTGTTGTGAGCAAGATTTGATCTGCATTTTCAGATGCTATCCCCTCTTTATAATCTGGACACCTGGACAGAGCATCAGCTTTATTGAGGTTGCTGGGTTTAGGGATGATAATGAAGTTGAATGTAGCAAGGAAGAGTGACCAGCATGATTGCTGATGTGTAAGGCTTTGTTTTGTGGTGAAGTATTGTAAATTTGCATGGTCAGAGAAGATCTTGGTGTGGTGTTTGTTGCCCTGAAGATAGTGGCAGAAGTGCTTAAGTGAATGGATGATTGCCAGTAATTCTTTGTCATGGATTTTGTAGTTGTGTTCCATAGGTTACAGCAATTTAGAGAAGAGAGCAACAGGGTGTGAATGTCCAAAGGCATCTTCTTGTTCTAAGATGGTGCCTGTTGCATAATCACTTGCATCAGTGATAAGCATAAAAGGCTTCCCATAATCCGGTAGTATTAGGACTGGTGCTGTAGTTAATACAGATTGTAGACTGCAGAATGCTTGTTCCTCTTCTTGGTCCCAGTGAAAGGGGACATCTTTTTTTGTGAGATTGAACAAAGGTCAGGCTAAGGCAGAGTAGTTTTTGACAAAACAGCAATAGAAATTACAAAAGCCCAGGAATTTCTAGACTTCCTTCATGGTTTTTGGGGTTGGCCAGTTGGTGACAGCATTGAGTTTGACTGGATCCATGTGGAGTTTACCTTTGGAAATGATCAGACCCAAATATTCCATGGATGTTTGGTTAAAGGAACATTTCTTAGGTCGAAGGTAAAGATCAAGGTCCATTAGGCGTTGGAGAATTCCATGTGTAAGCTGTACAAGACAAACTATGGTTTTGGCCATAATTAGGATATCATTGAGATAGATAACAACTTTGCCAGTTTCCAAGAAGTTGGCGAACTTCATGTCCATGAAGGTTTGAAAGGTTGCTGGAGCGTTACATAACCCAAAGGTCATAATGCAAGATTCAAAGAGACCAAGAGGGGTTTTAAAGGCCATTTTGTATTCATTGCCTTCCTGAATACAGATATTATTATATCCCCAGCAGATGTCCAGTTTAGTGAAGAATTGTGCTTCCAAGAGTTTGTTGATGAGTTCTGGGATTAATGGTATTGGAGCTGCATTCTTTCTTGTTATTGCATTCAATGGTCTGTAGTCTTACACTAGATGTAGTTTACCATCCTTCTTGTCGATGAAAAAGAAGGTGTTGAGACTCACTACTGTTTAAGAGAGTAGTGAAGCAACGACGATGTATTTGAGGTGAAGGTAAGTGATCCAAAGGACAAGCTGAGAGATAGTGAGAAGGGTGACAAAGATATAGAGCTGTGGAGGCTCAATGATAGGGGGTAGACAGGAGAACAGTCTGAGGACTGTTCATTCAATTTCGCAGGTCTTATATACTAATACACGGTGGTCTGTGCATATATGTTTAGGGCAGGCATACATACTCAAATAGGCAGCCCGTACTTTAGGGCAGGTACAAATACAGGTAATGGGTGAGCGACACAACTGCACTCCAAGGTCTTGTGACTTGTTCATTGATTCGTTGATCATTCCCACGGTCTTCCATGTGCCAATCAACAGACTAGGTGTGCATCTGAAGCACATATGATCAGGTGATCGTGAAGTGACTTGTAATCATGTTGATGACCAATCCCTTGGTAGGTCATGTGGTACTTTCCCAGGATCACATGCTTGTATATCATGTGATCTCAAAGTTGTTGAAGTGTCACATGATCGAACACATGTCAGGTCATGTGATGGTTTCCCAGGGTCATGTGGTTGGAGAGTGGTTTGTACCACGTGACTATATATTGGCTTAGGGGCGGGTTTGGTAGGACTTGGGCTGGGGATTCTTTGCATGCATGATGTTGTGGACTCCATCCTTGACAGTATCCCCTCTTTAGACTTCTGTTGCACCTGCAACATTTGTATCCCCTCTTTAGGCTTCTGTCTAGAGAGGAATTCTTGGACTAGTTCTTTCACATAAGTTAATTCTTTGGCTGGTACCCAGGTGTGGTCAGTGTCGGTGTATCCTTTCCAATGGACTAAGTATTCAGTGCTTCTTTTATTTCTTGTGGGTTGTGATTGGAGGATTTTCTCAATCTTGTAATGTCCTTCTTCTCCTCCTACAATTTCTGGAGGAGGTCGCACAAAGTTTGGTCCATGTGCTAAAGTTTCGATGTAAGGCTTTAGCAGTGAGTTGTGAAATATGGGGTGAATCCTCATTTGTGGTGGCAACATAAGTTTACAATTTGTTGGGGAAGCCCACAGGACTTTGAATGGTCCATAGCATTGTGGTGTAAGTTTCGTTTTCGGGTGGGTAGTCTGCAGATTGGTGGCTTCTAGGAGTACTAGGTCATCTTTGTGGAATGTGTGCGATAATATTGGTGGTCCTCCGCTTCTCATTTCTCATGCGGTGATATGGAGTGCTGCTGTGACTTCTTTGCAAATTTGTTCTAGGTATTTAACGTGTTCATCAACACTTTGTAATCTGGTTTGTAGATGTAATGGTGGTTTGAACGTCGGGTGGAACCCATACCAGATTTCAAAAGGCGATCAATGTGTGCTGCAGTGTGGTTGTGTGTTGTGTGCAAATTCGATGAGGGGGAGTAATGTTGCCCAATTGTCTTGTTGGAAGTTTCTACAGATGCGAAGATACTGCTCTATTTCTTGGTTAACTTGTTCAGATTCTCCATCTGTTTGTAGGTGAAAGGCAGTAGATAATTTCTGTTTAATTCCTAGTTTTCTCCAAAGTTCTTGTATGACTTGTGCTGCAAATTGTAGTCCTTGATCTGAGATTATTGCTGCAGGGAATCCTGTGCGTTTCTATACATTATCTAAGAGTAGTTGACTTGTCTTGACTGCTGTGATATTCTTGTTGCAAGGGAAGAGGATAATTGCTTTGCTATGTCAATCCATGACAGTAAGGATGCTATCATATCCTTTTGATGTTGGAAGGTCTGTAATGAAGTCCATTGTGATGGTGTCCCATATTCCTTGTGGTATTTCATTGGGCTTGAGTGGTACTTTGACTGGTGGTCTAATCTTTGTAGTTTGGCAAATGGCACATCCTTTGATGTATGCTTTGACGAATTCCATGATCCCAGGCCACCAGTATTCTCATGTGATTAGTTCAATGGTTTTCCATTGTCCCGGGTGACCCATTACTTGGTTGTGAAACTGCTGTGTAACTTTGCGCTTTAGGTTCTTGTTATTTGGTACATAGACCAATCCTTTGTAGAGGAATAATCCGTCTTTGTAGTTCCATTCTTGTAGTCCTTTGGTAATATGTCTTGGTCCACTTGTGAGCATAGATCTAAGTTTCTCTCCTGTGACTCTGTCAGCTTTAATGCCTTCTTGCAGTGCTGCTTTAAGGTCTTGGTCCATTCCAGTAGGGATTGCTGTATTATGCAGTGCATGAATTTGGAATGTATCTGGCATAAGCAAGAATTTATCTGTTGTGAGCAAGATCTGATTGGCATTTTTGGATGCTATCCCCTCTTTATAATCTGGATGCCTGGACAGAGCATCAGCTTTGTTGAGCTTGCCAGGTTTAGGGATGATAATAAAGTCATATGTAGCAAGGAAGAGTGACCATCATGATTGTTGACATGTAAGTGTTTGTTTCAGAGTAAAATATTGTAAATTTGCATGGTCAGAGAAGATCTTAGTGTGGTGCTTATTTCCTTGAAGGTAGTGGTGGAAGTGCTTTAGTGAATGGATAATGGCAAGTAATTCTTTGTCATGGATTTCGTAGTTGCGTTCTGTGGGTTGTAATGACTTGGAGAAGTAAGCAACAGGGTAGGAGTGGCCAAAGGCATCTTCTTGTTCTAAAATGCTGCCTGTTGCATAATCACTTGCATTGGTGATTAGTGTAAATGGCTTATCATAGTCTGGTAATATAAGAACCAGTGCCAATATTAACGCGGATTGTAGATTGTGGAACACTTGTTCCTCTGCATGGTTCCAGTGGAAGGGGACATCTTTCTTTGTAAGATTGAACAAAGGTTGGGCCAAGGTGGAGTAGTTTTTGACAAAATGGTGGTAGAAGTTGCAGAAGCCCAGGAATTTCTGGACTTCCTTCATGGTCTTCAGAGTTGGCCAGTTGGTAACAGCCATAAGTTTCACTGGGTCCATATGGAGTTCTCCTTCAGAAATGATCACACCCAAATATTCCATGGATGTTTGGTTAAAGGAACATTTCTTGGGTCAGAGGTAAAGATTGAGATTGAGGAGATGTTGGAGAATTCCATGTGTAAGTTTGACCAGTTCAACTAGGGTTTGGGCCATAATTAGGATGTCATCAAGATAGATGACAACTTTGCCAGTTGCAAGGAAGTCAGCAAACTGTGTATCCATGAAGGTTTGAAAGGTTGCTGGTGCATTGCATAACCCAAAGGTCATAACGCAAGATTCAAAGAGACTGAGAGGGGTCTTAAAGGCCGTTTTATATTCATTACCTTCCTGTATATGGATATTATTATATCCCCCACAGATGTCCAGTTTAGTGAAGAATCGCACTCCCAGGAGTTTGTCGATGAGTTCCAGGATTAACAGTATTGGAGCTGCATTCTTTCTAGTGATTGCATTCAATGGTCTGTAGTCTTGAACTGGATGTAGTTCACCATCCTTCTTGTTGATGAAAAAGAAGGAGCATGCATCCGGAGCTTCAGATCTTTGTAATGTGCCTCTCTTTAGGCCGTCTGTGATATATTCTTTGAGCATGGTCATTTCAGGGGGTGTCAGTCTGTAAACTGATGTTTTTTGCATTTGTAGACCTGGTTGAAGGTTGATCTTGTGATCCCATGGTTGGTGCTTTGGTAGTCTTTGTGCTTCTTCATCCAAGAAGACTTTTGCGTATTTGCGGAATTCAGGTGGTATTGCCGTGGTCTTGCGTTCCTCCCCTTTAGCTAGTGTGGTTGATACCATTGTCTTTCATATTATTGGTTCAAAGTAGCGCACTTTATAGGCCACAATGTGCTGCATCACATCTGTGCCATTGTCTGTGTAGTTGAGATAGTTATTGTTCTGAGTTTCCCAGGCATCAATCGGTAGGAATTGTCTGATTGTGGGATCTTGTTGTTCTATAGGATGATACTGTGGTGGGCAACAGTCAAACTTCATGCAATTCGTGCTCCAATCTATACTGGGATTATGTGCCTTTAGCCAATCTATTCCCAGGAGTATCTTGTGTCGTCCAGTATTTGTAATGGCAACTTCAATGTTTTCCCAATGTTGTGTGCCAATCCCCATTCACAGTATGGCGGCATGGCATATTGCTCCCTGTCTGTTCAGTGTTCCATCAACGTTTCTTGGGTACACAGGGAGTTCTAAATCATAGGTTGGGAGTCTGTATTTCCTGATAAAGCTTGTGTTGCAGTAGCCGCCTTCTGCTCCACTGTCCAGGATGGCTTCGGCATTGATTTCTTTCCTGTTGTATGTGATTCGAACATCTATTTGCATAGAAGGACTTCTTATATTTCGAATTGTATCTGGTGGTACATTGGGAGACTTATGTGATCGGAGAGTTCTGATCCTACTAGTGGTACAATGGGGTATTGATACAACTCTCTTAGGCGATGCTCCTAGAGAGTTCCAAGAAAAGACAGATGATCGTCTAGGTTGATCTTGACCAATGGTTCAAATTGGTTAATGGAAGTGATATTAATTCCACTTTCATCTTCAAGTAAGAGTTTTTCCATTCCGTCTTCTAGAATAGAATCAATTTGTTGGACAGAAGGTCTGCTGCTTTGTGGTCGAAGGCTAGAACCAGGTCAATAGTTTGGCAGTTCAGTACAATTGATAGCAATATGTCTGGGTTTGCCACAATAGAGACAAAGTTTGTTGTCAATACAGTGTTTGCGTTCTTCTGGAGTAAGTCTTCCACAACCATGGCCTCTTCCGTGTCTATGTCTGCATCCTTGTCCTTGGTTCTGTCCGAAAGGAGAGGGTCGTAGGAAGGCATTGATCTCAGATTCTTCTTCCAAGATTTCTCGAATGTGTGGATTCTGTCATCAGAAACCTCTAGTAGGGCCAGCAAAAGTACGCCAATTCTTATCAAATTCTCTGGCTTTCTCCACAAGTCTGGCCAATGTATTTGGCATCGGAGATATTTGGAGTAATTTGTTGTGAAGAGCAGTGTCCAGGGCTCTGCGGAACACATACATTTTAGTAGCATCATCTACATTGGCTCTTCTGGCATATTTGCTCCATTCTTGGTACCATTCACCAAATTCCCAGTTTCTCTGTGGGGTGTTATATATATTCTGGATTGCTTTATTTTGTGTCTCTGGGGGAATTAACTGGTCTTTAAAGGAATCTTTAAAGGCGTTCCATGTTCCATAAGCAATAGGGTTTGCTGCAAGTGCTATTGCGATGTGATCACTGGCCCAATCTCCTGCTTGAGTTCCTTGTTTGAAATAGGTTAAAGCTGATGATACTTTCTTCTGGTTGGTATCGAAGATGGCAGCATTGACTGTGAAGTAATTCTCAAGGGAGTTCCAAAAGGTGATTGCTGTATCTCCTTTTCCAGTAAAAGGTTCTGGAGCTGTCCCAAGGATACGTGGTGGTAGGTTTGCTTGTGCCATTGGTGCTGTGGGTGGTGGTACTGGGAAATTTCCTCCTGGGGGATGTGGTGGTAGTTTTGAAGTTGATGCTGATGGATTAGGTTTAGTTGGCAGTGTTGTTCCTTTGGGGTTTCTGGATGGTGGTACTGATGGCTTGGTTGTGGAGGGTAGTGGCATGGTTTGTGTAGGTCACAAAGAAGAGCTGGAGGCTCTAGTTCTTGGGGGTGGTGGAGCCAGTACTTTTCCCTTTGACACAGGAGGTGTAGGAACCTGATGGACTTCTGTGGTTGAAAGTTGGGACTTTCCAAGAAGCAGACTTGTTTTAATGGAGGGTGACCCAGGTAGACTTGGTATTCTGGGGCGACTGGAGAGTTTCTAGATTGCTGGTGTAACAGTGGTTTCAGCTTGTCTAAGGAGATCTTTGACTTGAGCTGTATCTTCATTGGGATCCAATTTTTTGGAACTTTCATCAGAACTAAGTTTGGAGTTTGTTCCTTCAGTTGGAGTTTTGTTGAAATGTACTGTCCTATTGTTACAATATTTCCACTGATGGATAGGTGTCCAGATAATGTCTTTGTTATTGAATTTTGCTCATCCTGTATATAGGTCGAAATTGGTCACTTGGTGAAAATATGGGACTAGGTTGGTTAGGGTTTCTAGTGAGATTTCTTTGTTGGATTGGTAATCAGTCCAAGATTTGCTTGGTGGAACATTCCACATGCAATTGTCAAGTAATCTGGCAAAGATGACTCTGGCTCCTTGATTGTTGGCAACAAACCACTTGTGGAAAACTATTGGTAAGTTTTCGGTGTCTGTTTCAGTTGCTTGAAGTTTCATGGAATATTTGATAAGGACTTTTTCCCAAAAGATCATGCAAGAGACATGGTGTAACTGTTATCATACCAACCATAGAATACTGTGTATGCTCTGTTTAATCAAGCAGTTTGCAGGTGACTATCTGTTCTGTTGATAATTCAGTAGTCCTCTAAGATACTGTTGTTATTTAGCGAAGTGTGGTACTTCCACAAATATCCTGTGAAGACAATAGGATCTGGGGTAAGATCGGTTAACTCTGATAATAGATGTTCGATGTGATGTTCTTGTTGTCCTTGTAACAAATACCAACAGTGACTATGAAAAGCATTTAATTCCTTTTTGCTTCAAGTAGGAACTGTAGTAGCTAGGTATTTGTGCTTAGGTAAAAACGATTGGAAGGTTCTTCCAATTAATTCTGATCCTCCTGAGACAATGGATTCAAGTGGAGCGGGAGGTTCGAATGGGATAGGAGGTAGAGAAGCTTCCTGGTAATTATCCA
>Ga0307512_10008270_pt1 | contig 10169 bp, 11 predicted proteins | sample 14_EM_MG_FD_200267 | JGI IMG/M metagenome (GOLD analysis project Ga0307512, IMG submission 200267) | Populus trichocarpa ectomycorrhiza microbial communities from riparian zone in the Pacific Northwest, United States - 14_EM | ecosystem: Host-associated > Plants > Roots > Unclassified | place... | reverse complement strand
ACATGATTTTAAATGAGGTGTGGCATGTGAAGGTCCGACATTGGACGGTTTATAATCAGTAGAGAAGAACTGGGTGTGTGGGAATTCCGTGTGGAGTAAAAATTTGGCAGAGGGTTGCCGGTCCCCACGGTACGGGTGGATGGCGGTCGTCTACCCCTCGAGTGACGTTGTTCTGACATATAGTCCGTCGCACGCGATCGACTGATCACGGCGGATCACCACTGAGCCTCGCCCTATACTGCCGGTCCCCAACTCACCATCAGGTGCGAACCACGCGGATAGAGCACGAAGATTTCCGAAGGAAGAGCAAAGTTACTACTGCAGTATCGAGAGGCGTTTGTGTCACTTCGTTGAGGGAAAGGTTAGCCCGTTGAGCCCCACTCCATTGAAGTCAGTAGCCGCCACTTTTCAAGTAAACATTGAGTGGGTGTTCCGCTCATTTGTTTTGTTTGCCAGTCTCTCAAACTCTTGTTGACTCCTCCAGAGACGGGCTGACACAAGTACATGGGCAATCGAGCATCTGTAAAGTCACACATCAATGACTGACAAGTGGGACGCATAATTTCACCGTAGTGCTAAAACAAGTCCTCCTGCCCTTGGGCTAGACCCCCGAAGTAACACGTCAAAGCCTTCAACTTGCCCGCCATCCGCTCTTCCTCCACCTCGACCATCCTAGTCTTATTTTCGATCCCGGAACTACCTTGTTCGGTGTTTGTGGCGAGGTCAGAGATATCCTGAAGATTCGCGTTCCGTGGTAGATAGTAGGCGATGTTGGGAGTAATGTGTTCCGCGAGTTTAAACAATTCCGAGCCGTGGATAGGTGTGATATCTGAAAGTCGGAATTCAGGATGTTGGGAGGCATCCGAAGGCGGATCGGAGTTCGTCCCGTGAAGGTATGATGGTCCACCCCACGGTGGGCTGAGGAAAATCACGTCGACAGCTCTTTCTCCCTGCCCCGCCTCACCCCGCCTAGCCAGCGTTTTCACAAACTGGATAAAATCTCCAAGTACAAACTCAATTCTGTCGGCAACACCGTAGATGACTGCGTTGTGTCTTGCAAGTCGTAATCGTGTCTCATCATTGTCAACCGCAATGACGCGTTCGCATGTCTGGGCAAACGCAATCGCGTTTCCACCCACCCCGCAAAACGCGTCCACGATGGTGTTGCAACGACACCTTTCCGCGATCTGGTTCGCGATGAGCTCCGGGGTGACGCTGTACCACCCAACGTGATCAAGGAGACAGCCCTCGTCGTAGAGTGAGAAGTATCTGTGTCGTTGGGAGAAATCTGAGCCAACGATATTACACATGTCTGGTTCTGCACACTGAGATGGGGGACTGCGTGGGCGAACGTACATTTCTTAAGATCCTGCGGAACCTGAGAGGATTCTGTGTAGAATGGAACTAGGCCGGTAGCATCGTAGCTCTCGTACGCGGAATCTGGAGGAAGGAGTTTTGGCGCGTCCGTTTTTCGTTTTTTCTTCGGTCGGTTATCGTCGTCATTATCCTTTAGGGTCGAGTCGGAGATCTGAGACGAAGATGCAGACGCAGAGTCGGTTTTCAACGCGTCCAAAAACCTCGAAACCCCGGTGAAGTTGGCTCGACTTTTGCCTTTGGCCATGATGGGCGTTCAGAGGGAGAGAATGATCGAACGGTTGAAGCTCGTCCTCACTCCACATTTACCTCTACCCGATCCTACACGTTTGTCTAACCGTGTTCGCCAGTTGCTCAGCGTCGTCTAATCTAGCTTGGAACTGAGGCGTAGGGATGCCGCCAAAACGAAAGAAGAATCCGGACTACTCAGATCCCGAAGGCCCCCACTCCGAAGTGGATGGAAACGAAGATGAAAGTACGGCACCGAAGAAGCGAGGGAGAAAATCACTCATAGATGCTATCCTCGAGGAAGAAGGTACGGTCACCTCCTGTTACGAATTCTTGCCTGGTACTTGACTGTACCACTCGTTCTCAAGCCAGGGGAACACCCGCACCTACTCTGCCACAAAACCAGTGGTCTGTCTCTTTTGTCCAGCCACAGAACTTGCTACCAACGACAAATCCTCCTAAACGACGGAAAGTTCAATCCACCGCTTCATCGTTAGTTAAGCAGAAGTATCTCTCACCAGGGATGCCGTCCATATGGGGAACCGTGAGTTATCCATCAACAATTACCGGCCCTCGGAGTGTCTGATGGGGCACCTTAGAACAAGGGAGATTTCTATTCTGCTTTCAGGAGCTTGACTGAGTCGTTTGGCGGAATCTGCTTCGCCAACCTCGGTACATTCCCTGTCCTTGCCTGGCTTATCGAGGGCCCGCGATGGCCCAAGGACATGATGGATGGGGAGAGCCTCCACCTGAGTCTGTGAGCTGTGTGTTTGTGTTATCTAGCTTGTCGCACTGACTCAGCCAGAGTGACAGAATTTAAATTCAAGGATCAGCTCAGTGCATCTACTTCCGCTAACCTAGAGAAGAAAAAGGGTGGACAGAAACGCAGAACAAAGCGAGAGATTTTGAATGCTACACCTACTGCTCTGGGGAACGCCGTTTCCCATGGTGCGCACGTCGAAATTATCCCACCCCCCCAAGAATCCCAAGCGGCACCTAAAAAACGATGGCCATGTCTTGTACGTTCTCCGATATATAACCCCGACTACCCTACATTCTGCGAATGTCTGCAACCCCACTGTTCCTATCATTGTCCGACTGCCAGGTCCATCCTCTCTCGTGGGTGCACGACTTACAGTTGGCCCGCTCCTGAGGTTATTAGAAACAGCGGCTGGTCGCCTCCGGCTGAATCATACACGAACAGTTACATTGGCGTTGAAACGGGACGTCAAGGGGGTCTCATCGAGGACCCTGATGCTTGTAAGTGTGTTTCCTTCCCCGACGTGAGTTTTCTGAACCAGAAGCTACAGCTGCCGAGCATAGGCCTGGCGTCCAAGCCCAAGATAACGCTTCTTCAATCTCGGCTCCCGTGTTATTTTCACGTCTCCCCTTGAACATGGCGAAGATGCATGCTCAAGTTGTACCAGAGCTCGCTTCGTTACTGGACCACATGGAACGGAAGAGCCCAATGCTGATAATTTCGACTACGGACGCAGGCATGGAATCTTTCCTACCGTTCCAGCTACCATCTCAGTACGGTTGTGTCGTTTTGGGCTTTTTTGATGTCGAAAGCGTGGAAGTGGGTGGCGCATTCCCTTATATTCCTCAGGTTATCCCACGTTTCTCAAACTCTTTTTTGACTAGTGTGAGAGTGAGAATTCCTTTCCTGTAACAGGCATTCAACCTGGGAAACTTTCATGGAGAGTGCGACTACGGTATACACCTCCATCGGATGCGATGGACTCGAATGGAAATTTGGCTCCGCCATGGTGGCTGGCTCCGCCGAACACACCAGAGACGCCTGATGTGGTAGCATCTGTCCCCCCGGCCCCCGTTTTGGAATCAGAGAAGAGAATTGTTGAGGCAGAAGCGGGTGGGTCAGGAGAAGCACCAACATCGATAGACACGCGCTGGTGCATTATCCAAGCACTTGATGGAAACCCAAGGCGATCCTGGTGGCACTGCTTAGGTTGCGGAAGGATCAACCAGAGGGATATGCTCATACATCGGCGCTGTCCATCTTGCCAGGTTTGTCCGGTGTTTTTTCCATTTCGACCCGTTTGATGCTGACACTCGTTGGTATCCCTAGAGAAATGAGACCCCAGCACCGCCATTCATCATTGAGGACGTGCTACAAGATACATCAACAGCCCCATACCCGTGTAATCACGCCCCTCTGAGTATGAAAACAGATGACATCCTAGTAAAGGAATTCTATGATATGACGAGCGTGTATTGCTACAATTTCCGTGATGAATGTCTCCCCGTTGAGACCGCTGTCGGCCCCAGCTCGGACAAAGGGGCGTGTGTAAAACACATCTTCACCGGACCCTACGAAGACCTGAAAGTTCAAGCTACGAGTCTCTTCCTTCAGATCCAAGAGGGTGTCGAGTTGGGTTGGCAGAGCGTTGCAACTGGAGTTGCAGAAGGTACTTAAACGCGCCCCATCCACCACTTCCACCTAACTCCCTTACCCTCCTCCGATTCCATCTAGGCCAGTATTACTCTTGGGCATCACCCCGTCACGGTTGGGTCGACGATGAAATTCCACTATGCATTCACCGAGTACGAAAGCTCATCTCCAAGTTCGTCAGCGACTACGGTGATAAAGATCCCGGAGATGAAAGTCACCTCGATGAGATGCTCTGCGAGGGGCTACCAGCCGATCCCCAGCCATCGACAAGCTCGCATGCCGCGAAAGAAGAGGATAAGAAACACACCGAAAACATTCGGATCAATCACATTGCCGCTTTGGCATGGACGGTATCTGGATCGAGGAGGGTACGTAAAATCGATGGTATATACCATGCCTCATCTTTTCGCGTTCGCCCCGGTTCCTGATACGTAACATTTGTTTAGGGCGCTTTCGTATCTGCCAAGGACAACCCCGTGTTCGTACTCTCCCTTGGTGCTAATGTGGAACTAGAACTGGAGAGGTGCCCTCCTGATCCCCCAGAACCCGCCGTGACCGAGAATCCGGAGTCCGGCCCTCCAGCCAGCCAGGACATACCTGCTCTAGAAGATGACGAGGCTGGGCAGAAGAAAACCAAAGGCAAGAAGCAGAGAAAGTCGAAGAAGAATCCAGATCCAGAACCCGGTCCGGAGACCAACGCCAATCTCGAAGGGAAGAAGGGCAAAGGAAAAGCTGCGGTACCCAAGCCGCCAAAGGAGAAACCCAAGCGAAAACCAAAACCCACTGCGCCCCCTCATGAGAGACTGAAGATCAGCATGGTGCACGGAGACGTCTTGATCTTGAGCGGTGGTGATTATATCGTACGTCATTTTTTGTCGTTTCTGAGATTGAATTTCGACACTGACCCGTCCGATTCTGCAGTATACGCTAACGCGAACCGGGATGTCTATCTGTGGGTATTCGTCTGTTTCATCATCCCAACTTCGGCTGACGATCTTCAATCATTAGTGCTTTTCGCCTTGACTGATGCGCAATATTGAGTGGATGCATATCAACGAGGGTTTCATGCTCCTGGTGACGCGGGTACCGTCTGATCGAGTTAGCGTCTGCATACTTGTCCAAGAGCGGGATAGTAATACGTAAACCCGGCGGAACCCAAGAGAATGTTGAGAGCGCTTGAACCGGTTCTCGTGGCGTAAAAGTCAAAGCCAGCGAAATCAGAGATGCCTCAGGTAAGGGCTGGTGGGAGAGTACTAGAAAAGCTTCGACCTCGATTATGCACGATCTCCTGGACAGTTACATTGCATGATAACAAGACCCTACTCTTTCGGAAGGACGAGCTCTCAAGGATGCATGACTGGAGGAGAAACACAAGGATGGCTTTCGTAGATGTTACGATTGCCGCGCGATCACAACATCGACGGACACCGGGAGTTGTGCGAACGAGAACAGTGCCGAAGGGATCCAATGAAAAAATCCCGCGGGGTGGGCCGGATAACATCAGGGACAGGTATCCCTCTCCTTCAGGGGATAGGTCTTCATCCGCATAGGTGGCCAAAAGATAACCCTCCCACTAGACTGACCCTCGAGAACTTGCCTCTGGCTGCAGATGTTGCTGTGGTGCATCCACGAATCCTCCTGGGATGAGGGTGAGGAGGTATAACAGGGACATCATCGGGCAATCTACATCGACAATATCGCCAGATGTAGATTGAGCTCGGGGCCACTGATGGCTTTTTCGATGAGAAGCGGCCTAATAAAACTTCCCACGCTTGTAACCTCACTATGTCCGGACCCTAGTCTGGTGGGTGATCCAGTTCTCGTTATCGGCCTCTGTGCCTCGCACTTTGTACCCCCCATTCCCACCTACGTCTACCCAATCTTTGGCATGGCTCGGGTATTTTTCTCTGCATTCTGAAAATTACGGCAAGGTGTACTATCCCACCGTACACCAATCACGAGCTGTTTACCGTGCTCGAACCCACTCTTCTCTGTTATCGGTAAAAGATTATTCACACACGGAACTGTTTCATGTCAACTTGGCTTTCCGTTGTGGGGCCGGAAGTACAAAAGTTTACCGCGTGCATCTGCGGCCCCGAGTCAGCCGACTTGGGCGTGTCGCCAGTTACTGTCTTGTCCAACACCAAGGTAGGTCGCGAATCGGATGCACGCACTAACCACGATTCTCCGGAAAACACCGACAGCTTTGATATCAGCAACCTCGAAGGTGCCAACGGGGATCTCAGATCCTTGACCTTCGGGGACCCCTTCGCATCCTCTCTACTTCGGATTCGCCCAGTGGATCCTTTGGGATGATATTCCTTACCTTCAGGCCATGAATTTATAGCCCTTCGGAACGGATGCATGACATCCGCCGATATTTCACAGACATGATGAGCTTCATTTCTGGCGACCCAGCGACGTTCAGGTGTTCCTGTTCCATCCAATGGGCGCCTAAATTTCATGAAGGATTGAATGTGCCGGACTTCATATGTCCCATGACGTGTGCATCACGCGAGTTGTTTATCCGAGTGCGAAGACGTAAGTAGGTACGTATCCTATTGTCTGGGCGTGGGTTACTTACCTCCGTATGCGTCTGAGAGGTCGAGTAGACAAAGGGGAGGGTTGAATCTCGAAACAGGTGCGAGATCCTATCTCCAGTGGGATCCGGGGTGTTTGCAGGCCGTTTGGTCTAATGGTCCGGGACAGTTTTTGCTCGTGCGTTGAAATCTGGGCCTTCTCTCCTTTTTTCAGCGACGCCGGGACCACCTCCGGAATACGTCAAAGATGATCTTAGTTACGTGCACTACGCTGCGGTATTTTTGAGAAGGCGTGGTACAGTCTTTTCAAGTTAGAGGCGTAGTCTATGAAATCGATCTGATCCCGACTTTCTTTCTCACAGCGCCATGTGGATCCATCGTGGAAGTAAAGTTCGGAGTTGCGGGCGGAGGCACGATGGGACGTGGACGCAAGCGCTCGAGGGATGGATCGACCCAATGAATCCCCGTATGGCATCTCCTTGTAAGTTCATTTTGACGTTAGTCACCGCGAGGAGTACCCTCAAAAAGGCAGGTGTAGGTCTGGATAGAAGCTCTAGCCCGTCGACTGGTCATAACTGAGGTCAGCGTAGGGCGGCCAATCCAACCCCTTTATAAGTCCTCTCCTCCACTTCCTGTTTCCCCCCAACGATATCCATGAGTGCCTGTCTGGAATGCAGGTGAGTGCGTCGGATCCTTTTTCCTTCTGCCCAAATCAACCAGAGCTTCGTACGGCCGCAGAGCTAAGAAAGTGGTGAGTTGCACCGCATCTCCGCTCATCCGCACGTCTGACCAGTTCTGCCCACGATTGGCCCTGCAGAAGTGCGTCCCGGGACCTACCCAACGCTGCCAACGATGCACGATCTATGAGTTGAAGGATTGCGTCTACAAGAAAATCAAGAAGCGAGGAATTGGAAAGACCCTCCGTATGAGGGAGGCGTGCAAACGTTGTCGGTCAGCGACACGTCATCTACCGAATTTGAGGAAAGACGCTGACATCAGATCTCCCCAACCGTGCAGAGCAAGGAAAAGGGTGAGTGATCACATCTATTGTCAGGAACAATGAGCTCAAATACAACATAATCACGCCATAGAAATGTGATGCCAGACGCCCCTGTACGACATGCGTTGAAGCGGATGGTGCTCCTGAATGCGAGTACGAAATCGTTGACGCTCAACCCCGTCCCTCTGGTCATTCCCAGCGGTTACTCCGGAATGGACCTTGCCCCTCAAGTTCGAGGAACGTGGTAGGAGACCACTGCGCCGTTGATGAAGCGGTCCCAGAATTCCCTACCAATGTATCTGTTGCCGCCATCACCCAATCGGAACGTGGGGCAGTTCCGCCCGGTCGCGCGCTTGTTTATTCCCTCAGTCGCAACGAACCACCGCCCGAGCCTCGGCCATGTTCGCCCAACGAAGTTGGGGCGTACAACCCTCCCCGGATTGCACTCCCACCTTTTTCTGTGCTCTCCGCTCTCGTATTTCCCAGGATCCCGCGCGAGCCCCACGTTCCGTTATCGTTCCTAGGGGCCGAACGATTCCAGCTATCCGATACAACTCAGGGGGAACTGGACATGAAGTTGTATGTATTTCGAGTTCATCGATTGCTGGTGAAGTTAACCATTTCCTGTCAGTCGGCTAAGGGTTGTATGCAGGCTTCCCAAACTGGGAATTCGTTTCACCTCCGAGAAGCAAAAGGCACTGTTATGCGGCGATACATCGGGGACCGTTGTCAACCCGTTCTTTATACATGCTGCGCAATCTCTAGGGATGTACATCTGTGATGGTTTGGACAAGTCGCACGCAATGGCCGGAATCCAAGCGAAATACGTTCAGGCGTCTTTGGAACTACTTACGGAAATCTTCAAAGGACGTGACTGGGAGCTTAGAGCGCAGGTGGCGCTCTGGGTTGCGAGTGGATCCATAATCATGCGACTGACTCACCTCACTCCCTCGTACATCGAAAAGTGCTGCGAGGCCGTTAACATGGCACGACTTCAGTTTATTCCAACGTATGGACGACCGCCACCACTCTCTCAAGATCTCCACGAGAAGTTATCGATTCTCTCTCAGATCATATATCTCGAAAATTTCTGGTTCCTGACATGTGGTGGAGCGGAACCGACAATGACGACGAGGATTGAGAAGGAATTTAGACATCAACTTCAGGTAAATACGGCCTGCCATCTCGTCATGTTTACGTCGCGTGTTCAGCGCCTCATTATAGGAAATATATCCGGTATTGTTCAAGATCTGCCCGTTGACCATGCGCACGCAAACAATTTTGCTGGTCAGAGACACGATGGTTATACTCGGCCTTCGACCAACTGAAGGTGAGCATCGTTTTACACGCTCCACCGTGTTTGTAGTTAATCAACCATCATGTTCTGTGGCCACAAGGGATCCAGTTTGAGTTCTGGAGACAATCGTGCGATGCCCTAGTGACCTACCTAGACAGCTATTCTCAGAACCTGCTGTTCAACCTACAGAGGTTTCAAGAGTTTGGCGACAAAAGCGGCGCAGGTATTATCAGGAGCAGCGGCATCGACTGTCTTGCCCATCTCGCCGTCTTATGTGAGACCCTCCACCAGATGGACCCTGCTCAGAGAGAACCGGATACCCTCTGCGAGTCGGCGTTGGAAAGGCTGAGCGAGCTGACTCAGGATATGCGTACGGAGGAATACACCCGTCTTGACTTGATGCTTGGGGTGTGTGTCATGCCGTGACAGCCAGGCCAACACCGCTGATGACGAATACTACGCAGCTATCCTGGAAAAAGGCGTTAGGAGTCTTCGACGCTCGCCTCGCCCGCGCCACTCTCGAACGCGGCACGAAGTTGCGGCGCTGGAGGGAAACCGTCGCAGAGGTTCATTCGGATTTTGTGGCGAAACTTCCAGATGCCGAAACTCCAATTCTCACTTTGTATGCTCGTCAGTTGGACGGACGTACCGAAGGATCGAAGTATCCAAATATGATGCTCCCTTGGGTGCAGCAGCGGTACGGTTTGTAACTGATACGAGCACGGAGCATGTGGGTCTGAACAGACATCCATGAGAGGAACAGGACTCTTTTCGATGCATGCGTTACCCTCTTTCTGTCCTTACCTTTCCCAAGCCTTGACTTTGGCTAATCCATCATTTATCTTCTCTGTACCTTCGAAAAATGGAGTTTCTCAGCCATCGTGGGTGATGATAGTGTTGAGCATCTGCTGGGGCTAGAGATGGGTGCGATCGCGTGTACTGATTGATAATAATTAGTCATGTGCAAGTAGTGTCTCGTATTCGAGCATTAGGCCTGCAGTGCCACACAGCCAAGGACTGCACTGTTGTAAACGATTTACACGTATGCGCAGCCGTACGGCGTGTGGTTGGGAGATTTAGAGAATCCAAGTGCGCACCGGTAGTGGGGTCAAATCAGGTGACTCTGGTCTGGTGTCTGCGTACCGGCGATGCAATGGCAAACGGGCTACAAGGTCGATTGGTTGTCTCCTGAATGGTGGTGTGTGGAAGTGTGGCGGTTCTCTAGCCTTACGATAGTCCTTGCATTCAGTTAGTGTGGCTGTCCCATGCATTCAATAGTCCGGCCCACACTCGGCATCTCCCGAACACATCTGACCC
>Ga0307512_10008269_pt1 | contig 10170 bp, 13 predicted proteins | sample 14_EM_MG_FD_200267 | JGI IMG/M metagenome (GOLD analysis project Ga0307512, IMG submission 200267) | Populus trichocarpa ectomycorrhiza microbial communities from riparian zone in the Pacific Northwest, United States - 14_EM | ecosystem: Host-associated > Plants > Roots > Unclassified | place... | reverse complement strand
TACAATATCGTTCAATACATCGGCTGCCAACCAACGACCTATGTCTCGATCCCCGGCATTTTCATCGTTTGGCTCCCACCTCTTCTTCTATCTCTTGGAACTTTTGTATACGCTGGCACGTAGATTCTGTTCCCATTCGCAACGCCCACCTCTGATATTTTACTAGGAATCGCGCTATACCGTTTCGTGCAGATGCGGGTCGTCTTCTCAAGCGTTCTCCAGGTTTCCAACTCCCCAATGTCGACCAACCGATACATGCGTCTCATTGCGATGTCGGCAGCGCTTGTACTCTGGGGTACAATCTTGACATCGGTCACAATCTGGGCGAACGCTTCCCGTGGCCTTCGGCCCTGGGTCAGCTGGCAGCATGTCCATTCGAAATGGAGCCATGCTGACGTCTACATTTGGATGTTGATGAGCCCGCGATCGCGCAGCCTTGTGTTGCTGTCTTGGTGGGCAACCCCTGCGTCCTCCATTATCTTCTTCATATTCCTGGGCTTCGGCGAGGACGCGTTAAGCGAGTACAGGAGGGCCGGAAACGCTATCATGAACGTAATCACACCTAGAGTCCTTCCGAAGAGGAATGAAAAGTCCGGGAAATGGATGTCGCTCGCATCGCCTTCCCCGAGTTCAAGGTTTGTTTTTTCCTCTGACATTACACTACTGTATAACCCGTTTCAACTTTTACAACACAGCTCTTCCAAGAACCTCCCGCAATATTTCCCGAACTCTTCTTATGTCACCTCGCCAATGGCAACGCATGTGACGGAGAAGACTTCCAAGCTCAGGGAGCTTATTCTCCCTTTACCTGTCCTCGCAAGAACGGAAACCACGTCCAAACCTAGAGTCAAGTCCACAGTCTCCAAATTGGACTCCGTGAGCTCGCTCAAGCCTTCGAGACCGGCCATCCACTCGAGAACGGTCGGCTCCGCATTCTACTTCCACCCAACTGCTTCACACTCCGCATCAACCCACTCCGAACTCGGTCGATTTTCGATGTCGGACGACCACCTCGCATTTGGTCAGATTTATGGACCATCCACTCCGGCTTCGATGAATGCATCGGTGACGAACGAAACGTTCCAGGAGTTGCCGCCAATCCAATCTCATCGGTCCTTACATTCCATGATGGGGTTCTCCCACTCTAAGCCACAGTCACAGTCTCCTGTCAAGTCGAACGAACGGAGGTGGAGTGCGAGGAGTAAGAAACTTCGACCTCCCCCGTTACAATTGGACTCCACTGAGGGTAGGCTCCGCGACTACGCATCTGGGATGCGAGCCGTGACCGTTGCTGCACCTCGGGAGGCTCTCGTGAGGGGTCGGTATATCTGAAGACGAGAGCCTCGTGATTTAGTTTTCATCTCTTTTCCCTCTCTTTCTCCTCATCTCAACCCACCAAGTATCTTGTATCTGTAGTCCCTTGTACTCGTAGTTGTAGTTGTATAACCCTCCCATGTGCGCGCTCACGTCCTCCCCGTCGACAACTTTGGTTAACGTTTGACTTATTCCATATGTATACCACTAGAAGTATAGAAAACTTCTCCACGTCGAGACCGAGGCCGACACGTTCCAGGGGTCCGTGTACAAAATGTAATTCATCCAAGGGCGAGCGCTTGGTTCTGCAACGTCGATCTCCCCGAGGCGGAGCGAGTCGGACTAGCGTCATGAACAGCACCCTCATCTTCATCCCCCATCGATCTCACCCTGCCAGACCTCGTTGCACCTTCAAACTCATCTCGTCACCTCTATCACCGCCTCATTTAATCAGTTTTCTAATTGGAGAGTGGAGAGGAATCTCTTAGCACTCGGCAATCCCGACCATCGACGCAAAGCGCAGGCACGCGGTCGTTACGACGATGGATCCTCCGGCGACAACTTACCAACTATCCCACCTCAAACGATATCCTCCAAGGCGGCGCACGAGAAGCGCAAGGAGCGCTGCGAATACTGCCGATAATCATACCAAAAAGCCTTCATCTGTCTTCATCCCACATCCCATTTGTCGTAGGTGAGGATCTTTTCCTTGTCGGAGCGACAACTCGATTCCAGGCAGAACTTCATATTACTGTTCTGGATCCTGGACCCGATATGTGGTTGGGCGTGCGTTAGAAGGAAGGAAACCCGACAACACAACAGCTTTATGCCGCCCATTTTACCACACATATCTGGGGAAATCCGTGGTATGAAGGTCTAGCCCTCCCCTCCGCCACACGGTCGTAGAAATGCACCCCATTTCTTTCGGCATATCTCCCCGGTGTCCCTTGTCGTTTTATTGACTAATGAGCGTCAGTGATAACTCATCTGCTCACTGAACTGTGAGAGGTTTTACTCTCTGACGCTGGTAATTGAACTCTGATAACTTGAGATCCTATCTGGAATTTGGTATTGGCCTCGTGCGCTGACACCTACTCTGCCCCTGCGAACTGTTGAGAACCGCTTGCGGCTTTTCTGCGCGCTCGGGATCTGCACTCGAGATTGTCTCCGACCGTGGGAACCTCGCCTGACTCGACACTTCCGACATACTGGTACCGCTCGCGGTTAATCTAATACCCTAAGGCTATTGTTGTTTATTGATTGTTCGCCTTTTCTGTTATCCTCGGGGGTCCCGTTCACCCACCTGACCTTGTATCGCCTCTTATTTTCAAAGACTACTTAGAAGGGTATGAATCCACGATTTGGGGTGGGGAAACTGGTATTACCACTTCTATAGGTTGCTGGTCTCGTGGCGGTTCTCTTTTGTCTGGTGATTTGGGGGATGGCGGCCATTGTCCTCGCTGAAAATATAAATTCACTAACGCTTTGCAGCCCTCGAAAATCTGTGCATGCTTGCTTGTCCTACAAAGCGTCTTCTGATCTCTCTCTCTCCCACGCAGTATTCTGCGCCGTCATGGACTCGTTTCTAGATTTCATATCTCTGTTGCATGAAGCTGAAGGGCTTCGTACGAAGGCTTTAATGTCATTTCCCCCTCCGTACTACCCTGTGCTGTTCTTGTGGGTTTCCAGCGCTCGCATGCTCTATATTCAGGATTATCGCCTTACCTTATCGATGTATCACTAGCTGTTCCCTCACCCATAGCTCTGGGCCATGGCGCTCGTCAACTCAGTAGCTCGAATCTCCTTCCGTTCCAGTTCTCTCCCTCTCCCTCGCTACTGATTTATTCTAGTTATCCATCATCCCGTCCATGCTTTGTACTGTTATCGCGTACGTTTCTTCGGTCTGTGGTCCTGATGTCTATCTGGTAGAATGTGAGTTGCAACTTTGAAACTCGGAACACCCAGCGCTCCAGTTGGACTCCTAATTTCGTTTGCAGCGATTGGTTCTTTGCCGCTTTAAATGCCAAGACAACTGGCTGGTTTTCTTGCATCGGTGAGTTGACGCAAAGCAAGTGTTGATGCTGCGCTGTTCACTCCTCGAGATCGAGAGAGGGTGACCGGTGACACGTGACATATGACAGGCGGCGTCGGGATTGGTTTCGCGTGTCAGTCGCGTGACCTTTGTGACACGCTCCCTCCGTAGCCCTCCATTGTCCTCCAGGACAGGCCGACGATGCCTCTTTGTATCCTGTATTCCTTTATCATGGCCGGTCGCGCTCCCATCTGCTCCTTGTCTTGTCGACAATGGTCGAGCCACTCTATCCTCTCTTCCCCATCGCTTCATTCCTGGGTTTCGTCCTCGTCTTGATACCCCTTCCGATGCACCTCCAAGCTTGGAATTCCGGAACCTGCTTCTACGTGTTCTGGACCTCACTGGCTTGCCTTAACCAGTTCATTAACTCCGTGGCGTGGGCAAGCGACGCGTTAAATAGGGCTCCGGTGTGGTGCGACATTTGTGAGTGCAAGTCATTGTCCGCTGCCCTAAACTCTTCTCACGAGCGTGTATAGCTACGCGGATAATGCTGGGTGCCTCTGTCGGAATTCCAGCATCGTCTCTGTGTATTATGCGGAGGTTATACAACATCACGAAGATTCAAGCGGTATCATTAACACATGCAGAGGTGCGTTATACTTTCCCTCTCCTTTAAAGGTATGCTCACGGTGTGATAGAAACGACGCGCGGTCATCATTGACTCTTGTATTTGTATTCTCTTTCCGATAATCAACATGGTCTTTGGTTCGTGTGTTTCCACGTTGAAGACAACCATCCGCTAATCTTTCCCAAAGCATTTATTGTCCAAGGTCACCGTTTCGATGTCCTCGAGCAAATTGGATGCTTTCCCGTTATTTATAACACCATCCCTACGTTTTTCCTGGTTTACATGTGGCCCATCGTGCTCGGTATCTGCTCGGCGTGGTTTTGTGGTGCGTTTCTCCGACTTGTGCTTCAGTTTGAATCCGGTTTCTAACACGGGTTCAGTCCTCACTCTCATTTCTTTTGTTCGCCGACAAGCTCAGTTTGGTCAGTTCTTGTCAGGAAACTCGACCCTCTCTGCCAGCCGATACTTCCGTCTGATGGCTCTGGCTTGCACGGAAGTTTTGTTCACCATTCCCATGGCGATTTTCTCGATTGTCTTGAACACAACCAACGCCCCTATCATGCCGTGGATTAGCTGGGAAGACACTCATTACAATTTCGGTCGTGTTGGGCAAGTTCCGGCAGTCCTCTGGCGAAGCAACCCCCGCGTAGCGGTTGCGTACATCTTGACCAAGTGGTCCTGTGTCATTTGCGCGTTCATCTTCTTCATCTTCTTTGGACTTGCTCCGGAGGCTCGAAGACATTACTCCACCACACTCAACAGACTTCTCCTTGTATGCCGTCTCAAGAAACCAGCTTCCCCCACCAACGAAAAATCTGGGTATGTGAACGATTGCTCATTGCTTCCTTTGTCCCATTTTTAATGACTATCCGATAGGCTTCGTAAGCTTCAGCTTCCACTGCATTCGCCCACAAGCAGCACTTCTTCTGGTCCCGTAACGCCACCACCGGCGTACATTCCTCACAGCGCTGACTTAAAATTCTCTCCAACGTTTTCTCTTGACCAGAATTCACTCTACATATCATATTTCAAAGAACTTCCAGACACACCTACAAGTCCAACGACGATCACATCTTCGCATTGTTCATCTTCTGTATAATTTCTCACAAGTCCAAAAATTTCGCGATCTCTCTCTCTCTTACCATCCACGTATATCTACATTCTTCTACACCTATTACTCAACGAAAACTGACGCATACTAACTTCTCTCGTCCTTATTCATGTATCAATAGGGGCTTTTGCGCTTGGCGCAATCGGCTGGTTCGTCCCGCCCTCTTCTTTCTGCTTTTACTCAACGACTTGGGGTCGATCTACAAAGACTGCAACTGTGCTTGTAATCTTAGATTCTTGGCGGGATACTTACGTTTCTCAGATGGTGTCTTGGTCTCTGATCGCTCCTGTGCATGATATTTCGTACCTGGCTGTACGGTGTCGGTGACCCTCTCCAAATCCTGGGCTTAGATTTGGGCCGTGGTCATACTATTCACATGGCTGGTTGCTCTACGGTATCGGATGTACTTTTAACTTTTCGCTTGGAACAAAATACACCATGCCGTATTCTCCCACAATCTGATTGTGACTTTGTGATCGAAAATTGATGCCTGTACATTGGTAGAGTCTGACAGAGCTAAACTCAAAAACTGTGGGCTGTAAAGCAATGGGGTGGCCTCGGGTGCAAACCCTTCGCCCTACGTAGGCGGTTTATTTCCTACTTTTGGCCTACGCACTTGGTCCCAAGAGGTCCATCCCGCGGGCGCTCTATGGTCTCCGGATTAGGGTTCTTCATTGTCCCTTTTTGGGGCGGGGCCAAGACACAAGGCGCGAGACCCCGACCACCCATCGCATGCTAGAAGCCCAAGTACTGTGGGATGTTTCGGAGGCAAGACGGGACCGTGAGGACATGATTTTTCCTTGGTGTAGTTTACGTTTCCGAGTCCCACGGATTTAGCCGGCCCAGCGAGGACGAGCTGAAAGAGGCCCAAAGCCCGGGGTTTCGCCGACAAAATAACGAAACTCAATTCCATACTCAGGTTCAACGTCCAGCGCTAAGTATCGGCCATCATGGCATTTGATCGGAGTTCCCCCGGTGTTTATGTATTGCTTCCACTGCGTTCTCATTCCTCCAAAGCGGTGTCGGTGGGAGATACGATGACAAAACAAAAACTTACGCATTCATTGTGGAATGCGTTTTATGTTTACCACCCACAGAGCGCCGGAATGCTCGTGTGACGCTTCTCCGTGAAAATTTACGATGCCTTAATGAACCGGTCGAAGGCCCATTTCGGCTTGCTATTTCGGTTTTGTACGGAAGGATCTCAGTAAGGTACGTTACGCGTTAGGTTTGTAGGCTTTGGAGGGTCATACACCTGCCACCCCTGGTTAACTGACCTGGATCCATATTCTTGATTATTGCATTTGGGTATCGGCACACTCGCTTATTCCCTTCGCCGAGCACCATTCTTAATCAATCCGTTGGGGCACGGGAAATGCCTCCATCCCCCCACCCCCACTCGCTCTGCCCGCTCGTAGGGCCTTGCAACCTATACGAAGACCATGCAGCCAGTCTCTCCTCCTCACTTCTCGATAAACACCGCGGACGTTCTCCCGTTAGATGTGGAGAGGTTCGATGGGTCGTTTGAATATTTTTGTGCAGTCAAACGGTTGGTGCTTGACCAAGAACTGTTACGCGTCAAGGAGAGGAATGTCAGTCTTCACTCCCTCCATGCAGAGGTTATGAAGCACCGGGGATATAACATCCACGAGGTACGTCTGTGATCTCTCCATTTCCGATTCGACCCCCTCAAGCGTGACGTTGAACACGACGGTTTTTTTTTTTCAGAGAGGACCAGGTTTCTGGGTGAAGATAGCCATAGGACTGGGTTTCATCCAGCCGCATGATAAGGCGTCCACCTCTTCAGAGGTAGCAGATCGATTGGCGACGATTTACAAACGGTATCTTGGGGAGTTCGATGCGATCTACGTGATGTCATTCGTTGAGGAAATCCAGCAGAGGATTGCCCGTGATAGGTTGATCGGTTGACATCTGACCCATCGTCCTTTGACCCGGAGGAGAGGAAAGGGAGAGAGGAAGGGGAGGCTGGCAACGTTGAAGCCTAACGGTTTACGGGCGGGCTTTTCGGTTGACACAGCTTTTGTTTTGCTCTGTTTTTCTTTCTTCCTTCGAATTTTTCGAAATGACGTCAGGATGGTGAAGGCGTCTTTTTTTTGTCGAGTGGACGATTGTTTGGGTGTTGTCTTCTTGTTTTTCGCTCTTCTTGGAATCTATACGAACGACCGGTTGTCGGCATCCAATCCTCAGGCTCCAAACTTTAAACTTCAAGTTTCAAGCCTCGCATTTCATATCGCATGAGCCCACACCAATTGCCTCTATTCTCCGATGACTTCCGGAGAAATCACAAGCATGGCGCACCATACGGGCAGTGGGGGCCCGAGTGGGATATCGAAAGAGACGCATCAGTAAGACTTTCTGCCGCTTTACCGGTCCAGGGTTATGAACATGCACGTGGTGAAAAACTCAGAAGAATAGATAGGTCGATATCGAAGTGTTAACCTGTGTTAACTCAGGGATGACCGAGTAATGGTTGAGAATCAAAGTTCACGACGCTGGAAGATGAAAGAACGATGAAAGGGCCATTCATTGGGCTTTGAGGTGGTCCCCGCTTCATGGGCCTCTCGCTAATCAGGGATTAGAGGTTAGCGATCCCGCTCTCATAGCTTGGGAAGATGCGTCTGACTTCCAAGGGCGCCAGGGGTCGAGTGGGAATTAGTCAAAGGCTAGGCTGCAGTCCAAAGCGGCCTTAGATAGCCGAGAGCAATGGCAGCGAGGAGAGCCGAGATTAGCCGGAGGCATCAAACGAAGCTGTGGCAAGTTCAACAGGAACACTCAGCCAAAAGTTGTTGGCGCGCTCCATTCACATAGGAAACTTGGGGGAGATGGAAGAAAACTGCGTTACAGGACAGCTTACAGCCAGCAACTGCATGGAAACGAGAGAGAGAGAATGAATCAACAGGCAACTCGAGCAGGTGAAGAGGAACCACCCCTGAAGCTTGAACGCTGAGTACCTGCAAGATAAGCACGTTGTACTAGGGTGGAATCCGGCTTCAAGTTCAGAGGAGGGGGGGAGCTGGGCACCCGTGCTGAGCGCTAGATTGAGTCAAACTAAGCCACCATCTACTATCGCACTGCACCGATCAAACACCGACATGGAATTTCGAGATTCGTTCTCTAGGCTGAAGAAGAAAGTCAAGCATCGACTGACAGGGAGCAAACCGAACAAGACAGGATCCGGCGTCGTTGGGGAGACAGTTGACTCGACGGGTTCGCGTCCAGAATCAGAGCCTCATGTTGTAGTGGGCGGCGGCCACGACCAAGAAGGAAAAGAGTCCTACGCAGACGAAGGCCAAGTCCTTTCGACGATTGGACTTCCTCAGCTGGATGAGCCAAGTTCTGCGCCCGCACGTGGAATCGTAAACAACCGAGAGAGGAGGCGGGCGGACTTCGAGGGAAGGGAAGTCGAGCAGGCACATTCGCATCTGCACTCAGTCGATGTTGAGATTGCGGAGGGAAGCGGACCCGCTGAAGGGAACGATATCGATTTGGAGAACGTCAAGCGAGTTTATCCCTCTCCATCCACCACTCCGATCCCCCGTGATAGGAAACCCGACAGTGCGTGAATACGATTGTGTCAGTTACTTTCTCTGATCACTTCACAGACATGAACGTGGGCACCTCTACCGTTGCTGATCACGTACCAGCAGCCCTACATCACGACAAGAGCGGTGAACCAAGTGCTACTGCGGATGAGACAAAATTGAACTGGAAGTCTACTGTGTCTGCTACGGCTAAATTACTTCTACGTGGGGTGAGAGACTCCGCAGATGCTTTCGGTCCTCTCAAATCTGTCGCCGGAGGTCTCTGCTTTATCCTTGAAAATTGCGAGGTATGGTCCCCTTTCCGCATCCACTATCCGATGCTTACGAGTGCCCCAGCGGACAAAGGCGAATACAAAAGGAATAGAGTCATTGGCTCCCCGAGTTAAAGCACTCGCCGAATCGCTCTGCGCCCCTGTTTCTGAGGGTGATGTCAAAGAGGGATTAAGGAGAAAGGTCCTAGAACGGTAAGCCCGTACTTTCCAACATCGAGAGCTGAGTGTGACATACGAGGATCGCTGGGAAACTAGAAGATGTCTATCGAGATTTAATTCTACTGGTGGAGCAAGGGAAGGTTCAGGGCTTCTTCGACAATATCAAGAATGCCGATAAACTTGGTGGTCTGGTCGAGGACATTCGCGACGCGATGATGCACTATCAGGTTTGTATGTTGCACCGTTCATTCCTATTGTGTCTGATGTTGGCCCTAGACTTCATTGCAGCAAGATACCTACGACAAGAGTTGCCAGCTTATCGTGAGTCTCACCTTCCAGCCTTACGACCCTGCGGACTAACCGATGGATAGGAATCAGCAGATTTTGCCCTTCTCAACGGGATGCATCATACCGCGGACGCCGGGTATCGTTGCGGGAACAGGGAGGGGTGCCTGAGGGGAACAAGGAAGGGAGTCCTGGGGGAGATCGAACGATGGTTGACGGGCAAACAGGAACAGCGCATTTTCTGGCTGAACGGCCTTGCAGGGACCGGAAAGTCAACTATCGCCCAAACGTTCGCCGAGATGAGCTTCGCGGACGGACAGCTCGGAGCTAGCTTCTTCTGTTCACGAGATTTCGAGGACCGGAGCAACCTTCAGGCAATCTTCCCAACACTCGCCTTCCAGCTCGCCTATCGGTATCCACTCTTCCGAAGGGAGTTACTCCTGGTCTTGAAAGCAAACCCTGATGCTGGACGAGAGTCCCTTTGTTCGCAGATGGAGAAACTCATTGTCGGTCCGCTCAAAGCCACCCACGCTCCAACCCTCATTATCATTGATGCCCTTGACGAGTGCAAGGATGAACAACCTGCATCTGCCATCCTCTCAATCCTCTCCCGCTACGTGAACGAAATCCCCACTGTCAAGTTCTTCATCACTGGACGGCCCGAAGCCCGAATTCGCACCGGATTTCGGTTGAGGTCACTTCTCCCCATCACAGAAGTTTTCAGGCTCCACAAAGTCAAACCAGAAGCTGTGGACAACGATATCAAGCTATTCTTTCAAACTCAGTTGACCAACCTTGTCGAAAAC
>Ga0307512_10008268_pt1 | contig 10171 bp, 10 predicted proteins | sample 14_EM_MG_FD_200267 | JGI IMG/M metagenome (GOLD analysis project Ga0307512, IMG submission 200267) | Populus trichocarpa ectomycorrhiza microbial communities from riparian zone in the Pacific Northwest, United States - 14_EM | ecosystem: Host-associated > Plants > Roots > Unclassified | place... | reverse complement strand
GGGCCCCGCTGGTCGGTGTCGTTCATAGATGATCTCCTGGTGAGTGGTGAGTGGTGAGTGGTGAGTGGTGAGTGGTGAGTGGTGAGTGGTGAGTGGTGAGTGGTGGTTCCTCTGCCGTCCCGGACTTCTGGACATCTGTGGCGACCACGCGGGCACCACGTGTCGGCCACGTGCGAGGTCAGTTGTAGTAACGGCGGGCACTCGACCCGACGCGGGTGATGTCGGTGCCGTAGATGTGCAGGCTGATGGCGGTCTCGCTGCCGTGGTTCCGGATGCGGTGGATGTCACCCGGCGGCGCGAAGCCGCTGACCTCGCCTGGCTGGCTGTCCCGTGCGCCGATGGGGTTGAGCGCCTCGTCGTACAGCTCTTCGTACTCGGTGCCCGCCAGCACGCCCACGACGCACCAGGTGATGTGGTCGTGGATCCGGGTGCTCTGCCCGGGGCGCCAGACCAGGCCGAGGATGGAGAACGTGCCGTCGGGCTCGGCGTGCAACACGTGGCCGGCGGGCCGGTCGGGGTCGCCGCGACGCTGGTCGGGGGTCAGGACGTCGGGGCCTGGCAGGTGCGCACGCAGCTGATCGGCGACCAGCTCCGCGGTGTCCGCCCAACTGGCCCGGACATCGATCGCCTGGCGCACCGCCACGACGAGATCGGTGAGCGCCGGGCTGGTCGCCGAGGTGGCTGGGTGAGGGGCGGTCGAGGCGGTGGTCATGATCGGTCTCCACTTCGGTCGCGAGCGGGTTTGTCCCGTTCAGCGTCCCGCGAGAGGACTCATTCGTCTAATGACAACCTTCATGCCTACCCATGACTATCCTTGATGAATGCTGGATATCCTGCGGCTACGGGTCCTCGCGGCCATCGCCGAGCACGGCTCGGTCACCAAGGCCGCCAAACACCTGAACTACTCCCAGCCAGCCGTCAGCCACCACCTGGCCCGGCTGGAAGCCGAGACCGGCGCTCGACTCGTCCAGCGGATCGGCCGAGGCATCAGACTGACCCAGGAAGGCGAACACCTCGCCCGCCGCGCCACCGAGATCGTCGGCCGAGTCGACACCGCCGCCGCCGAACTGTCCGCGATGGTCGGCCTCCGCACCGGCCGAGTCCGCGTCGCCGGATTCCAGTCAGCACTCGCCGCCCTGATACCCCACGTCGCCGCCACCCTGCGCCGCGAACACCCCGGTATCGAACTGCACCTCACCGACGCCCACCCACGGATAGCACTCGACCTCCTGCGAGCCGGACAGGTCGACACCGCCATCATCTTCCGCTACGACGACACGACACCAGACGACATCCGCACCACCCACCTGTTCGACGACCCGATGTACCTACTCAGCCTCGAACCCGGCCAGACACTGACCGACCACCGCGACTCGGCCTGGATCGCCGGCTGCGAGAACTGCCGCCGCGAGTTCCTCGAAGCATGTGACAGGGCCGGCTTCACCCCGCACATCGCCTACACCAGCGACGACGTCATCGTCGAGCAAGCCCTCGTCGCCGCCGGCATGGGCGTGACCACAATGCCCGGACTAGCCCTGCACACCCACCGCGCACCCGGCATCCAGGCCACCCCACTGCGCGACTTCCAGCGACGCGTCTACCTGGCCACCTACGGCGACCCGCCAGATCCTCCCGCGACCACGGCCTTCATCACCGCACTCCACCACGCCGTCCAGCAGACCCAAGCCGGCGACGGGTCCGACTAGGACACCCGGAGCCCGGGGAACGTAGCGGTGCGGCAACCTCACCTTCCCCCCGGGGGGTGTCCAGGACTTCCGCGACTCGTCAGGGCTCGAGGTCGACCACCCCTTTGCCGCTCGGCATGTCGAACGGCACGGAAACCTGGTCGTGCGCGATCAACCAGCCGTCGTCGGTCTTCCGGAAGCAGAGAGTGGCCCGGACCCACATGCCGTTCGTCGCGGTCCCGTTCCGCAGCGATCCGCTGAGCCGGCCGAAGCCGTGCCCGAAAGCCACGTCGTCGCCCACGGTGAATGTCAGGTCGCGAAACTCGTAAGCCACCTCCTGGAAGAACGTGAACACGTTCGTCCAGTTCTTCAGTTTCGCGTCTATCCCCACATGTTGCAGCGGCGGCTCGACGTCGAAGGACACAACGTCCTTTGCGTACAGCTGTTTCAGGCCTTCGAGATCCTTGGCTCGGAGACCTTCGACCATCTTGTCGATCTGCTGCCTGATCTCGGCTTCGTCCATCTCGCGTTGTGTGGGCACAGTTGTCCGTCCTTCTGTTCGGTGTGGAATCTTCGCGTCAGGCGACGGCGACCGGGGGGAGCCGCGCGCAGCGGCGCGAGCGCGGTGCTCCAGGCGACGACCTGGTCCAGCAGCGTGTCCAGGGCGGTGACGTTGTGGTCGCCCGGCTTGAAGATGGCGTAGTTCTCGAACTCCGTCAGCAGGGACAGCGTGACCTGTGGGGCCACATCGGCCATCTGAAGTGCCCCACAGATCAGCCGCAGCTGCTCGACCGCGCGGGCGCCGCCCACGCTGCCGTAGGAGACGAACCCGACCGCCTTGTTGTTCCACTCCACGTACAGGTAGTCGATGGCGTTCTTGAACGCTCCTGGGACGGAGTGGTTGTACTCGGGGCTGACCATCACGAACCCGTCGAACGAGGCGATCGTGTCCGCCCAGGCCCTGGTGTGCTCGTGCTGGTACCGACCCGGTGTCGCCACCGCGGGCGCCGGCTCGTCCAGGTGCGGTAACGGGTGGTCGAACAGGTCGATCACCTCGAACTCGGCGTCGCTGCGGCGCGATGCCTTCTCATACACCCACTTGGCGACCTGTTCGCCCCTGCGGCCGGGACGGGTGCTGCCGAGTATGATTCCGATCCTGATCATCGGTCTCCTGTTCAGATGCTGGTGAGCTCCTCTGATCAGTACGACGACGCAGCCCGCCGAAATGTCAGGTGGCGCGGCGACCTGACACTTCGGTGCGGTGTTTCGTCGGACTGGTGAGGGCGGAACCGACCAGGAAGCAGCGGAACCATGACCAACCATTCGGGGCCTGTACACGACCGGTCCGACGCGGATCTGAGCGCGATCATCAGTGAGCGGCGTCAACTGATCAATCTCGCCTACCGCCTCCTTGGGTCCTTGGCCGAGGCCGAGGACGCCGTCCAGGAGACCTACGCTCGCTGGTATGCCATGTCCCGGCAGCAGCAGGACGCCATCGAGTCGCCCGGCGCCTGGCTGACGACGGTCGCCAGCCGCATCTGCCTGGACCTGCTCGGTTCGGCGCGGGCCCGGCGCGAACGCTATGTGGGCGAGTGGATCCCCGAGCCGCTGCCCGACCGTACCGAGTGGACCAGGGGAGGGCCGGACCTTGTCGCGGCCGACCCGGCCGACCGGGTCACCCTGGACGAGTCGGTCAGCATGGCCTTCCTCGTCGCACTCGAGCTGATGACTCCGGCCCAACGCGTGGCGCTCATCCTGCACGACGTCTTCCACTACTCCTTCGCCGAGATCGCCGAGATCACCGGCCGCACCCCGGCGGCATGCCGCGAACTGGCATCGTCAGCCCGCCGCCGCATCCGCACCGCCCAACTGCCCGCGGCCCCGGCAGCCCACCAGGCCAGCCTGGTCAGGAACTTCAGACAGGCATGGGAAGCCAGGGACATCGACACCCTCATCGGCATCCTCGACCCCGGCGCCACCTTCACCGCGGACGGCGGCGGCCTGGCCGCCGCCGCGCTCCACCCGATCGAAGGAGGCGAGCGGATCGCGCGTTACATCGTCGATATCGTCGGTAACTCGCCCATCAACGTGACGATTCTGGAGCGTACGGTCAATGGCCAGCCCGGCCTGATGATCCAGCGAGAGGGCGTCACCGTGGCGGTGTACGCGTTCGACGTCGCAGACGACCGGATCAAGCACATCTGGGCCGTCCGCAACCCCGACAAGCTCCGCTCGTGGACGACAGTCTGACGATCATCCGAGGCTCTGCGGCGGTTCGCCGGTGCTCCAGTTCCAGCTGGTGATCGCGGTGCGCATCAGGCGGGCGGCGGTCGACAGGTGGCTGTCGGCGCCCCAGAACAGGGTGAGCGCGCGGCGGCAGTCGGGGCTGTCGACGGCGATCCAGGCGAGAGGGGCACGGGTGGTGGCCCGCCGGGCGATGGCGGGACGAGACCGATGCCGAGTCTCGCACTGATCAGGTCGGCGATGGCGCCCGCACTGATCAGGTCGGCGATGGCGCCCGCACTGATCAGGTCGGCGATGGCGCTGTGCTCGTCGCTCTCGCGGACGATCTTCGGTGTCAGGCCTCTGGCGGCGAGGAGCTGATCGAGGAGTCGGCGTTGCCAGTGCCCCCTGACGTGCGGTGATGACGGGCTGATCGGCGAGTTCCTCGATACTCACCGAGGCACGGTCGGCCAGCGGATGACCCAGTGACGTGGGCCACTCTCCGCCTCGTCGAGCTGCCGTACCTGCTCCAGGCCTTCGGGGTGGATCGGCTGGGAGGGTGACACACAGGTCGACCTCCTGGGCTCGCAGCCTGCGAGCCATGTCCTCGGCCGCCGACCAGCGAAGTTCGACCTCGACGGAGGGATGAGCGCGCTTGTCGATCGCCAGCGGCCCGGTGAGGGTGAGGAGGGTCTCCGACGCCAGCCTCACGGTGCGCACACCCTCGCAGGTGGCCTTGGCGACGGCTCGCCTAACCGCCTCGAGTCCGCCCAGGGAGCGTTCGACGTAGTCGCGGAAGAGCCTGCCCGTGTCATTCGGCCGGAGCCTGCCGCTGCGGTCGAACAGCGACGTGGGACTACACGTTCCCGCTGGACCAGCGGGCGACGCTTGTCGCATGACGCGGGCGTTAAGGACACCGTCTCGCCGCGGCCTGGCGAGTCGGCGGAGATCATCACGCGTTTCGACGGTTGTCGCGGGCGCTGGTGCTCGGCCGTGGTCCCGATACGATCCGATCATGGCGAATCGGTCTTACCTCTACGGTCTCAGCAACCGGCCGACGTCCTATCAGGATCGGCCCGAGACGATCACCGGGCTGTCGGAATGGCCCTACGCCGTTCCGTTCTCCTACCGGGTGCTCATGTCCGGCGATCCGCAGGTGTGCTCGTCGCTCATCTCGGACGGTTTTGAGGATGAACCGCCGGAGCGGAGGACTCGGCTGCACGCCATCAGCGGCGAGTTCGATGCCGGCTACGCGAGGCTGACGAAGCTCTTCGCGGTCGCGCGGGCCGTCAGTGCTGGTTCGACCGGGCTGTGCGCCCAGCTTGACGAGACGGAGAGGTTCCTCACCAAACACCGTGACCGGTTTCTGCTGCTCGAGACGATCGAGCTTGACACCATGACGGAAAGCTCCGAGGACGGGCTGCGCGCGAGCGTCGAGCGGGAGATCGACCTGTGTCGGCGGGCGGGCGCGGCCGTCGACGCGCTTCCCGTCGAGGTGGTGGAAGCTGGGGCCTTGTTGACGACGGTGACCGGGCAGGAGTCCGGGACACCCTTTGACGCCTTCTACGGACTCGTCCTCGACGACGACTTCGACAACACTCGGGATGGCAGGACGAATCATCCACTGGGTGTCAGCTGGTGGACCGATGTTCTCTACTTCGATCTGTGGAACCGGGCCGAGTTCGAGGCCAACGCATAGGCACCGGAGGCAGCGTGAGCACACGAGTCGTCATCACCGGAGGTGCGGGTTTTCTGGGCTCCCTGCTGGCACGGCGGTTGCTGGCGTCGCCGATTTCCTGCGGTGGCGGGAAAGCCGAGCGGGTCGGGGAGCTGGTTCTTGTCGACCTGGTCGCACCGCCGGCCGACCTGGTCTCGGACGGTCGGGTCCGGTCCGTCGTCGGTGAGCTCGAGTCCACGGTCGCCGGGCTCGGGGACGTGGACGCGGTGTTCCATCTGGCCGGGGTGGTCAGTGGCGCGGCCGAGGCGGACTTCGATCTCGGTCTGCGTACCAACGTCGACGGCACCCGGGCGGTGCTGGAGTACGCGCGGGGACACCGAGTGCCTCCGGTTCTGGTGTTCTCCAGCTCGCTGGCGGTGTTCGGCATCGACCCCGCGGTCGGCCCGCTCGGTCCGGTGGGCGACGACACCCTGCCGCGGCCGCAGACCAGCTACGGCATCCAGAAGTTCATCGGTGAGCAGTTGGTCGCCGACTACACCCGCAAGGGGTTCGTCCGTGGCCGTTCCGTGCGGCTGATGACGGTGTCCGTGCGGCCCGGCAAACCCAACGCGGCGGCGTCCGGGTTCCTGTCCGGGATCATCCGGGAACCCGTTGCCGGGCAACGGGCGGTGTGTCCGGTGCCGCCGGACACACCTGTCGCGCTGTCCTCGCCCCGCCGGACTCTGGCGGGCATCGTGCTGGCCGCCGAGGTTGACGACGAGACGTGGGGGAGCAGGACTGCCATGAACCTTCCTGGGCTGACCACCACACCCCGGGAGATGGCGGCCGCTCTTGACCGTGTCGTCGGCGCGGGTACGAGTGAGCTGATCGACTGGACCGATGATCCCGTCATCGCTCCGATGGTGCGCGGGTGGCCCGCTGACGTCCTGGCCCGTCGCGCGGAACGGCTGGGCCTCACTGCCGAGAGCTCCGTCGACGACATCGTGCGTGCCTACCTCGCCGACAACCCGGGAACGGCACGGTGACCGGGCTGCCGAAACAGGTCCATCTCGCCGCGCATTTCCCTGGGGCGAACAACACGACGGTGTGGAGCGACCCGGACTCGGGCAGCCACATCGAGTTCAGCTCCTTCGAGCACATGGCGCGCACCGCCGAGCGGGCCAAGTTCGACTTCTTCTTCCTGGCCGAGGCGTTGCGGGTGCGGGAACAGTCCGGTCGCATCGTCGAGCTGGACGTGATCGGCCGGCCGGACAACCTCACGGTGCTGGCCGCGCTGTCTGCGGTCACCGACCGGCTGGGGCTGGCCGCGACGGTCAACTCGACGTACAACGAGCCGTACGAGATCGCGCGGCAGTTCGCCACCCTCGACCATCTGTCCGGCGGGCGTGCCGCGTGGAACGTGGTCACGTCGTGGGACGCGTTCGTCGGGGAGAACTTCCGGCGCGGCGGGTACCTGCCGGAAGAGGACCGTTACCGGCGGGCCGAGCAGTTCCTGAGCGTCACCTGGAAACTCTTCGACTCCTGGCGTGGCAACGACATCGTCGCGGACAAGGAGTCGGGGACGTTCGTTCGCGACCCAGCGGCCGGCACGTTTGCCCACCACGACGACCACTTCGACATCACCGGGCGGTTCACCGTTCCCGGCGGTCCGCAGGGGCGGCCGGTGATCATCCAGGCGGGGGACTCGGAACAGGGGCGGGAGTTCGCCGCGGCCACCGCCGACGTGATCTTCAGCAAGCACGCCACCCTGGAGGCGGGGCAGGCGTTCTACGCCGACGTCAAAGGCAGGCTGGCCCGGCACGGCCGCACCGCCGCGGAGTTGCTGGTGCTGCCGGCCGCCACGTTCGTACTCGGCGACACCGATGCCGACGCGCAGGAGCGTGCGCTGGCGATCCGCCGCCGGCAGATCTCCGGGCAGACGGCGATCATGTTCCTGGAGCGGCACTGGAACCGCGACCTCAGCTCCTACGACCCGGACGGCCCACTGCCCGACATGGACCCGGCGGTCGACGCAGCCCCGATCGCACGCGGCCGTGCCCGCTGGATCCCGCGCGACGTGCTGACCCTCACGCGGAGCTGGCGTGAGATGGCCGCGGTGGAGGGGCTGTCCATCCGTGAGCTGGTCGTGCGCGTGATAGGACCGCAGACGTTCGTCGGCACGCCCGCGACCGTCGCCGAGACCATCGGCACCCTCGTGCGCGAGGACGCCAGCGACGGGTTCATCCTCGTCCCCCACGTCAGCCCCGGCGGCCTGGACGAGTTCGCCGACCGGGTCGTGCCGCTGCTCCAGGAACGTGGCCTGTTCCGCACCGACTACACCGGCCCGACCCTGCGCGACCACCTCGGACTGGCCAGCGGCGTAGGCCGGGCCGGTGGCGGGGAGGAAGCCGGCGAGTAGGCGGGCGACCTTGGCCAGCCATGGTGGTGCGCTGTCACGTCCTGAAAGGACGATGAAAGATCGGTGAAAGCCCCCGTCGGTACGTTCCTCCGGAAGTCACAGGGAGGAACATCGCGTGTCATACCCACAGCAGGGCGGTTACGGCGCACCACCACCGGGATACCCGCCGCCGCCCGGCATGTACCCGCAGCCGCCGAGGAAGAACAACACCGGCCTGATCGTGGGTGTCGTGAGCGTGGTGGTCGTCGCCCTCGTCGCGGTCGTCCTTGTCGTCGTCCTCACAGGGGGTGACGATGACAAGGACACCGCGAGCGGCGGCCTTGGTGACGCGACCGCGCAGGTGCCGGGGCCGAACCTGCCGAAGGGGTCTGGCGGCGACGGTTCGGACGGCGGCTCCGACAGTTCGGATGACTCCGGCGGCGACAGCTCCGGCGGCGGCAGTGGTGACGGCGGTCCGAGCCCGGAGGCGATGGCCGACGAGGTCGTGCGCGTCGTCGAGCAGCACGACACCGAGACGATCCGGCGGTACGCCTGCACCGAGCAGCAGGCCGACGACCTGTACAGCGAGCTGGCTCGGCTGGACGGGGTGCAGATCTCCGCTGAGGTGAACGACGTGAACAAGTCCGGCGACACCGCGCAGGCGAGCATCACGATGTCGGCAGGTGGCCAGAGCGAGGACTTCACCGTCGAGATGGCGAAGAACGACGGCGGACTCTGGTGCGTCACCGGGATCTGAGTCGGGGTCGCGACGGTCAGGTTTGGGTTTCGGTGAGCAGGTCCTCCAACTGCTCCGCCCGGAGGTCACCGAACTCCCGCATGATGACCAGGGCCGGGCGCCAACAGGCGTGGGCGAGTCCTGAGTGGCCGGTGGAGTCGAGCACGTGACCCAGCTCGTACAGCAGGACCGCGTGCCAGCGCTGGTTGCCGAGCCGCTGGAACGCCCGGATCGCCTTCCGGTACGCGCCGACCGCCTTGGCGTTCATGTTCGCCGCCGCGTAGGCCTGGCCGAGCTCGCGCAGGTTGAAGGCCTGGGTCTGGGCGTCGCCGCACTCCTCGAAGATCACCGCTGCCTCGTGGAGGCATTCGATGGCCCGGTTGTGCTCGCTCATCGTGGAGTACGTCACGCCCATGTTCTCCAGGTTGTTGCCCACGCCCCGGCGGTAGCCCAGCTCGGCGGCCAGCTCGCGTGCCTTCTCGGACACCCGCAGGCCGAGCTCGGGCTTGCCGAGCTTGGGCAGCACGATGCCGAGGTTCGTCAGCGCCATCGCCTCACCGAACTGGTTGGACAGGTCGATGAAGCAGTCGATCGCTCGTTCCAGGTTCTCCCTGGCGTTCGACAGCTCGTTCGTGTCGATCTGTATGCACGCCAACGAGTTGAACGTGTATCCCTCGCCGGTGCGGTCGCCGGCCGCCTGCGCGGCGCGGCAGGCGGCGCGCAGGATCTCGGCGCCTTCACGCCAGGCGATCCTGCGGTCGAGGAAGGTGGTCATGGCGATCGCGATGCGCCAGGTGCGGGCGCCCCAGCCCGACGTGGCTCCCCAGTGGACGATCGAGCGCAGGCAGTCGAACTCCCGCTCGAACCACGCGTTCGCCTGCTCGTGGTCGGCGAACGTGGGTGGCGGGACGGCCGGGGCGTAAGGGCTGACGAAGTCGCGGCGCCGCACCGGTTGCAGGACCGAGTCCGCGCTGACCGCCGCGTGCAGGTACCAGTCGAGCACCCGTCCGATCGCGGCCTCGACGTCCACGGCGCTCTCGGTGCGGTTGGCCTCCTGCGTGGCGTAGGACCGGATCAGGTCGTGCTGCTCGTAGCGGTCGTGGTGGGTCCGCTCGACCATGTGCGCCTCGACGAGCTGGTCGAGCACCTGCTTCGCCCGCGCCACCGGGATGTTCGCGAGGACCGCGGCGGCCTCGAGGCTGATGTCGTCGGCCGGGTGCAGGCCGAGCATGCGGAACATCGCGGCCGCCCGCGGGTCGAGGGTCCGGTACGACCAGGACAGCGCGGCGGGCAGGTCGACGTCCGTGCCGGAACCGAAGTCCGCCAGGCTCGTCGCGCCGTCGCTCAACGCCGTGACGATCTCGCGGAGGGTGTCGGCGCGCTGTGCGCGTTCGGCGATGATCGCGAGCGCGAGGGGGAGGCGGTCACACATGTCGACCAGCCGGGCGGCCGCGTCGGGTTCGGCCGTCACC
>Ga0307512_10008267_pt1 | contig 10174 bp, 9 predicted proteins | sample 14_EM_MG_FD_200267 | JGI IMG/M metagenome (GOLD analysis project Ga0307512, IMG submission 200267) | Populus trichocarpa ectomycorrhiza microbial communities from riparian zone in the Pacific Northwest, United States - 14_EM | ecosystem: Host-associated > Plants > Roots > Unclassified | place... | reverse complement strand
TTTTTATTTTTTAAAAATTATTTTTAAGATGAGTATATTAAAATTATATAATAACATAAAAAAAATAGCTAAAAAAATAAAATTTGAAGTAACCAGGTCGAACTCTTAATCATGGAGGAAAATTCGGATTATATAAAGGAACTAGTAGGTAAAACAACTCTAATTATAAATTTAATCAACATTACTATGAAAGCTCACTGATGGATTAGGTTAACGTACACTCCCGAAGCGAACAATCTTTTACATGAAGATGAAGAATTTGGAGCCATTGATGAAAAAAAAACACCGAATTAAATAAAATGGCAGAGAAAAAAACAAGCTCTTGGCAATAATCTGACATGATTTTTTGTAATACACAGGAATGCAAAACCCAGAAATCATTCCCAGCTGGTAAAGTACGAGGGAGATAAGTATAACCAACTTAATTACGTAAAATCTCTTAACTAATAAAAACAGCCTGATTATCGATGTATCACTACATAGCAGGAAAGGACAACTTATTAGCATACAAGGAATCGAGGATTAAAGAAAGTACACCTGCAACGTGCATTTTCACAAACCCTGCATACTGTGCTTTAACTGAATTCTCGCTCGTCAATTTTCTTCTGGCTGCTAAATTCAGCACTCTCTCCTTTTGGGGGATCTGCTGTCTTGGTTTCATTACGAGGTTCAGCTTGAGCAGGCCCTTCTGGAGGATCTGCTATCCTGGTTTCCTTACGAGGTTCAGCTTGAGCAGGCCCTTCTGGAGGATCTGCTATCCTGGTTTCATTACGAGGTTCAGCTTGAGCAGGCCCTTCTGGAGTATCTGCTATCTTGGTTTCATTATGAGGTTCAACTTGAGCAGGCAATATATTGGCCCCGGTGTTACTGGAACTTTCAGGCAGGTGCTCTCTGGATTTTATACCAGCTTCCAACTCGTTGTATCGGAGAATGACTTGTTGGAGCTCATCATGGAGATTCAGGGCCTCAAAAAGCATTGCCTCGTCATCAGTGGTGCTTTCTATGATCCTCTGAATGACAGGCTGTGACTGCTTGCACTTGTCCACCAAGCTTACTGTAAGATCATCCTGCTGCCACACAGGAACTATTAATGAAAGCAGCCATTATTTCATTGTGCTTTTATTTTCCTCTATCTTGCTTGTGAAAAAATGCAGTCACTCAGCTATGTGTTTGACAATGGGCCGAAGGATCATAGAAAGGGATTATATTAAGCACAAAGAGCTTTCAAACTCGTAATTACAATTTTTTGTTTATCACTACCACTAGAGCTTGTATCAACATCATTTTGTGGAACGCAATAGCATTAGAAAATATGAAAAAAACTGAAAGACGAGAATTTTTTTATCCTGTGCCATATCAAAAGGATTGTTAAATGAACTTAAAGCTGGTATCTACTCCAAAAAAAATTAAAATGCATATACAGAGGTGAACGTGGATTAGCTGTTTGACGAGAGTGGTAATTTCTTACTGAATAACATCCAAAAAAAGAAGAAGGGATTACCTTAACGGGTTTTGGCTCAGTTTCAGCATTCAAAATACTAGAAAGAAGTTCCAGGCTGTTCCGAGTTGTTACAAGTGTTTCATTCTTTTCCTCAATTGATACCCCCCCAGAGTTATATGGAAGAGTACCATGATCTGCACCATGCAATCCCGTGTCAGGAATAGGATAGCTTTCAGGAGGAGACAATGGATCCTGGTGAACAAACGACTCCAACGAATATTGCATGGGGAATGAACTTCCATCTCCAACTGGTGGTGTAGGCAGACTTCTTTCTTTCAAGCTCTGCCACAACCAGAAAATGATCTTAGATGTGAGAAAAGAATAACAGAGGCTTTTCTGTCTTTCAAGAATCTACGAGAACCATAGTAGTAATTGGCACAAAATAATATAGGAAAGAGAGGGGAGGGGGTGGCACGTCCATTTATAGTGCTGACCAGCAACACAAGGAATAAATGGGCATAATGTTAGTCCATCAAAAATTCGAAGACATGACACAAGTTAGTGAGACATAGTGATACTCTAGCATGACCCCCGTCCAATAATCTTTCTCCATCGAGGAAAAAAGGTGGCACCAGTTTATCACTTAATAACCACAAATCCCAAAGAAATGTTGAGTAAATTAGGCAATTAGCACCCAAAATTTCATTTACTTTATGATCATGATCATAGAGTAAAAACTTTTACAATTTTAACAAAATTTAGACAAAGTTTATAAATAACTATACCTAAATTTTATCCCGTTTAAAAAAGCAAAAAGCATGCAAAAAAACACAATAACTACTATCAATAAATTCTAACTAAACTCAAAATATAGAAAAGGTGGATTTTCAATATAAAAACATCAAATGATGCTTATAAATTAGGAAGGGTTCGATTTTTTGGTTGTTTGGAAGGAAAAATATAAGAGTTGTATGGATTTTTGTCAGGTTTAAGTCAAGGCCATGGCGGTTTGCAAAGAAACTGTGTTTGGAATGTGTTATTCAATCTAGAAAAGCACTTAAATTTTAATTAATGTAACGTTTTTGAAACGGAACGAAATCAAACTATATCATTCTACCAATCTTTTTCAAACAATACCATTTTTTCAAAATTTTAAATTTACCACGCTAATTTACAAAGGAAAAGGAAATGGTAAGTAATATAGTTAAGTGCTAAATTTGTAACTCTGCCTCACATTGGAATTCAAAAGCTGTAGCTAAGAGGAAAGATACGGATGGAAAAGTGTACGTAACCCCACATTCTTAAAACTGTAGCTTATTAGGCTTATGAATTTGCAGCATATTGCAAAACCCAAGAAGTTGTCAAATAATGATAAATTTACAGTTCAATACAATAACCCATTTACAACATTCATGCAGATAGCTGAAATATCCAACTAGTTTTCTTTTTTTTCCAAACCAACTAGCTTATCAACTATGAATCACTTTTCAGGTACTATAATAATGATTATTTTTTAAATTAATTTTTTGTTAAATAATATTTTTTTATTTTTAAAAAAATATTTTTGATATTAATATATTAAAAAACATTAAAAAATTAATTTTTGAAAGGCGCAAGGCATACGTATCACACCTGCTACTCTGCTAGTGTGAAAAATAATAGTGATCCTTGATTAAACACATCGAATTATTACCTAATCTTACACAAACAATTAGTGTATTTCCATAGCAATGACAGCATTTGTTTACCGAAAGAAAGCTTACCATATAGGTCTGGTGAAAGACAGGCAGATACTCAAGATCCTCGGACTCTCCCCAAGCCCTAATCAACTGCAAAGCTCGATCACGATTCCCCTGATCCGTTTGCGGAATCTCGATCATCCTAACCATCTCATCCAACACCTTCTCAGACGCCACCTCGGAGAACACCTTCTCACAATTCGAAGTACAGGCCTCCAACAAATCAAGACTCAGCCTTTGGCTCACCGAATTCTTGCCCGAAATCTTCCTCTTTATAGCCTTAACAATCTCCGTACCACTAAACTCTTGGCTATTAATCATCGAACATATCCTCAGATTCAAACCCCAGTTGGGCTCCTCCATTGTCTCTAACGTAGCTTCATCAACCATCTTCGATTCAGGTGTTGGGGTTTGCAGTATTTCTTTCACCTTATCACTTACAAGTCGACTCATCTGAGCCCCACCAGTCTTCAACCGTTCACCCCATTCAGATAATTTCAGCTTGTCCATCTCTTCTTTGTGCTCAAAACACAAACATCAACAGCTAAAATACACAACCTTGATTCAATTTATAAGAAACAAAAAATCGGTTAAGCTTTTTCTTTGATTTTCTTGTCTCAAGGACAGCATGGGATTAAACACAGAATTAAGAGGAAAACAACTGGCCAACCTGAGGTCAGATGCTATCGTAAAACCCTGGTTCTTGTTGAGAGGCAAGCAGAGAAAAGGAAAGCTCTGGATGAATTGGCTTGTTATAATTTTCAGCTGTTCTTTTGCCGGTGGAGATGAGAGGCCATTCAAGATACACGTGCCCTAGAAAATGACATGTCGTTTTCTAATAAGGCGGCCCCGCACAAACGATACATCGTTCGAGGGGAATGGTGCGGTACTGGCATCAGGCAAAAGGCATGGCATGAGAACAGGCAAAGAAAGGCGAAAAGATCGTGGTTTATGACAGAAAGGAACTCAGCATGGTACAAAATGACGCGTCGTTTTGAAGGAAAGACGGAGTCGGTATTGCAAATAACGAGTGCTGTGGGCTTTTTTCCTGAACCACGCATACTTTATACTTATGTGCTTATTTGGTATTCCAGTTAAACATGTGATTTTAAAAAAATATTTTTAAAATATTTTAAATTAATTTTTTTCTATTTTTTATTATATTTTGTGATGTTAAAAAATAAAAAACTATTATTTTAATATATTCTCATATAAAAAACACTTTTAAAAATATTTTTTACTATATTTTTAAATAGGTTGTGAGTGGATGAGCTTACACAAAATCTAGTGTTTAACCCGATTCAAACTAAATAACTTGTGTCCATAAAAAGTCTAATCACCATGTCTATTGAAATCAATGATAATAATATTAAAAAAAAGAAGTCATGATGAATATTTATTATTATACATTATCTGTGGATTATAAACAATGCAATCCATGATAAAATAATAATTTTGCCATTTAATTTTGAAGGATTGAATAGAAATCTGGGTTTAAAATAAAAATTTTACACTTTATTACATAATATAAATATGTTTATGCCCTTGAAAAAAAAACACATTTTGTATTTGGAAGCTTTTGAGGCTTTTTATATTCTTGTACAGTATAATTACCGCATAGTTCTTTTTTGAATTGATTTTTTTTATTTAAGATCAAGGGGTATTTTTTTTATCTTTTTTTTTTTACAATTATTACATGGGATCAAGAGTGTTATAGTCTTTTGATAAATAAATAAAAAAATAACTGATGCATGTGATACTTACTAGTAGTCGTTTATCGCCTTCCAAGATGGCGTTCAATGATGAGCTGGCGTGCGGCAACCTTCGTGACCCGATGAATCTCTAGTGATGAATTTATTTTTTTTTCCTTGATCTTAAAATGTGTATTATTCTTGCAACACTGAAGAGTAATTCTCAATATTTTAATTATATCAAATTTGATTTATTTATTTTTAATTTTATTTCTTAACATTTTTTTTTTATGAATTTTAATTTTATTTATTTTAATTTTTATTTATTTTTTAATTAAATTTTATTTTTCAATTTAATCTCTAATCATTTTATTTTAATCTTTTTTCATTTTAATATATATCAAAGAAAAAAATATTTTAAAAATCACTTTTAAGCAAGTTACCAGGACCCGTTGCCATTCCCGAGAGGTACTGTTAAATAAGAGAGAAAGGAGAAACTTGCGGATTATCTGCGAGGGGTTTAAGAAAAAATCGGGCAGCCCAAGATAAAGAAGAGGGGAAACACTAATATTAACCAAACAAAATTAGTAATTGTCTGCAAAGGAAATGGTTTCTGTATCGACTTGGTTCCGTTACATAGCCAACAAACTCGACTACTCTGTTTCTCTCAGCTATAAGGTTCCCTCTCTCTCTCCGCCTATTTTTTTTCTCGCATTTTCTAATGATTTCATTTCTTGCTTTAACGAGTGTTTGTGAGTATTCTCATTTATACTTTGTTTTGATGATTTTCTGCCTTGTATTTGGTTTCTGGGTTTGGGTGGCTCATTTGCTTGTGTAAATGCTTTAACTTTGTTAGAAAGATTTCTTTTTGCTTGATGGGTTTTTGTTTTGTTGATCTTGATCAGGGGTTTACTGGTGATGGGATATTTCAATGCCATTTCTCTTTTATTTTTTTATGATTTGCACTTCTTTGGAGACTAAGCTTTGTTTCTTGGCTATTATTTCTTTCAGATTTACGTGCTCCATGTCTTTTACTTATAAGAAATATTTGCTCTGGACTTGTTTATTTGGTGCCTATGAGTATGTATGTGGGAACAATGCTTTGACTGGGAAGCTTAATTATGATATTGTGTTGCAGTGACGAGAATTGTGCTTGATTTTTGTTGTTAAACGAAAAAGTCCTCAAATTGGGAAAGATTTGTATCTAGTTTTATAAGGTTCCTCGGAGTTGTTGCCACATGCTCTATTCATTGTATTTTCCGATTCTTCTATTGCTATGTTTTGTTTTGGTTTTTGAATTGTCAAACTCATCAGATGATATCCACGCACACTTCTTCATTACTTTGCTGCTGTTTCTACACCCATATTTGTCGTTAAAGTAAGGATCTTTGAACTATTTTTATATTGATTGTTCTGACATAACCTTCAACTTGTTGCAGAGCTATAAGGGTGGCTTAATCAATGATAAAGAAGTCGTTGATTCAGTTTGGAAAAATCTACTTCAGGGAAAGTTGACCTTTTTACACTGGAATAAAGGACAGGAAATGGCCCCAACAATTGGAGACCAGGGGGGGACCCTTCTTGTTCGCAAGTTACCATCTGCTGATCCAATGTAAGAATACTTACACATATGTGTGTGGGTCTGTGGTTTTTAATTTCTTAACCATCACAGAGAAGCATACTATTTGATAAATAATGTATCAGGCAATAGGAAAGTGACATGCTGCATGTGGGTGATTCATATAGGCGATTCTAACTTGTCACTTGCCAGGTAGGATTTTGATGTTTTTGTTGATTGCTGGTTGTAGGGCCAGATTTATAGATGCCTGCTTGCTAGAAAACTAAACGATACGGTTGAGAGTAAAACTTATAGTGCTTAGAGGGCCATATGGTTTTCGAGATGCATGACACCCTGCCTGGTGATAATAAATCCTTGATACCATCTGTATAGTGTTTTAATTGGCATGCTGTTAGTAGATGTGTTGCTAGCTTAGTCATCTGAACTGAGCTTCTCTAAGAGGTTTTCTGTGTGATCTAACTTTAAGGCTCATTCTTTTGGGATTTATGGAATCAAATCCCATTTGATGGCAAAGTATTTGGCTGCCAATTTTGTAAACTTGTGGATTCAAGTCGTAAGAGTTGACTTAACACAAAACTTCTAATGCTATTGCTCAGGACCGGATACATAAATGTTTACGTACATGTGTGAGATAAGAGTCTCACCTTTATGAGAAAGTGATCAAGTGAGGAAGGAAGATATATGCATGCAAAGACACACGATCCTCCAGTTTAAACCATTTGGTCAACAAGCTGACATTGTGATATCAGCCTTCTGTCCCTAATGCTTCCTCAACTTGTTCTGTGTAAAACTTTCCAACAAGAAAGCTTGAGCTATTTGGTAGAGAAGCCCAAGCGCCATATAAGCTACACCAAGCTTTATATATACAACAGCAAAAAAGAGGAACCATGAAAGCCTCTTATGTTCAGGTCTAACCAAACTCCATGAGCAATCTAGTTGACAATGATCATAGACAAACCTAGCACAAGGGATAACAGCATTACATTGAAGCAAAACAGATGTTAGATTCCAATACCACGCCATGGAATCCATCTAAACTTAAGCTGCTAGGTATAAAGCTATATCAAACTTCATACATGACCATCCTAGGGTTATCAGCAACAGAAATCTGTGCTAATGGCTGATGACTTTGATATGACTTGTTCAACTGAACCATTCTTTGGACGCACACTGATAGATACATTGACCTGCTTCCTCTTATCTAGTTACATTACAGGCTAAATTTTCACAAGCTATTGTGACGGTAGAATTCTTTCTCTCTTCAATTCACACTATTTTTTTTCTACCCAATGCTTCAATACTATCAATTTTATTTAGGTTGTTGGTGGATTTGTCCGGACCATTTTAGGCAATTCTTCCTTAGCTCATACTTGATAGGTATCCTTCACCTTTCATTGGGTGTGCTTGTTTTGGTGTAACAACAGAATATTTTGCAGTTATTTCCTATCATTTGGAAAAGATTTTATTGTCTTTCTGTAGAAATGTGGCATGGTCAATAGCCTAAGATAAACAAGCGTACATATGCATACCCCTAGGAGAGAAAAGGATAGAAATTGTAAGAAGTATTTGTTTATCTTATCGAGGTTCAACCAAAATTCTCTTTATTTTCTACAAATGGGGATCATATATATTTTTTATTAAAGAAATGTGACTGTGAGCATTGTTTCATCCCATTCAGGTTCCACCAATGCCATGTTCAATTACTGCAAATGAGGATCATTTTATTTTTTTCATTTGTTATTGGCAACCTTGATACACCCTTTTTCATGCTTTATATATATATATATATAAAAAAAAAAAAAATTATTTTGCTCTAAATAACATGGTGAGTAATAAGTCATAGTTCTTGGCAGGCGTGTTTTTGTCGGAGATGTAGTGCTTTTGAAGGATCCTGAGAAGTCAGATAACTTTCTTGTCAGAAGATTAGCTGCTATTGAAGGTTATGAAATGGCGTCTACTGAGGAAAAAGATGAGCCATTTGTTCTTGACAAGGATGAATGTTGGGTATTGGCTGACAATGAGAAGTTGAAAGCCAAGGTACATGCTACTTTGACATCATAAAATAGGATCTGCATAGGCTAATGGATTGTTTGATCTGTTCTGAATAGGATCTACATAGGTTGATGGATTGTTTGATCTGTTCTCTTATCACATCTTTTTTTCAAAGTTAACTAATACTGAAATTTGCATATATATATTTCCAAGGATGCCTAAACCATCAAGATCAGAATTTTTCAAGTCATCTTTTGATGATTATTAAGTTCATCATATAAGGCTTTTAGCATGATCAAACTTGGTAGTTGGTATGGGTCTCATTGCTGACCAAGGAAACATTTAGACATATGGTTTTGCTTGTGATGGGATTAGATATTGATTTCACAAAAATTTGAGGCTTCAAGAAACCTAGTCTTTTTGTCATGAAGGATGCATTGCACTGTAGATATCTAAATTAACCTAATTTCCTTTTCATCTTTGGGACACTATATGCCATAACTAGGACACTATATTACCAAATGAGATCAATAATATTTGGACAGTTCCTTCTTGTTGCATTTCATTCCAATTAAGACTGGGCTCTATTGGTACTAATTAGAATGTCGGGCAGTTTCCCAGTTAGCCATTTATCACTAAGAGCGCTTTCTTATATTTTGTTAGTATTTCTTCTTAAATGTATCAAACTGAAGGATTCGTATATCTACTTTACCTTGTTTCATATTCGTTGTCATTTTTTCTTCTTTTATGCTCTATTTCCCCGGCTATTTTTTCTCTCAAGAGCATTTAGGTTTAGTTGTGACTTTTGGCCTGGAGATTGTATTTGATTCTTTTATGGCCTGAGATTGTTCTTTTCCTCTTTCATCATTTTTCTTTGGGGGGTCACAGGAAGCCAATGACAGTCGAAAATTTGGTCCAATTTCCATGTCAAACATAGTTGGCCGAGTCATATACTGTCTGCAAACAGCTGTAGACCATGGTCCTGTACAGAACAGGTGAGCAGCTGAATGCTAGTTTATTGAAACCTTCCTTTTTCTTCTTTTTCTTTTGCAAATCTTTGATGATATTTGATTTTTTTTTTTTTTTTTTGCTGTCTCATGCCAGCCATTTCAGCTCGAGAAAGGACTCTCCAGTGCTGGAGGTGGAATTGGATGTTGAAGAGATGGCAAAACATCACAAAGCATAGACTGTGTCCACCAACACGCTGAATCATTTGGTTTGTACATGCATCAGTTTTTCTTTTCTGTTATCCACCGTGGATGTTTCTTCAGTTTTATCTGCTACGGGAGGGAAATGTGTTTACTGTTATTTTTGGCCAGGTGTGGCAATCGGATAATTGGGTCTTCCTTTGCAACCTAAAAGCAGGAAGCCGGATTTTTTCAATTTGGAGTTTCTACTTTATTTGGTATTGCGGTGAACAGTTTTGTAATTTGAAAATCAGACCAGGGAAAGAAAATGGAATCTTACGCAGTTGCCTTTCAGGCTGCTTGTGTTGGGATTCTTGGCTTGCAGGCTGCTTGTGTTGGGACTCCTGTCTTGCCTTCATTGCCACATATTTCGTTGCTAAGATCTGGTTCTGGGACTTTAACAATTGGATAGTTTTTCGAACTTGAAATAAATTTTTGGCTGTTTATGGATATGTCGTCTTGCAGTCTCATTGTTTTTTACTATCATCACAAATATATTGTAGAGATCATTTAACCTGTCTAGTGAATGAACTCTTGTCATTGAC
>Ga0307512_10008265_pt1 | contig 10175 bp, 10 predicted proteins | sample 14_EM_MG_FD_200267 | JGI IMG/M metagenome (GOLD analysis project Ga0307512, IMG submission 200267) | Populus trichocarpa ectomycorrhiza microbial communities from riparian zone in the Pacific Northwest, United States - 14_EM | ecosystem: Host-associated > Plants > Roots > Unclassified | place... | reverse complement strand
GACCCCGAAGTCTCAGGCTTGCGTTCCCTACCCCTCTTTCTTCACCGCCTTTTCCTTGTATGTCGTCCTTGTGCCCACCAGACATAAGTACATACCGTGTTCATGGTACACATTTGTTCCCTAACTTCCCTTTCGCGGGGCTTCGTCTTCGCATCAGCGGAAAAGCGCGCGTATGATGCTCAACAAGACACGCATCTATACCATTTGGTCAGGTTAATCGTTGTAATGAGCGCATTAATTCCCCATGTAATTTGAGCTTTGAGAACAAATGTGAGAAGTACGAACACATGCTCAAGCACTCAAGCTCAAGCCCCGAATTGGACGTCTCCATGCCAATTATCAAGGCATCGCGTTACCTCCACGCTTCCACGCTTTCAAATGATCGGCCACCCACCTTGGATCATTAAATTCTCAGCGCAACCTCTATTGATATGTTCTGAAACCATCATGAATAGTGGAGTGCAATGTAGCAAAATAGTACAGAAAGAACAACTTTTCGGTATGTCGGTACTTTGGATAAAACGATGTGAAAAGATAGATAGTATCGGGCAGTCATTTCTTATTATGATAAAAGGACAGCTGCTCAATCTGCTGCCTCCCCCTTTGTGACGCAACCTGTAATGGGGTCTTACCGTGGTCGTTACGCAAACGGACATTTGCACCATTCTCCAAAAGCAATTCTATGATCTCGAGATTTCCCTCAAGCAACTCCTCATCCGCATCTTCATAACCATCGTCGAGGAAGATGTCTTGCGACGAGGCTGACATTGAAAAATGCAGCGGAGTCACGCTGTTGTCATCCTGTGCATCCACATCCGCGCCTGACTTTAGTAGCAACGCTACGACGCCCGGAGGACAGTATCGCGATGCAAAGTGAAGTGGCGTCTGGCCATTCTTGTTCCGTATGTGGACACTTGCACCATGCTGCAGTAGCATTGGCGCGGGTTTGCCACCTCCGGAAGATGTCAAGGTGCAAAGTGGGGTCATGTTGTCGTTATCTGTTGCGTCCACGGGCGCGCCGAACTGGAGCAATAACGCCACCACATCGGATCGATAATGTTTAACTGCGGAGTGTAATGGCGTCAGACCATTCTTGTTTCGCAGGTGAACACTTGCGCCATGCTCTAATAGAAGCTGTACAGTCGCAGCAGGTTTTGACGATTGTACCACGTAAAGTAGCGGGGTCATGCCGTCGTTATCCTGTGCATCCACGTCTGCGCCGGACTGGAGCAATAACGCTACCGAATCGGAGAAATCACGTTGCAGTGCTAGGTGTAGTGCCGTTTGGCCGTCCTTGTCCCTCATGTGAACACTTGCCCCATGCTCTAGTAGCAGCTGTGCGGCTGCGGCTGCGGCTGCGTCACAGTCGGAGAATTTTAATGCGTAGAGTAGCGGGGTTATGTTATCGTTATCCAGTGCGTCCACGTCCGAGCCCGACTTGATCAATAACGTTACCACATCGGACAAACCACGTCGCAACGCTAGGTGTAGTGGTGTCTGTCCGTTCCTGTTCCGTAGGTGGACACTTGCACCGTGGTCCTGTAGCAGTCGTGAAGCCTCGAAACTGCTGTACAATTCTATTGCACACAGTAGGGGGGTTATGTTGTCGTTATCCTGTGCGTCCACGTCCGCACCGAACTCGCGCAATGACTCTAGCACGTTGTAAAGGCGACGTTGTAACGCCAAGTGTAGTACAGTCTGGCCGTCCTTGTCCCGAACTTGGACACTTGCACCGTGCTCCAGTAGTACCCGTGCACCTTCGCCATGTTTGGAAAATTTTAGTGCACAAAGTAGTGGGGTCATCCTGTCGTTATCTAGTGCTTCCACGTCCGCGCCCAACTTCAACAATAATGCCGCCACGTCGGAAAACCCATGGTGCGACGCTAAGTGCAGCGGCGTCTGGCCGTTCTCGTGCCGCGCGTGGATACTCGCCATATCATCCGGTAGCAGCTGTATAGCTGTGACACGTTCAAAAGACTCTTTTGCGCAAAGCAGGGGTGTCCTATTGCAGATATCGTGTGCGTCCACATCCGCGCCCCACTTGAGCAATACCGGCACCACGTCGGAAAAATGATGTTGCAATGCCAAGTGTAGTGGCGTCTGGCCATCCTTGTCCCTCACATTGACACTCGCGCCGTGCTCCAGCAGCAGCTGCGCATCTGCGCCATCTCCAGAAACTTCCGATACGCAAAGGAGTGGCGTTATATTGTCATTGTCCCGTGGATCTACGTCCGCACCCGACTTTAGCAACAATGCTACCACATCGGAAAGACCGCGTCGCGATGCTAAGTGTAGTGGCGTCTGGCCATTTTTGTCCTGCAGGCGGGCACTTGCGCGGTGATCCAGTAGCAGCTGTGCAGCTACGAGACTCCTATAAGATTCTATTGCACAATGGAGCGGGGTCATGTTGTAGTTGTCCTGTGCATCCACGTCTGCACCAAACTTTATCAATAACGCTACCACGTCGTAGAGTTCGTGCTCCGATGCTAAGTGTAGGGGCGTGCGGCCGTCCTTGTTCCGCGCGTGGACACTTGCGCCATGTTCCAGTAGCAGTCGTGCAGCTGAGCCACTTTTGAAGTGTTCTGATGTGCAAACCAGCAAAGTCATGTTGTCGTATTGCTGTGCGTTCATGGGACAGTGCGAAAAACAGAACACCGCTTCCACACGGGAAGGATGCCATAGCGATTCTGAAGGTGATAAGCCCAGGGGCCGACGGTATCGGTATTCACCACGACTACCCTCCATCTCTATCCGCATCATTACGGCGTTGCTGTCAGTGGAATGTTCTATTGTGCAATGCAGTGGGGTCATGTTGTCGTTGTCATGTGCGTCCATGTCCGCACCAAACTCCAGGAGTAACGCCACAATTCTCAGACGATCATGTCCTGACACATATTCGGAACGATTATACTGCGACACTAAATGCAGTGGCGTCTGGCCGTTCTTGTTCCGTGCGTTGATATGAGCCTTGGTATCCCAGTCGTGCTCAAGGAGCATCCGAGTGATCTCTAAATGTGGATTGTATGCCGCCATGTGGAGTAAATTATGATCTTCGATGTCCAGAATATCCAAGTCCGCGGCGTGCCCAATTAAGAGCTTTGAAGCCTCGACTTGTCCCGCGAGCACTGCTATGTGTAATGAAGTGCGGCCTCGATCGTCCCTAACATGTAGGTCCTGTGGGCGCGTCAAAATGAGGCGTTGTGCTAAGTAGATGTGACCAAGTGCTGCGACATAGTACAAGGGAGCTACCCGTGGTAGATACACGAGAGAGGTGCTACGCCGACGCGAAGAAATGCGAGCGTCGAAGAAGCGAGGAGGTAAGTGCGGATTTCGCCGATTCCCGGACTTCGACTCACGGATCTGTAGCCAGAGCCACGTGTCAAAGTGCGGTTTTTCCGGGTCCAGGAGATCGTCTACTCCATCGATAACGCGTGATAAAACATCCTCAAAATTGGCATGGTCGTGAACGTGTTTAGCAGCATATTTAGCCAGGTGATAGCTCCCAATGGCCCGCAAGTCCGTGTGCTTGGTAAAGCAGAGGAGGACACTGAGGCAAACTTGGGCCATAATCGTGTGAGCTGGTCCGAGACGGATGTGGTGATAACGCAAACCATCGGTCGTTGAGGCGGCAAGACGATCCGAAGTCAGGAACTCTTTGACCGAGAAATGAGAAAAATGGACCGTAATCGTATTGCTGTGCCGACGCCGCTCTTCGACAACGGTGATTAAACTGGAACATGCTGACAGCACAGCTCGCTCTTGACCGTCCCATCGCAACCCCTTGTCAAACTTGGGAACGCCCACTCGCTCGGAAAAATCAACTGCAAGAACTTCCGCCAACTCCTCTAGGAGAAGCGGGCGGACGGCCACGGTAAGGCATTGCAATAGGCGATGAGCATGTGTTCGGTTCGACTTGGGAATTTGCTGTAGTATCCGCTCATACGTCCCATCCAACGATTCCGGCAGTTCCGTGAGAATCTGCCGCACGCTTGACGGGAAACAATGGCGTAGAACCTCAAGTTGGCAATACACCCAACGAAACCTGTGACGAAGTATGAGCATGTGATGTGAACAAAGAACGACACGCTTACATGCCATCAGCTCTCTCCGAAAGCGTCTTAATAACCAACTCCTTGTCCTCATCACGCCATCTCCGCATGTTCTTGTCCGAGTAAACAACTGCGCGGACAAATTCCTCGATATCCTTCTTTTGTCCGCTTTGGTCATGGAGCGATATGCGGTTATATGTCGACGTCAAGGGCTCAAAGGAAGTTCTGATGTCGATTTCGGGTCGACTCGTAATACAAAGATGCAAACTTGGAAGGTTCAGATTGACCAGTTTCTCCACAAGAGACAGGACTTCGTCCCGCGGTGACGAAATCCCAGTCGTGGCGGGACACTCATCGAGAGCATCAACAATCAGGTAGATCGGTACGCCTCCTGAAGACCTGAGCGTGTCTTCAAGGCAGCGTGTAAGCGTTTCGATATCAGGTTGCTGCGTGCCATCCTGGTGTGTAGAATGAAAGTGAAGGAGAACGTCGTGGAAGCAGTTTGACTGATTGTAGAGCTGGATGATGAGAGAAGACAACAAAGAACGGAGACTCTGCTTGGTAGTGTCTTTGAAGTCGAAAAAGAAGAAGGCAACGAGCTTTAAACCAACATCAGAGATGTCATTGATAGACTGGATGATAGCAGAGCTTTGATAAGATTAGACAAGATATCAGGACCAAAATGAATGAGAGGATAACTCACGTTAGGATGCTTTTTCCAGCACCCGCTGTAGACACAGAGGTCTATCAGTAAGGGTGAGGGCACCGAGGACAGGAGAACGTACGTTTTCCGTGTATCCACAACAATCGAGAGGAGGTTTTCCAAAGTTTAAAGGTGTTGCTTTCTATGAACCACGCAGCACTGGAAGTGTCTTTGAGACGAGCACCGAGAGCAGTGTTGTAATTTATGAACGGGTCCGACGGAGAGAGCCATTTCGTAAGGTCCTCTCGGAGTTTTCCCCCTATAAACGGATTTAATCCCCCGCGATCAACGAAGGTGCTGGGATGAGACCACTTACGCTTTTGGTCGCTTTTGTCGATTGCTACTTGTTCAAGTTTTTCCCCGATTTTTTTGGTACCTAGTCACAAAATCGGTCAGGGTGGAGTCGACGATACAACGAGACGAATAGAAGATGCGAACCATCGATGACAACGTCCATTTTGTCGTCAACACCCTTGACCCTGTCATCGACACTCTGTACCTTGTCGTCAACACCCCGCGCTCTTTCATCCACACTGTGCACTGCTTTATCGACACATTGTACTCTTTCATCAATACCCTTCACATTATTGCCGACGCTCATCACCCTCTCAATGACGTGGTGTGTGGCCCCTAGATCTTGGGCAGTCGCCATCCGATGTTCCTCTCGCGTCAGGTTGTCAAGCCTCTGCAATGCATCCTCGATTTCCGACCCTCCTATGAGTTTTCTAAGGAATCTCTCTGAAGAAGAGTAAGCCAAGGGTCCCTCTATCATCGAGGATCAACTCACTGATCATTCCTCGTTTAATCTCCTTTGTCACAAGGGCCAGGATTCGGAGAACCTCAGCCATGACGTTCACAATGGTGTCTGTCATTTCCACAGTCGGTGGAAGCCCGACATAGACTTTGAGTCTTCTGAGAAAATTTTCGATCCTGTTAAAGAGGTCGAACAAAGCGCCTTGGCCAGCGCTAACGTCCTGCACCACCTAAAGGACTTGATCGTAAAGGCAGCGCCCGGAACGAAAAATAAGGTAGGCACTGACCGAGAGAAGGGTGGCAATGCCAGTAAAGATCACACCTGCTGGTGGATATGTCTAGAGCATTGATGTCAGACCGCAAGTCCTGTAGAAATGGTGTTGAACTTGCGGGGACTCACCAGACTAACAGCGCTGCCAATCGTTTCCGAGATTCTGTAAAGAACGTTCACGGTCGGATTGAGCCAGTTTGTGAACCCTTCTTTGCCACCCCCAGATTTGTCGAAACCGGGGACTTGCTCTCGGAGCACAGCGAGGACAGCATCGGGGGAATCACAGGCTTCGAGCCTGCGAAGCAGTGGGTCAGAGGCAAGGTCCTTCCCTGTTTTCTTTTTATAGACTTCTAAAGCATTGTCGAAGACGACTTGATATTTCGAGCTGGATGGGATCTGAGGAAAGCTCTTAGACATGGGTAGAAAGGATGGGGGAGAATGGAGGAGTGGTCTAAGCGAAAGGACACCGGAAGTGCCCTGCCTCATGTGTATGGCGCAGATGGATGTCGTAATCTGAATGATAGGACACGTGGTTGATGTCTTCATACCCATTTTTGGTGGAACAAATATATGAGCGTTCCATCACCAGGGATGAGTACTCTGGGGAGTATTTATCAGGAAACCCAACTGAGAGTCTAACACAGAGAAGAAACGTTTCACTAGCAAACGCAAACGACGTCTCATATTAATATCGTCGAAGGATGCTTGGTGCTGGCTCGCTCTTGGGCTCGCTTGAAAAATTTGGGTGTTCAGCACGTGCTGGGAATGTCGGAGATGGAATTGTGAGTCTTTGGTCCCGTCTCCGTGTCCCGCCCGCTGTTGGTTTTCTTCGAGTTCAACTTTTCAAACTTCCTGTTTTTCTCTCTCAGATATCACCCGACAATCTTGTTTTACACCACGGTAAGTTACCCTTCCTTATATTCGTTATTTATGCGTTTTCTCAATAACAGAAGTCTATTCCCTATGCTGCCGTGCGTCGCCTAATGCGTGAATTGAAAGAACTCAGGACGAGTCCTCTGGAAGCCATTCGCATCCAACTCAATGAGGAGTGTGTGTTGGAGGTTGTTGGTATCGTTGAGGGCCCAGGTGAGTCTTGCAGAAGGGGTACTTCACACCCACGACCCTGGTATTGGCGCACCCTCGCAGGGGGCACCCGTAACAAGGGGGCTGCTTTCGCGTGAATTTTGAATTCACCGAAAAATTCCCCGCGACACCACCAAGATGTACGGACGTTTTACCTCATAGTTGACGTCAACCCCGGACTAAGTGTCATACCGGTTGACAGGTTGGTTCGCCACCAAGATATTCCATCCGACAGTCTCTAGCTTTTTTTCGACGAATTACCCTCGCAATGGAGGTCCGTCGTTTCGTCTATTCTCTTCGAGGGTCTTGTCGAAGCGACCGAAGGAATATCAGGGCGATCTGCCTTGCAATGTACTACCGCAGGGCTTACTGCTTAATAGTTTCACAGATACCAAAGAGTCGGCTGAGTTGATCGAATTCGAGCAAGAACCCGACAAATTTTTGCAGGGATGAATGCGGCGGTGGGTACTCCTTTCATAAGATCATCATGCTGGCCAGGACGTCGGTGTCTCGCGATACTTTGCTGGCCGAGGGTAACCACCCCATAACAAGCTAGGGAGGTCATGGCTGACACGGGCAGACATTTGAACCTCTGTCCTCATTTATTGCATCGATCGTGGTCAGCGAGTGAACTGGTTGCTGCCCTGCTGATCCTGCAGGCGCGCGATGTTGGGGCATCATCGTTTTTTACTTGGATCAGTTGTTCTGATCCAAGTGAAGAATAATGATGCCACTCCTGGTGACGACATCCCCGGACGGGCCTTCGAGAGACGGTCCCGTTCGACATGGAGGTGTTTGATGGAGACACTCTACGACCGGTTATACGGATGGCATTCGCTCTCGCCTTTCAACGATTTGCCCCAAATTTGCACCTCCAGGGCCGCCCACCTCGGAAACGTACACGCCCGACGACTTTATTTCATACGATACCCGGGTACGGGACTGTCTATGAGCTGTGATCCTGCGTGATGATCTTCCGCCACATGGACATATACTTGGCCAAACGCGTCACCTGCCGATACTATGCAACAAAGTGAGCTACCCTACGTGCGTAGCGGATGAGGAAGGCGAACCCCAGGATCACTTTTATCCCTTCGTAGGAAGTAGGTCCGAACATCCGATCGTATGTGCCCCGGAGTGGAGATTTAGTTCTGTGTCTTGTGTCAAAGGAAGCCCGGCACGCGGGTCTGACGAATGGTCGCCTCTGATTGTGGATGAACTTGTATTTGATATACTGTACTACGTTTGAACAAGCTCGCTAATGATAACGAGTCGAATCACACCTGACAGTCGAGAGGGCAAAAGTGCAGGGGTCGCCCTCGGCCGTCGTACGACGGACTCGACCCAAACTGATGTAGAAAATATACCCAGGCGTGAGGTATAGTCCCATATTGTATCTGGGACTTTGCCTCGTGACAAGCTCAAGATGGCCGAAAGTGTGAGGTGGGCGTATATTGAATCATTTATACTGCTGTAGCGCCCGGTTGAAATTAGGAACTATGGAATACGGTTATGACGCCCGGAAATGGTGGATTCGATTGGGGACTGACCGGAGATCCGGTGTTGTTTCACCGGAAGGTTGATCATACAAACACGAATGGACGCAGCGAGAGGGAAACAAAAAGAAAGGGGAGAGAAGAGGAAGTCGGGCGGGTCATATAACAAAGAAAGCTCAGGTCTCGCCGTTATGCTTAAACGACATCGCTCTGTTCGTTGCCACTTGGCACGGTGGTCCGCCCGCTATGCGTTGTACACGTGTCGCCTTCGCCCAGTCCGGGTGTGATGAAAGTCTCCATCGCCACAGATTTTTCTTGGTCTCCGCTCGCCCAGAGTCATGGCCAGATAGTTGTCTGTACTACGCGTATACCTCATGTGATGACTCCTCGCCCATGCTGTCATAACGTCTCATGACGCAAACACTTGTCATGTGTATCACAATTTACCAGAGCAACTGTAAAGAGTGACAACAGCGCTGACAACAGTCAACGTAGGCAGCAAGTATGGTACGCATATATACGTCATCCACATAATCGTACAGCTGGAATCAATCCCGTCTAGGGTGTTCGGAGAAAAATGCGCGCGCGAAACATGATTCCCACGTAAATATGTCATGGGACGTACGCCAAGTGTGGAGAATGGCAAGGTTAGTTAGGGCTGAGGCAGGGATGGGCTTCTCAGAAGATAAGACCCTTGGAAATTGCGACAGCAAACAGGCCAGCAGGGATGGCAGCGATTAACAGTGGGGGAAGGAAGATACGACCCAAGTCGCGGACCAACCGGACCCAGTCCTTTACGGCGTTCTCAAAGCTGGATGTCACCCCACCATCACGGAGTTAGCGTGCCGAGAATCCACGGATGCACTGGGCTGGGGCTTACCTGATGGAGCGGCGGATACGCTGTCTAAGGAGCTCATACACACCCGCGCGTAGCGCCTCCTTCTCGACCCGGATCACAGGACCGTCGTCGGGCAGCACCCACGGACACCCGCTCGTCGCCACATCCGGATCCGTCGCTGCGCGGAAGACTGCGCCCGCTATCCGCGGGACTGGCGTCAGCGGGAGGCCCGCGAGCAAAATCTTCACGGGAAGACTAAGGATCGACGTGTCTTTTTGGGGGAAACCCAACGTCAGCGCGCGCCGAGGGTATCAAGGGTACAACGAGGGGTGGAAAGAGAGATGATCAAGTTACCTGCAAACCATGGATGAATGACAGCAAGGCGGATGTCCTCATCGGCAACGATAGGGTCCAGCGAGCGCATTAGACCCAGCACACCGTGTTTTGCGGCAGCATACTGAGGCGCCTTAGGGATGCCATGCCAGGAAGCTGCATCGGTTTAGTTGCCAATCCGTTTCTCGGTATAACAAAAGCGTGGAATCCAAGCGACGTACCTATCGAGCCCATCATGACGATCGCTTTCCACGCACCAGGAGCGCGGTTGCACTTGACATAATGCATGCCAAGGTGGACGGCTGATGGCCCATCATCAAAGTGTGAGTTATTGGATCGCCCGCACAATGTAGGCAACGATTGCGGCTCACTGTAGAAGACACCTATCAGGTTGACTTCCAGGGTCGCGAGCTTGGGCGCAACGGGCTTTCCGTTCACCACAGTCAAGGAACCTCCGCAGACGCCAGTCGGGACTTCGGTGATCCCCGCGTTCGGGATCTAGGGTTATCCAGAAGAGTTTGTTAGGTACTGCACGCGAAAGTCGGAGGACGGATGGTACGAGGGCATACGAACCACAATGTCAACAGCGCCATAGCGCTCGAACGCAAGATCGAAGAGGGAAAGCTGGTCATCCCAGTTGACGACATTG
>Ga0307512_10008264_pt1 | contig 10176 bp, 9 predicted proteins | sample 14_EM_MG_FD_200267 | JGI IMG/M metagenome (GOLD analysis project Ga0307512, IMG submission 200267) | Populus trichocarpa ectomycorrhiza microbial communities from riparian zone in the Pacific Northwest, United States - 14_EM | ecosystem: Host-associated > Plants > Roots > Unclassified | place... | reverse complement strand
GTGGTAGATGTCGTGCTAGAGAACTCATTTCCAATCCCAAACTTGTGCAAGGAAATTCGCCATGTTGACCTTTTTGTGTTTCATCTCCATTATCCATGGGTGGTCCAACATTCTCCAAGGGCTTGCTCGCCGTGCCGTGTCCTTCTCGAGGCTATGGCATGCATCAGCACACAATTCGGGGCTAAGAGGAGACACGGAAGCTCACCAGCACGAGATGAAGTACTTGAAGCCATCACTCCACTTGATCCCCAGCTCTGGCTCATCCTTTAGTTCGGGGATCGGCTGTCGGACGATGTAAGTGAGCAGATCGATCAGCCCAGCCCGCGCATGCCCGCTGCCCTCGTCCGTCTGACCGAAGGGGAATCGGTGCTGTGCGACCTCCAGCAAGGTGACACCCAGAGACCAAACATCCGAGGTAATTGTGTACGAGAGACCCTGAATTCGCTCCGGCTGTAGGATCCCGCGGTCAGTAGGTGGAAAATCTCCAACAGCCCTGGGGAGCGGAGACACATACCGCCATGTAGTAAGAGGTTCCGATGAACGTGTCGGCATTACCCTTGGAACCGATGAGTTCGCCGGAGACGCCGAAATCGCACAGCTTCACTTGGCCGGCCCGAGTGATGAGAATGTTCGACGGCTTGATATCTGAAGTGAAACTGTTAGGGTAGCAATTACGACATCCGGCTCAGAATAGCACCCACCTCTGTGAATGATTTTCCGTGCGCTCAGGTATGTAAGACCCTCCAAAACACCCTCGGCGCACTTCCCCAGGACCTTCTCCCCTGTTCGCCCGCCCAGTTTCTTGACTTCCCGATAGATACTGTCTAGCGAGCCTCCCTCGCAGAACTCCATCGCAATAGATATTGTGCCGGAGGTGATATCTGTAAACGCACCGTAGTACTTGCAGATATACGGCGAAGAACATTCCCTGTTGAAGTTGAGTTCGCGGAATATCTGCTTTCGGACCTCTGGTGTCGGGTCTGTGGTTATGACCTCGAGTAGATGTTAGCGGTATACGCATTAAGACGAGGGGCAACGAACCTTCAGAGCGAACACCGTCTTTCCTCCTCTGAGCGTGCACCTCGTGACCGCACCTCCGGCACCCTCACCCAGGCTTCCGAGCTCAATAATACGGCCGGTCTCTCTAGCTTTCTTCCAGCCCTCAACGGGCAGCTGCTCGACATCCATGCTCTCGTAGTCCACATTGTCGTCCGGCACCTTATTGTCTAGATCGTCCAACGCTCCGTTTCCGTTCGTAGACTTCGAATCGCTCGGGGATCCGCGCACTTGGTTTCGCAGTCCCATGGCAAAGCTCAACGCAGAGTACTGGCTCGTTGCGGACTGCGGAACATTTCCTCCGGACTGTGGCCGCGGCTGCGGGGTCGCCAACTTCAGTAGGGGAGGGCCACGGCGTCCAGCTGGCGGGCCCATGCCATTGGCGGGAGGGGCAGCAGCACCGCCGGGGATCGCGAGGCCGAGCCGGGGGGGTCGTGCGCCGCCAGCTCGTGGAGAGTTGATCGGCGTCGGCCTGAGAAATGGAGGTGGTGCCGGAGTGGACATCGTAACAAGGGCGAAAGGGTGTTGCGGAATAGGGCTACAGAGGGTGCCTATGTGAGGCGGGATCGGTCCAAAATGTGGGAGGACAGTGGTCTTATAAAGCCTAGCAGATGAATACGTTCTTTGGATGAAATATCAGCACGCATTTATCGGCCACCGTCCATCAGCGGTGGCGACGGTTACACGAAGCCAGGGGGTGCAAAAGAAGGAAGGAGGAGGAGGATTCTACCTTTCTGGTGGCCGCGAACGACAGAACGCACGACTCTCCGCGATATCGTTGATTCTCACGAGCGGACGGGTGGATTATATCGAGATCTGGTAGGGCTCCTTCCGGCAAGGATAACGGACGTGTTGCTAGCCGGGACAGTAGTGCGGGCGGCGAGCTTAGTGAGGGGTGGCAGTTCGGCTTTGGTTAGGGCCAGGAGCTCGGAGCAGCTGACCGCGCGATCTCACGAGCGGCCCGTATGGAAGACTGTGTTGCAGGTGCGGTGCTCTACCGGTAGCAGCAGAACGACGAACGGTTGTGCGGTGGTCGGCCTTGTGGTGGCCAGCCAGTGGTCGTGTGAGATGGGGGGCCGGCGGGGAAGAGAAAGTGGAGTTGAAGAGTTTCTTCTTTTTTTTTTCTTTTTTATCTTTTCGGAAGGGGAGGAAAAGTTCCCACAATATCTCAAAGGCTGGAAGTATATAAAAAAGATCGGTATGAGGACGTGGACTCCAGTAATGCAGAGATGGGAAGATGTTCGAGCGAGCGGAGGAGCAGAACAGAGGAGGGGTATCTGCCCGTGTTGTACTCTAGTTGGCTGGGGGCCGTTAGGGGGGGTGGGTTCGCTGGGTTGTGTCAGACCGAAGCGCGAAGCAGGCGTGAGGCTGGCGTTAGCTCTTGCTGGGTTCGGGTCATAGGAATTTGGGCCGCTCGGCGAAGCACGGGAATTGCTGTCGCCCACGCCTGGAAACGGTGGTCTCATCTCTTGCTCTGTTCGAGAACTCAGTCAGGGAACCGAGCACGGCCGGCTGGCGAAGTCCAGCCACGAGATTTGGGTGCCAAGCATAGTACAGCATCAGGAGCGCGGAGCTCGCTCGAGAATTCGGACTTGCAATGCCCCTTCCCAGTTTGCACGGAAGATGCTTTGCTCGCGGCTCTCCGGACCCGCAGGGAGGCGAACTCCCACTCTGCATTTGTTCAATCGCCATCGCTCCGAACAGCCCCCAAATCTCCCAGAGGATTGCATTTGGCTAACTACTTTGACCAGTCTGTTCCGAAGGCGCCTATGTACATCAATGCACGGCATGAGTCGCCAATCCGCCGCCATCCGCAGATGCGTGCATCGGCAGCGAGCGCAGTGACAGCCGTCCCCCGAGGAGCGGCGAAACGGCTCGCACGCGGACTTCGCGCGGCCACTTAGCGGTGCGTCGGCGGTCCGCAACCAAGCGGCGTCTCGCCGGGTGTGGTTCCCTCGGTGACGCATCAAAGTCCCCAGGCCAGGTGGGTGCGTGCTGCTTGAGTGCTCATTACCGACGGCGAAAAGGGAAGACGATGGGCCCATTCGACCGGCATTCAGCCCATATTCCGCACCGGCGAGTCTGCCCCGTCGGCCGCCAAAGAGTCCAACGGCGCATGAAGGCTGTGCGGCTTTGCTTCGGGCAGAGAGCGGCGAGGCTGTGCAGCGAGTCGACCCGGCCGTCTGCGAGTGCATGTCCTGCGAGTGTCTCGAGCAGGCGTCTCCTGTGCAATGTTGAGGACGAGGAGGGTGTGCTGGCGATGGACGCATCGAGATCAGGAAAGGTCGTGGTGGGTGCAGGCCAATGGGTTTCGAGGTCTACGGCAGGACCGAAGGCGACTTTAATGTTTCGACACAGCCCGCCCGTGATGTCATGCCGGCAAAGTATATATAGCATTCGCCTCACATCCGCAGTGGCCGCTGCGGCCCGGATGTTTGCATCGGTGCTTCACCGCGACCACGGCGTCGTGGATAGCACAGCGGCTGTCGTTCTGCAGAAATGTCCGTTTCGTGGCCACCCCGTATGGCCCTGGGGGATCGTCCAGGCGTCAAGCATGCAATGTCGGGCCTATCTACATAACTACATACTGGCAGCATGTTTACGGCAGTGCCGCGACACCCACCGAGTTGCCGGCCATACAGCTTTGACGGGATGAGAGGGCTCAATGCTGTATGGATCGCAGCACGGACAGAGGCAGACTTCCTTCCTTCAGGTCCGCCCACTGGATGTATTTCCTGCCCAGTTTTATCAGCCCAGCCTCCGGCCCAGAGCCAAGAACGGCTTCTCGTTCTCTCTCTGCGGTGTCCTCCTCTCATGGAGCCCATCGCCGGCTCCAGACAGACAACGTGTGATAGACAGATAGCCATACACACAAGTCTCCAAGCATCATATGTAGCGTCTGCGAGTTTGGATCTGGAGGCATTTGTCCCGCTGCATATGTAGATGCTCTCCTTTTCGCGATGACCAGAGTCGGCATGAAGCAAGCTAAGCAGTCCTAAACATGGAGTTGCTATTCATAGCGCCAACGCCTGCGGCAGGCCCTCGCAGCAGCGCTCGCTTGAAACACATCTCGCTCGGACACCACGCCGCCAAGAAGAAAGAAGCTTTACGCAGAACTTGAGTGAGGAAGGAAGGAAGCTCCCCCCTCTCCACCGCCACAGCCGCACTTGGATCTTGGCACCTTCCGCTGTTTATAATTAGAGCACTTTAGCCGCAGAGTGGCATAGATACGTGTGCACTCACCGTGCAATCACAATCAATCCGGACGGCATGTGTCACGACGGCCCGAGTTCGACGTCGTACCGATATGTCTGTGTCTCCTCTGCGTAGCGAAGGGGACTCGGGGTTTGCACAATGATCTTCTCTCAGGCGCGCAGGTGACTCGAACCCAGAAGCCCCGTCTCTCGACTAGCCGTTTCCACTGCAGCAATTGTTCTCCAAGGCTGCCACAGCGATGGTGATCTGTGCATGTAGGTATGTATGAGGCGATGCACGCTCCGGAGTGCTCTGTGATGCAGAGTGTTGACCTGGCGGTGTATTGGAACTGACCGCTTCTTGGATTCTGGACGCAGTGTCGTGCCGCAGCCAGCAAGTCCGCAGAGCTCGACGGACACGGACATCCAGACTCCATTGTCCCCCCCTCGCACAAGACACATCACGGTAGCGACGCCAATTCGCAGTAGCAGTACTGGGCGAGGCGCCAAAGGTTTGAAGTGCAGGCGGATCTCGACATCTGTTCAGGAACAGGAACCGACACCGGGGGCCCAAGTCCCCTCCTCTGAAACCGCGAAGTGCCAACAGAAATTGGAGCTATTTTTAGTCTTCTGCGCTGGGCGCTTATTTCATGTAGTATGCACTCCGCAAGTCGCCATCTATGTATGCAGAAACTCGGCTCTCGAACGGACGGACGCCTTCCACGTAGGTCCTGCTAGCATCGTTACCGGAGAATAAGCTCTCGTGCGCACAGGTGGGAAGGGGTAGTGGGGGCATCTGAGTAAGGTTGAGCGTGGAGCTGCATCGGGCCAGACAGCGAGGCCAGTCGGAACCGTGATCACCGGTTGCGAGAAGAAGATTACATATAACGACGGCAGGCAAGGGGGAGAATTCGAAACCGAGAGGAGAGAACAACTATGTGCCCATCTACTCTGTGTGCGGTCGTGCCCACCAACCATGGTCGTGTGCCGTCGCACTGACTGCACATCGCCGGAAGCGATCGCGCGCGGAACGGACTGGAGCGCCTTGGGAGATCGAGGCGTATAGATATACATAACCGCCGAGCGCACGGGCCGCCGCGTTCTCCTCGCACCAGCAGCAGGCATGTGGATGTGAAGAAACAGCAAAGTCGATCCCACAGCTCCCTACGGACACGGTACCGTATTATCTCTCACTTATGGGTCCCCCTATAAACGCCAGTACCATGTATGTGTCGTGACGCGCTGGGCGTGCGCTAGACCGCATAGGGTTGGCGCGCCGAGCCTTTTGACCCGGCAGGTGATCAGCCCCAGGGGTATCCCAGCTCGGCTTGGTGCGGCTATCCATCATCAACAACCAAGCATCAAGCTCGTCGCAGCCGGTACAACTCCTCACGACGGTCCTCTCGCAAGCTTCCTTGCAGCCAACTGTCGATACGACTCGAACTCCCAGCAAGCGCTCGCTGGTTAAGTTCAAACGACGGCCGAGGCCTCGCAAACACCCAATTGCAGTGCTCCCTCGCTAGTTCCTCTGCCAGCGGCCTCCCCTTACAGAGGCAAGGGATGCAGAACAGTTCGGTTTAAGCTCAGAGTATTGTCCAGGCAGAAAATGGCCGCGTGGGCGATGGGAATGGTGAGCAACAGAAGCCTGCACGTGAGGAGGTACGAGTACGGTTCGGGCTCCGGTAAAAGAACTACATAGGTCATGAAATGGAAGAAGGTACGTTGTGAGATTATCAGACTATTACTGCAAGTTGCTAATCATCGAGGTCTCCATAGAACGAGGCATTGCTACTGCAGGCGGATCGATATACCCACACGCACACGGCGCAGCAACCCACGGTGGGAGGAACTTGAGAAGCAACTGCGCGCTGCGTTTGAGGAGCGAAAACTGGGACGTGTTGTACGCCGCAATTGGTTTGAGCGTACCTCGACGCGGTTATCCACAGAGATCTATCCTCATTCTACTATCGTATTCCGCATGCAGATGGCTGGTTCTCTCGGTCTCGTCACCGCAATGAAATTACACTCTGTATCAGGCTCAGGAAACACCGCCGGTCCGGTACAGCAGCGTGAGATGACCGTCAGCTTTTCGCCGGCCGTAAGCCGCGCCGCATGAGCGACCGCACTGGCCGCACCACCAGCTGTAGGAACTCGGGGAAGTGCTAGGATGGTAGGGAAACCTCTGCACAGCCATGTCATTTCTTTCTCGAAAATTACCGACACTGGGGGGTGACTAGGGTGAAGATGAAGACTTGAGTACGGCTTTCGTTGGCATGCAGATGAGTCCCAGCCAGATTTGTAAATAGTAGATTCTACGGGCAGAGCGCGAAGATTCGGTCCTTGTGCACAAGCGCGATTTGATATTGCGCTAGTCCTTAGGCGCGCTACTATGCGCCCGTGGCGCTATCACCTATAACAGTGGCGTTTATAGGGGTCCTTGTAAGTGAGATAGCACGGTGGATGTGTGGATATCTATATCCAGCATCCACGCTCCTTGGGCATCCGTGGCGTTCCTGGTTCTTGCCGGAGGAGACACGGAGACCATCGATACGACCTGGCGATCCACTTCGATTACCGACCGCCGGCATGCGTCCTGCCAGTTGTCCCAGATACTCTAGATAGTAGAAGAACTATGGCCCTCCTTAACCAGAAGTGATCGCCGGGTATCTACGAGTATCTGCTCTTTGCCGATACCCTAGGTGTATGAGCATCTTCGGGGGATAGTTAGATACTCGCTTCAATCTCGTCTATCGACGATGCACTCGCACGTATGCAAGCCATGGGGAGTATTGCCGGAAGAACTCATGGGACAGACTGCTGGTGGGGAACAAAGGATGATCCGTTGTGATCGAGCTGGTTAGTGATATTTTATGTCCTACATGTGCCGAGTCTTGGCGGACGCGTTTCCCCTTGGCCACAGGTCCACTCAACGCGTCCTCGCCGTCAATTCCCCAACAGAACCCAAAATACCACCGCCACAATGTTCCGTCAAGACCAGTTCAAGAAAGCACCCGTCGCAAGGAAGCACTTCGGCAACCCTGCGGGTCACCTTAAGACCGACTACCCGCACCGCCTGAACTTTTACAGCTCGCCGCCCACCGCCGAAGTAACGCTCGACCAATTCGAGCAATGGGCTATCGATCGTCTACGAGGTAGATAGACCTTGTCCTTCCAACCGTGTCGCGGAGGATGCAGGGGGTTGGACGGTTACTGATCGAATGGGTTTGTGCCATAGTCCTGGAAGAAATCGAAACGTCACTCTACCGCAACAAGTCCCCGGAGGAGCTGAAGATCGCTCTGGCCACACTGCTGAAAAAGTACCTGCACCTCGACTCCAACTCCTCCAACTCGGCGCATTTGCACGAGCAGCGGCAGAAAGACCACTATTCCCACTTCATCCTGCGTCTCGCGTTCGCGCGGACCGAAGACCTGCGACGACGCTTCTCCAAGGCCGAAGCGATCCTCTTCAAGCACCGGTTCGAGAGCGACGACGGCAGCGAGCGCTCCAAGTTCATCGACAGTCTGGAGTTCGACTGGAAGCCGGTCTCCAGCGAGGAGAAGGCCGCTCTGTCCCAGCAGCTGATCGCCACCTCCGGCGGAAAGAAATTGGACGATGGTGGATATTTCAAGGTTGACTGGGAGCGGGTTCCGGATCTGGTGGAGCAGCGACGGGTGTATGTGCGTGCGGGGAAGGTGTACGTGCCATTGTCGCTGCAGGTCTCCCTCGTGGTGGCGGAATTCACGAAGAAATTGGAAGATGCCCTCGATTTGACAGCACGGGCACTGCCCCGGCTCGACGAGGACGACCGGCTCATCCCGATCCTAAACCATCTTTCCCTCGGCTTCACTGCGCCGGAATACAACGCCTCCTCTGAACTGTCGCTCCTCTCGGGCGCGCCCATCACCGCGGCGGACGTCGAGGGACTGTCACAGCACTTCCCAGCATGCATGACCCACCTCCACCGAACGCTACGCAAGGCAAAGCACCTCAAGCATTTCGGACGGCTGCAATACGGCCTCTTTCTCAAAGGCTTGGGACTGAGCGTCGAGGAGGCGCTCACCTTTTGGCGGACGGCGTTCTCGGCCACTCCGAGTGATAAGTTCGACAAGGAGTACCGCTACAACATCCGCCACTCCTACGGTCTCGAGGGCCAGCGCAAAAACTACCGTGCAAAGTCGTGCCAGCAGATCCTGACCGAAGCGCCGCCGGGAAGCGGCGAGGCCCACGGCTGTCCGTATCGCCACTTCTCGCCCGAAAACCTCAACGCCTTCCTTACCCAGCAGATGGGCGTCAAGGACCCTCCGGTGCTGCGAGGCGTGACGCAGGACGTGGCGGCGACCAAGTACCACATGGCCTGCAACCGCGTGTTCGAGCACATCCACCGCGAGGAACTCCGGAAGGCGAAGGAACTGTCTTCCAGCGGAGGCGGAGGGCCGCCGGCGGTGTTCGAGACCATCATCCATCCGAACGAGTACTTTGTCAGGAGCTGGGAGCTGAAACACCCCGAGGCCGTCGGCAAGACGGATGTGGGAGGAGGAGCTGGCACGCGGAGGGCCGGTGATAGGATCGAGGTGGACACAATGGGGGGTGGTAGTGGTGGCGACGTGGAGATGATGTAGACGATATTCACGGACCACGGTTCCGTGGTACACGTTTCGTAATGATGCATGCATGATACTCGAACTTGGGGTAGTTATATTGTCCCCATTCAACCACTATGTAGAGGATCATAAAAAGGAAAAGAAAAAAAAGGAATCATGATTCAGCCGGGATTTGAACCCGGGTCGGGCGCACAACTGCTGGAATGGCAAGCGCCCATGATACCCCTACACTACTGAATCCTTGACACCACAAGTGTGACCGCCGCATTAATGGGGCATACATATCTGCGGAACACTGTTTGGCGAAGGGGGCCGGAGCTTGTGAAGTCTAGACCCAGGCAGGCATTCACGTGCGCCTGCTCCGGCGTGTCGGTGCCTAAGCGTGATGCGATGTGGCTCCCGCTCCAGCCAGTACATACATATACATATAGATGAGGCAGGCCATATCTGTGCGCAACCTGAAGCGCGATAGAAAGCACATTGCTCGACGCTGTTCGACCCGCATCGAGAACTCCGTTTTGCGCTGGAACCACCCAGGGCTTTTTTGCATCGAACCAATCGTGTCCACAAGTCCACAGTCTCTCCCACGTATATAGCGCCCATTCCGTTCTGCAGCGGGGTATGGGTATACAGTCAGTCTTTGGGAGTCGTCGGTCGCCGCCAAGCAGTCTCCCATGGTATCTTATCACAGCGGGCCGCCAAGTCGGTGAACACAGTGCCGAGATGGAAGTCTGGTTCGGTTCCGTGGGGAATCCTCCAAGGCGTAGTGGCCGAAATAGAAAAGAAAAAAAGGTACTGTTCCGATTGGAGGGCATTGCGTGATCGGAAGGAAGGGAATCATACCGACAAACACATAGACAGACAGACAGACGGACAGACAGACAGACAGACAGACAGACGTCGCAAACAATTCACGGACACGTCTTGCTGGCGATAATGGGCCCCTGCGCCATACGCAAGCGCACTTCCGGCGCGGCTACATACACGCGTGTCCTGGAACGGAAGCGGAAACCGGTGGAGGTGGTGGTTGCGGACGGGTGCGTCGGGACCATCGGCCGGCTCGGGAGGCGCCCAGTTGCCGCCCCCGCTGGAATACAGACTTAGATATGCGCCGGAAAGACTGGCGGCGGGCCGCCTGCAGACGATCCCGGATCACGGAATCCACCTCTATGTACCACGTACGTACGTGTCGAAGTGTGGATCGTATGGAGGCCGCATTCACAGACAGTCTGTGTCTGCTTGGCGACTGTCCCCGAGTGATCGTGCGTGATATCTCTGCAGCTTCACTAAAAAATAATAATTAAAAATTAAGAAAAAAAAACCC
>Ga0307512_10008263_pt1 | contig 10176 bp, 12 predicted proteins | sample 14_EM_MG_FD_200267 | JGI IMG/M metagenome (GOLD analysis project Ga0307512, IMG submission 200267) | Populus trichocarpa ectomycorrhiza microbial communities from riparian zone in the Pacific Northwest, United States - 14_EM | ecosystem: Host-associated > Plants > Roots > Unclassified | place... | reverse complement strand
ACATCAGCCCCGCAGATTTACAATTTCGGATGGCCAGATGGGGTCCTATCGACTATTCCTGCTCTTTCGACTGTGTCTTCATGACTTTTTCCTGGATGTATCTTCACGCCACCAAACGCTGGAGGATCACATGGGCAGGTCAGATTCCTGCAGAAGGAACCCTCTCCCGCTACTTCGAAACCATCCTTCGAATCCTTGAAGGCCCAGCCGACGGTCAACTGGTTCAACGAATTAGCACTTTATTCTCCTGCGGTTGCGACGCCTTCAGAGACGTTCTTTCAGAAGGGGACCCCGTTATTTTCAGGCGGCGTGGCCCGGCTTATGCTTCCGTTAACGACATCCTCGATCCACTCTCACGCAACTCGATACCTCCCTTAACCCCCCCGCGGCGGTGCAAACTGCGAGATCAAAGTCACGACTCCCGTGGGCATCCATTATATGTTAACCGCTAGTCGCTGGACCTCCATCACCCACTCACAGAACCCGCCCTACCGCGAGTTGTTGCAGGAGTGGGTCACGGCATACCTCAACAACGGGGCACCGCTCAGGGTGCTGTGCAAAGTATTCACAAACTCGGTCATTCCTACGACCACCACGGATCTGGTTTGGGGTCTTCGTTGAACAAAACCACGTCGTGCTACCACCCTTTGAACTGTCGTTGTCGTCACACACATACCAGCTTGCCGCTGTGATCTATGGAAACACCAACCATTTTGTAGCCCGTCTCAGTACCCCATCAGGGATCTGGTGGTACTACGATGGTCAGGTTAATGGTGGCCAACCGACAGCGGATTCGATCGCTCACGAAGAAGACCCTACGTGTGGGGACTGAAATAAATGTGATGATCGCGCTAGTATACTACCCAAGCCATTGATACACTCTGCCTAGTCCGTTCAGTGCACATTCCTCCTTTCATACCAGGTACTCATGTTCGTTCCCCCGTTGTTTGTTCGTTGAGCCTTTCTGGTCCCGTTTCTATACAATGTATTCTTGTACAGTTACTACAGTTCCCACTGCTCCATGATAACGGTCGGACTTGGGGTTTCGCCCTTGCGAAGGGGCCTATCAGAGGGCTTACCCGCTGCCCAACCCGCCGACGAGATTCTACAGTACTACCCATTTTTGGATAGATGTGAGGGTGTCCGTGCGGTGTCCGACCGTCGACACGTTGCGTGCATCCGACTCTGTGCAAATGCTTGTGGTATGGGGGATCAGCCTTAGAAGGGGGAGTACCCCCTACTCCGTCCTCTCCTAACGTGGGGACCTTGTGGGTGTAGCTGACAGTTGCGATGACCTCACAGGGCCGACTGAACGCCTGCTGTAGACAGGACTTTTCGTACCAGAATCTGCAGAACGATCCACCTGCACGCGTTCAGTCGGCCGTCTCCTAAGATAGGGACGAAAGAGCAAAGTGCTTTGACTTAGGCCGTGAGAATCGAACCGAAGACCAGTCGCTTCACGGGGACTTCCTGGTCTTATCCGAGGCGACGGGTCCCGGGAGTTGGTAAGTTTATTGTAGTGTTACAGTGAGCACAAGCCCACTTACTCGGTCAAGCACCTGGCTGCCCACAGCGCGGGACCACGCCATGTCCGACGAGATCGTGCCTGTCGGCAAGTCTATCGGTGCATCGCGGCATGTAAGGTGGCAGCAAACGCACGGTTTGCACGGGTCGAGTTCAACCCAACACCCGCATATTTTGAGGAGATGAGCGCGGCCACGGCGTTATCTCTGACCATAAACGCACGGACTCTCAGAGATAGATTGACGACAACCGTTGCTGCCTTGGATGTGACGCGGGGCAGTTCGGAGCACCTCCAACTGAAAACCAATTTGAGATGGCTGCGCCTGGTTGCCGGTCCCCATGAATCAGAGGTGCACAGTTTGAGTGTTTGTCTTGGGCCGAACGCCGACGCCGACATCCTCCGTGGCCAGGCTGGAATCAAGTTCACAGGCAGGGAGGGTACCGTACAGGGGACCGGGGAGGATGTCGCTATTCCGTGGTCACAAGCGCGGTTGGCCTAGACATGAGACAGGGGGGATGAGTTAGACGACACTGACAGTCGGCAGCGATTGAGGGGGTACAGAGATCGCCCATCTCCACGAGACCACCCTTTCGCGACGTCCCTCGTATCCGTACGGTAATCCACAATGCCTGGCCCCGGGGCGAAAAAGACTGGACAAAAGTCCAAGAAGAATGTTCAACCCAGCCCCTCCTTCCCTCTCACGCGCCCGACCTTCGTGGCGGACATGGACAACGCCGAAGACTGGGCGAGGATCGTCTACTTGCTATGTGAAACTCTTGAACTCCCAGGCAGGTTTCATCTTAGCCTTCCGATGCTGAGCTCTGATCTTTCGTGTAGACCTCGACACGAGAAGCGGTCTCAAGAAGGTCCATGCTGATTTCCCAGACATCTACCGACGCCTCAGCGGTCTCTACGAGGCAAACCTCCAGTCCGATAACATCACTGGCGGTGTCATCGGCATTTTTGCTAAAATGTCTGCAGATTCCATTCTTCGGGATAAACTTTTCGAGAAAGGTACTACGGCGCTCATCACCCATGGAACGAGGGCTCATCTGGCGGCCCATCTTGTTCAGGTTTTTTGAAGAAGCTATTCCCACTCCTCCAAAAGAAGCACACGCGTCATATCGCCTTGGTCGCATTGGCAACTATCACTCACCATGGAGGCTCCCAAGTCCGCACCGAGATCGCCAAACACACCCCGTTCCTGGTCCGTCTCATGCGCGAGAACGATTCTGATGCGAAGCTGCTCGAACTGGCTATCGTAACCATGTCTCATGCCGTTCAAGCTGTTTTGGTTCAAGTCGAAAAGTCACCCGATCCAAAGGTCGTCAAGCTCATCGGTCTCAAGGACATGATCGACGTCGTTCTCGATAGCATACGTTGTCCGTGGATCACCGCTCTCTCCGTTGCCCATGCCATCCCCCTCCTTGCTTCCCCTACCATGCATTGTTGGGATATCGCCTCAAAACACCCAGATCTCCTCAACTTCCTTGCCGCTTGCCTCCGGTGTGAAGACCTCAGCGTCCGTTGCGATGCCATGAGCGCGTTCTTCCACCTCCACCATCACGATGCCAAGGCCGATACTACCACTCTCGATCCCAGAAAGGTTCTCGAGGGTTACGAGAAGGGCGCTTTCAGACGGCCCCGTATCGAAGATGCCATTGTCGACTACGGCTTCCAGGACACCGACATATTCAACACCATCCTCGCAGCGAGGACCTTCCAGTCCGCCATGACAAAGGCTGTGGAAACTCAGAACCTCGTAGACCTCGGTCGTACCTTGGCTCGTCTGGTTGTTCAGACCGAGTTTTCCATCACCGATGGTTATTACCAGGCGATCAACGAACGGACGGGGAGGATGGAAACCGTCAACACTGGTCTACCCTTCACTCGATGGAGGGACGCTCTCCCTCCCTGCGCGGAGGCCCTTGAGGAATCCGGTTATGCCTCTGACATTGACATGGCTGACATCCTCCAGATCAAGTACCTAATCATGACCCGTAAACTCAAGGAGGCCATTATCCGTGCCAAAGCGGCCATAGAACGCAGTCCTCATACCCCTTACTTCTACTACCCCATCACCCTCAAAGCGGACATGGAGGAGGGGCTGAGATATGCCAAGAAGGGTATGCAGTGCAAGACTACCACAAAATTTGTGCATTTCACTATGATGAAGCGAGCTATCGAGTTTGCCGGAAGTCTGGGGATAAACGCCGTAGTGAGCCCCCATTCTGTTACAGGAGGGAAAGAACTGGGCGTTGCTTTCTTGACGAGCGCTATGGAGGACGCCAAGGATTTCATCGCGAACGCTCCCCCGGACTCTCGTCACCTGCAAGAAGTCGTGGATTGGTACATGCTCATGACGATCACTCTCAAGGGTCCCGAGCTGGATATGAGCTTGATAGATTTCACGGTGAGCGTCTTGAATGTCTGATCCTCAAATTTCCCCCTCACATTTTGCGATCGTAGCCCGTGTTGGATAAGCGAGACTTGGCAATGGAATTCCTGAATATCACTGGGGTCGCCCCGCAGGAAAGCCAAGCCGTCCTCGCTCTTCGAAGCCTCCTTCAGCACATGAACGCTGGAAACCTCGAGTGGGGTCCTCCAATGATGAAGATCAACCAGTTGCTCGCAAATGAATGGGATTACAAGCACAAGAACAATCCTGTCCCGGAGAATGTTGAACGGAGAATGGACGAGTTGGCAGCGTGGCTGGAGAAACTCGACATCGAACCAGACGAACCACAGCAGACGCACTGCGTGAACCCGAAAGTGAACCCGAATAGGGTCGTGCTGTACCGTTGCACGCATTGCGGGAACCCCAGTGCGGCTTTGAGGAAGTGCAAGTGCGGGAAAGTTAGGTGAGCATTCTTTGGTCTTATTCTAGCCTCTCCGTACTTGGTTACTGACACCCTTGTCGCCTTTGCTGAAGGTATTGCGACACGGCTTGTCAGAAGCAGGACTGGAAGAAACACAAGCCGAACTGCCCTGCCGTCGAGTCCAAGGACTGACAGCCTCCTTTGACATCTTTTGATACAATGCTCACTGCTTGTCTGTGCGACCGATCATCCAGCTGTATCTTGCTACCTCTGATCTTTATCACCATACGCTCTCATGTATAATAGTATCGTACGGATCAAACACACGCCATTCTTCCCGAGACTTATACCTATGGGTGCGCCCGCGCCTACCGGAGTTTTGTCCACTTAGTCCCGATCGTCCGCTTTCTCCGGCGGAACCACTTAGGGGCGGAACTCCACTCCCGCACCAACCATCCACCACCCTTCGTCTTCCCGTATTTACAAGTATGCCAGGTCCGGGTGCGAGACGACAGAAACCAAAGCCAAAGAAACCGATTCAACCACCGTTCGTGTCTCTGACGGACAATCCCATCTCCACATTCGCCAACGATATCGATCATGAGGAAGGGTGGCATATCGTCGTCGACATGCTTTGCAAGCATCTGCAACTTCCGGGTATGCTATGAGTTTAACCTTCTTGTGATGGTTTGACGAACTGGGAATGCAGATCTCACCACGCGTCGGGGACTGAAGAAGGTTCATGCCGATTTTACACGAATATACGACCGCATGAACACGATGTATAATAAGAACCTGGACAAGGATAAAATTACGGGAGGAATTGTCGGGATATGGGCTAAGATGTCCACAGACTCGATCTTGAGGAATAAGCTCTTTGAGAAAGGTAAGCTCAGCATATTCCGCCGAGTCCCCATGCGCGCCTAGAACCACGGCGTTTATCTAATCGTTCTTCGCCTGAGACTGAATGGGTTGTTGTGGTGTCCAGGTTTCTTAGGGAAGCTTTGGCCGCTCCTCGGCAGCCTCTCCACGCGTCATATGGCTTTGGTCGCTCTCGCAAGCATCACCCATCATGGAGGGGAAGACGTCCGTACCGAGATCGCGAAACAGAGTCCTCTTCTCGTGCGCATCATGCGCGAAGACTCTAACGATTCAAAGACGATCGAGCTAGCTACTGTGACCCTCTGCCACGCCGTCCAAGCCGTTCTTTTGGTGACCGACAAAGTACCCGACCAAAAACTCGTCAGATCCCTCGGGATCACGGACGTCATCGACGTGACTCTCGAGAACATTCGCAAACTCCCCACTTCCCCTCTTATGGTCCAGCACGCGATCCCCCTCTTGGCGACTCCTACGATGCATTGCTGGGAGATCTGTATGAAGCACAGGTCTTTGTTGAACTTCCTCGCCGCGTGTCTTCGTTGCTCGGACATTATCGTGCGATGCGACGTTATGGGCGGTTTCATCCGTCTTCATCACCACGACGCGCAAATGGAGTTCGCCCAGCTCGATCACCAAAAGCTCATTCAGAGCTATATGACGGGAGGATTCAGGAACCCTCGAGTCTCGGACGCGATGATGAAGTACGGGCCACAGAACACGGATATCGTGAACACTCTCACCGCTGCGACAGCGTTCCAGAAGGCTATGCAGGCTGCCGTCGGGGATAAGAATCTGGTGCAGTTGGGGAGGACCCTGGCTGGGTTGATCGTTCAGACCGAGTTTTCGGTCAGCGACGGGTGGTACCAGACTATGGATCCCAAGACCGGGCGAATGGAAGCCGCTGATGTAGGATTGCCTTTCAAGCGATGGAGAGAGGCTCTTCCCGTCTGTGCGGCTGAATTGCGAAAAACGGGTCTCGTTCTCGATGCTGACCGAGCTGACATTCTTGAGATCAAGTACTACGTCATGACGCAGAACCTTTCGAAAGCCATCCCTATGGCGAAGGCGGCTATCGAGAGGAACCCTGACGTTGCCTACTACTATTACGCCGTCTCGCTCACTGCTAACACCGAGGAAGGCTTGCGGTACTCCAAAAAGGGAATGAAATGTGCGCAGATCACTCCGTTCTTGAGGTATTGCATGATGAGACGCGCCGTCGAGTTCGCTTGCGATCAGGGTCTATTGGCCGTGTTGGATCCGGAGTTTGGTGGGGAAAAGAGGGAGTTGGGTTTTGCGTTTTTGCAGAGCGCGATGGAGGATTCGAAGGAGTTCATGGAAAATGCCCCGCCTGATTCGAGGCACATGGAGGGTGTTATTGATTGGAACGTTCTCGTTACCTTGACCAACAAGGGGCCGGAGATCAGCTCGGATCTTCGTGAACTCAAGGTGAGTCGTCCTGTCCTCCCAAAGATCTCTCCATCTGACATGGTCTCGTTGCTCACAGCCTGTCCTGGAGAAACGGGAACTAGCGGGAGAGTTCTTGGAGCTCACAGGTATACCTCACCAAAAGACCTTCCCTATCTTGACCGCCAGGACCGTTTTGGACCACTACGAACCTGGCGTCAGGGAGTGGGGATCGGTCGTAGAGAGGCTGAACGAGGTGATTGAAAGCTCCCCTGAATACGAATATCACAAACCCGCGCCTACGACGAAGGAGGACAAGGAGCACGAGTTGGCTGCGTGGTTGAACAATCTCGACCTCGAAGGAGAGGAAGACGAGGAGGAAGATTCTCATGAATGTGCGAACCCTAGAGCAAATTCCAAGAGGGTCGAGCTGTATAGGTGCACCCATTGTGGGAACCCCAGTGCGGTTCTGAGGAAGTGTAAATGTAACAAAGTCAGGTTAGTGTCTGGTCTCCTCCCCCGAGTCCCTCTGTTCGTTCTGTTCTGATGGTTACCTTGAAGGTACTGCGATACGGCGTGTCAGAAGCAGAATTGGAAGAAACATAAGCCGCATTGTACAGCCGTTTCTCGTTCTTGATTCTCTCGTCCCTATTTGCCGTAATACCTCCTATTACATCCACTTGGGAAGGAGAGCAAGTTGAAGACCGGACGTAATTCAATCCTTACCCTTGAACTTTTTTTTTTTTTGCTCTTGCAGCGTTTGTAACCCTCCGTCTATGTGTAAACCAATGTGCATTACGACCCACGTAGTCTTTACGTTCCATGATCCCACGAAAGCGCGTTACGCCATTTGCGAGGTTTCTCCACCCTCTGAATTATCCCGCTTAAACGAACACCGCGGGATAGGCGCTTGTTTTCAATAAAGCTGCCGCATCTTTCGTAAATGTCCCAAAAACCAATGCTTTTCAAAAAATGCAGAGCCCAAGTGTGCTGTTTCAGGCTTGCGTGTGATTATTTTTCATGGTTTATGCATGCATGTTACACTTTCTATGAAGGCGAGAGGGTTTCATCGTAACCGTTGACCGGTGACCGATGGCCACGTCCGTCATAATCGGCTGTGAGTGGTGGGAGGTTGGTATCCATTCTCCTTGAGGTGTTTTGATCTTTTGCGCTCCAGCCGCGTTGACTCTTACTAGCCACCAGAGATCTACGCGGCTGATAGACGAACACATCGGAATGTTCTTCGAACAAGGTGCCTGCCGACAGTGTTGGTCCGCCACTGACCATAACCCATCGCTTGCGGCTGCCGCCGGTAGAGGTTACCGGTTATAGCCATATGCTAGGTGTCCGCTGGTGGTTCGGTCTTCTCGGATGGCATTTGCCGGGCCAATGGGACGCTTTGACGATTCGGATCAGTTCACACGTGACTATGTATTTCCTGTCGCGAACCCATCTCCAGCAACTTTCCAGAACGTTTTTCCCTTTTCTTGACAGTTCATGGGAATAAAGCCACGCCGAAAAGCCCGAAAGCTGCGGCCAGGTCGCGGCCAGCAGCTGTAATTTGACAGGGGCAGTAGCCAGCTACTAACCTCTACTGGCCGGCACAACACTGCCTGCCGACGCAGTCGGGGCTTCTCTTGTCACAAAAGAATGTTCAAATGTATTTCAGGAATAACGATTATCAGTGGTAATCGGTACCAAGTGTGAGCAAAGAGCGGGTGGGTATACAGAAAAGGTTTCTCGCGTCAACTGACACAGTCAGTGTTGTAAGGGTGTGGTCATCTCTCCTACCTCCGCAGGGAGCCCCAAAATAGATATAACGAATATAAAGCATGCAGAAGATACCCGGGTGCTGTGATACATACAAGTGCAGTCCAAAGCCTCTTTGCGCGCCGTCAGGTTGTAAACAGTGCGGACAAAGTGCACGGTCCCAGGAAGGAAGTCACGGACTTGAAGCTTCCCAACGAACCGAAAGCGAAAGAGGGTGGAACCCTCGATCAGCAGTCAGTAACGCCCGCGGCAGTAGTGATGGCATCGACGAGGAGGCCGTTGTGGTCACCGGTCGTTTCCCACATGGCGAACCCGAGCAAATTCTTTTTGATGATGAATTCTCCCTTGGCCTTGAACGACTGGGGGTCGTCATAAGAAACCATTAATTGTTTGGACTCGTCGTAAATGAAGGGCTGAAAAAGCGTGAGAAATCAAATGGGGCTGTAGAATGGATCAGTACTTACAGTTTGACTGCATTCGTCGAACCGATATTTCGTTCCGTTGACGGGTGTTCCATCGTCGTTGAGGAGTCCTTCGCTAATCAAAGCAGCAAAGGTCTTGATATCCGACACGGCTTCCGGGTTTCCGCATCTATCCGTGGTACCAGCAGGAGGGTTCTTGGTGAAAGGGGGATTGGGGGCCAAGTTTCCAGAGCTGTCGGAGGCATCGGAAGCTGAGACGGAAAAGGAGTGGCCATAGGCGGGAACACCAAGCACGATGTTCTCCGCAGGGAAACCGGCCTTAACCCAAGCCTCAACGGCTTTGGTCGCGGAGCCAGTCTGGAGACTGGAACAAGTGTCATCCAGAGGAGCGTTGGGACCGACGCTCTGACCCCATTGACCCTGCAGAAGGAGTTATCGGATATGTTCCTAGTGCGCGCGAGGTACGTACGTTTATATCGTAGTTCATTATGGCGATGTGATCGAGAACCTTGGCGAATTCGGATACATCGGTCATGGGTTGACCGTCAGAACCAATGAATGGAGAGACCGAAACGGCGGCGGTGATGTAGAGATTCTTTGCGGCAGGTTGCTCGCGCAATTCCTGGAGGAACGCAAGGAAATTCTCAGAATCGGAGGGAGAAACTTGGTTACAGCCGATGCCACCGCTGGCCGGATATTCCCAACTAAAATGTAACGTCAGAAACGAATGGCGTGGAGACGCTAGGGAAGATATTTCGGCTTACTCGAAGTCAACCCCGTCAAGGTTGTATTTGGCGGCCATATCAAGGGTAGCCTTGACAAACGTGGAACGGTTCTGGGGAGTCACCGCTGGAGAGAAATAATTGGAACCAGTCCATCCACCGACGGAGATGCTAGCCATCACCCCATGTGTCCGAGCCTCCTCGACGAACGTTGGAACATTTTCGGGCATAGAGTCGGTAAGATCGAGGACAGATGGATCTGGGGTGGTGATCCTGGAAATATGTATGGGTGCTTAGCATACCGAGTTGAACGGACAATGGTGAACGGGACGTACGCAAAGGAATAGGTGACGAGGCTGTACTTCTGCCAGTTGATGCTAGACGGAGGGAAGTCCTTACCCTCCCACCCGGGGTACCAGGCTCCGGAGATGAATTGGGACGGGGTTGTGCCGTTACCCGAGCCAGACACTGGGGTGGTTGGTAGCGGGTTCGCTTCTACGAGCCCACATGACGTCGGCGGAACGGCGGTTACGAAAGATGCTGCGAGGGCTGGGAGGAGGAGGGACGTGAGCATGTTTCTTGGATTAAAGGAGAGAGCGAGGCGGGGGATGGGGTGGGGGGTAGGTATGGAA
>Ga0307512_10008261_pt1 | contig 10176 bp, 11 predicted proteins | sample 14_EM_MG_FD_200267 | JGI IMG/M metagenome (GOLD analysis project Ga0307512, IMG submission 200267) | Populus trichocarpa ectomycorrhiza microbial communities from riparian zone in the Pacific Northwest, United States - 14_EM | ecosystem: Host-associated > Plants > Roots > Unclassified | place... | reverse complement strand
GACACGCTCTCTGACACGCTCTCTGACACGCTCTCTGACACGCTCTCTGACACGCTCTCTGACATGCTCTCTGACATGCTCTCTGACACGCTCTGTGACATGCTCTCTGACACGCTTTCTGACAGGGTCTCGCTGAGACAATCTCTCTCACACACTTTCTGACAGGGTCTCACTGACAGAATCTCTCTGACACAATCTCCCTGACATGATTTTTCTGACACAATCTCTCTGACACAATCTCTCTGACACAATCTCTCTGACACAATCTCTCTGACACAATCTCTCTGATACAATCTCTCTGACACAATCTCTCTGATACAATCGCTCTGACACAATCTGTCTGACACAATCTCTCTGACATGCTCTCTCGGACATGATCTCTCTGATATGATCTCTCTGACATGCTCTCTCTGACATGCTCTCTCTGATCCTCTAACTCATGCCATCACAATGAAAATCAGACAAGAAATAATCTCTCTGACAATACAAGGAAACTTGCCTGCGTATTCCACCACCAATCTGTGGTCCACATCTCAGTGCATATACATTCGCCACTGCAACCCATCTCTTTGGCCGGTGCATATCAGAGATGGAGGTTGAAACAGGGGATATCTTGGCATATCTCATACCGTGGCAATAAGGTTCCAATACTCGAATTGAGTAGCTTTTCCTGCAATATTCACAGATCATTCCTCCCAGCCGCATACAAGTCCATCCATTTGTTAAATGTCTGCAATCAGCCAATAGAGCTGGGCAGGGATTTGGCATTGCCGTCAGGTTCAATACATCTTCATTTGAGGATGTTGATGAGTTTCTTGTTACCTAGATTGGTATTCACAATAGAACGACTCAGTTGCCATTGTTGGGGTGTAGCAAACTGAGCAAGGGGGTCCCACTTATCATCCTCAAAAAAATAACCTTGTACTGTGTCATTGATTGGGGCTCATGTGTGGGGGAATATCTCCATTTCAGGTTGCTGGCTCAGGCTGTCATCCTCAAATTGGGGAATGTCATCTACCAGTTTGTTGTCTAGTCCAGCTGTCACAGAAAGAATGCTAGAATATGAGTGAAGACATGCCTGTGTTGAACGTAGGTGATGAGTGAGAGCACTTTGTCGGGACAAGACCCTGCCACCGACAGTGCAAATGAAGAACTGCATTGTTGAAGGTGGAAAGTTTGAGCTTGAGTGCCCCCTGGAAATAGATTGTAGTGAAGCTCTGATTCCATCTCCCAATGCCGTGTATTCAGCATACCCTGAATGGACTTGAATGCTCGCCTAGCCTCATGGTAATGTTGTACCACACACTATGTTTAGGGTTGGAGTATACAATTTATAGCCCCCTTGGTTTGGTTCGGTGGAATGCAGGGAAGTTCCACTTTGAAGGACCATTTTTGGCTTCCCTAAATGGAACATTGTGAGTTGATGCTTTGGCCGCGCACCAATTAGCAGTTCTACACTACAACCCCTGATTTCCTTTCGAACCTCTTTGCATTCGGCCTTACCAGAAACCACAGACATTATTGCATCTACCTAATCCGACCGGTCTCAACTATCTTGCACTGTTTTTCTGAAGACTCTTCTCAATTCACCCTTTGGAGTGTTCACGACGGAATTGACTCGAATATTCGCATCCCAGTTACAGACTGTGTTGAACTCGTCACCCCACCGAGCGTGGGTTCAAGCTCATGCTGTACTTGTTCGTATAAAACACATACAATCCTTACCTATGCACTCAGATATATCAACGTTAACTGGATGTCTGTCATATACTCTCAGCCACCCTCATATCCTCTCCACGACCCACATATCTGCCCAAAAAACCATCAATATTCCACCACCACAAGTTTCATGTAGATGGCCTACTGGCATTTCAAACTGGATGAAAGGAATCTTTGCATATGTGCGAAAGAGGACGACCCAGGACATAGATGCTGTGAGTAGCTGGTCTGCATTCACAAAAGGCCTTAGAGCTGTCCAGGGATGGAAAACTGAACACAACAAATCCACTTTCCCTGTCAACACCATAACTAAATTGTACACTGAGGTGTGAGGTGTGGGAAAAATGCGGGACCCGGTTAGCAAATCCGACTCAGACATTGAGTTTCCGACATTCAGTCTCTGACATTCAGCCTCTTACATTGGGTCTCTGACATTGGGTCTCTGACATTGAGTCTCTGACATTGAGTCTTGGACATCAACTGACATCAACCTGATAAATAGGTGTTTACCGACATGTCCAAGACGTTTGTGCATAACTCTTGAGACCTCCTGGGACTTACACCATCCGGGAACCTCAATGATGATGATGTCCGTACAATGCAAGACTCATCTCATGCTTACAAAGAGCAGTAACCGGAAGGGCCACCACCACACCCAAGAAAGCCCCACAAAGCTCTACCAGAAATTCAAGGACCGCATTGAGCTTCGCCGCAAAGGCAACAACCGCATCACGTCCCCTGCCAAAGATCACATCAGCTCCATCATTAGAGCATATCCTTGCCCCTTCTACTACACCAATCAATGAAAACACTTTAGATGTTCGTTTTGGGTCTACTATTCTTGCAATCTCAAGCTCAACCACATTGAGACCAATTCGAGATTTGGTAGCACGAGGTAGGAGTACCACCCACAGAGGTACTGCACAATGGGTGGTACTGTCCACGATGCCGTCTCCTACAGTTTCGGCAGGTTTGGGGGATACTCAGCCACCTCAAATCAACCAATTTCAAATCAACAGCTCTGGCAGTGCCCTCCAGCCACACTTTTTTGGACGGAATGATGCACGCGATCCCTTTCCACTTTCACTTGTAGATCTCAGCAGCAGGTGGCCTAAATGCAGTGCAACCAGCTCACCAGCCCAATCTGTTCTGGGAGGCACCTCACCTGAAAATCAATACCAAAAAGCCAGAGAAGACTGTACTAATCAGTTTATCATGTGGATGGAAGATGATCACCTGGTAGATATTGCAGAAAAGTTGAAACAGAGAATTCCTAAAGAATCGTAATGTGCCCCAGTGTTCTGAACAACTTGTTACTGGGATAATTCAGCAAAGTAGATCTAGAAACCTACTTGCGGCCTGTTGACTCATGTTTGGCGAGCACAACATCCACCCATGGTGATAGTCCATTGTTATGATTTGCACTGATTGACAGTCCATTGGCCAAATTGAGCTGGGACCAATGGCTAACCTTCGCTGAGATTGGAGGCCATCTGAAGGCGACATTTGTTACCATCAACAAGAGGGTTATGGTGAATATCACTGACAATGACATTGCATATATGCAGATTAATCTCCACACCCCGGGAGCAACATCAACTTCTACGGTGAACCAAGAGGATGAAGAGAGTAAGACCTGAATTATTGACTTACTAGACAGTTTCGAAGACAAAATCATTGACAATGGCTTCCGATGATCTGGAGGAAGAGGAGGAATGGAAAGGGAAGGAAGAGCTGCAGGGGATGATGGAGGACTAGGATGATTCCAACCTGGGGATTATGTTGATAGCTACCAATGCACCACTGAGGCATTCCCCTGACTGGACTGTCGAACACGAGGACCAAGATTGCACCATTCAAAATGCAGAAGAATTTGATCAGGAAAACGCTGTCTTCTAGAAAATTGCCGTTACAGAACCAGAGGGAGCCAATGACCCTGATGTGCAAGCACAGATTGAGTACTAGGCAGGCAATGTCAATGGGGACTGGTGAGTCACTGTTCTCGTTAGAGCGGGTGCTGTCAAAGCTGTACAGCGACTGTCAGAGCTGCTGTCAGAGCTATTGTCAGAGCTGCTGTCAGAGCTGTTGTCAGAGCTCAGCCGGTGTCAGAGCCATTGTCAGAGCTGTTGTCAGAGCTCAGCGCGCTATCAGAGCAGCTGGCAGAATGTTGAATGACGCGAATTTTGACCCATAGGTTAGTGGAGCGCATGGATCACCAGGATTTTCGAGAGAATACTTGGAGGAGTCAATGGCAGTGTTAGGCATCACCATGGAGATCAGAACTTTCACGCAACTCCACAAACCCACACAGTGACAACAGCATCTAATGATTGCAGTGAATTAGATTGCAGAGATGGAGATAAGCTGGACAATGGGTAGTTTATTGGCTGATGACTGCGGTACTGGCTAGGTTTGACGCAGCAGTACCCTTGAAATATACTGTTTGCCACACAAACAATCATCGGACTTTGACAGCACTAGTTTTAATCTGTCACCAAGTTAATGTCTTTGAACAAAACATCAAGAATCCTCCTCCTGGTTTCATCAAATAGGAGATCGACATGAATGACTTCAAAGCGAAGGTCAAACGGGGCCAGATGGTCTGAAGGGAGGCACAAAATCCGTGGTGAGACTTCCACCTCCCAACATTAATTCTATAGTATGACTGGAATACATTCCACTATAGTGACTTCAAGGTACGGTTGAAATAGCTCTAAGCTGATGGTGGCAGAATGGCAAGCTGCGGAGAATATGTTCTCAGAGATTTCTCCACATCTCCATTATGGTACTTCTCGCTTGAGCAGGGCATCCCATCGAGCCATTCCTCAAGGGATATCATGGAGAATGTTCGTGATCACCACCATTGAGACTTCCTACCAGCAGTTCAACCATGAGAAAGCTGACAGTCCGCAATTTTGGGGCCCTGGTATATTTCAACTGGTTAGTGTGGATGAGGCTGACAGGTTGAGAACGAGTGGGACCCCTATTGGGAGGGTTAGAATGGTTAATGGCAGGTAGGTTAAAATGGACTCCTGCGATTAAACTCTGCATATGGTGACCATTATACTCTGTCTGGAGCCGCATTACCAATGGCTAATGACAGCAACCCCATTGGTATATGGGATTGAAGACATGCGTTGGATCCTGTGTTTTCGGGAGAGTTCATCCCGGTTAACTCTACAGCTGCTGGGAGATACAATCGATTATACACTGAATCTTGATGGTGATTGGGTTGGGGACGGAAGTACTGTATCATCTACTGAATGTGGTGCAAGGTTCACACCAGTTTCAGCCCCATACAAGAAAGGCCCAGAATTCAGTTCAATTGTTCACTGCACAACAATTGCATGGGATGCTGATATGTTGGCAATAATTGGTGAAGTGGGGAAATTGAGAAAGGCCACACAATCATCCCATACATTAATCAGGTGGCACCACTCCAAGGAAACTAATGAGAATGGAGCTTTTGCGGTGTTATCCTCACTAATGCTACGGTGAACGATGGTGAGCCATATTCTGTTCAAGAACCCATAGCCCATCATCAACTTCCCTCCTATGCATGTAATTATCGAACTTGTTACAATCCCAAAGTCCTCTGCACCCACACTGTTCTACCTTCATTTGGTAGACAGTAGCTATAAGGGGCTTTGAGAGAGAATTACCGGTATTACCTCTGTGCAGGCAACAATGATGGGCAAGCTGAAGCCTTTTGGCCGTTGCTGGCAGTTTGTTTGCCTTATCTCCGGAGTACTTATTGTTGGCCCAGCCTCAATGGATCCAGAATCATCTTCATTGAAATGATTAATGCAAATACCTTCCTGTGTTACTGTCATGGGGACTCCGAACCTGATCATGCTGAGGACGGTTGTTTCTGACATTGCAAAGGCTTTCCCAATTAAGATGGACTAATTGCCTTTGCCTGAGCAGGTCAAGGGTATATCATTCCATCCAGGCTGTATTGCGGTTTTTCAATCAAAAGTTGAATTGGATCAAACACTATCTCCGGAACACCTTGACAGCCAAAGACCATGTAGAGAATGTGATTCTTTGGGTATATTGGCCACATACCGAATGGCTTGTTGAATAGGTTAGCACTCCTTCCCCATGCGAATTGCTGCCACTTATATCAACTCGGATATCTAGCCCGGACACACATCAACTCTGACATGTAACTCTGACATTGACTCTTTGTATGACAATACTAACTGTGCATGGTACACCCACCTCTTAGGATCCAATTGTTTTGCAATGCATACCTCCATCAGTGTCAAAGCGCATGCCTATGTGAAGAAGTTATTTTGTTACGGGGGTGTTTAGATCCCAAAAATCAATACAATATTTATTGAATCTAAGTACAGCCGCCTATCTAATCTCTTTCTTTCATCGTCTTATCCTGGCACTCAACCTCTTGCCCTTGCGCAAGAGCTTCCTCTTCGGCTAACCTTAAAGCCGCAGTCTCCAACCTCTCCAAATCGAAACGGGGCCAATTACCATCTCTGATGTAGACAAAGATTAAACTTCGCCGTCGAACAACCACTCCTCAGAATATTCCTCCAAGGGTAGAGGGCCGGTGTTGAGATACCTCATCACCAGGTAGTCGATATTGTCTAGTCGACAGAAACGAAAAACCACAGAGTAGGTGTGGGTTAAATGGCGCTCTGCCAATTCGAAAAGCAAATTGCCGGAACTCTCGATAATCCTCTGCAACGCGTACTGGGCTGCTGTATATTGATGTGCAGGCATATACAGCCCAGTCTTGTGTATGTATGAGGGAAGTAATTTTGAATAGATAGAATTCTAAATAATATTTTATGATTGTCTTCGGTGTTCTCTGAACGCTAATCTTGTGGATGCTCCTCCGTCATTTCTCTCGACCAACGCCGGGTTTATATAGCCCTCGTTCTTCCTCAGGTGTGATAGCGCTATCTCAGCCACGTTCTCCTAGCGCCCGGTGATAACTTGCCACGACACCATCGTGTAATCGTGTCCTTGCAATGTGGTATGAAAGCTTTGTGCTCCTGATAACAATCAGGCCATCCATCGCACAATATCAGCTTATCCTTTCCCATCTCAGACATCTTTGCAAACGAACGAGTCGGTAGTTGGAACATCCACCAACTAAGTTGGTCATGCTTATCGCCTCTTAAATCCCTCATGCAAGGGAGTGATGTAATTGCGTCATAGATTTAATTGGCGACCAACCAATACTATGCCAACGTAGATTACTGATGGGTAAGCTGGTATGCGATACTAGGTTACATTGCGATCCAGACTACTGTAGCCAACGAGTAGTGCTCGCTCATAGGCTAATGCCAACGTCATTAATTCCCCAGTCACGTCATGCTAAGGTCGAGACTTCTCTCCAGACCGGAACGTGTTTCTCCGGGTCCATGCCTGTTACAGGTAGGGAAGAAGAGTTCTCTTAATCGTGTTTGACTATCGACCACCGTGCACGATTTCCATCCGTGTCAAGTATAGTATCCAGGTCTGAATGAAGTACCCACACTTTGCGTGACCAACATGAACTCCAGCTAAAGAGCATGTTGCTGACCACTTGATCATACATGCATTGGTGTTATGCATGTCGTAGATATGTATGCATCTGCTAACCATAATCAAGTATCATTATCGCAGTTAAGAGACTACCCCTAACACATTTATTAACCGCAGGCATGTGCCGGTCCTTGCCTTGCCATATCTGACAAGCAATGAGGGCTTGAATCTACATTTTGATTGCCAAAATTGCGGCATGGTAGAACAGCGTATAAAATACTCAATGCAACATCAGGCATAGTCGCATGTCGGGTAGATTGGGCAACAGCAAACGAACCACAGAACTGAATTATTAAACCTCTCCTTGATCAATCAGTTGAATCAAATACACCCAGCTGAGGAAGCAATCACTAGTGCTATATGAGCTTCAGGTTCTCCATAATGTTGGTCGTGAAGACAGTAATCTTGATGATGATTGAGGATCTCAAACTGTGATTGGAATGAATTCCCCACAGGAACTCCGGTCTGCTGTGATTGAGCAATATCACGCTGTAACAATGGATGTTAGTTAATTTTTGATTTTTGTATACTATCCATTTGTGGGTGTGTGTTTGTTTTCCGTCTCGGTTGATTCTTGGGTATGGGACATCAGCAAAATGAAAATCGGTCCGGAAGCCACACACAAACCTGTCAGACACTCCGATAGACCTCACCGGTGCTCGCATGTCATTCCAGATGCTCCCAGCCCCTGGAGCCAAGTATGGTGCTCTCAGACTTTGCAAGAGCATTCTCAGGTGCTCCTGAAAGCAACTGCAATTATGGAGGTGCATTCAGAATGCTACGAGATTTGACATATAGGATAGTCAAATTTTGGAGCAGCTGAGAGCTCTGTGCGGCTCTGCAGGAGACTTGTGCAGTATTCTCACAGCAGTGGTTCCTAGGGTTCCATCACCGCAAGGCATTTCGTATATGAGATTCGGCTTTGTTACTGTCACAAGTTTAGCGACATCATAATATGGCATGTATTATCTATCTAAGTCTCGCTATATATATACATATGGCCAATCTGGCTGCAGATAGTACTGGAGCGTAATCGGAGGAGCACCATGAGACGCCCATTGAGAGAACATGGAGATGCACTTGGAGGCCATGATCGTGTGAACTGGGAGATGAACAAGGAGGCTGCGATCGAGAGAGTTTGGAGATGCACTTGGAGGCCGAGGTCAAGTTCGAATAAGATATTCACTTGGAGGCTATGATCGAGTGAACTCAGAGATGCACTTGAAGGCCGTGATTGAGCGAGTTTGGAGATTTACTTGGAGGCAGAGATCAAGTTGAACTCAGAGATGCACTTGGAGGCCATGATTGAGCAAGTTTGGAGATGCGTTTGGAGGCCGAGATCGTGTAACTGAGGGATGCACTTGGAGGCTGTCATCGAGCAAGTTTGGAGATGCACTTGGAGGCTATGATCATGTAACTCATAGATGCACTTGGGGGCCCTGATTGAGCAAGTTTGGAGATGCACTTTGTTGCTGTGATCGAGCTTGTTTCGAGATGCACTAGCATCAGCAAAATGTATTTTAGTCCCTGGAAGACTCCAGGAGTGTCTGAGAGGATGTGGAGTGCAAACTTAGAAGCGTCAATTTCAGGAGAGTATCAGACCCGAGGAGGGTATTCCGGCCGGCCTTCAGAGTAACTGGGATCTCTGACGACAGGTACAGGAGTAACTAGGATCTCTGATGACTGATACAGGAGTACGATGGGAGTGATTGTGATAAGTTTGGTAGCACATTGGAGCGCCAGAGAGAACGTTGGGTGCACCTGGGAGTGTCGCCGAACCAACGCGGGAATCACGAACAAACTCTGAGAGATGCCAGGGTTCTTATGGATATTCATTCGGAGGACTGCAGGCGTTATCTGAGACTCTTCGGATGTACATGAGCAATCGACTTCCCTCAACAGCGAATATGATGCATGGATGATTGTTCATTATCACTTCTGAATCATAATAGTCGTCATCTTCTTCAAAATTGTATTTTGTGCCTTGCTACATCAAGGAAACGAAAGAAAAAGGCAAGATTCAAACATAAACGCAGGTACACCGAAACAATACCCCAACCAAGCGATCGAAAAATATCAATCAAACATGGTCTCAATGTCATCCACTCCATCTCCCATCTCATCAGGGCCAACACAACCAGGAACACAAAATCCATCAACTGCGCAAAGAAGCTGGAGGCACTCCATGTATTTGCTGATTATTCGTACCTGGCGAGTGGATGAAATGGAATTCCAATGTCGATTGGCTCGATTTGTAATATCTAACAAAGGTGTAATGAGATGTTTGCTAGCTGCGAATCTGAATGGGCCTTTGAAAGGCAATGATTATTCGGATGAAAAAGGGGAGCAACCACCAAGGCAAAGAAGAGCGCCAGATGGGGAGTGCTGTGTGGAAAAGAGGAGTACACTGAAGGTGTTGAAGGAGCGCAGAATGAAAAAGAGCGCCAAATCTAGGCTGAGGAGCGCCGATGGGGATTGAGGACAGCCAAATCAACGCTGAGGAGCGCCGACGGGGATTGAGGGGCACCCGTACTAGCGGAGGAGCGTCGAAAGGGGGTGTGGGGTGTGGAGGTCAGGAGTGCGGAATTCAGTACAGAAACGCCAATCCAGACCGAGGTGCGCCGGTGGGAATTGAGGAGCGCGGATAGGTCGGGGGGGCAATCGAGTGCAGAATGAAATCCAAGAGTGTCAATCTTGGCTAAGGAGCGCTGACGGGAATTGAGGAGCGTGGAAAGGGGAATCGAGTGCGGAATGAAATAGCAGAGTGTCAATCTTGGGCAAGGAGCGCCGATGGGAATTGAGGAGCGTGGAAAGGGGAATCGAGTGCGGAATGAAATAGAAGAGTGTCAATCTTGGCTAAGGAGCGCCGACGGGAATTGAGGAGCGCGGAAAGGGGAACCGAGT
>Ga0307512_10008260_pt1 | contig 10176 bp, 13 predicted proteins | sample 14_EM_MG_FD_200267 | JGI IMG/M metagenome (GOLD analysis project Ga0307512, IMG submission 200267) | Populus trichocarpa ectomycorrhiza microbial communities from riparian zone in the Pacific Northwest, United States - 14_EM | ecosystem: Host-associated > Plants > Roots > Unclassified | place... | reverse complement strand
CCACGATGAGTCCAAACGTTTTATCGGGTCCTGGCCCCATTAAGCTATTGAGTCGTCACTCGGCAAGGGTTCATATTCTCTGTAGAAGTGGTGTCCGGGCCGAGGTTGTCCACGAAGATTATCAGCGGGCTTAAAGGTCTCCTTCGTTTTGGTCCGAGAAAACGAGCCGGGGTTTCCAGACGTGATTATATGGGATGATTCGCCTTCCGACCATCACCCCAAAATTAGGCGCGCTACTCGAGCTTAACAGAGGTTTCTGGGGTCGGTTATGAGCAGAGGATGCCTCAACTTTGTGTCTTTCGACAAAGCTGGCCGGCGCTAGTTCCAAAAGCTGAATAGAATTCCTGATGAACCGCAGCACATTCCTAGAGACGACCAACCCAGCACTCATCACCAGAAATTTGTCCATTCCTGCCAAAATTGAATTGGCCGGATGTTTTAGTCGTCGGGTCTCATCACGCTGAATAACCAGCGCCACCACTTTCTCGGCTCAGTTCTCACACATTACAACTCCCGTCATGTCACATTAGATCGAGCCTTGTGAGGCTACGTCGCGCGAGTCCCAGGCACAATGCTACACAACGCCAGTGAACATCGTCCAGCAAGCTCATATTGTAGCGGGCGTTGTCCGGCGGGTTCGCGAGTGACCAGCTAGTAAGCTACAGTCCACTATGTCGTCCCTATACCCTATCGAATTCGTACACCACGAAGAGATCACAGAATGCTCCCGTATCGGGCCCTGCCACTAATCGGCCTTGCACCTTATCCCCCACGAGGAGGTTTGTTTGTTCGATCAACCTTTGGCTCTAACCTCATGTCCTTTTGAAGTCGTTTTTCCCCACGGCCCTGTTACGCGTGGCCTGCTATGTTCCGCATCAAGAGATGTCTACTCAACAAGTCGCGCCGTACATAAGGTTACAAAGATCATTGCATCCCCCTCAGACCACGAAGAAAACGGCCGGAAGCATATCTGGCCGCACGAGCGATATGTTGTGAGTGTAAAAGGGCAGCATTAAAAGCGACAAAGGGAAAAAGTGATTTGGTTGATAACCGCGATCAGAGGAATTAACGAAATCTTGAAGGCTGACTGCACCCGTCGTGGGCAACGCCGCTTGCCGGCACTATACTGATTATTTTCTAACGCTACATAAGTACAACGAGGCGGGACGTTCTACAGGAGGTTTTACTCCTCGGCGCTCAGGCCATCACTAGTCGCTACTCATGCTGGGAAGGTCGTTAAGACTCGGCTGTGATCTGCCGGGGCCAAGTCTGAGAAAGGTTTGGACGGGGAGTTGAATCGTAGTTTCTGCTAGTCCCCAAAGACTCGTTCTGACAACCCAATCGGGGCCGTGCTGGCAACACGGTGCCATTGGTCCTCCCAAATCGCATCTGTATACACAAACGAAGGATGGGCACGGATCTAACCCCATCGCAGGGCGAGTTCGCGCGTGACCAGCTCGCGAGTACCGGCTAGTTATACACACCCGACACATACAAAGGTAGAAGCACAGATAGAAGAAGGAACTGTACTATTTAGTTGGGCCTGAGAGCATTGACTTCTGCCTCGAGGATAGTAACGACCTCAGCGATCGTTATGCGTTGGGCCGGGTTACCCTCCCAACATCCCTCGATCACCTCCCACACCCAATCGGAGAGCTGGGGGTAGTCAGGTCTAGCCGGGCGACGTCCCTCTAACATCGGATAAACACCTGCAACCATGTTCTCATTGGAGAATGGAACTCGCCCAGCAAAGACCTAAGAATCTTCCCATTTCATTCGAGGGCTTATCCAGAAGAACCCATGCGCACTCCACTCACCTCCCGAGCCAGGACACCAAACGCATATATGTCACTGGCCTTTGTAGTTCCAGTGTCGGTTAACCGAAAGCGTTGAGGGTCTATCAGTTCCGGGGCGGCACCGGGAAAGAACCTATCGACGTCAACCCTTGGCACAGCAGATGGGACGGGAGCTATTCCGAGGTCGGCAACGCGGGCATGTCCATCAGTATCGACGAGGACATTCGTCTGAAAGAATTGAGCACATGTATCAAGGCGCAGAGGGGCGTACGATCTCAATATTCCCGTGAATGATGCCGAAGCTGTGCATATGCTTCACTGCATGCGCAATTCTCAAAACCTGATGTCAAGGTATTGAGGCGATGGCGGATGGTTGAGATGACGATTAAAAACACACCAAGTCAATCCTCCCGACATCGTGGTTGTTGCTGAGATACTCTCCGTGACTCAGGTGATCCATGAATTCAAAGACTAGAGCAAACAGGTGAACCTGAGTGGAATAAACACCGAGGAATGGCACGATGTTCTGGTCGGAGAGATGAGTGCATGTCAACGTTTCATTGTGGAACCTCTACGTGTTGGTTGTCAGTGAACGTAACACACCGTATCAAATTACTTGCTTCATAGATTCGTACGTGGTCTGCGGACGCGTAGCATCGATAAGACTTGATTGCGATCCTTCGGTCTCCCATTTTGCCGACCTAGACGTCGGCGAAGCCGCCAGCATCAACTGGATGCGTTCCGACGACCTCCAGATCATCCTAGTAGTTGACTGGTTTGACACGAGGGACACAGTCCCACAACCGGCATGAAATAGCGCGTCGTGCGTCTTGCAGCATTGGATCGTCCCGTCCATCGAGACCCGTAAATTTCTTGCAGAGAGCGTCTTCGATGTTTATCCCTTCCCTAGGAAACTATCCACACGGAACAGAACGAGCCCCGACGGCCAGAAGCCCCACCGCCCCTCCCCGTGTTCGTAAACCTCTTGGGTCTGAGATGCGGGTATGGTACAGGGTCTCGCTCCATCAACAACAATTTGAATTGAAAAGTTCGTATCCATATGTGAAGGTGTGTAGAGTGGAGGACGGAACCGATAGAGGGATGTTTTGGAGGGAGGTGGAAACATGTGGACGCTAAGTACAGGCACGGTTGTCGTGCTTAGTCCGAGACGGCCCGAGACCGTCGGAGCGCGGAGAAACATACTTACTAGCCGTTACCCGTCGTGCCAGATCAAGCCAAGGCAATTGAGAATCATTGGTCACATGTCACAGGAAGGAACGTGACCGAGTTACGAGGCAGGAATTGGCGTACGATGTCGCTCGGTCTAGACAGTAAAAGTAAGTTCAGAAAGAAGCGGGCCGGAAATGCCATACTTACCAGATCTCTGGCTGCCAAGAGCCCTTCGTAACCAAGTCTGGCTTAGCCAACTACATCTCCTCGAAGCTCATCCCGAAGGGAGTGGCTCGTCCCCATGCCTTCTTTTACGTGCTAACTTAAACTCCACACGAGATGGGCCACATGGCGTAAGGACACACGGTTACCATTTGTTTTGCCGCCCTCCAGCTCGTCGTTCCGGAAGGAGGACTGCTCCCTCGATCGCCAACTTCAATGTCCTGGAAGTTGGGTGTCTTCTTCTTTCCCTTCAGATTGATAAACGAAGGTGAGCGCTGCCGCAATGTAATCAGATCTATGTCTCGCGCGTTCTCGTTGGATATTTACCTGGACTGTTGTCGCCAATTTTCTATGTCATCATTCTGTCCCTCGCCCTCGGTCTTGTTCCTGCCTCGACACCCATGGGTCTCACTGCGTTTTGAAATATCGCACCGTTGTTCGTAGTTAAATCTGGCCGTACCTGTTGAAGGGCACCATCCGGTATTATCCGAGGGTTGTGGGGTGCTGTATCGTGAGTGTGTATCCGAAGCTTGAATGCGGTATTCCTTCAGATCGTCGCCTTCTCCGGCGGAGTAGGGATGAGGCTGCTCAGCATTTCCATTGCGTCATTCTCTTCCGGTCCGTTCAACCGCGCTTCCGCTCGATTATGGCTGAAGTGGGCTTACCTTCCTGCAACTGACCACCACCTATTCACCTGTCATTGCGGGACGCAAAATCGGGCACGTGTTCTTCGAGAAGGACCAACGCTATGCTCGGTCTGAACGCTTTCGACTGATCCAGGTATTTCGCGTCAGGAACAGGTGCTGCTGGGCTGGTCGGCACACTTCTCTGGTGGGAGCTCCGAAACCTTGGTATACGATTGCCCCTGAGTTTATCATTAGTGAGAACTCTACAGTCCGTTGTTATACTTTCCTGACCAGCATCGTCGCGAAGGTTCTTCCACTCGTGATCCCTCGCGTACTTCTTCCTCCTCCCACAGCCATCACCGGTTTCTAACCAAGACGAAGAGGATGATGGTACGGAATTTCTCGTGGCATCATCTGCAGAGTATACACCCCTCCCTATGGACGAAGGCGAAGGCACCACAAACGGATACCGTCGTTCGCGGATTGTGGCCCTGTCCGCCTATGATACCCAAGTATATGCTTCCCCTGTGTGAGTGGCTGTTCATGCGATTACGAACGGATTTACTCACCCTTGCGTCGCATCAAGTTTGCCTGCATCTGGTTGGTGAACGTTTCCGAGGTTTCTCCTCAATTTGCTCACCCATTTGTTCTCTAGTTTGAATATACAATCAACCACGTTCATTGTGTATGCCTCGTCTCGAGCCTCACGCCTGAAATTAGGTATGGAATCTGTCCGACTCTGTTGTATCCGGTTCCATCCCCGGAGGTATACCCCGTCATAGCCTTGATGATCAAGTCGATCCGTGACCACTATCCACTGTGGTAGGCAAGTACAATGGCCTTGATTTCATTACGGTGGGGTCCTCGCTGACCTGCCTATTAGCTCGTGTACCAAGTCACTGTGTTCCTCTCTTGACCTTCCATCTCCCTTGGTTTCTCTCCGCTTCCGGAGAAGCTACTACCTGCACCGGTCATCATACAACTCGCCGTTCTGTTGGCGAAAATGCTACTGGGATCTTCGGCGGTAGCTCCGAAGGCGCGAGCCTTTTCCTGGGTTTCTTGCTTGTCAGCATTGAGGGAATCTGCGGTGGTCTCGCGTTGTATGTCATCATATTACACTTCTTCCACCTTCTGATGCTTACTCCAACTATTCTTATCCGCAGCGTCAACGTGTTCTATCGAATTAACCGGGAGAAGTCAGATTCTTCGGACCCCGAGACCGCTAAACAAGACAAAGAATTCAAGATCGGTTCGATGGGAGTCCCTTGTTCGCAACGGCATCTCCTCTGCCGGTGTATGTGCAAGGCATCGCAACACCTGCCCCTCCTCACATGATTTTCACGTGGAGTTCACGTGCTGGCTGGACTTGCCTTGTAGGAGTTTGTCGGATCGGGCTCACTGGCGAAGACTGGCAAGCCGTAACGTGTAAGACCTCGACCCGCAGGTCTGGTGCCAGGAGACACACAGGCGCTTCAGCCTCTGAACTCTCTGGCAGGGCGAGGAGTGAAGCGATAGAAATGCCTGCGGGATCACTGCTAGTCAACGATGTTGGGTTCCAAACTTCGAAGAAAAGGAAGCCGGCCGTGGCTCTGGATGGGACGCGCCAAGTAAAACGTACCTGTCGCAGGAGATCACGGTGTCTTGATCCACGAGGGCCGACTCAGGTAGGCATCATACAATTTGGACCTACTCAGAAACAACTCATGATCGCGCTGTTTTTGGATGATCCCTCCTGTTATTTTATCCATACCACCCCCTCATCTCCGCATAATGGAACAGTTTCCGTACTGATGTGACGTTGAGCAGAGAGGCTGGACGCCCTTAGATGTTTGGTTTCAAAGTGGAGGGCACGGAAGGAATGGAATTAACCGATGCCTTGAACCTACGCTTCAATGGCCTTGATGATCGTGATGAACCTATGTTTGGGGATGGTGGCGTTGGGACCTCCGTCTCATGCCGAATACATGTACGTGGATTCTATAACAGTAACTTCCATCATCACTAAGCCCCTTCATCTAATTAGTTCGTGAGATATCCCGCCTAAAGGAAGCCGAGACAGGTATGGGTAGACAGGTTGTGACGACTAACCACAAGAAGGAGAAGGCACCAATTACGAAGGAAAAACTAGCATACGAGGTGGTCAAGTGCATCAAGGCTTCCTCGTGGAACTGGAGGTACGTGGACAAGGAAATCTCGGTGCACCCTGTGCTAATTTGACGTTTAGAAGGGCAGGACGCCCTTCCACACCCCTTTCGGAGACATGTACTTGACAAGGCCCGTTAACGTCTCACGAGCATCCTGGCAGCTGGAGATCTGCCAGGCTAACTTCTGGACAAGGTCCTAGGGACGTCCCTCGCGGTTTGCCTATTCGCTTATAACCTATTGTCATTCGAAGCTATGCTCATTCGTTTCTCACCTCTACCGATTTCATTTGTCATTTGCTTACCGCGTGGTATCGATATGCGGAAATCCGCGGCAACACAGCCGGCCTTTTGTGCTCGTTATGGTATTCTATTAGACGGATGATATGATATCCGCTTTTTTATATGTTGTGTGACACACGGGAGGTCCCCCAGGTCTGAGAACGGGTGATCTTCATCTTACCGCCATCGGACGGGTGACGGCGCCCTGCGCCAGCTCTGGATGTAAGGGATATATTCATCTGTAGTCCTCATGTCAGGAATTTACTCACTCGGGACACATCTTCCTGACCTCAACCTTACGTATTTTCTCTTTCACTCCCGAACACGCACCGCGAAGAACCCACGATCTCGGTCACTAAGCCTCCAAAAGCCTCGGAACCATGCCTCACTCATTAGATGCGTGACAGTGGCTCGTCCACTACACGAGGGAACCGTTCTCGAGTAGCATCAGCGAATTTATGGATATGCTCAAGGGACGCCGAAAACTCGTTTAGAATGATCGAAAATGTGTTTACAGCTAGTTGCGTTTCGATAGACCGTTTTTTACAGGATACAGCCCCAAATCGTTGTTTACATTTTGATGGTATTGGGGCTCGGCATCCCGGCATTCTGCGTCATCTGCATCCGATTCAGCCCCACGCTTCCCCGTCTCTCCACTCTCCTCTCCGCAACGCCTCGGATCACGAGGTGCCATGCCACCTCTGGTATCGTAGATCATAGTATATATTTTAGTTGGATACCAGTATGCATCCCCCAGCAAACGCAAACGCTACCGCTACGTGCACCGTGGGATGGTAGTTAGGCACCTTCGATAAGTTTCTGACTCGTGTTTCTGTCATCGGTCCCCCAACTCAATCTATTTTTGTCACCATTATCCTCAGCCTGTTCTCGCCGTTGGTTTTGGTTCAGAAGTGCTGGCTAGCGATGACAGCTAGGAGACTTCTCGCACTTCACATTCTCCAATGTGGAACAACTCGTTCACGATAAAACACGTTGGAAGATGAGGGGATGGCCATTGCCTGCCATGGCCCATCGCGAGTCCCCTGGTAGGGAGGCCAATAGGGAGTCCAATAATTTCCCCGGCAAACGTTACCCATTGTGGGTGCGCCGCTCAGATAATCATCCAAGGGTGCAGTCGAGGCCAAACCAGATTATTGATGAGACGAGGGCGTTAATCCAGAATTTTCGGAGACTTCGATCCCAGTCGCCGGAATGAGGGGTTTCTCCAGGTTTTCCTCGCGACCCAGCACCCCAGGAACTTCGACACCACATCCACCCTTCCAGAACCCGGCATCATTGCATCCTCCAGCTCCCCCACCCACTGCTCGTCAGCCTCGGCCTCCCCTACCGGACTCGCGTTCAGGTCCTCATCCACCCACGACGGCGTCACAAACCTATTTCACATGTGTGATGTCATGCCGGGATGCCAAGCCCCAATACCATCAAAATGTAAACAACGATTTGGAGCTGTATCCTATAAAAAACGGTCTATCGAAACGCAACTAGCTGTAACATGCTTTACAAACCCTCGCTGTGATGTATCCAAAACACGCTTTGCATGCTTTACGTGTTGAAACGCGCTAAACATACTAGTTTCAGCACGATCGACAAATTTGTAAATTTACTGATGGCCTGAAACCGATATAGTGTGAGAAATAGCAGGGTTTCCTACATAAAGTCAAGAATCGGGGCATCAGTACCCCCTTTCTTATGGTGGTGACAAAACAAATCCGGAGGGTCAGGATTGGTTCGGTAGTCAATCGTTCTGTCATTCGGATGGGGGCCGTAAGGCTATCGTAAGGATGAATCTACTGACAAGGATAGTATAGCGCAGGGTACCACGAAGGAAACCGGATGCCAATATCGGATAACGTCATCGGACAAAGAACCGGGGCTCTAGGCTAGAATCCGGAGCAGGTGCCTCGTACCAAAGCTCGGGTTGCCACGACGCTTTTGAGACGTGGAAAAGCCTCATCAATACTAGGTTCTCGAACGTTATATCCTGACACCCCGGTTCGGCCTAATAAAGCAAACGTCGGAGACGAATTGATAGAGGGAAAGGCCACACGTACCCCAATCTCTTCACGAGTCCGGCAGCATCAAACGTTAGCTCCCCCTTCGTGATGGGCTCGCGAATATGGTTCGCCGTCAAAATCTGGCGATTGCACTCATGAATACACCCACAAGTCAATAGTTTGTAGGTCCCACCTTCAACTTCCCGATCTCGTTCCCTGAGAACTGAAAGAGGAAGCGAACGTGGAGTGCTACGTCGGGGGCGTTTGGAAAGTCCACGCACATTCAGCCCGCACGAGATTGAGCTTCCGACGCCTTCGTAGTTGAGGACCTTGTCACCACAATCGCGGAGGCCAAAGTACTCCGGATTTGCGGCGTCTGTCGGCTTGACTCCCCCGAATTTGATCGGTGTCTGTTGGATCCAGCCGTCTTGCCAACCAACCCAACATCGGTTGAGCTGCGAGTTACGGCAGGAAACGCCGGAGGCTGTGGCGACTTGCATTCAGTTGCTGTCCTCGTACCTTTGTCTGGAAACTCACCTCCGTTGTTGTGAAGTCACTGCGCTTTTGAGCGGGCGCAGCCTTGTCTGGGCCCGCAGTTTGCTTCGCTTTCCTGGCACTACTGCGGCGTTGGACCCCGGTAGGCTGACTGGGCAGCCCATCGGAACGAAGGTCCAGTGGTAATTCCGCGAGATGCCCTTCTCCCACTCCCCCGTTACCGTTGGTATGAAGATTCAAGAGCTCGGCATGCCCCCGAGTACACCAGTTCTCTCCCCGCTTGGTCCAGCCGAAGTTATGGTGCTGCCCGACCATCGTTGTGTATGATATGGTCTTACCTCCGCGTGAGGATTGTGACGGTCGCTTCGTGCTTCAGTGGGTAATCCCCTCGATGTGAACGTGTTGCGGACCACTGGGATGAGAATACTGAAATCATGTCAGACCGGATAACTCTGGATAGACACAGCCTCGCTCACAATTCCAGGGTCATGGGTGTACGCTAGGGGTGGAACCAGCAAGATATGTTCGTTCATCACAGGGAATTGGTTCCCGTGCAACACACCACCTGAAGTTGAGGAGTAACTGTTGAAGCTGGGTGGTGCGCTGCGTGCCTATGAATTGTTTATGAGACCCTATTTGGAATTGACAAGAAGCCTGACATACATTTGCAGGGGCGTTCCCGATGCCATATTCCATATAGCTTGGCTCCGGCCTTCCGAAATCTTGTCATCCGCGGAAGCTGCGGTACCAGGGTCCGTGCGTGTCGATGTACTGAAAGTACAAGTCAATGAGATAGGAACAGCCGTAGTGGAATTTCTCACAGGGTGTTGGCCCGCCCCCTCTGGGGGTATTGTGGCACGAGATATCGGTCTGTTGGGGCCAGCTACACTGCGAGACGTCTGGGTAACGTTGTGTTGCTGTTTTTTTCTTGGGGTATCCTTCCCTTCGTGCCTGCCGTCTGGTGATGCGGACCGCTTCCTTTTGCTTACACGTTGGGCCCCAAGGTCGTTGGCGCCCACTGGTGATTCTTCGGGCACCTGTGCTACTCCTTGACCCCCCGTTATGTCAGTTGGAGCTTCGGGTGGATGATAGGCGCGCCCCAATACATTGACATCATTAGAGACAATTTGGGGTGCCTGAGTATTATCGAAGCTGTAAATTCCGGAGGCTGCTACGTAGGTACAGCGCGAAATGCTCTGTTGAGGCCAATCTTGTTACATTTTCAGACTTCGAAACCCTTTGTCAACGGCTAAGTCTTAAGTGCCCGACAATGTCAACAAGATTTCCTAAGTTGTTTCTCTTAACTTATCTTATCTTATCTCACCACACTCCTTTATCTTTTTATCTTATCTTATCACACAAGACATAAAACCAAAGACAAGATCATATTCGTTATCTACTCGGAATATGCCGGAGCCGGATCCAAGGC
>Ga0307512_10008259_pt1 | contig 10179 bp, 7 predicted proteins | sample 14_EM_MG_FD_200267 | JGI IMG/M metagenome (GOLD analysis project Ga0307512, IMG submission 200267) | Populus trichocarpa ectomycorrhiza microbial communities from riparian zone in the Pacific Northwest, United States - 14_EM | ecosystem: Host-associated > Plants > Roots > Unclassified | place... | reverse complement strand
CGGTTGCAATCTATTGACTTTTGTCTTTTTACTAAAACGACGTCGTTTTGATTTTAAAAAATAAATTGACTCGGGCGACCCAGTGACCTGGCCAAAACCCAAAACTCGGGCTTTAGACTGAGCCGGGTTTGAAAACTATGGCAACAAGGATTATCATTCATAGGCTTGTTTTTTTTATTCAAAACAGTTTGTTTCTTCACATTAATTTTTTTCTTTTTTTATATTATTTTTTATTTATTGATGTTAAAAAATAATTGCTATTAAAATATCAAACGGGACGCTTTAGAAAAAAAGGTTTCTCATCTTAGGGTTTGGTGGTCGATGAACAAAGAACAAAAAGCTTTTCTTTTGCTAAACACTCCTTAGATCTAAACCATCAGATTCAAAGAGAGAGAATATGATGCAGCAATGTGCCAAGAATAGCAAATAACTTAACTATTATTAAAAAATAAAAAAAAATTCTCTCAGTGAAAGATAGAGTTAGTAACACAATAATGAAATCCCAAAACATCAATTTAATTTTACATGTTATTCAATTACTTGTGACTATTGATGACACATCAGCACAAGCCCTTCTAAGACCTTGACAAGAACATAGAAAAAATTGAGCACAAGAGGCTTATGGTATTGGAAAAATGTGATAGCATTACATGCATAAAATTAGACCGAATGGGGCATGGCAAATCTTATTGTAATGATGTTTTTATGCGCATATATGACTAATAAAAAGGACTATTTTTTCTTCCATCCAGCTGGAGTTGGATTTGTTGAGATTTCCTGATTTATTGTATGTATAGAGATTTAGAGTTTTTTTCTTAATTATTAGGTTATTGATTTTCTATATAATTAGTTTGATTAGTATTGTGTGTGTATATTATATTTCTCATTAATTCTCTCAATAAAAGAAATCAGAAAGGTATTTTCTTTCTATTGAAAACATATTTTTAAAACTTTTAAACCCTTGATTTTTCTTTATTGTTGTCTATTTTTTCTTCCTTTTTTAAAAGTCTTTGAATCCTAGAGGAAAAAAAATCAAATTATTCTCTCTTCGAAATCTTTCGAAGGGTATTATGTTTGTGTGTGACTTTTTAGGAAAAATCAATTTCTTAATAACAAGAATTTGGAAATCCATCTAGTTTTGATCAAACATTTTGATTAAAGTCATCCATTGTCCGAGTGAGATGAGATTTTATAAGGAAACATAGGTCAAAAGAGATATTGATGTTATCATGAATAAATATTTATCAAAATAGATATTGTTTTTTTATGAAAAAAACCATGTTTTTTTTCTTTGAGTCTTAACTTCAAGGGGAGTATCAGAAGAAAATTCAAACGCTAGATTAAGATTTTGTATATATAAATTTAAATTTTAGGAATGATGATTCACAATCTAGATCAAATAATCAAGAAAAATATGAATTGAATTTGAGTGGTATGATTTTGGATTAAAATGGTGATGAGCACTGAAGATCTGACTCCAACAAGTGCTTTGTTCAAGTTAGAATCCCTTGTAACTAATATACCAAACCAAGTGATTGTTGAAGATATTTCTAACTTAGTGTTGAAGTTAATCAAAAAATTATCAAATTGCCATATTAAAGATATTTCTAAACCCATATATGAATCTAAATTGTCTAGTAAAGTTAAATATCATACAAGTTATTATGTGTTTAACTATCATTTTTTAAATTAAATTTATTATTTATAAATCAATTATATATTATATTTACTCTTAACAGTGTATAGAAAACCAGAGGTGAAAAGCAATTATGAACAAAAAAAAAAAATGAAATCTTTGCCAAAAAGAAAAGGAAAAAAGAAAAGTGGGAACTCCTGATCCTCAATCAAGAAGGAAATCAATTGGATGTCAATGGATTTTTACACAGTAAAGTATCCTTTATTGAGGCGTTGAGATTTAGGTTTTTGATTTTCTATGTAATTAATTTTGATTTTCTATATGATTAATTTTGTAAGGTAGCTATTAATATTGTACATAAATTGTATCGAAAACACTCACAACTTTCCAATCTAATTTATGTAGCTGAGATGGTCCCATCACATCTGCTTAGTAAACAAGTTCTAGCATCGGGCAGATTAGGAGCCATAAGCAGACCACATGCACATGTGCAACATCACTAACTTACATCAAAGCCTTAACTTCTGTCCCAGGAGTCAGGACAGCATAAGCACTCGGCTTACAGCCAGTGGTAAAGTACAGTACAGAGTCACAGTTTTTTTCTAAAGACTCGATCCCCGCAGCCTGGGGGCAAAATTCTGACAGCAGAAAGCAACCGAGTAGGATAGGAGCAGATGGCCTCGGTGGGTTCATTTTAAGTCTAAGTGGGGTGATTCTCCATGCCCCCTCGTAGCATAGCCTTGACGAACAAGAATAATGATTGAACACCCCAAGTCTCGGCTATGAAAATGACGAGTTAATAAAGAAAGAAAAGTAAAAGCAAAAAAAAAAGCAGCAGCAGCATGGTTGGAAAGCTTTTTTTATATAGTATTTGAGGTCCCACAACATAGGACCTTTTCCCCATGTGAAATAGCCAAAATCCGGCACCGGCATGAATATCTTCTCCACCGGCCTTCCCCCACAAAGACAAACCCCACAGCCCACAGGGGGCCCTCGTGTTTGGTAAGCGTAAAGAGAGGGGATGCATGTATGGTTATGGTCCACCCGCCCATGATTTGAATTGTAGAAAAACATAGGTGTCTTTCTGTGACTGGATTCTTGAAATCAGCTTTCCTGTTTCTTTCTTTACAAATGAATGGGAATCACCAAACTGTCCCCTTCTTCCTTCGAAGACGTTGACTTTGACAGAATGCTTGACATATTCCATTATCCGGCTGAATGCATATATTTATATGCGTGTGTGTGTGCAATATGAGGTCACTAAACTTCAACAGCACTTCTAAACGTCACTACAACAGACTTAATTGAACAATGCTGCTAAACTAGAACTACAAGATGACCCCTCTGCAGAAACAATCAAGGTTGCGCTCATGCAATGGAACAGTACCGTGACTTTGTCCATCACCGCAACATAATGTATCTGCGGGATGATGGGAATCAAATTCTGCTTGTAGCTGCTACGTATGGCTTAAGCAAATAATGAAGAGATTGTGGGGGCTTCTCTAGTGGCGCCAGGTCAGCATCCTACGTATGATGAGCAAAAAAGGTTGGCAATGGAGTGGGGGCGGGAGGTGAGGGGTGGCTGGCTGGCTGGCTGGCTGACTGCTTCCTTTTGCTTTTGAGTTGCCACACCCTGCACTCCCTCTGCTTTTTGAATTCCTTTTCAACATTCTTTTATACTTTCAACTTCTTTAATCCAACACCCAGTGGCTCTATGACCACCCTTGATTAAAAAGACATTCCCATTCTCCTAGCTAGCTAGCTACTACATTTCTTCTTCTTTCCTCTCTTTCTCTCAAAACCATTACATTTTTTCCATCTGCTTCTTTACATCATTCCAATTCTGAAAAACATTTGATGATCGTATAAACAAGCTTTTCAATATGGTAAGCTTCCCGATCATGGGTTTTTTTGTTGGTTCATTTCCACTCTTTGATTTACTAGCAAAGTATTTGAAATGATTGATATTATGTTCTCTGTCGTGGATGATGTATCCAGGGAACCCCGGTAAACATCATAGTTGGATCGCATGTTTGGATTGAGGATCCTGAGGAAGCATGGTTGGATGGTGAAGTTACAGAAATCAAGGGCAGAGATGCCACCATTACTACCTCAAATGGAAAAACTGTGAGACTTCCTGTTTAACTATATCATCCAATCTCTTCCATACTAGTTCAGATCATGTAAATATGGTACTCAGAGTTTGAAACCATCTATTCTATTGAAAGGGTTTTGTACTGATATAGTAGAAAAACTAAATACCTTTGAAATCCAGGATCCAAAGCATGGCAAAAGATCCATTAGTGAGTGCATGAATGCTAACTACACTTAGTGAATATCTTGCAAGAATCTGACTCTGCTAGCGATCCAGCACATCGTGAAACTTGATTGTTTATATCATAGTAGCTAGGCATACTTAGGGGAAATGTATATTGTGGACAAACAAAAATCAATTACAAGATGGATAAATATATACTCTGTAACTTCTGCTTTGTATATTGAGGACATTGGCTGACGTTTAAATTTAAATTGCAATTTTCTTCTGAAACAATTTAGACAACTGTTATAACACTTGCTAGCTGTTACAAATAAGAAGAAGAGGCAAAAGCTTACATCACTCAAACAAAATACCGCTCTATCACTCATTGAATTTTCTTGACTCCATAATCGGTCAAGATTTATGCTACATTATTATGTTTGAGGTTTGTTCTTAGAGACCAGCCACCAACATATGAACTAGATAGATGAAGTTCGAAGTATTGATTGGTATTGACAAGAATTCCTTATTGATTCTTACCTCAACTCCAGATAGTTGCAGATATTTCAAGTATATATCCAAGAGACACAGAGGCGCCACCAGCAGGAGTCGATGACATGACGAAATTAGCATACCTCCATGAACCAGGAGTCTTGCATAACCTTGCTTGCCGGTTTGCACTCAATGAGATATATGTGAGTCAACATTAATTGATGCATCTGACACCACCGTAAATTAAGTGAATATAATTTAGGAATTAGTCTTGAGACTATAGAACATAGATTTATGTACAAACCAGTATACTGATGATCAGTACTGAAATAAGCAGACTTACACTGGGAACATTCTAATAGCGGTAAATCCTTTCCGAAGACTACCACATCTGTATGACGTCCACATGATGGAGCAGTACAAGGGAGCTGCATTTGGAGAGCTAAGTCCACACCTTTTTGCTGTGGCAGACACTTGTTACAGGTAATATCAACAGATCAAAAACTAAGTTTAATTAACATGCATGAGCTGAATTCAACATATCTTGTAACTAATATATTTTTAATATATACATATATTTACATATATCAAGCTAATATGATAACTTCAAACATCAGAGCAATGATAAATGAACAGGGCAGCCAGTCCATCTTGGTAAGTGGAGAGAGTGGAGCTGGTAAAACAGAGACAACAAAGATGCTCATGAGATACCTCGCCTTCATGGGGGGGAGATCTGCAGGTAGTGAAGGAAGAACAGTAGAACAACAAGTTTTGGAGGTAAGTTAAAAACTATATATGACAAAATATTGCCTTTTAGGTGATTCAACTACTGAACTAATTGAATGAAGACTTGTATTAATTTCCACTTCAGTCCAATCCAGTATTGGAAGCATTTGGGAACGCAAAAACTGTCAAAAACAACAATTCGAGGTGAAATTTAGATGCTCTATCTACGTTCGATTTCTTCTAAAACTTGGTGTTAAACTAACAAAAATTGGGTGGTCAATCAGTCGATTTGGCAAGTTTGTTGAGATACAATTTGACAAGCATGGGAAAATATCTGGAGCTGCAGTTCGTACTTATCTTCTCGAAAGATCACGTGTTTGCCAAGTCTCTGACCCAGAGAGAAACTACCATTGTTTTTACATGCTCTGTTCAGCACCACCAGAGGTGATTTCCTGACAACAGCAAGAATTCGTGGCCATTCAGGAAAAGCTATCTAACTGATGTTACCTTTCAGGATGTCAAGAAATACAAGTTAGGGGACCCGAGAACTTTCCACTATTTAAATCAAACAAACTGTTACGAAGTTGCAAATGTAGATGATGCAAGGGAGTATTTGGAGACCAGAAATGCAATGGATATTGTCGGGATCAGCCAGGATGAACAGGTTCTTACTCTTCCCATCCCTACAGGAATGGATTACTTAGCATAGAGATACATGTTCCAGATTAACAAAGGGGAGTTTTCTCTTCTGTAGGATGCTATATTCAGCATAGTAGCTGCAATCCTTCATATCGGAAACATTGACTTTGTGAAAGGGAAGGAAGCGGATTCTTCTAAACTTAAGGATGATAAATCACTCTACCATCTTCGAACAGCAGCAGACCTACTGATGTTAGCACTCTGACTTATTTTGACCATCAAAATAAAAGATGCTGTTATAATATCTAGTGATGCCATGTCACTATCTCACAAAATGCTTTGATTTAGGTGTGATGAGAAGGCACTGGAAGACTCACTTTGTAAGCGGGTTATAGTGACTCCAGATGGTAACATTACAAAACCTCTGGACCCAGATTTAGCTGTCCTAAGTCGTGATGCCTTGGCCAAGACCGTATACTCAAAGCTGTTTGACTGGTAAGAAAATCAAACTCATTCATCTAGACCAGAAATTTATTCTAGACACTACATGCAAACAGTAGCAAGAACATCAATTTTATCATTTGTTCAGGATGTTTTGCAACAATGTACTTCAGCCAAATTCTGAACTTACATAATGTTTCCTTGGTGATATCAAATATGGATTCTGCTAATAGATTGGCAGGACAAAGCTGATATATAGTTCTCTAACATCACTTCAGTTTCTCAATTGTTCATTTGGAATCATCTTGATCGATCCCAGTAAATAAGGAATTAACAAGAGAAGAGTTAATTGAATGTTGCAGGATTGTAGACAAGATCAATAGTTCAATCGGTCAAGATCCTAACGCAGCAAGCTTAATTGGAGTCCTTGATATTTATGGCTTTGAAAGCTTCAAGATCAACAGGTACATGAAACTACATATGAAGTTATCTTCGAATAAATATTTCAACAGGAATATCTCATCATGTGATGAATACTGTAGTTTTGAGCAGCTCTGTATCAACTTGACAAATGAGAAGTTACAACAGCATTTTAACCAGGTAGGGTTGAGATTCCTATGCATAGTTTTGAGTTTCAACCATCTTCATAAGTGCTTTTTTTTATGCACACATGAATCTCTATCCACAGCATGTATTCAAGATGGAGCAAGAAGAGTATACACGGGAGGAGATAAACTGGAGCTATGTAGAATTCGTAGACAACCAGGATGTTTTGGATCTTATTGAGAAGGTAAGAGTACTGCATGTCAAAGTAACATATTCTATTCATGAAATATTGACACACGGTTATTATGCCCGTGCCTGCAGAAACCGGGAGGTATTATAGCCCTTCTTGATGAAGCCTGGTATGTGATTCCCTTCTATATTGAAAAAGTTATAAATTAATCTAGCTGTGAAATTATTTACCTTCTACATGAATATTCATACCTAACACATAAAGGTGTGCATGATAGCTCAGGGAATTAAATGTCAGTTAAGTAATATTAATGGAAAGTGGAGTGGGGGAACTACATGATCGTAAGAGATTTAATAAACCTTAAAGCAAAAGGCTACAGAAATGCAAGTGAATGTTATGAAAGCAAGCAAAACATTTCTTCTGAAACTTGTTTTGCATAATAGGAGGTAATCGAAGTTACCAAAGCTAGCACCACAAAACGTCTGATTACTTATTCTAAAGAAAAAAAAGTCTAAATCCTTGAATTCTCTAGACCCGACTATACTTATCGTGAGGCAGCTGAAAGAATATAATAAAAGAAATCAAAATGGGAAAAGGAAAATAAATAAATGTTGAAATCATGGGATGTAAGAATGAGTACCTTCCTAATGCAGCATGTTTCCCAAGTCGACCCATGAGACATTTGCACAAAAGATGTACCAGACATATAAAGCTCACAAACGCTTCAGCAAGCCGAAACTTGCTCGAACAGCCTTCACAATCAATCATTATGCGGGAGATGTAAGTGATGTTTTGAATCTTATTCCTGAACACCAGCTAAAGGAACCACATTTGTGGATTTCTAATCATTGAGCCATTCTGTGAGCAGGTTACATACCAAGCAGATCATTTTCTTGACAAAAATAAAGATTATGTTGTAGCAGAACATCAAGCTCTATTAGATGCTTCCAAGTGTCCTTTTGTTGCTAACCTTTTCCCTCCACTGCCTGAAGAGACATCTAAGCAATCCAAGTTCCCTTCAATTGGTACCCGCTTCAAGGTAAGCTTTATCCACATAGAAGCAGCATCCTGTATGATACAGAAAATAATTCAGACCATGACTGATTCTTGGCTCAAAATTAACATCCAGCAACAATTACAAGCTTTGATGGAGACATTGAACACAACAGAACCACATTACATCAGATGTGTAAAGCCGAATACAGTACTAAAGCCTGGAATCTTTGAGAACTTCAATGTCTTGAACCAACTAAGATGTGGGGTAAGATAAATTCACTTGCTTCCTTGTCAAGGACATATATCGCTTTGATTTTCACTTTTCAGATCAGACAAAACATGTCTGTTTCCAAACTATTTATCAAGCTGCTCTGATTTATAATGATTATTCTAATGGATTTTACAACAGGGAGTACTAGAGGCGATTAGGATAAGTTGTGCTGGTTATCCTACCAAAAGAACATTTGATGAGTTCCTTGATCGTTTTGGAATGCTGGCTCCTGATGTTCTAGATGGGTATGAATTCTTGTGCAGTTACTTTTCATTTCGCGTTATGCAATTGTGGCATGGAGGTCTCAAAGTCAGGGCTAGAATGAGAGCATTGACCTGTTATTTTGAGCAGAAATTTTATCTTATCTAACAGGAGCTGACCGAAGTTTGTGACAGCTGAGTTGGAACATCTACTCAGCTGTTCGTCACTAACTATTCTCCAACACCTAAATCATCTTGAACTGAATTGGTCCAACCATAACGTTCACTGTTTCTTCTGGGCAGATCTGACGAAAAATCAGCATGCGTTTCCATCTTGGACAGGATGGGTTTGAAGGGCTATCAGGTATGTTTAATCATGACAATAATAAAAAGGAGCCATGTTTATAAAATATGTTGTGTTATTGTAACATTTTCCCCTAAATGCCTGGTTTAGATTGGGAAAACAAAGGTGTTCCTCAGAGCTGGGCAGATGGCTGAGTTAGATGCACGAAGAGCTGAAATTTTGGCTAATGCTGTCAGGCGAATCCAGAGACAAATCCGAACATATCTGGCCAGAAAAGAGTTCATCACCCTAAGAAGAGCTACAATTCATTTGCAGAAACTCTGGAGAGGTTAGCTTTCTTTTCCCAAGTAATTGCATCTTGCACTGTAAAGCATGACGGCAAACAGACCAACTGAGTGAAGTAACTTGCACTGATGAAGAGTGATTGAATAGTTTTGCATGCCATATTTGGTTAACAGAATCCTGCCATTCTAAAATAGTTGTGTTTGAGTTAGGCATCGACAACTCCATTGACCAGGAACAAGTACTTTGTTAATTTTGGAATTGCCATGATTGTTAATGAAATGTTTTCAATATCAAGAGGTAATATGGTTATGGTTGTTTGGTCGAATTTCTTTATGATTTTCTACAGAAAAATCAGGTTTTATGGCCATGACTTGACCCTAACTGAAAATGAGCCAGACCACCATTTGAAGTCATAGCCTAGAAAACATAGAAGTCTGAGATGACAATACTTCTTTTGTCTTGCCTCTTGTGCAGCACAACTTGCCCGTAAGATATATGAACATATGAGGAAGGAAGCAGCTTCTATCCGTATACAAAAGAATGTCCGTGCTCATAGAGCAAGAACATTTTACACTAACTTGCAAGCATCAGCAAAAGCTATCCAAACTGGAATGCGAGCAATGGCAGCACGTAATGAATACAGATACAGAAGAAGAACCAAGGCTGCAACTGTAATTCAGGTGATGTACTATCTGGCTGGGCTACTTACATAAATTTTAAATCATAGGGAATCAAGGAGAATGTAATTAGAAATAGATTGGAATGAAAATGATTTCTAGGAAGAGCTGGGAATTAAGAAAATATAATGTCAACATAAGAGCAAACATGAGATCGGATAAAACATAGCAAGGATGGCATTTGTTCAGGTTCAAATGAATAGAATTTTATTTTTTTTGTACCACTTCATGCAAAAGAACAAGCAATTCCAGAGTGCTCAGATGAACGATTTCTGACTAATAATTTTTCCTGTCTTATCAAATCTTTAATTTTATAGACTCGATGGAGAAGATACCATTCTCTTTCTGCGTATAAGCAGCATAAGATCGCAACTCTAGCATTGCAATGTCTTTGGAGAGCAAGGACAGCTAGGAAGGAGCTTAGAAAGCTCAAAATGGTGAGTGTAACTACCTATAAGCAGTTTTAACTGCAGTTCTCTACCAATTCTTGACATTCAACAATTCTATTGCACTATAATA
>Ga0307512_10008258_pt1 | contig 10179 bp, 8 predicted proteins | sample 14_EM_MG_FD_200267 | JGI IMG/M metagenome (GOLD analysis project Ga0307512, IMG submission 200267) | Populus trichocarpa ectomycorrhiza microbial communities from riparian zone in the Pacific Northwest, United States - 14_EM | ecosystem: Host-associated > Plants > Roots > Unclassified | place... | reverse complement strand
GTCACGTATGTTGAAACTGGGTCGCGACGACCGAACCCATGGCGACTTGGACTGAGAGAAAATGGACTGGCGAGTGTCGTGGATCAGAATGAAAAGCAACACACTGTCGCGGCCATGGGCGACAATCGCCCGAAGGGCGTCATCCTCTGGTGAGCCAAATACATCATCAGCCAGCGCAAGCCAGCGGTCATCGCGTTCTCGCACGGTTGCCAGGATGATGGCAACTATCCATCGCAGCGGCTCAGCAATAAGCCCGGTTTTTTCAGCGTACCAGCGTGTCAGAGTATGCCCCATCTCGACTGATTGTGGTACGTCGTACAAGAAGGGTTCGAGAATGATTTCCGAGGGTGCTCCGGGTCCGAGTGCGGCATGGGCAACGTTCAGGCAAGTGATTAGACGATCACTTTTGACTGATTCGGAGAGAGAATCGGAAGAGAAAGTGCGGTCCAAGAATCCAAATAATGCTTCTCGGATCTTGGGGAAAGGCGGTGTGACCCGATCTAATTGCGACTTGCAGAACCCAGGGATGGCATCAAAGAACCTTCCAAGTGCTTCGTCGTCGTCCATGGCAAGTAAAGTCCGCTCTAGGATCACGTCGTCGATCTCCGATGACCGTTTCGAGGCTTTTTCTTCGATCTGTGTCCATTTACCTTCTACGAAACTGTTGTAGTAACGAATTCTCTTGTCATGACAGCGTTTACTTGCATCTTTGCAGATGTCGCGAAGGGGTTTGATGTAGTTGCAAAGTCGAAATACCAATTGGAACACCCGGAGACATTCGCGCAAAGCCGATGGAGAAAACGGTGTGTAGAACAGGTTCTCGGGCGTGAGTATCCCATCCACCGTGGAAACTGCGTATCCAACCGTGGCAAAAACGACCCACGGAACTACCACATCGAAGGTAACGTGGTTGAGATTGAAGAGATAAATGAGGCCACCGGCCAGGAAAAGGAAGAACGAAACATGCAGATAGAGAGGCGTTAGACCGGCCCCCCAAATAGAATACGGCTCCAGAGCGTATTTGGCAAAGATTGCGCGGATTCGTGCTCGCTGGTCTGGGGTATATCGTGGGTGTTGAGTGATTGTGATGTAACGATGTGCCCATTGCTGTCCCAACGTTGCCACAATGGCGCCCGAAAGACTGATAGCCAAGCTCAGGAACCAGAGCGAATTCACCCAGACGGCATATTTCGGTGGAGAAAACGAAGGTGCTTTGATCAGAGTGGATGGGATCGTCGCATCAGATGCGTTTGGGTTGGCTAAAAGTTGATAGATGTTCTCCAGGTAGAAGGCGGACGTATCTTGTGAGTTCGGTTTAAGGTCCGGGATAGAGATTGTAAGCAATGTACCGACGGTGGCAGCGAATAGACCTGTCTGTATCCTATAGTTAACTCGCACACTCAGGTCTGAGTCAACTCGAGGGCTCACGAAAACCAGGGTACCATCTGTATCTTTTTGACAGCGTTCGGTTATCTTGTTGTCGTCTTCTTGTGCAACCTTGCAGTACATGGAGTAGAGCGGCCACGAGCTATCACCATAGTAGAAATTTGGCTGGGGTGGCTGGGATGGTTGATTCATTGCTGCGCCCGACGGGCTACGGTCACCATCTATTGCACATATCAATATTGGCGACCAAATCTAGCGAAGGAAAGACCGAGCACCCGTCACAATACCTATTATTTCCCCCCTTTCAATATCTGACGGTGAGCGTTGAGTTTGAGACATTGGGATGTATTGGGGTGTAGGGGGCGTATTCAGAGCTTGAAAGGATCTCGGTGGGCCTTGGGACTAGAACCCTTAGCCTCACGGAAAACACGAGGTTGACGATCACCACGTTGATTACCCGAAAGCACTAACGCCCAGGTGCTGACACAACATGTATTTTAGAGAGTGCCTTTGGCATGAATGGTTAAGTATGGAGGGCCCAGCGACGTAAAGGCCGAGGTTCTAAAGAGAAACGTCACGGGCTGCGGGGGTCACATGATCTCTTCGGCCAGACTCGATGCTAGGCGTGCCCAGGCCAGCGTTGCCTTATATCTCATATCACCCTGACAGCGATCTCCCAACTAGCACGACCAGCCTGGAGTAGTTATCTCTCAGCCATGGTGTGCATGTGAATGTCTACGAGGAAGTGAGAGAAACACAACCGCATCATTTCTCATACCAACTCAGAGGAAAGCGGATCGATACAAGGTGCACGCTTGCTACTCAATCATGGCACGTGCATAGAGAAATATACAAGAGGGCCCAGACCCCACTTGAAATAGCCTTTTTTAACAGAACATTACCAGATGCCAGAGTTTATATCAAGGTGGCTGTACGCCACAGTAAGCACTGAGCAGCTACATTCAAGTTAATTGGTGTTCGTACTAGACCTTCCACATGTATTTATCGTAGCTGTTAATTGTATACTTTTATTGAAAGAGAATGAGACAAACGTTCGGAATGTGTCTCATAGGTTGGGGGATGGCACCTGATGTCGGGGGTTGGGGTTCCTTGTTTTCTTCCCAACGCCTTTCAGTTGTCACGATCAGCGTTTGCTGGGGAGAAAACGTCAACTACGCTGGTGAAGACAAATAGTCAACTTGAAGCGTGGGCAACAAAAGAGACGAGTGGGTGCGCACCGTCTCACCATGTGCTTGACCATGTGCCTGCTCTTGACGTCGACCGTCCTGCTGTAGGAACCTTCGTTTGGACATGAGGGGCAGAACACCGTACCTGTGGCCTATGGTATCGGTGACCAGAAGGTACTCAGAGGATCCGACGGCATTACCACCGAACCTTGCTGCCGCGCTACGTAACATCCAATAATGCGATGGAATGTGAGCTTGCCTGTGTTGATGTGACAGGATGGAGAACACATCTGTGCTCCTAGTTCGATGTTGGGAATGTGGTGAAGAAACCGTCCGTAGGAAATGACTGCAAGCTATGTCGGTCAAACCCGCGTCAGAGATCTCTGACAATCCGTGGTCAGCGGTTCCGGGTAGATGGGATAGCGTACGCACAGGTCTCCAGAAATCATTGCCACATGTACAGCGAGCAGAGCTACACAGAGTCAGTCACGTAGTGGTGGTGACGGGTTGGAGCTGACAAGTCCCTGCAAAAGTCATGGCTATAGTTTTAGTTTCAGTTGCAGTGATGACGCACCCTCCCCCGGCCTCCTTGGGCCATGATCCGTTCGTCACCACCAATCAGCTGCACAAACATAACCTTTTGACACTTTCGAGTAAACTTCTTCCATTACGTTGCAGACTGTGTGATGCACAAAGCTTTGGCCGATGTGCGGTGTTCTGAGTGGCGCCGGGTGCCCACACGATTCAGGCGACGCGACGCGACACATGAGCGCTGAGAGGCGCTGAGCTGTATAACGTAGTTGGCCGTGTTTATCACTATTGTTGACTGTTGACACACGGCTCAATTAGGCGCGTGCTCGCTCGAAAATTCCCTACCACACTAATTTACTTGACATCGCAAGTCTCTCACCTTAGACTTCAACATCACTAAAATGACCCGCTCGTGAGTTCTAATCAGAAACCGGTCTGCGAAACTTCGACGCTGCCTCGCGGAGAGTGCATGCTGATCTTTGATCTTCTGCCATGAAGAAGTATTGCCGCGTTGTGTGAAGTGGTGGGATACTTAGACAATGCATCGGATGCGCGGCTCTCTGTGATTTGGCAAAACTTCCTTCAGTGGTTTTGTGTCTGTTTGATGATAAATATCGCTTAAGGGTCATAACCCCGATCACCTGCCTCTCATAGATACCACTAGTGCTTCTGACGACGGCGCCTCAGTCTCAGAGAAAGGTCTACCAAACTTGCCGCCCCTCTCCCTTCCTGATTCAATTTTGCCTGGCAGCTGATCGAATTAATACAGGGTCTCGTCGAACAACCAGTGGACCGACACCGCGGTATCGACTATCCTATGCAGCCGTCGCCGAGAACACGTTTTACCTCGAGCGCTCCGACGTTGCCCCAGGTGATAGATAACCCTCCAGTCACTTCTGGTCAACAGCCGTGGACGAAGGCTCCTCGTCCCCCAGACAACCAACCAATTGCTGTCCCGCAGCAGCCTTAAGCGGCTATAAAGCGGCATCAACGCCCAAAGATGTTGATGTTGGGTTCAAGACGCCGTCTCGGGATGACCAGGGGAGCCCCTGCGTACACTGTGTGTAGTACTTATGCTTGTGGTCTTGACCCTATCTTGCCGGTGAGTTCTATGCAACCCAGCACGCAGCGGCGTCCGATTCTCACAATAATTCCTCCCCCATCTCGGAACATACAGTATCAACTTTGCGGACATCACTGGAGACCTGCAGCGAGGCACCTTTGGGACTTTCTAGGGCAGATAAATCGGAACAAAGGGGATCAATCACATCTCACCAAGGTGGAGTCGCCCTTCGGAAGAAATGTAGTACATCCCGGCGCTCAGTAAGTTGATTGCACAGCTTCCCTACAGCCCTCACCTAAGCCCTCTACCAATTCAGCACCACCTTTGAACCAAATGGGCGTCTCCACGTCTTTGTCACAATCTCGCGTGGCACCGGTCGTATCCAAGATGTTGTCCAATTGGACGCAGACATCTCGTATAGTGAGTCCCACGCATTACCTAGGGGAGCTCCGTCAGAGTTATGAGACCCTTCAAGTGAAGACAAAGGGATAGCGCATTCAAAGAGCGAAGGTCCACACACCACTCAGCTGCACTCTACATCCACCTTTACGCCCGGAAATATGCTTCCTGTCACAGCAGAGCCTTCTTCTCAGCTCCAGGTAGTATCATCTCAACACCAACCCGTCCCTTGGAGAGGAGCAATTCGCGCCTTGAGGGAAACCATGGAGTCGACCTCAAGGCTACAGAGCGACTGGTGAGATCCATCGGAAAGACCCGCTCCCTAATTCGGAAGATGCCCTGTGCCCAATGCCTCAAGGCCGAGTAAATTCTCCCAGGTGGCTACCATGTTCCGGAACCGTTGTTGAAATTTCGCGGCCAAGGTTGGAAGAACGCGGCTTGTCTTGGGCGTTCAAACGCACGACGGTGCCACATACACCAAGAATTTCGATTCTTATACTTTCTGCGTGACTCTGTGTCTTTGGGGGTGATAGACCAGTGGCCAGACGATGGCGCCGAAAGGAACCGGAACCACCGTGCCATCACGTGCCCCTGTGCCCCATTGCCCACTGCCCTGGCTTGCCACTGTTCGTACTTCTTTTTGCGTCGAAACATTTTCAAATTATTTTCCCGCTCGCGGGTTTCATCTCTTGCATGTTCCTCGTCACTACCAATATCAACTCCAAGATGAACAACTTGTCCTTCCCCTGCAACTCTTGAAACATTTTCTTTTCCCCTCTCGGCTCTAGTTTACTATTCCCTGCGTTTGCTTCGGCGAGGCTGTTCTTCATGTGTGTTGTCCGATCACGGGGATCTGGACGTTATAAATGGAATCAGGTGATTATTGAGGTGGCGAGGAGAGATGCGAGTCGTCGGGTTTTTACCCAGGTCGGTGCTTCCCACCATGAACCGAGCATTACTGGAACTGATTGGACACAGGTATGGCAGATATAGGATAGGCATCTTAGGAAGTAGCAGACTAACAGTTCTCGTACGATATCCACTGCCGTTATTCTTCAGCACTTGCATTCCCCTGGCTCTGTGCGTGCTAGACGGCCAACATTGAACCTCCCCATGAGTGCAGCTTGCACGGTGCTAGACTACCCCCCATCTTCATCGAACTCTTGTGCGTGCCGTGCCCTCATGCCTTTGTGATATAACCTCTCAACGTAGCTCACAAAGGTTCGATCACAAGGACCAGGCGACTGTCGTTCCGTGTTAGTTGGCACAGCCCTCGCTATATTACTTTCTGGGACAGGACAGATCGTATGCGCCCACGGGTTCTCGGGTGACGTCTATATTAACCAAGATGGTGTTCATGGCGCCATGGTGTCGTGGTAGCGGCGTCCTCATTCCGTGTGGGAATGTGTCTGTCAACCGACACCTTGACATGCGTCACCGCATAGGCAATGCAGCATCCATCATTTTTGTGACAATTATGACGACGACGACGACGACTGGATATTTGTCATTGACGTCCTCTTCGAGATGGACCTTAGCTGTAAGCATCGAGCGCTTTTGGACATATGCACATGATGAGATTGAAACATATCAGGCAGAATGAACGCTCTTTTCTCTGTCTAGCACCTATCGCGCCATATAATGCTTTTAACGAGGTCTCGTGGCAAACGACCACCCTGCGCGGACAGCCCTCTTCCGTGAAACCATCGCAGACGTCAGGAAACTTTATCAACGCCCTCGTCATTGAACCTACGTGGATGCCTACGCTAATCTGCACCCTTGCACTCGATTTTCCTCCCTTTCCCGGCACTCACCCTTCTGCAGCCGAGGCCTTCGTCCGTATGCAGCGCATTCTCTGCTAGCCCGATGTTGTGCTTGTAATCTATGGTGCTAGCGACGAGATTGGGACTCAGAGCTTCGGATGGCGATGGACTACGCCACCGGACGTGAAGTGCCACGTACCACCCGACGATGCCATGGAATGTGAGCTTGCCTTCTGCGTCACCAGTCCCTGCGGGCCGAAGAAACAACTAAACAAGAGGCTGCGACAAAATAGCTTTCGAGGATCTTGAATGGGCATACATCGGGGGCGTGCTATCTATAAGGAACCGCACGCCATCGTGTGTACATGCAAGGCACGTGACTCTAGGACAGGGCAACATGAGCCACGGCGTGCTCGTCATTCGTGTGGGCATGAGGTGCGTAGTATGTCGGTTCTTGGCCCATATGTCCGCGGTCGAGACAACCATAGTACAATGGACGCTTTTTGGTTAACTTCCGGTTTCGGGAGTCACTCTTATACGACCGTCACCATGTGATGCGCTTGGGTGCTGTGATTCTTAGACGCCCACGGTGCGTGTAACTGGGTCTTCGTCGTTTTATCTGCTTTCACAGTGAAGAAGTTCATTGCGCATGCGGTCTACGCTATCTCTGTAAAATTGGACTTCGAAGTTGTAGTTGACGAAGCAAGAAGAAACACGCAGGAAAGGAGGGTTTATACCTTCCAATCTTCGCCTCGTGTCTACATCATGATCCATCGCCTTGTCTGGAAAATGCATTATCCGCTCCGTTGGAGCGCCGAAGTCAATGCCGAAGTCGATCACTCTCTTCACTCGTATTCCCTCTAACAACCACGATCCTTCCCCGTCCCGCATCGATGCCGACGTCTTCTACGATTACGTGTTGAGGTGGCAGACCGGTGGTAGTCTTGTGCAGAGCGCCATGCGCAGACCTCAATTCAAGCCAGACACATGGTAAAGGACATCCCCACAGGTCACGAAAAACATCTGCAAGTCCCATGGTTTGTTGCGCGCACGAAACACCTGACCACTACTTAGCATAGAGGATCTCATCCTCCGAGCCCGACGTCTCTGAAACGAGCGGCTTGTAAACTACATCTTGACTTACTCCGCTCGGGCGAGACACGCTTTGCTGCCTCACGCAGAGCATGCTCAAGCTGAGTTTGATTGGCTGATGTGATGTTGCCACACCCCCTACAATAGTAACAATCGTCAACAGTATGACGACGTCCAGGCATGCCGCCGGCCTCAAGTTATTAGCACGGTGCACCGATTCTTAGAACCGGGGCTATATCATCCCTCTACCATGTTCCAGCGAATCCGCTCGCCCACCTGACCTCTTTCCATGGAAAAAGCAGGCGATGGCACCTCACCGTCTCACTCAACCCAGCACAAAGCCCTGTCAAAGTCTCCACCTCCCCCTGACAACACTCCACAATCCGGTCTTGCTTCGCAGGCAGGAAGTATCACGTCTGGGTCTGTGAATATGTCCCAGGACAAGGATGAGTCGACCCATCCTGGATCTCGTCTGGCAGTCAATCCACGGACGTTGCAAAAGGTGCCATCTTATGCAGACTTCACTAGGATGGCGCTTTCCCGTAACGACTCTCAGGGTGTCACGGGCGCTAATCCCACGGCCACCTCTAATCAACCATCGGGGAACAGGGATCCTCGTCTCGCAGGCAATCTGACAACCGCTGGTCCACTGGCAGGGTCTACGAGTCGTCCAAGGCCAACGAAGCATAAAGACAAGCGAACTTGAAACCGCGCCCAAGGCGCGCTCCCAGGGCTCCCAGGTGAGCCTAGCATTGTCGTATCACTTTTGCGTGGGATCCTCACCAGTAATCCTCCGTTACAGCCTCCTAGTAGTACAGACGACGCGCATGGTGTTGCTCTGCAACCCATATCCTCCTCCAAGTCATCTGGGATGTCCACTTCGAAGGAAGGTCGTACGCCACCGCGGAATGTAACGTCTTCGCGAGTGCCGACTAGTAGTGGTACTCCCTTCGGGCTTCCCAGAGCCGAAGAACTGGTTGGAGGGAATCAATCACCCCTCCTCAAGGCGGACTTATCTCGCGAAGGAAATACGATTAAACCCCACGCCCAAGAAGCCGATCGTATTACTTCCGTCCATCCGCCGCCCAAACCCTCCATCCATCCCATTCCTGCTCTGAGCCAACCGAGCGCCTCTGTGTCTTCGTCACCATCTAATTCGGCGCCTGCCATAACGAAGACAGGGTCAAGTTGGATGCGCACGCCCCACCGCGACACTCGGACTGGCATGGCCCCATCCGAATCACCACGCCCTCCCGATGAAGACAAAGGACATGCGTACCCCAACGAACCAAGTCACACGAGGTCGCCCTCAGCCTCATCACGTGACCCCCGTTTTCCCCCAGGGCCCGTTGCCTCCGTAGTGGACGTCGATTCGCCTTCCCTGCCGCAGAGCTTGGACAAGAGCAGCCCCCGCATTCAAGGAAACGAAGTAGTTGAGCGCGAAGCTAGGCGAACCGCGGAGCCTTTGACGTCGGATAAGAAAGGGGGAAAGCGGACAACAGCGCCGAAGGAGCCCGAGATCCAGCAGGAAGGCCCTACCACTGATCTGTATAGTGCCCAGCGCAATAAACCTGAGTCAAGTCCCCCGAGCAGTCATGCTCCGGATATCGAACGGCACCCAAAAGCTCCACCACAAGGCTCCGTCGAACCGACATCCTCGTCTAGCGTCAGTCGCGGGCGTGATCTGGGCGCGACACACCTCCCCGACTCTAGCGAATTCAGAGGAAATACCGGACGTTCAGACGCGATATCACCGCTGCATAGAACGGAAGCATCAGCCACGCCACATGTGTCGCTTTCTACACAGAACCAAGCCAAACCTGCTGTCGGTACACCCTCGAACAACAAGCCAACAAGCTCTAGTAGTACAAAGCACCCCCCGCGACCCCCGACAGTCGTGGGAGACTCCCAAATCCGTGCCTCACCCTTCTTGCCCCGGACCACGTCTTCCCTTGTGTCTGCGCCAAATACTCCCATAACCTCTCGAGAAGATGGAATGGAGGGAGAAACGCGCCCTGGCACCGTCCCTTCGCCGAAACCCATGCAATCTGTCAGGCAGCCTGATTCAGCCGTCATCTCGCGTCTCGGAACGCACCTCCTACAAAAGCACTTCCAGAGACCGGCAATGGTTCCTCCTCGAGACTTCCGGACTATCATCATCTCATGGAGACACATAACCCTTCCCTTGTACAAGTCGACTCCCCTCAAGAAGATGTTGAGAATAAACCCCATGCGAAACCAAGTGATCGCGCCCAACCATCTGGTCAGTCATCCTTCGTTTCTTTAGACCGACTTTGACACTCATGTCTTTCCTATCGCTCATAGCACACGCGGCACCATCTATTATCAAGGTATCATCCAACATGGGGAAGGAACTTGGATCGCAGGCACAGGCCGGACAACCCATTTCGCGACCACAACACTCTCAGCGCGAAAGTGGTGGAATAGTGCCTAACCAACAACATCGCACGGATCCTTTGATAACGAGGCAGGCGGAGATACCCTCCTCTGAACATGCCGCTACCATCGAAGCTGCCTCTTTCCCACACCTTCGACAAGTCATTGCGTACGTTCCGGTATACCCAGGCGAGGTTTACAACCCTGAACATGCCCCACCTCCCCCTCTGTACCAACCAAGTCTGTCTCCAAGGGTCCCAGTCGCCCAAGAGGGAGCCCCATCAAGATCGGGTGCCAGAATCCCTGGTGAGGTCCACGATGAGCCAAAGAAACTGTCTGGTAAAAATATATCCCATCTTCT
>Ga0307512_10008257_pt1 | contig 10180 bp, 8 predicted proteins | sample 14_EM_MG_FD_200267 | JGI IMG/M metagenome (GOLD analysis project Ga0307512, IMG submission 200267) | Populus trichocarpa ectomycorrhiza microbial communities from riparian zone in the Pacific Northwest, United States - 14_EM | ecosystem: Host-associated > Plants > Roots > Unclassified | place... | reverse complement strand
AGAGAGAAGCTTTGCTTCCATCCTTACGAATTTACAATGGCAGACGATGAATACAATGATGTTGACATGGGGTTTGCTCTTTTTCCTTTTATCTCTTATATAAAATGAGCTACGGTTTCTTTTCTCTTTGCAAAACGGAGGGAAAATAGGGTTTTGTCTTTTGGTAGTACAAAGAACGAATTTTTTTTCTGTTTTCCCACACTGCAAATGAACGAAATGATGAATTTTTGCTATATTTGAGGTCATTAGGAAGATTTTGCATCTGGGACTTTGTAATTTTCTGCTATTTGATTATTTTTTGTTTATATTGTTAATCATGCTCTTTGGTTGTTTTTTCATGATTGAAGTTTGAGTTTATAGTGCCAATATGATTGTTATTTGATGGAATTTTTTCTGCTTTGTTGATATTGTAAGCCCATGAAGTAATGATTTTGATTTGATAAGCAGTTGCTCTGTGTTTGGCTTGATTCAGGTGTTGTTGGTAGAAGTATAGATAGGTTGATGTGGTCAATGGTTTGGCTTGATTTCGTTATAATTTTGATATTAGATTCGAGACTACGATTATGCTGGCTATTTGATTGCTGGAAGCGGAGTTTGTTAGTTTTTGTATAGGTTATAGAATGTTTGATTCTGTGTTAATGTCCCGAGGTGACGTTACGGAGTGTGTTATTTTAGATTTTGGAAACCACTCGAATATTTGTGACTACTCAGAATACACGCATCATGCAAATTCTGTGTTCAAACTCCTTGCTTTTTGGAGTTATTTTCCCCCTTTCTGTCTGGTGTTCAAATAACATGTGTAAGGTTTTCTAAATTGTTGTTGCAGATATGAGGATGAGCCGGCAGAACCTGAGATTGAAGTAAGTAGTTGATATTGTGATTTGCTTTCTGTAACTGAAGCATCTATCTTGTTTTATTTAAAATATGAGTGAAATGTTTGGACAGGAAGGAGCTGATGAAGATGCCGAGAACAATAACAATGAAGATGACACAGGGGAACCAGTTGAAACTGAAGATAAAGAGGAACAGGCACCAGTGGAGCGGCCTCGTAAAACATCGAAATTTATGACAAAATATGAGCGTGCCAGAATTTTGGGTACCCGTGCACTTCAGATCAGGTTTATTCATTTTTTCCCAAGCAAACCTTGTCACTGTGGAATTGGGTTGATCCAATTGAGTTTATGTTGCTAATTTCTTCTTTGGCTCTGCAGCATGAATGCTCCTGTGATGGTTGAGTTGGAGGGTGAGACTGACCCACTTGAGGTAAGATTATTTTACTGCGATTTATGTTGGATTATTAGATGATTTCTTTTATAGAGATGAATGATGCTGTTGCTATTGGTGTGCTACTTGCAGTGTATGATATGGTTTGTATGGGAACAGAATTTTCTGGTGCCTTGCACCTGTATGTGTACAGATTTTTGCAACTCTATATCATTTTTGGGTTAAAAAAGGCACTACAGTTGATGTATTTTGCAGTTTGCGCGACATAGCATTTGTATATATGTCATAATAAGTGTACATGTGATCCACAAAACTATTTTCTGAACACTTTTGCCATCTGAGGGTAAGTTTGACTTGATAAGAATGCATTTGGGCTTTTTTGTCGGATGGCAATTGTTTGACTCACCATTTAATTTTTCATTCGCATGTTTCATAACAGAGTTATGCATAACAATATATCTGTTTCTCACTATAATATATGTGGGTTTGCTGAGAATCTGGGTAATAAGTTTTTGGAGTAGGAACAATTTACTATAGGACGACTGGTCATAGATTATCCTGTCTTTCACAGTTTAATAATTTGATATTTTGGATTTTTCATTTAATTAGATTGCTATGAAGGAGCTTCGTGAACGAAAAATACCTTTCACCATCCGTCGCTACCTGCCTGATGGAAGGTGAGATTATTTGCTTAAATTTATCCTTTAGCAAATTGATTTCACCCCTGGAAGGGGGGAATGTACAGCATGTTTCTCCTTTGATTTTGTTTACTGTTCATTCTAGTTTCTTGTTGTTCCTTAACACATCCTGTGGAATTATCCAGTTATGAAGATTGGGGAGTTGATGAGCTAATTGTGGAGGACTCGTGGAAGAGGCAAGTGGGAGGTGATTGAGCAATCATTATTTGGTGATTCATGCTACCATTTGATCAATTGATAGTTTAAAGCCTTGTATGATATGTAACCAAACATCAATGTTCTAATTGCTCAGAACATGACCTGTGAAACTAAACTGAATATGTGTGGTGTCATGACAGTTTTTGAACTCTAGAAATGCTTGTGATTTCTAGAAAGAAAGGAATGTGGGTGCTTTAAATTTCAAATGTTAGTGCAAAGTGCGTTCTGGCTCTACAATTGCATGTCTGTCACAGTAGTAATTGCCATGAAGTTTCCCAAGGAAAAGATTGGGTGGATGAACGATTAGGGGACTTGAGAAGGATTCTATTCTACTTCTGCCAGGCATAGAAGAGAAATTTTCTTGGATTTACCAATCAACTGCAAAATATTGCCTACTCTGAATTTATTGCTGGCTAGATGGATGGATTCCTAAGTGATTGCTCTTACTCAGAAGCTTTCCGAAGCTTAACCATCTTCCTGCCACACTCAGGGTTCAACTGCCATCATGTTATTACACTTGATGGTGATTTACTCTCTTTAGAAAAAATGCAATCTCCTAGATAAACCCAAAAACATCCTGAAAAGTGCACTTGCATGACTATTGTAATTACCTTAAGAAACATTAACCATTATGAGATCCTTGCATTTAAGTATGAAATTAAGAGGATGTTAACAAAACCCAAAAATATCCTACCCAATATATATTCATTTTCAATTGAATCCCAAACCTATAACTTTATCAATAAGGTCTTAAATGTTTCGAAGATATTCTCAATTAAATCTTTTTGGTAATATTCATCAACTTCTTTGTCAAATTTTCTTCAAAATAATGTCATTTTAGTACATAAATATGCACATTACACCAAAAATGTTAATGTTCATTAACTTTTCTATCAAAATTTCCTTAAATCAATGCCATTTTAGTGCATAAAATAATAGACGGAAATTGAAAAAAGGATACGGTTGGTAATATATAGAAAACTTTGGAGATCTAACTGATAAAATTTATCGAATTTGGATACAATTGAGAATGACTATATAGATCTAGGACTCAATTGATATTTCTCCTTAAAAATTTAAATGTGATATCAACTCTTCTTCAAAAAAACCCAGTTATGTTTCGAGCTCTCTGTGCCAAACCAAAGTCTATGATGATGAGGAGAAGCAGATCTCTGCTCCAACTTGTTAAGAGAAGGTAAAGAACCAAACCCATCATTTTCTTTAACTTTTAATGAGTTTTGTCTTGAATGCTCAATTCAAGAACCCATTTTTTCATTTCAGATTTTCAAGATTTTAAGTTACAAAATGTAGAAAAGATTTGATATTGATGTTTATGATCACGATTTAGTGATATTTATTTTTGTTTTCCATGCTTATAATCTGTAGTATTTCAATCATGAGCACATGTGGTGTATTTATTGTATGCTTTAAAGCTCAGTAATTATATCTATCCATGAACATCTTCATGCTTTATGGGTTTGATTCAGGTAAAGATTTTTTTGTTTTACATGTCTAAGATAATTAATTTATGATTTATTAGTAACCATTAATTTATTTCATTATTAGCTTTGGCATAACCTGGAAATATTGTAAAGTATTGAACTTTCGTAGTTAACTTTGAGAAAGACTAGTACTTTTAATAATGAAAGTGAGAATTAAGAGGGTATTTTGATGCGATATAGTGTTGATTTGATCACAAATGATTCTTGTTAATGTGTAGTTAATAATAATAAATGGTTTTTTTCATGAGAGTAATGAATTTCACGTCTATATAAGTTCAAGGAGAAGTTTGATGTGAAAGGTAAAGTAAGAGAAGGGATCTTCAATTTTCGGAGCTAAATAGTATTGCTTCCAATCTGTTGGGTGGTAGTCATGAAGGGAAACCGATCTGGAAATGATTCAAATTCAAATTCTTGGGATACACTAGAATCTAGACTTTATAATTGTTTCTTTGGCGATGCTGACCGAATTACAGACTCTTTTCTGCACTATGTACTTCAAATTTTTAGTTCAGCATTTCTTTTTGCTTAATTATGTAGACAATTGTGTTCTTGATGATTGTAAATTTAAGGTTTCACTTCTTTGGCTAAATATGTTGCAGGGAAGATACTCCCAGTATGAAGCATACGAAGACGAATTTATGACTAGGAAACTACAGAATATGTCCATATATGGCGGACACTCGGGAAGAGCAACTAGTAAAAACCATTATCTTTACTTTAATCTTTATTTAGTGATTGCTTACCTTTGATGGCTAACTATTGGCAAGTGCTAGAGTTTGTTCCTAACTCTATACTCTGCATGATGAAAAGTTGCACTGATATTTTAAAATCTGCAGTACTTAGTGGACTACTAGGAATGCCAATGATTTTATTTCGGAGCGTACAGAGGCCTCACCTCAAGATAACCAAAAAAATATATTATAAAATTAGAACCAGACTTTTTTTCCATATTCTGTTCGGGTTGAGTTGAATAAGATTAAAAAGAGACTTTCATGAGAAAAGTTCGTAGGTTTCAAATAATCTGGGTAAACTAGTATATTGGCTAATTAAATTTTGTGGTCTAGACATCATCAAGAGCAGAGCTCTCACCACTACGCTATTTTACTGGCTGTACTTGTCTGGTTTAACAGAAGATCAAATAGGATACAAAATTTTAGGGTACTCTTATTTAAGAATGGTGATTATATGGAACATTTTTTGAGTTATGGAAACAGTTCTCTTGATGCCTTATGATATCGGAGCATTCCACTGTGACTACACATCATAATAAGCAACAGTAAATGTTCTTGCTTTTTAGCATTGAGTTGAGTTGGACCTTCATAAGATTTTTTATAGCATTCGTGTCAGTATATTGTGGATCCCTTTGAATGAAATAGAAAAACCTTCACTATAAGTACCAAGTCCAAAGCCTAATATAATATCCATAAAAAACTAAAGGTGGGGAAAAGCTGTGGCAGTCAGCCATCCAGCATCCTCAACAGCAATGTTTAGAAGTTGTGACTTGAAATCCCTTTAGGAAATCTGCTGTATTGATGGTGCCACTTAAGAATATATTTGACCTATTTCTGTATTAGTAAATACAAACTGATAAAATTAACATAACTAGAGCCTTTTATCAATGTATAAAAGCAGTAACTGGGGGCAGTTCTCAGGGGCAATGATTGGACAATCATGGCATGGGAGGTATAATTCATATTTGGAAGATGATGAAGCTTTAGCTAGAGAATTTCAGGAGATGGAGGATAGTTTGGGGAGTATTTCCTTATATGATGGACTTTGGAAGTCTAACTGGTAAAAACTTTAGACCTTTAATTGAATCGTATTTGGTGATTGATTAAGCTTCGTGGATAACTCTTGGCAAGTGCTAGACGGGGTGTGACTCAATAGTGTGATTGCTAAAGACTCACATTTCTCGTGCAGCAAGTTTTAAAATCTACCAAAATAAGTCGGCTATTTATTATCCAAATAATTTCAGTCCTGAACACACCTTCTTAGGCTCAAATTAAAAATCAAAACTCCACAAATAGAAAATAACTGTAGATGGAACTGAATTACATGCTGGCCAAGGGCTTGGACTTGCAATATCTGGAACCTGCAAATCACAACTAGCATCAGTTCGTAGTATCACAACATTCCTTTGTAACTACACAGCATAAAAGATAGGCCTTGTAGGAACTTGTAGTGGCTTCATGTTTGTCTCTCTGGCTCTCTTCGAATGGATTAAAAACCCTCCACTGTTATTACCTAGCTCCAAAGTTTGAGCATAATTTGTTGGGCAAAGCATGCCAATTGAATGAGCCATCTAGCATTCTCAAATCTCATTGAATTTAAAGTTGAAACCCTTTTAGAGTATCCTTGATCTTAAAATGCAAAGCTTGTTCACTTCCTGATTTTTTCAGCAAGAATAGCATATGACTTTGTCCAATGTTGTTATATTCTTCACCCCAGACATGCAATTGGCTGACAGAAGTTTCAATATTTCAAACTATTATCTGTATACACTTCTTAGGTGGCCTGGTGATGAATTCAACTGATTATTGTAATGAAATTGCTTGAGTAGAAGTTCTAAAGGTTTCAGTTGAATAAACTTATTCATTTTTGCCCTGGCATATGGTCTCTCCATTTTTCTTTAGTTGGCAATGGAATGATTTGAACTCGAGTCACCTAAATGGCTAGACCCACCCTGAACAACTGGATCACTCCCAGTGGTTTTTCCAGTCTCTACATTATTGTGGGGACTAAAATGCATTGATCTTTTCTCTGTAATTTTTTTCAGAGGAGACATTTTTAAAGGGTATTGAATTGATTTCAACATTTACATTTACCTCTGTTATTTAGGTTTATCCTTATTTATATGACCAAAATAGTGAAACTCTACAGATCCTGCATGGGAGGATAATCGTGGAGGAACTGCGCGGGTAAGATTATGAACCCCTTACTCATTTCTTTTTGTTCTTCTATTTTTCTTCGAGGTCTGTGTGTTCTACTGAGTCAAGTTTTTCTATTTTCTTACTTTTTCAATCAGGTGTCTAATGTTCAAACACAGGCTGGACCTGTAGTTGATCTAGATAATATGTCATATGAGGTAGGCTTTCAAAAAACCAGTGGTAACATTTTGGCTCAGCCTGTTAAAGAAATAGATGATGCACATGTGAGAATATTTAAAGGATTGCATGGATTGTCTTCTTCTATTCTGTGTAAACTCTGTATTCTTTTGGAACATCAGTTAAAACTTTGAATTTGTGGCTTCAAATGCAATGAAAATCAAAGTGGTCGGTCTTCCATATGTGTTGATGTTCAAGAATTCTTGGCATTTGTCTTGTTCTTATCATCTGACTTTCAAGTTCTTGCTGCCATCTTTATAAAATGGACATAACTTTGAGATTCTTTTATTTTGTGTAGGAAACGAATCGATTCCAAGAATCCTTGGGCAGTGTGAGCCAAGGTGTGTCACAGCAAGCAGTCTCTAGGTTGCCTATTCACAAGTACAGTCCATCAAGCAGCAAAGGCAAATCAGGAGGAGATACAGAGTAAGATAAATATAAACTTCAATTATAAGTTCTATTCAGCACAACCTTTATCTGCAAGTGATAAGCATGGGCACATAGACACACATGCATATGCAAATAAAAGACCATGGCTATGCTGTTGATAGTGCCTGGCCGCTGATACCTGTAACCTTTCCAAAACTAGCTTCTCAATTGTGATCATGCTATTCTCCTCTTTAATTCTTCCTCATGGCTGCATCTAGGTGTGTCATCTGCAAAATGGAGTACGAGAGGGGGGATCGCTTGATCACATTGCCCTGTGCACACCAATATCACGAGGATTGCATAAAAAAATGGCTTGAAGATCACAAGGTAAGTTGTTTGTTCTTGCCTTGACATGTTGATTTCTGCTTAGCAGTTACTAAATGTAATCTTCTCAAAGTTATTTCTCTGTGCCTTTGTAAAGTTATGCCTGACCCTCTCTTTTTCTTTCTCTTGCAGGATTGCTGTGTCTGCAAGGAGGAGGTGTCTGTTTGAATAGTTCATTTTGGCATTTGACATGGTAGCATGGCTGAGACTAGAGCTGCCGCTTCTGAAGATGCTCGTATCATAAGTGAGGCTATTCCTCTCTAATATAATAATTACTCTTCTAGGAGAACAATAAACGCTGCCAACCAATAAATCCTGTATAGATATTCTACCCTTTTTAGATGGAAATTATTCCCATCTTAAGTTCAGTGTATTTAAGTACCCTAATGAATTCTTCCCCCCAGGATGTATATTGTCTAATGGCCTTGTGACATTTAGCCAGCCACTTAGCTTTTTCCTCCTTTCTTTTAAAAAGTTGATCAAATTCTAAAGAAAATCATGTTTTGTTTTTGCTTTTCTTCATTTATAATCTATCAATTTCAAATCATGGATAGGTGTTTGAACACGTGATAAGGTTTTGATCGAGTCATCGAGGAGATTGTTTAATCAAATCAAACATCTTAAACAATCTAACAAGAAACATCTTAAACAATCTAACAAGAAACCTAGTTCAAGTCATCATTTCTTGTGTAATTATTTGGGTTAGGCATGGTTTGATTACAGTTGTTATTTGGCTTTTTTATATACTTTAATGAGTTTCTTAACATAATGAAAGGTTGACTTTGAATCCATAATTAAATTTAATAAAAAATCTATTTTAATCTCTTGAAAATCTACTCTTAAACTCTTTCACAATCCAACCAACTGATTACAACATAAATTATTTTCTTCATGATTTTATGAAACCCCAGTTGATAGACAAGCAGGTGGTACCAAACCATGTGATTCATGTTTAAAGATTTGAGATCATTACTTGTCATGTTTGATCTACGTTGGACCCCCCAGAGATGGGGCCTAGTTGGAGCAGAATCATATGCTATGTCTAAAAAGCATCGATCCCAGGAAATTACATGGAGGAAATTCACAAATCATGTGTATTGGTTTAGGTGTAGAAAATCTTTTTAGGGCTGATATGATACTTCAAGAAAGAACATCCACCCAAGAACTTTAATCTTTTTATGCGGGCATCTGCTGGTAAAAAGTTCTATATTCGTTTACTTGGTTGCAGCATCTTTCTTTTCTAAGTATCAAGTTATTTTATACATTGATATATGGCTTGGTATGGCTAATAAGTCATTAGAATATTTGGCACTGATGTAAACAAAGTCAATTTTAAACCTTAAAAAAAGACTAAAACTTGAATTAATCCGGATTAACTCATTCAATTCACGACTAGAGCCTCGATCAGCATGGAATCATAAGATAAGGTCCTGTAACTATGATTTTAAGCCTAGAATTAGAATGATGGCATCTAAATTAATACTGAAGAATGTTGACGAGACCTTGCAATATAATTGATCACACATCTTCAAAGAAGAAAGAAAGAAAGAAGGACTAAAATAGCTTCTGGACAAAAGAGGTGGGGCACATGCCGAGAAAACTAGACGAGAAAAGTTGAGCAAAGACCCCTTCTTGCAATCCCACAATGCCATAGGCCGATTGCCAAGCAAGAAAGCAGCCATCAAGACATCTTTGCATGCGACAATCTATTGTTATCTCACATGTAGCCTCTTTTAGTCGAACACAGGTGTGTTCCAGATGTGCATGAGCTCGATGTACTCGAGCTGAGTCAGACCCACGTCTGGTTAAGGGTTCAAAAGTGCTTTCTAAACATGATTAGTAAGTGTTAATAATATTAATTAGTGGATGGTATGATTTTGCTTGAACTTTAGATTAAAAGGCTTATTAGTTTTATGGATGGCCTGTCTCTCGTGTCTCAAACATGGTCAAGGCTACAAAATCTTTGTAATTATTTGATTTGTTTCTTTCTTTATTATTTGTTTATATCCCATCTGGCGATTCCCATGGAGGGCACGAGGGCCCATTGCTAGGGCCCACCAGTCAAATTACCCCTCGTGATTTGTGCTTTAGGTTGATTAAATAGTTAGTCAAAACAGCCTTAATTACTTGTAGTTATGTGCCAGATGGTCCTCTTGTTGGTGCTGCACTGTTTGTCGTCATGCGGATTTTTAGAATTTTTAATTTTTTAAAAAAATAAATTGATATTTTATATTATTATTTTTCAATCATCTTGATAATTAATATATATATATATTATTTTAATACATTTTAAAAATTAACTATAGGTAGCTAGGAGACCGGCTTGCCATGCATGTGAAATTGGGGCATGTGAAAATGATCTTATAGGTAGTGGTAAATGGTGACTGGTGAAGGATGGAGATAGTAATTATATTTTATGAGTATCATATTTAAACTTTAAATTTCTCTGTGTAAATTTTGTGGTTTTCGTTTGAAAATTTTTAAATTTATCTGTGATGAGTGTGGGTAAAATTATTTGGAAATTAATGAATCAATATAAGAAAAGTGTAAAGTTATTTTGTTATTTTTTTATATATATATTACAATTAGGTGATAATTTTGCCCTAGATTTTGTGTATAAAGATTTAGAGATTATTTCTTGTTATGACAGCTTCTATTTTTAATAAAAACTATTTGATTAACTAAATATTTTCTGTTTTGT
>Ga0307512_10008255_pt1 | contig 10181 bp, 10 predicted proteins | sample 14_EM_MG_FD_200267 | JGI IMG/M metagenome (GOLD analysis project Ga0307512, IMG submission 200267) | Populus trichocarpa ectomycorrhiza microbial communities from riparian zone in the Pacific Northwest, United States - 14_EM | ecosystem: Host-associated > Plants > Roots > Unclassified | place... | reverse complement strand
ATAAATTTCACCATTGATAAATAACCTCATTCCAGTATATTCTTCAGCAATTTTGATTAAAAAAACACCAATAAATATTTATAAAATAAAAAATAATAAAATATTTATTTAAGATTGTGATAATTTCATAAAAAATAAAATAAAATAAATTATTAACATTAAATTTTTAATTTCATGTTCTTAATACTTCGAATAAATAACTTTTCGATCTTATAATAATTATAAAATAACTTTAAAATAATTATTTAAAATTTAATATTTATGAAAACGGTAAATTTTACCATTAATAAATCACCTCATTGTATTATTTGTTTCAATAATTTGACCATTCATTGTCAGAAAAGAAAAGAAAGAGGAGATAATATTGACCATTCAATTTTGCAATCCAAGTGACGACAAAAAGGAAAAAGGAAGAAAAGTAAAAAAAAGAGAGAGGGAATATTCAATATTGGGAGGCTAACACGAGCGTACCAACAAACACGTGCGAGATGCAAAACGGGTGCGAGACCACTATCAAACCGGGCTCCTCCTGTTTTTTTTAAAAAAGGTTTTGCCGCGGCATCGTTTCATTCGAAAACCAGCGTGGGATACGGAGATGAGCACAATCGGCGGCGCCGGAGGAGATTATGATTCCAAAGAAGAATGGACCGAATTTGAATGGTCGGAAGATGCGCTCTCAATTATAGAGAATATTGAGGAGCAAAGTTACCAGATTCATCCATCGATTAAACAAGAAGAAGAAGAAGATGAAGATGGTGGTGATGGGAGTTTCTCTGCCGAATTCTATCGGTGTGGAACCGATTGGTCTTGCCTGTCGCCGGCGGCTGAAGTAGTTGAACCTTCCCATTCAAGAAATCTGAAACAGGCGAATCTATGGCAGATGTGGGGCCAAAACAAACCTTCTTCCCTTTCCTCTCCGCCTCCGAAGAAGAAGCTGAAGCCAACTCAATTTTGCAGCCAAGGCAAGGCGGCTTCCTCGTCTCCTAAGCATAACCGCCCTCGCGCTTGCCCTTTCTATAAACGGATTCCAGGTAATTCCTCTGCTCTTATTTCGCTATTTTAATTTTGCTTGTTGCTTTAAAAAATTAATATTATTATTATTATACAAACAAACAGATACAGGTTTCTCAGTTGATGCATTCCGGTATGGTCCGATCCCAGGATGCTCTGCGTACTTCCTGACCCACTTCCATTATGATCATTACGGTGGCCTTACCAAAGGATGGTCTCATGGCCCTATTTATTGTACTCCTCTCACTGCTCGCCTCCTTACAATCTGTCTCTCCCTCAATTCCTTGTAATCTTCCACTCAAAATTATATTTTTATTTATTTTTTTACGCTTTGATTGATTGATGGAGGTTGTTTTTACTTTTAATGCTTCTGAACCGCGCAGATATATTCATCCATTGGAACTTGACACAGAATATGTTATTCAAGGAGTTAGAGTAACATTACTAGAAGCTAATCACTGTCCCGGTGCTGCTCTCCTTCATTTCCGTCTCCCGACTGGACTCTGCTATTTGCACACTGGAGATTTCAGGGCTTCTAAACTTATGCAGGCCCATCCACTTCTTGCAAACAACAGAGTTAACGTGCTTTACTTAGATACAACCTATTGCAATCCAAAGTACAAGTAAGATAAACAAGCTTCTTTGATTATTTTTTTTTGATGTTGTTCGGATATGTTTACATTGCAATTTCTGTTTCAGGTTTCCTTCAAAGGAAGATGTGTTGAGTTATGTTGTTAGAGTTACTAAGAGTTCTCTCAAAAAGCAACCTAAAACCCTTGTTGTTGTCGGAGCGTATAGTATTGGCAAAGAGAGTGTTTATCTTGCCATTTCCAAGGCATTAGGGGTATGCTTCTTCTTGTTTCATCAGACAACATTTTTATTTTCATTTGGTCGATCTTTTGCATTTTCAGTTTCCTGGATCAATCAGGAAGCCACTTGCTTCACAACATTTATGGCTTTTCTAGTCTGTGATTATCATACACATTGACATCAAGTATAATTTCATCTGCGTGTTCTGTGGAATATAAATGTTATTGAAAAGTTGTCATGATTGTCTGTAGCATGTGGTCGATCTTTTTTTTTTCAGGTTCCCCACACGAAAACCTAATTAAGATATTTGGAAAACAGAACACCTTTCCTCGGCTCTAGACCACAAAGTAGGAAGGACTAAATGATAACAGAATTCATGAATTCAGTTTCCTTCATTAAGAAAAAAGAGGACCAAGAAATAAAAAATCTTGGAATCAGTTGAACGTTAATTGTTTCAAATCATTTCAGGTTAAAATATATGCAAATAATTCAAGGAGACGGATTCTGCAATCTTTTGGTTGGCCTGATCTTTCGACGAATCTTTGTACAAAAGCTATAGACACATGTCTTCATGTGCTGCCCATATCTTCCCTGCGATATGAGGTCTGATTCCAGGCTTTTTACCTTTTTTGTCTTGAGAACTACATCTTCATTGTGTTGATCCATCATCAAACTTTGTTGTTCCTTAAGACCTTGAAGGATTACTTGAAGAATCATGTAAATCAGTATGCAGCAGTTTTGGCATTCCGGCCAACAGGTGAAAATATACTGATTTTCTTATGTGTTTAGCTCTGATTTTTTTCCCTCTGTTTTGGACAGTTGCAAGAAAATTCTGCTGAACAGAAATATATGTTTTCATTTATCTTGGTTCACTCATCCAGGCTGGACTTACTCAGAAGGTTTAGGCAGAGAGCTTGATCTAATTAGGCCTAGCACTAGAGGCAACATCACAATATATGGTGAGACAATTTGGATTTGCAGTTCCTTGAACTAACATAATATTTTATATTCTGATCCAACCTTTTGTACTTGCTTCCAGCTGTTCGAGAGGCTGATTTTTGGTCCTCTAGTGTTTCAATGTTTTAATTGAAACAAAAATCCTAGTTTCTTTGTAAGAATTTCTGTTAGGCATGATGATTATCAAGGTTTCCTTAATCACTTTTGCAGGAGTTCCATACAGTGAGCACTCTAGTTTCACAGAGCTGAGAGACTTTGTCGAGGTCTATCTCTTAAATCTAATCATCATATCCATCTCTACATTCTTAAGAAACGCCAGCTATTGTCCATACTCTGCACATATTGTATGCTAATGGATCTGCCATTTTCCGTTCTGATTTCCAGTTTTTGAAGCCTGACAAGATAATTCCTACAGTAAATGTTGGGAATCCAGATAATCGAGATAAGATGCAATCTTATTTCCGGGAATGGCTTAAAGGGTAGTGCCCCTGCAGGAATCGATGATGTAAATTTGTGGAAGTAAAGAAATTTGGACTAGACTAAGCGAGTTCTATTGCGCATGGTAAATTTGGGTTGCCAAATGATTAGCCTTGATATAAAGCTTCACCATTCATCTACAGGGCGTGTTCAAAGTAGTCTCTCTTACGCGTGTATATTTTGCTGGAATTTCGTAAGAAACAAAAGTGAAGCATCCATGATCCAAGCTGCTGACTTTCCCCTTGATACAGTTATAGATAATCTTGTAGTCAATCTTCATTTATCTGACTATTTAAAATTGTTTGAGAATTTATACATGAGCAAATGAAATCCTGCTGGTTATATTTTTTTTGTTATTTTTCTTATTGTTGTTCAACATTAACATCTTAATTCCAGACAACAGATTCTTGGTGGCTGCTCCCACTTTGTCATAAATTCATTAAAAAAATATCCAATCAAGGAAAAAATAATTCTAAGTATCAAAATAAACAATAATTCACTACTTGAATCCACTAAATTATGAGAAATGCACAATGTATAGCGCTTGAGTGTTTTCCCCTCAGGGCTTAATTTTTTTTTAATTCCTTCTTATACAAAATCAATTATACAAATTATACATTTAACCAGCCTTTGGATGTATTGTCAAAGTTGCAGTGAACATATGGAGAGTAATAGTATGCAATAATTACACTGACACAGGGGAGAGAACTGCAGGGGGGACCCGATTTTCGGTGGGAATCTCAACAAACTCAGAGAGGATTGCTCGGAACTCATCACCGGTCATAGTTTCCTTCTCAAGGAGGACTTCCACAATCTTATCAATGGCTTCACGGTTGCTCCTTATGTGACTCAAAGCAATTTCATATGCACCGTCTGATATCCTCTTCACAGCAGCATCAATGTCTTCTGCGAGCTTTTCTGACATCGAATTCCTTGCCATCATTCTCATGAAGACATCAGCGCTTTGAGCTGATGCATCCATTAGTGACCATGGTCCAATTTCTGACATTCCAAACGTGGTTACCATCTGTAACCACAGGATCAAAAAACACTCCTCATTTCAATTAAATTCTTCTTGATGAAATATGCAAAAGGGCATGCAGAAATACATACAAAAAGCAAGACAGATATGCCACACAAATCACCAAAAGAAGAAAGGAAAAGACATGGCAAATGTGACTTCAAATTAGGATGAAATTCTAGACTCCAGATACTGTCTTTAACTCAAGAGCTGATCCAGATTATGTTGACTTATCAACTAACTAAAAGAGAATCCTTCCATCTTACGGAAATTGGAATATTAAATGCACAGATCCCATTTCCTACTCCAAAAGGACATTACATAAATTGACATAGTAAAACTGATCTTTGTAGAACAAAGTGAACACTGGTCAACGCGTATAAAATTGAAATTTTTGGTTACCTGCTTAGCCAGACCCGTGATCTGCTGCAAATCACCGGCTGCCCCTGTGGTCACCTCAGGCTCACCAAATATCACTTCTTCAGCAGCTCTGCCACCTAATCCTCCAACTATTCTTGCAAAAAGTTGTTGCTTAGAGATCAATGTGGGGTCATCTGTAGGAATAAACCAGGTGAGGCCCCGTGCCTGGCCACGTGGAATTAGGGTGACTTTCTGAACCGCATCATGCCCTGGAGTCAAAGTTCTGAATAAAACAATAAAGAGTGTTATGGAAGTTTATTTTCCAAAGAAGTAGATATCTCAACTGATGCAAACGATGATACTCTAGGTAGAGAGATGATTTTGGATGTGGAGAAGAAGGGGTGATCAAATGAGGGAAGTGGTGCAGGAGTAATAACAAGGAAAAAGGATCGGCTTCTAGTTAGTTTTCAGATTTTCAGATGTTTTACAGGGAATTTTGGGAAACAGGTTAGATGTAGAAGAGAAGTTGTGGCTTTATACTGGAGGAGACTTTTCTTGATGATGCAGTTCATCTATGTCAACTGAGATAGATTAGAATGTAGCATAGTAGAGACCAAGCATCGTAAGTTACTAAGAACATGACCGTTATTTTTCCACTTTCAGTGTAGATGCCAGTCAAAAGTTTGAAAACAAGTCAGGTTCTCTTTCCCTTGTTTGAACATGATTCTTGAGCTATCCTTGGAAATTAGGGTTTTATGGTCTCTATCCTTTCATATTCTTGATGAAATTACTTTTGAGTTTCAAATTTCTACTGCTAGTGAGTTCAGAGATTTCAAGAGTCGTTTATATTGCTGCTTTCAGTTCTCTACGATCAAGTTTTTATAACGGAATTGATTTGCCAGCTCTATTACTACTTCTCAACTTTAGTTTAGCATCAAATGGAGTTCCTGGCATTACTGCTCGGTTCCAAATTCTAATTTGATTTACTCCATCCAATAATTTATAATTTATAAAGATAAAAAACTAAATCTAACTCGGAAATATCTCCCTTACCCGCAAACAGCATGCCCAACTTCATGATATGCAACGAGACTTTTACTCTTTCCATCCGTCATAACAGTTCCTTCCATTCCAGCGACAATCCTATCAATTGAATCATCAATCTCTTTAGATGAAATTGCTGTCTTTCCACGCCGACCAGCTAGAATAGCTGCCTCATTCAAGAGATTTGCAAGATCAGCCCCACTGAAACCAGGTGTTCTCATGGATATCACATCAAGAGACACATCAGCATCAAATTTCTTATTGCCGGCATGAACTTTTAATATCTCTGTTCTTCCTCGAATATCTGGGACATCAACAGTCACCTGCAAATTGGCATTTTTATAATGAGGACTGCCCCAAAGAACAATAAATAACCAATAAGAACATGGTAGCATATTCTTACCTGTCTGTCAAACCGTCCTGGCCTCAACAAGGCAGAGTCGAGAATGTCCGCCCTGTTAGTTGCCGCAATAACAATGACGCCAGTATTACCCTCAAAACCATCCATTTCTGTCAGAAGCTGGTTTAGTGTCTGCTCTCTTTCATCGTTTCCTCCACCGATTCCTGTTCCTCTTTGCCTTCCCACAGCATCAATTTCATCCACAAATACAATGCAAGGAGCATTCTCTTTGGCCTTCTTGAAGAGATCCCGGACTCTAGAGGCTCCAACACCGACAAACATCTCAACAAACTCCGAACCTGAAATGGAGAAAAATGGAACACCCGCTTCACCAGCAATTGCCTTGGCCAGAAGAGTTTTCCCAGTACCTGGAGGCCCAACAAGAAGAACGCCTTTTGGAATGCGAGCCCCTACTGCAGTGAATCTCTCAGGCTTCTTAAGAAACTCCACTACCTCCATGAAATCCTGCTTCGCTTCATCCACTCCAGCAACATCATCAAATGTCACACCAGTGCTTGGTTCCATTTGGAACTTTGCCTTAGATTGACCGAAAGCTAAGGGGAAACCAGGCCCACCAGGCCCACCCATTCCTCCTGATGAACGTCGAGAAAGAAGGAACAGGCCTCCAATTAAGATTAAAGGAAATGCCAGATTCCCAATCAAGTTGAATAGCAAGGAACCTGATTCTTCCTGAGCATTATGTGCAGCAAAGTCAATGTTCTTCTCTCTAAACTTCTGAAGAAGCTCTTGGCTGAGCCCTGGAAGTTGAACACGAACTCGCTGCACCCGGTTACCCAACTCAGGTGAAACAGCCTCTACGATAGCAATGGTTCCATTCTCAAACAAGTCTACCTTTTTCACCCTATCCTTATCCAAATACTCCAAAAACCTAGAATATGACATCCTGGAGGAAGAAACCCCTTGGTCATCAGCAAATGCTTTCCCACCTCCTAGCAAAGTGGATCCAACAATCCCAACATTCCCAATCAACAGCTTCAGAAAACCCCTTCTTCCTTCATGCCGTCTCTTGTCCAAAACTGCCTTAACAGTTAAAATTCTTGAAGTCTTACATAACGGAACACTGGTAGAAACAAAAAGATGACTGCCACAGAACTCCTTCGTCAAATTCCGTTTGGCATTACTGGTCGATAAACCATTTCCTACAAGGCATGCCGACGACGCTGCCATCTGGTAGCAGACGAAAGCAAATAACAATCCCAGAAATACAAAACGTACAAAGGTCAGTATTCTAACATCCAACAACATACAAAAGTTGTCTCGATATTCAAATTGCTGACAATTTCCAATCAATTCAATTGAATATAAAATAACAGTAATATCAGTTCTTTACAGCAAAAAGTAAAACAAAAATTAAATCAATTCAATTGAATATAAAATAACAGTAATATCAGTTCTTTACAGCAAAAAGTAAAACAAAAATTAAATCAATTCAATTGAATATAAAATAACAGTAATATCAGTTCTTTACAGCAAAAAGTAAAACAAAAATTAAATCAATTCAATTGAATATAAAATAACAAAGTCTTAAACAATTATTTATTCCTAAAGAGAACTAGAAAAGGTGAAGAAGTAAGCATACCTTGAAGGAAGGAAGGAAGGAAGGACGGAAGGAAACGAGAGATTGGAGAACACAGTTATACTAATAGTATCAAGTAGTGTGTTGTCAGAGTCAGAGTTCCGTTACGTGTTGGTGGACTGCCGTTTAAAAAAAAAAAAAAAAAACTGAAATAAGTTTGGATGTGGTTTAGGAATGGTATACGTGGCGCTTTTTTCATGGCTGATTAATCACCCTCAACCCAACGCTAGATATTTCTTTTCTTTCTATTTTTTTGCTCTCGCTGTACATCCAACCCCAACCCCAAGCCATCTGCTATTTGTTTTTTCAAAAAAACTTTTTTTTTATTGTGTAAAATACTACAAATATAAATAGCAGTATTTTATATTCAATTTGCAAATAATGTATGATTTCAAAGGGTTTAATGATATTATAGTCTTGGGTTCCAGAATGGATAGTTGGGTTCTTTATACTTATTTTAATACTTTATCTCTCTATTCAAAACTAATGCGTGACAAAATCTAACGAAAGATAAAATTAAGAATTAAAAGAAAATATATCAAAAGAAGAAGAAGAAAGATGATGGAGAGAAGGAGGAAAATTAGGTGTTGAAAAAATTAAAACTTTCAAACTTTTATCAAATCATCATAATATAATTATAATTTCTAGAAAGTTACATATAAATAATAAATAATAAAGCAACCAATTATTGACATTTCATCGTCCCCGTCAATACATATGTGTGATCTGTTATGTAAATCTGGTATTTCTACCAACTCTCATGGGGTTGGAGAAACCTGACCTCATCAAGTGTAGCTTGGGATACTGATAGTACTCCCAAAGATCTGGGTCAATCTGCTGCAATGTATCTCTAGTGATCAAAGTATAATTTGAATCAAGTCATCTTACCCAACGAATTAAGAATCGTTGACCTCACCATCTTTTATTAAAAAAAAACTTGTTCACCTAAAATAGCATAAATATATTCACGCGGTCCCAATGACAAAGGGAATTAGGGTAGGGGTTTCAAGAGAATTATCATGAGTGTGGTTGGGTGGGGTCTCAAAATGATCATTTGGAATGAGTTGTGGCCTCAAGTATTCAACAAGATCTTCTATGTTAAAAGTGGAGCTAATGCTAAAACCAGGAACATAAGTATTTGAGACAACCCGTTGTAGCACTTTGAATAGCACAACACTACGTAATTGTAATTTTTTTTATTGGCTCGAGAAGGATACCGTTCAAATCTAATCTATATCATGACATAATCTTTAATATTAAATTCATTATGATGTCAATATAAATCAACTTAAAGTTTGTATTAAGCATTGCTTGCTTAAATCTTCTTAGTGACTTCGAGATGCAAATTTTGAACTCTACATGTATATGACATAGCTGACTTAGATACCCTAGTATGGGGAGACATGGAAAGAAAGTCTAAAGGCTTTTTTAATACAATATGATATTTATGTATCTCAATATTGACATAAAACACACACACATAAATATTAACCATTTTATTTCTTATTGAATCATAAATAACAGTTAGATAATGGATACCTAAAATCATAATGGATAGGGTATGAATATCAATAAATTTAACTCGTGGGTACCCATTTTCGCTCCTATTCAAACCTATAATCAGAGTCATTAGACCGAAAGTACTTCCTAAATGGTGAAAAAAAAAAAAAGCAATCACGCAAAAGGATCCAAAATGATCAAAAAATAGTAATTAAAAGAATGATTATAAAAATCAAAATAAAAAATAAATTAGAGGAAAACTACAAATTTTTTATCATATGGTGAAATTGAAAAGAAAAATAACTTGAATAAAAGAACAGAAAAAAATCAAAAGAATGAGGATCAAATTGAAAAATATAGTATATTTTAAATTTGAATTGAATGATGAAATTGAAAACACGTCATTTTTTTTTACAAAAGACCAAAGAAAATTAGAAATCAAAAGAATAAGGACTCAATTGAAAAAAATAACATATGACAAATTAGGATTGAAAGATGAAATTGAAAACAAATAAAACTTTTACAAAAGGATCAAGAACAAAAATCAGAAGTTAAAAGAATAAGGATTGAAATTGAAATACCAACAACAAAGATGACCAACCTTTAAATTTTGAGGAAAGGGAGAGAAAAAAAGAAAAAAAGCCCTACCGATGATAAACTACTTCACCAGCCGACACACACCACACCAACATAAAGAGCACATGGAAGAAAGGCTTTTTTTTGTCACTAGAAGACGTCACACGCACCGCTCTAAGTGTGTTGACGACTTCCATATGTCGCACGAGCCAACAACTTTTTTGATTTAAATAATATGAAATCGGTGTGAAAAGATCAAATTGCCATTGATGTACTTGGAAATAAAAAAACTATAGTGAAAAATATCAAAAAACCCCAGTACGCACTATCTAAATTTTTTTTTATTTAAAGGATAAACTTGTTATTTAGTTGCATTTAAAAAACAAAAAAGACATAAATACTCTTGTGCACTAGTTTTAAAAATCTTG
>Ga0307512_10008254_pt1 | contig 10182 bp, 6 predicted proteins | sample 14_EM_MG_FD_200267 | JGI IMG/M metagenome (GOLD analysis project Ga0307512, IMG submission 200267) | Populus trichocarpa ectomycorrhiza microbial communities from riparian zone in the Pacific Northwest, United States - 14_EM | ecosystem: Host-associated > Plants > Roots > Unclassified | place... | reverse complement strand
AGGTTTCAATGTTTCACCTTATTTGACTTTTAAAATCTTTATTTACCAAAAGGTATGGCTTGATAACATAATATTCTCTTGTCAATTATGAAAGTAGTCTTCTCTTCATCATCAAGATGTATGAGAATTTGATGATATCTTGAATTAGTATCCAGGAAAATTAAATACTCAAAATCAGTCGTAAAGTAAACCAACTAGTCTATCTTTGGGAATGAAAAATTGTATTTAGAGCATGTCTTATTAAGGTCAGTAAAGTCGACACACATTCATCACTTTTCGTATGGCTTTTTCACCATGATCATGTTGGTGAGCCATTCTGGGTACCTTACAAATGAACCTGGACTTTAATATCTTATATATCTCATTAGAGATGGCTTTTTATCATTCTCTTTTAAAATTTGTTTTCTTTTATCGAATAGGGGAGAAAAAAGGCTAAATGTGTAGTTGATGAGAAACCACCTCAAGCTAATGCCAGACATTTCTGATGGCTTGAAGGTAAAATTTTGTTTTCAAACATTGAAAAGATTTACAAAGACTTTATCTTGCTCAAGGTCTAAGGTAGACCCAATCTTGATAAAGGTGTTTTCTTTGAGATAGAGACTAACTTCATTTAACTCTTTCATAACTTATGTTCTTATTTCAAGCTTTTCTTTTATGGGTGCTATATGGTCAACGCATAAACTATTTTTTTCCCTTCAAACATATTGAGGTAAACCTTTTAGAAATTAGTTGGCCTCCCCTCACAGTAGTTACTCCATTATTTATAGATAATGTTAAAGCTAAATACTTGTTATTGATTGTTAGATTGATCTTATGAAGGAAGGGCTTACCAAGAATGACATTATAAGATAGGTTTATTTTGATCATCATGAATGTTTGTTAAAACATGTAACACTTTGGGTACATTCTAATTATCAATATAAGTTAAGGCACCCTCTACTAGTACTCATTTCCCTTTAATACCTATAAAAGAGGTGCTCACTAGAGTCAGTTTAGACCTGTCCATACCCATTTGTGTCATTGTATCCTCTGAGAGAATGTTCACAACACTTCCATCACCAACAAGTACCTTATGTATATTATAGTTGGACAGTATTGTGGAGATTACATAGACATCTTCATAATGAAATGTCACCCTTTTTGTCCTCATGAATGAATACAATAGTCTCGTACCAAAGGTTCTAAACTTTTGACAATAGCATTTAATTTTCATAAGCCTTTGTTTTCCCACTAGAATCTCCACCAACTTAATTTTCTCTTAAAATCACATTGATTTATGAGAGAGATCCATGGAGAGCATCAGGTTCTCCTCTTTATTTCTCTAGTTGTCTTTTCACATATTATTAAAGATAACTTTTAGTTATAAGCCTTTTTATTTCTTTTTTTAGAGCAAAGCACTTTTTAGTGTCATGGTCCTTATCCTTGTGGAATAAGTAATACTTCTTTTGGTTTTGTTTTCCTATATCTCTCTTTATTGGTGGTGGGTTTTGCTCATAATCTTTTCCCTAGATTATCGTTGGCACTTCGGCTCTAGTCATATTTAGTAAAGTCATCATCAATTTTAGGTATACCAGCTTGTTTTGCTTAGGAACTCTGAGATTACCCCTAAATGCTTGGGTATCTTAAAGGAAATGCTTATTATCATGTTTTAGAAACATTTCCCTTTTTCTATAAAGTGAGGATGCTCTTGTCATAATACTCTCGCTTCTTTCACGCGAATATAATTCTCTATAACATGTTTCATATTGAGAAAACTTTTATTAGGTAGTGCGTAGAGATATTCTCACATGGAGTAATTATGTACTCTGTTGACCAAAGCTTTTGCCACTATTAGTTCCAATAAATTTTATACCTTTAACATCTCTTCATTAAATCTCTTTAAATAGCCTTTATTGCTTTCTTCATCTAACTAAGTGATGGAGAAGATTTTGGATGAAATTTTTCTAGTAAGAATGCTCGCACTAAAATGAGCTATTAGTTTACTGCATAAATTAGAAAAACTGGATATGGAACTAGACTTCAGACTATGGTATTAGGCTCGTATAGATCCTTGAAAAGTGGTAGAGATTATTTTAAACATGGAATTTATATCCTGAATCACCAATTCCAAACTGCTCTTAACATTCTAGATGTATTCCCTAGGGTCAGATAAGTCATCGTAGTTGTCCAAGCTCATCTTGGTAACTACAATATCTTTGGGAAGACAAGTGTTCAAAGCTCCTATCTAACTTAAGTCCTTTTTATTTTTATCTATGTATAGCCTTTAAGGTTTTGAAATGTAGGAGAATAGGGTCGATGGTGAAGGAAATGACCTTGGGCCTTCCCTTTTGATCTATGAAGATCATATCTAAATGATTCATTATAAGAAGGTTCCTTAAGATGATATGATCTACTCCTTGCAGGCATAAAGGTATGGTGTCTACTTTTTTCCACCTTGTTCTTGACAGTCTTTTCTGGGAATTAAAGTTGTTGTTGCATAAAAGGTGCAACTAGCATAACAAAAAGAGCAAATGATTGTATAGTGGCTAACACATTTGTTGGATATACTAAGAGAGCTCTGAGATGTTCCTAGGTAACTAGTATAGTCTATATAGGTGCTCTCATCTACTAATCGAGTTATTAGAAGTCAATCAAAGCTGACAATGATGGTGGGAGGTCAATAACTTTTCCTTCCAATGTTCTAATGTTATCTATTATGAAAACTTTAAGATCATGTACAAATGAGTGATAAGAAAGATTATGACAAGAAACGAACAAGGCTTTTATTCAGAGGTTTCTCATAGACAACATCACTAATGAAGCTAAGAAAACTTCATTAAACCTAGGTTTTCTTTGCACATAATAATATGTTGGACAATGGATCTTACCTGTAAAATAACCCTCCAAAGATAAAGTCAATTTAGGGTTTTTAAGGAAAATATAGTGCAATAAAAGTAGATAGAGAGATAGTTGAAGTGTTTTTTTTTTAATATTGTTGAGATTAAAATAATCTTTATTTCTTTCTCGCTAAGTTTGAGAATATATAACCTACCTTGAAAAAAATCTAGAGCAATTTATCATGAAAGGCAGCAGTTCTATTTTGTAGCTCACTCATGTCATAGTGTAACTTGTTCATGTCACATGTAGTTTGCACTATTTGTAGCTACCAGAGAGCTGATAGCATACCTTGGAAGAAATTTGGAGTAGCTCACCATGAAAGGTAACAATTCTATTTACGTGGTAGTTTCCAGTATGGTAGCTCTAGCTAAAGTTATGGCTTGTACAGCTCAACATACATGGTGGTAACTCAAAAAAAAAAAAGAGTAGACAAGGTAATAATAAGAAGAGAGAGAAGAAAGAGAAAGGGATAAAAATAATTATGATGAGCTTGTTAGGCTATGTAAATCAACCCAATTGGGTACATGGTAGCTCAATTAGGTTGAGAATTTCCCTAACCTAACTACCTTTTTTTGGCCCACTTAAGCTACTTTTGTAACTTGGTTTGGTTAGCCCAATTTTTATTTTTATTTTTTGTATTATCAATTTATAAATATATTTATTGTCATGAACATTTTGAATGGAGTGGTAAATTATTCAATCATGCTTATAATATATTTTAGTTTCAAAATTATGATCTTTGTCTCCTTAAAAATTGAGTTTGAACATGTTTTCAAAGAGTCGATCTCGAATAAACATAAATATTAAGGTTTGTTTTGCAATCATAACTTGAGGTATGGCGCTAAAAATCCACAATTCGTACCAATGGAAAGTCCATCGATGAACATTGTCTTTTCATCAACAGAAAAAAATAAATTATTAAGGAATATCGACAATAATTATTTCGATAGTAAAATTTTCACCGATGAAGAGATTTATTCTGTTGGTGAAAATTCTTAAAAAAAAATAGTAACAAGACCTTCCTTCCATTTTAGGGATGGGAATTTTTTTTCAAGAATAATATAAATCATATCCTGGAACCTCACCTAACAGCTTAAGCTATTGGGTTGAAATGGTTATTTGACATGGTATCAGAGCCTTGATGATCAAGCGGTCACGAATTCGAATCTCACCATCCTCATTTATTTGATAAAAATTAAGCACAAGGTAATGTGGGTCTGTGCAAGTTTCAAACCCAAAGGACTTTCACTTGAGAGGGTGTGTTAGAGAATAATATAAATAATATCTTGGAATCTCACCTAACAGCTTAAGCTATTGGGTTGAAATGGTTCTTTGACAATAGTAATTGTTTTACAAAAAATTACTTAAAATTTTTAATAATTCTTATTTGTAATTTTATTCAAAAACTTGTTTATTTTAACCCCAAAGCATCCCAGGGGAGGCATTTGCCTTATGTCAGGAATCAATGGTGGCATAATTACTCCGTATCTTAATCATAATTATCAAATTCAAAACAAAATTGGATTGATAATTAAATCGACTAGGAAGATAAACCCAATTGACCTAGCTAGGTTTATAATGGTTTAGTTCACTCATCCTGATTTAATTCAAAAATCAAAATGAAAAATTTTCAACTCAATCTTATTAGAAATAGGGAGATACATGAAACTACATCAACGAAGGAGGAGGAACATCAACTTGACTCAACTCCCATGTTTCTCAGACACTCGTCACTGCCCTTTCAAGCTGCTGCACATGGCAGCGTAGACTGCTGCCCTTAACACCCCTCTTTGTCTTTCTCTCCCTCACGTTCTCTCTCTTTGGCTTGCCTCACATTGGCTCTATTTATAGCCAAAGCATTATCTCCAGCACCATTCTATCTTGGCCACAATTATTGCCACTATTTGTCAACTTTCGCTGGCCATTATAACAAATAATTCAGCTGAGTTATTTTGCTCAATTATGAGCTACCGTCCAACAGTTGCCAACCAACTTCGTTAGTGACAATTGTGTAACAGTCTCGACACTCTCACTTGATATAAATGGCAGTACTGGACATGTCTTTTACCTTTGATGACTTGCTAAAGCTTCAACTTCGATCCTTATCCTTTTAGAGGTTAACTCCCACTTAATTTGAGTAGCCATCACATGGCTAACTCCCACTTAGTTGGAGTGGTCTATCTCTTAAACCATGCTCATTCCACCTAAAGCCAATGTAAACTGCAGAACTTCCAGGTTTAACTTAGCATAAGTTATATCCCTTCGATAAAGATATATGTATCCACTCTTCGGTGAGAGAAATCTTAGCATTTATCATCTCTAATTATTTCAATAAACTAGAGGTCCAACACTTCTTTCACATCAAAAATAGTGTTCCTTCTATTACTTGATTTCTTTTCTGGATGCACGTCAAATTATCCATGCTTGCCATTTTCTGAGAGGTTACTGATCAAGTTTACAGGTACTTGCCCAATCTTTGTACATTCTATAGATTGGAAAAAAAAACTTACTTGTGAAAATTCATTTTCTTATCCCTGAATCAATTACTTTAATGTCATTTCATTTATTAGAACTAAAGTAATATTCTATAGTACGAACGTATTTATAAATCTTGTCAAAGTAATGCAGAGAGTCCAAGATAAGAGAAGAGAAAGAGAGAAAAATTATTCAACAAATGAAAAACTTCTTTTTTCATATGGGTTATGTTCCTTTATATATAATTAGAGGAAGCGGTTATTTCCTTTAGTAACTCCTTTAATAACTTTGACCGGGCCCATCTATCATGGACGGACCAGGCCTAACCTAATAACCAACATCTCTCACTCGCCCAAGAAGGACCGCATCTCTCTAATACATTATATTTCAAATTTGCACAAGAATTTCATACTTGACGATCGGACCATGCTACCTGAAGCACACAGTGAAATGAGCTCCAATAAATAAACCTAATACAGGCCATATAGGAGACATCAACCTCATAATTAATTATTCCTTAAAGTGTACTAATATACCCCAAGCATTTTAGTTACGCATGACTGAATATAATTCAATCCCTCAAAAATTTCATACTCAATTCATCATTACATTCACAAGTATTCTAAATCATATCAAATCTATTTAAATGATATGGTCTCGGCCGGTGAATACAAGTAACAGGTGTAGAACTAAAATTACTTTTTCTTTCCTAATAGTATTCCTTTAAGTCGAATCATTCCATGACCATAGGATATACTCCTAAAGTAGCGATCATTAATACATCACCTCATGATATAGTCAAAAGTCATAAAGGGTAAGATTTTGAGATCTTAGATATGATCTTCAGGACTCACATAATAAAGAAGCAAGGATCCATTATGTATTTCTATAATGGTCACTGGCACATGTAGTATGAAATACATGCTATAGTGGAGCTTACTCTTTTCTTTTCTTAAGACAAAAAGTGTATGTCGTTGCTCTCTTTATTAGAGGAAATACATCATATGAGGCTTAGTCTTGTTGCTAAAAACATAGACTTCAAATCAGAAATTCTTATTTGCTCATTTGTCATTAGTGGCAAATGAATAATTTCATACTCAACTTCAATCATAATAGACATATGAATGGTGGAAATTCATTCATGTCGATTTTTTTATTTAAGAACCTCATCTTGGTCCCAGCCAATGTGACTTTTTAATAATCATTTTGAGTTATTGCTCTCACTGCGCCCAAGTTGCTTATTAAGCATTAAAACTCAAATAGTCTCATCTCTACTCACCTCACAAGTGCTAGAGGTGATTGCTCATATGAGTAGAGGTGATTGCTCATATGAGTGAGTCAATTTAAGTCTATCGACATACTTTAACAAATTGTACTATACGATACTCAATATAATCCATAAAACAAATAATGAATAAAATGATATTCTAATGGCATTTATTCATTACGCAATCACTGTAAGCTTTCGTATAATCCTTAAAACTAATTATATTACTAATTACATTCTACATAGGCCATGGGATCTCACATGTCTAACAAATACATCCATTGCTATTGGTTTTGTGAGTGGATCTGCAACCATATAATTTATAGAAATGTGTTTTAGGATCACATCTTGTTTAGTAATTGCTTCTCTAATGTAGTGATATCTCATCTTGATGTGTTTGGTCTTTCCATGGTATTTTGAATCTTTGGCCACAGCTATTGCAGCAGTGCTATCACAGTAAATTGTCATTGGGTCTGATACTGATTTGACAATTTTCAAATGATACAGGAAATTTTTTAACCAAACAGCATGTTGAGTTGCTGCGGAACAAGCTACATACTCAACCTCCATGGTAGATAAGGCTATGCAGGATTGTTTCTTGCTCCTCCATAGTATTGCACTATCATTAAACAAGAAAGTATATCCTGAAGTTGATTTGGATTGGTTGACATCTCCTCCCCAATCAGCATTAGAGTAACCAATCAATTGTAAGTCTTTATTTCCTTGGTAACATAACATGTAATTTGAAGTTCCTTTCAGATATCATAGAATCCTTTTTACTGTCATCCAGTGTTTCTGACCAGGATTTGATTGATATCGGCTAACCAATCCAACAGCATAACATATATCAGAACGTGTGCACATCATTGCATACATCAAACTATTGACAGCACTGGCATAAGGTACTCTGGACATTTTCTCCTTTTCTTCTAGAGTTTTGGGATATATATCACTACTTAGGCTCAAACTTTTATCAACAAGGGTGTCCATTGGTTTGATATCTTGCATGTGATAACGCTCTAACATCTTTTTGATGTAAGTCTCTTGAGTTAAACCCAAAAGCCATTTAGCGCGATCCCTTATGATTTTCACACCAAAAACATAATTGGCCTCACCCATGTCTTTCATTTCAAAGTTTGATAAGAACCACTTTTTAGTAGTATCAATCATCTCTTTGCTATTTCCAACTGTTAAGATGTCATCAACATATAAGGATAATATTATAAAACTATTGTTAGAACGTTTTAAATACACGCAATGATCTTCTTCCATCATTATAAAACCATCCTTAAGGATAGCTTGATGAAACTTGACGTTCCATTGTCTAGAGGCTTGTTTAAGACCATATATGGATCTTTTAAGCTTGCAAACTTTGCGCTCTTATCCTTTAGTCTCGAATCCTAAAGGTTGATCCATATAGATCTCTTTATTTTGTTCTCCATTGAGAAACACAGTTCTAACATCCATTTGGTATAACTTCTAAGTCCATATATACGACTATATATAAAATGCGAAGAACTGGAGTATCCTCACAACTGGTGAGAATGTATCTTCATAATTAATTCCCTCTTCTTGAGTGTAGTCTTTCGCTACTAATCGAGCCTTATAATGTTTTATTGACCCATACATCTTAAGTTTAATTTTAAGAACCCATTTATTTTCAATGGATCTTTGTCCTGACAGTAAATTAACCAAGTCCCAGACTTGATTAGTTTTTATTGACTCCATTTCTTTTTTCATAGCTGTAATCTAGTCTTTTTCTTTAGGATCAGATAAAGCATGACTGAATATTTTAGGCCTTACATCATCTTATTGAGCAATCATGAACGCTTCCCCCTTAATCTCAAATCGACAATGAGGAATGGGTTCACGAATGCTTCTACGATGTTGAGATTGCTCATGATCTTGCTCTATGAGAGTAGGAATTAACAAAATATCATTCCCATTGTTTCTAGAAGGATTAAAAGTTTTTTTTTAAGTCCTCTACTGAATGGCTTGTTGCACCATAATCTAGATTTTCCATTTCATATAATTGAAAATATTTATTAACCTCACCTATCGTTGAAAAAACCTTTTCTGAGAATACAACATCATGCGATTCAATCTATGTCACTCTTCCATCAGCTTTTTCACCAATAAATATAAATCCTTTGGAATGTTCAGAATATTGTATAAAGATACACTTCTTCCCCTTAGGACCAAGTTTCTCATATTCATGAGAAGGATTGTGAATATAAGTTGCACACCCCAATGGACGCAAATGACCTAGATTAGGTTTGATGTCAATCCATAATTCATACGGGGTGGATGAGACAGATTTAGAGGGCACATAATTAAGTATATAAGCAACAGTTAACAATGCATCTCTCCAAAAGGAAATTGGCAAGTTAGCTTACGTCATCATTGACCTAACAATATCAAATAGGGTTCTATTTCTCCTTTCTACTACACCATTTTGTTATGGAGTAAGAAGAACAGTTAGTTGTCGAGCTATACCCTTTTCATCACAAAAATTTAAATTGTTCAGATAGGTATTCACATCCTTGATCAGTTCTTAAAGTCTTGATCTTGGTGCTTAGTTTATTCTCCACCAGATTGGTGTATCGAATGAAGCAATCCAATGCTTTAGACTTATGTGAGATTAAATAAACATGACCAAACCGTGTGAAATCATCTATAAATGTGATGAAATAATTTCCTCATTGTCTTGCCCTCACATTCATTGGGCCATAAATGTTTGAATGAATAAGCTGCAATGGACTACTAGCTCTTTTAGCTTTGCCAAATGGTAATCTAGTTGTTTTTCCAGTAAGGCAATACTCATAAATGGGCAATTCCTTTTTGGCAAGTGATCCTAAAAGACCAGCTCTTGTCAATCTATGTAATCGATCTTGTCCAATGTATCCTAATCTAGCATGTCAAGTTATGATAACACTATCATTTGTAATACTGGAATTTTGAACAACATAAATTGAAGCATCATCATTAATAGATACATTAACGATGTCTAACACCATAAAACCATTTAATACAAAACCAGAACCATAAAAAATATTATCCAGATATATTTTTACACAACAACCAATAAACGCAATATTAAATCCCAATAGGAGTAAAGCAAGAACAGACACAAGATTTTGTTGAACTTTTGTAGCATAGAGTACATCATGAAGATAAAGTGTGTGATCGCCCGCAAATCCAGTTTGCAGGTACTGATCCCAAGCACAGCAGTGGAAGCATTATTCCTCATGTATATGTATCTACTTCCCTTTGGGATTCAACAAAATTCCATAAAGGTTGTCTGATCCCTTACTATGTGGTCGGTTGCTCCTAAGTCTTTGGCTCAGTGCAATCACGAGCAAAGTAACCAGATTTACCACAATTAAAACAATTTATATTCTTGCCTTTCTTACCGCCACATTTCTCACGCTTGCACTTATGTCCACTACTACTTGCTTCTATTCCCCTTCCTCTCTTGCCATATTTGAGACCCTTAGTCTTACCCTTTTTATATTTAGAGTTATATGCTCCACGTATTTTAGTCTTAGATATAAAAGCCTCGT
>Ga0307512_10008253_pt1 | contig 10182 bp, 8 predicted proteins | sample 14_EM_MG_FD_200267 | JGI IMG/M metagenome (GOLD analysis project Ga0307512, IMG submission 200267) | Populus trichocarpa ectomycorrhiza microbial communities from riparian zone in the Pacific Northwest, United States - 14_EM | ecosystem: Host-associated > Plants > Roots > Unclassified | place... | reverse complement strand
CACTCGCTGAGCGCCCTGCGGTGCTCGTCGAGGAACGCGTCGAATTGGGCCCGGGCCGGCTGATGGATGACCTGCTCGGCAAACGTGGGCGGGAAGGAAACCATGGACGAATCATGGCAGAGCGTCCGTGGCGGCTTCGCGAAACTGTCGTACCGGGGACGTAGGTTGTCGCCATGACGGACACCGCCCTCACCGCAGCCGGCTTTGCCGCGGCCGTCGACCAGGCGCAGGCCGCCGCGAGGTCGTATTACGACACCGGCGACGTGCTGATGGTCGACGCCGACTACGACGCGTTGCTCGACCGCATCGCCGAGGCGAAAAAGGCCCACCCGGAGTGGGACGATCGCGGCGTCACCACGCGGGTCGCGGCGGGTGTGTCCGGCGGCGGCGACGTGCGGCACCCGGTGCCGATGATGTCGCTCGACAAAGTCACCGGCGAGGAGGAGGTGCGCGCGTTCGTCGCGAGCCTCGGCGGCGAGCCCTGCCTGGTCGAGGTCAAGCTCGACGGGCTCGCGATCCGCGTGGAGTACAAGTCGGGCCGGCTCGCCCTGGCCGCGCTGCGCGGCGACGGCAGCACCGGCGAGAATGTGACTGCTCAGGTGCTGCGCGGCGTCGCCGGTCTGCCCGCCCGGCTCGGCAGTTCTTGGACGGGCGAGATCCGCGGCGAGATCTACATGACCGTCGCCGACTTCGAGGCCGCCCGAGCCAACCGGGTCGCCGCCGGCGGCAAAGCGTTCATCAACTCGCGCGGCGCGGTCGCCGGGTCGATCCGCAGCGCCGAGCGCACCTACGAGACGCCGATGACGTTCGCGGCGTATGACATCTCCGGCGACTTCGCCTCCCACCGCGAGCGCCTGGCCCACGCGGTCGAGCTCGGTTTCCCCGTGGCCGGGCGGCTCGCCACCGGCGAGATCCAGGTCGCCGCCGACGCGGAGGCCGCGCTCGCCGCCGTCGCGAGCATCGGCGAGCTGCGCCGCAGCCTCGAGTTCCCGATCGACGGCGCGGTGCTCACCGCCGATCTGGAGTCGACGCGCCGCCGTCTCGGCTTCGGCAGCCGCACCCCGCACTGGGCGGCCGCGTTCAAATACCCCGCCGACACGGGCTCCACGGTCCTGCGTGACATCGAGGTCCGCGTCGGGCGCACCGGGCGCATCTCGTTGCGCGCCGTGCTCGACCCGGTCTTCGTCGACGGCACCACGATCGCCTACGCAACGCTGCACAACCCCAAATTCGTTGAGGAGCAGGGCCTCGCCATCGGCCAGACCGTCGCCGTGTGGCGGGCCGGGGACGTCATCCCACGCGTCACCGCGCCCATCGGCGAGCAGCCCCACGGCCTCACCCCGTGGACGCCACCCGAGACCTGCCCCCAGTGCGGCGAAGCGTGGGACAAGTCCAGCCTGCTCTGGCGCTGCCACACCGCCTCGTGCAGCGCCACGAACGCGCTGGAGTATTGGTGCAGCCGCGAGGCCCTGGACGTCGAGGGTGCGGGCGAGGCGCTCTGCGTCGCCCTGGTCAACGCGGGCCTCGCGAACGACGTCGCCGACCTGTACACGCTCACCGAGCAGCAGCTGGCCGAGCTGCCCGTCGGCAACACCAAGGCCGGCGGCGTCGTGCTGCTCGGCAAGCTCAACGCCGCCAAGGTCATCGCGTCGCTCGAGCAGAGCAAGTCCCAGCCGTTCAACCGCGTCATCACCGGCCTCGGCATCCGCATGACCGGCCGCAGCGTCGGCCGCTGGCTTGCCGCCCGCTTCAAAACCATGGCGGCGTTGCGCGCCGCCACCGTCGAAGAAATCGCCGAGATCGACAAGATGGGCCTGATCAAGGCGCAGCACGTCGTCGACGGCCTCGCCGCGATGTCCGAGGTCATCGACCGGCTCGCCGCTGCCGGCGTCACCATGAGCGTCCCCGAAACCACCGGCGACAAGCCCCTCGACGGCAAAACCTACGTGGTCAGCGGCAGCGTCCCCGGCTACACGCGCACCACCGTGAGCGAGCGCATTGAGCAACTAGGCGGCCGGGCCAGCGGCAGCGTCTCGGCCAGCACCACGGCACTCGTCACGGCCGAAACAACCACGACGAAGGCGAAGAAAGCGGCCCAGCTCGGCATCCCGATCATCGACCCGGCCGAGTTCGCTCACCTGCTCGCGCCCTGACCAGACACGGCCGCCGCGGCCGCCGATCGGGCGGTCACGCAGCAACCAGGCGCACGCCCAGCGCGAGCACCCGGCGCAGCTCCTCCGCGCCGATCACCACCGGCCGCCGTTATCTCAAGGCGAGCAGAACGTATTCCACGTCCGCTTCCCTGACCGTCTCCACCTCATCGAAGCCGCACCGCTTGAGGAGCCGTAGCGAGGCAGTGTTCCCGATGTCGGTGTCAGCCCAGAGGGGACGGGTCACTTCCTGCTCCAAGAAGAGCGACAGGGCCCGGGTGCCCACGCCGTGTCCCCAATACTCGCGCCCGAGCCAGTATCCGACATAGCGCCGCTCGGCCTGCCACCACGCCACGAGGTTGCCGGCCGTCGCACCGTTGCACGAGATCGTCTGCACCCGCACGTCCGGGTCGCCCAAGATTTTGTGGGTCCAATGGTCGATGAAAGCCTGGTGATCCCGGGGCGTGAAGTTGGCCCGGCTCGCCGCTTCAGGGTCCTGCTCCTGCGCAAAGAAAACCTCGACGTCGGCTTCTTCGACATCACGCAGCTTCACCTCGGCACTCATGCCGTCGAGTGTGCATGATGGATATTCCAGGAGGAAACCGCGTTTGAGCGGCGAGCCGTCTCGTCTTCTGCGAACGCTGGCCCAGCAGCTCGTCCTGTCTTCTGCGAATCGCTGGCCCAGCGGCCCGTCTTGTCTTCTGCGAAACGCTGGTCCAGCGGCTCGTCTTGTCTTTTGCGAATTGCTGGCCCAGCAGCAGTCGGGTCGCGGCCTGCGCCTATTGACGCGCGGCACCGCCGGCGGCGAGCCCAGCCGCAGTCGCCAGGCGCACCAGGAAGGTAGTGCCATGTCCGTCCACAGTGGTGAATCCGATGCTGCCGGCAAGCCCGTCGACCAGGATCGTGCGGGCGCGCAGCAGTCCCCGCGGCGGACGCCAGGCGGGATCGAGGATCCGCTCGCGCAGCATCTCCGCGACGCCGTCGCCGCTGTCGGCCACCTCGATCACGACGTCGCCGGGCCCCGCGTAGGTTTTCACGTCCAGCGTCCACCGGCCCGAGCGCGTCATCGCGGCGGCGGCGTTGTCGAGCAGCACCGTCACCACCTCCTCGAGCTGCGCCGGCTGGCAGGTGACGCGCGGGAGGCCGTCGCCGAGCGTGGTGCCGAACCTCAGCTTCAGGCCCGCCCGGCGGGCTATCCGGGGCATGCCGCGGGACAGCGCCGCCCGCACCGGCTCGTTGATGTCGGTGACCGCCGCCGGGCCGCCGCCGGTCCGCGCGCGCCGGAGCCGGCGGAACAGCCGGGGCTCGCTCTGGCCTGCCACCGGCCCGGCCGCGGCCGGCTGACCGATCGTGGACTGGGTGATCGGGACCGCGGTAGGCCGGTGACGCTGCAGCGCCGCGGCGAAGGCGTCGTCGTCGGCGAGGAGGACCGAGAACCGGTCCCGGTCCAGTTCCAGCCCGCTCATCGCCATGGACAGGGCGACCCGCGTATCGATCTCCCGCGCCTGGTCCAGGCGTTGCGCGTTCGCCACCAGGTCCCGGAACACCGGCTGGGCCGGCTCCATCGGGGCACAGGCGTACAGCAGCGCCTGCACGACCTCCTTCTCGCGCAGGTCGTCCATGGTCCGATACCCGGTGATGATCTGCCGCACGGCGCCCTCGCCCAGCGGCTGGTAGAGGTCGTCCAGGCGCCGGTACTTGCGGGCGCGTATCGCCTCCAGCAGGGTCGCCACCATCGTCTCGTCGGAGATGTCGAACGGCTGCGCCGTGCCGGACGGTGACTGCCCGTCGGAGTCCGTCGCGACGTGCAGGTAGGTCAGGCGGCCGGCGAGGGTTTCCCGCGCCAGTGTGTCGGCCAGTTCCGTGTGGCCGTCGGCCCGCAGCCGTTCGGCGGCCAGGCGCAGATAGTTGCGGGTTCCCGCGGGCTGTGCCGGGGCGCCGGGCTGCGGGGCCACCTCCGGCAGCGGGTGGTCGCCGCCGCTGACCGAGACGGCGATCAGCCGGGGCCCGTCGGGGCCGGGCCGCTGCCACACCCCGTCCAGGTCGTCGGCGCGGAACCCCGGCGCGGTTGGCTCGGCGCCGACCCCGCCGTCGTCGTGCGGCCACTGCAACAGCGGCTCCGCGTCGGGGAACTGCCCGGCCACATAGGACGCCGCCGCCTGGCGGGCGAGCATCCGGTCCCGTTCGCTCGCGCGGCGGTGCTCGGCCTCGGCTGCCGCGTCCGGCGGCCCCGGCCAGGCCCGCGCGTCGGGGCCCGCCTGCCGCCGCTGCCGGGCACTATCCAGTACGCAACCGGGCTGGTACTCCGAGCCGAGGGTGAGCTCGCCGCCCGCCTCCACGTACAGTGCGGCGAAACAGGTCGCGCCCAGCGACACGTACCCCTCGGGATTGTGGTCCTGCAGCTCGCCCGGGTTGGCCTGGGTGTGGCCCCACCACCGGCGGTGCGCCAGCAGCGCGGCGCGCTGGTCGGCGGTGAAGGCGGCCTGGTCGCCGTCGAGCAACGTCAGGCCCAGCCGCCACACCGGCACCTCCAGGTGGGCGAACCACGGTCCGACACCCCGGGAATCCGCCGAGGACTGCGCGGCACTGACGACCGCCCGCAGCGCCGCCCCGGCACGCCAGTCGCCACGGGACAGCGCGTGCAGGGCGGCGACCCTCGACAAGACGTACTCCTCCGGACGTCCGGGAGCCGACCGCAGCGCGTCCAGCGACAGGTCCCGCAACAGCGTCACGGCCACCGGATCGGCCACCGCCAGGGCCGCCAGCACCGTGTCGACCAGCCTGTTGCCGTACGACGGCGGGGCGGTGCCGGTGCTCACCGCGACCGATCGCCCGTCCAGTTCCAGCTCCAGCGGCGACCCGGTGGCGCGGCAGGTGAGCTCGGCCAGCCCGGCCCGGCCGGCGAGGGTCAGCCACCGGATCACCGCAGGACCGTCGGGGGTGAGCAGTTGCGCCAGCCGCGCCGCTGCGAGCGCGTCCGTCCAAATCCACTCCAGCGTGCCCGGTCGCGCCGTGTTCGCCTCGAACCGGCCGATCAGCTCGGGCATCCCCGCCACGGCCCGGTCATAGATCTCCTGGTCGACGGCGAGACACACGTCCGGGTCCGGGATGGCGACCCGCGTGCCGTGCCGCCCGATGAACGACTCGCTGTCCCGCACCGGCCGCACCGGCCAGCGCACCTCCGCCACGCCACCCGCGGCGAGGACGGCCCACGGCTCGCCCGCGCTGTCATACCCGTGCTCGGCCAACCAGTCCGCCATGGCCTGCCGCTGGGAGTCGCTGACCAGGTCGTCGGCCGAGAAATGCACGTACACGCCGCCGGGCCGCAGGTCGGCCTGGAACTGCCGACCCGCATGGTCGTACACCGACCCGCCGTGATAGACGCCGACCCGCACCTGGACCGGGTCGCCGTCGCCGACCGGGAGGACAAGCACCGGTGTGCCCGGCTGGCCGACCTTCATCTGCCCGGCCGCATCCTGGGCGCCGTCCCACGCCCGCGCGAGCAGATCCGCGCGGGGCACGATCAACTCGATCGTGTACGTGGCACCCGAAAACGTCTGCGACACCCTCGCGGCGAGACTCATCTGACGCTCCTCCGAAGCATTTCCGGTCGCGCTGACCAAGCGGGGCTGCCACAGGATATGTCCGTGGCACAGCGCCAGCCAGCCCACCGCGCACCTGTCCGATGTCGACCAGATGATCCGCACCGACCAGCCGTCGTATCGGTATGCGCCATCGCCGCCAAGGCGCGCACCAACTTGCCGCGCTGCCGGCGGGTCGACATCGGATCGACGGCTTCTGCTCAGCGCGTAGCGGAGCAGCCACTGGTCTGACCCGGCCGGGCTTGGCCCTATCGGGCACACTGACAGCTGTTTGGATCGCCGTATTGGAGGATCCCGCCCATGACCCGCAGCCTGCAGGCCCCGGTCGGCTATCGCGGAGTCGCGCTCACGGACCCACCAGGGCCGAACCGGCGCGCTGGTGGCCCCTGCGGCACCTCCGGGTCGCGGTAATGGGAGGCTCCGTCGCGCCGATCACGGCATCCGCCCTCACCGCCTTGATCCGTGGTGACAGCCCGGTGCCCACCGACACCAGCCTGACCTATGCCGAGACCCGATGGTCCTACCGCCAGCCGATCTCCTACGAGCTCCGCAACGCCGCCGGTGAACCGGTCGGCACCATCGGCCCGGTCGACGGCCGGACCCGCCAGGTGTCCGTGGTGCGGGTGGGGGAGGAGCCTATGCTCCTGCTGACGGTCGACCGGGCTGGCAACACCCGCGTCGCCCATCCGGACGGGAGTCCCGTGGGCGAGTTCCGCCGCCGGTTCGCGGTATTCACCTTCCGGATGGCGGTGCGCGACAACGGCCTGACCGTGGGCACGTTGGTCTGCCGCGGCGGCACGTCGGCGACCGTGACGGTGCCCGGCGGCGCTGTGGCCGCCCGGATCCGTCGTAGCCGCGGGATGCGCTTCGCGGGGGCGTCAATCTCCGAGACACGCCTGACCGGTACGGAAATGCACCGACTGTCCGGCGCGCTGCTGGTCGCCGCCGTCCCCGCGCTGGACGCCATGCGAAAGGCCTGGCGCCGGTCCCGGTTCATGTCCGGGGGATCTTGAAGACTCCCGCCGCGGACACCAGAGGCCGTCCCCGGTGGCGGTGTCTCGCCGGACGGGACGGCCGGGCCGGGGTGACCGCCTCGTCGGTGTTTCCGCTGATCCGGGTATCGCGTTTCAACCGTGTGGACGTGGCTTCCCGCCGGTACAGGGGCTTTGCCGCCGCCAGGGAGCAGGCCAGTATGCATCCATGAAATCGACCGGCTGCCGGGTGTTGATGAGTGTCCTTGTGTTCGCCGTCGTGGGACTGTCCAGCGCCTGCGGTGCGGATCAGCCCGCCGGGACGGCGAGTTCGTCCCCATCGGCCGTGGCCGTGGGGTCTCCGCCGAGTGTGGAGGCGTCCGTTCCCGGGTCGGGCGACGCACAAGGGTTTTGCGCAGTGGTCCGACAGCAGCGGGCCGTCCTGCAGGGCACCGAGCTCGCCGGGTTGCTGTCCGGGGGCAACGCCGATGCGTGGAAGGCGTACCTGGACAAGGTGACCACGATAAACCAGCAACTGGTAGACACCGCGCCTGCCGAGATCAATGCGGACGTGAAGACCCTCCAGGACACCACCGTGGCGCTCAAGACGAAAATGGAGGCAGTCAACTACGACGTGTCGAAGGTCGGCACCGCTCAGCTCGTGCAGGTTCTGCAGACCCCGGAGCGCAAGGCGTCCATCGCCGCCGTTGTGGCCTACGTCAAGACCAACTGCGGCATCGACTTGACCACCCCGTAGGAGTCGCACGGCTGGCCCGGTCGCGCCGCACGGCAGCCCGGCCACCTCGCCGAACGCGCCCAACCAGCCCGCCGCCAACTACCGCGCCGCCGATCGTCCTGACTGGGACGCCCGATGAACCGGTCGTCCCAGCCGCAGGCCCGCGTGATCGTCCGTCGACTCGGCCCCTTCAACGAAAGGGCCGAAGCTAGCTGAACGATTCAGTGTGGGCGGTGGGCCGCACGCTGCCTGGTGAGGGCGATGATGCCGGCAATGGCGGCGAGGAGTACCCCGGAGGCGGCGTACCGGTCCAGGGCGAGGCCACCGCTGGCGATGGGCTTGTCGAGGAAGTCGCCGACGACCGCGCCGAGCGGCCGGGTGAGAACGAACGCCGACCAGAACAGGGCGGTGCGTGACACCGAGGTCCAGCGGTACGCGGCGGCGATGGTAGCGAGGACCGCGGCGAACAGCAGGGCCCCGCCGGTGTACTCGAGGCCGATGGTGTCCGCGGTCCAGTCACCGAGCGCCGTGCCGAGCGTCTGGGAGAAGAGAATGGTGATCCAGTAGAAGGCCTCGGAGCGCGGTGTGCTGATGCTCGTGACCGCAAGCGTGCCGGTCGAGCGGTACCACAGCCAAAATGACAGAAGTAGCCCGGTGACCAGCAGCACGGTGCCGCCGAGATAACCGATGCCGAGTGACCGGTCGACGAAGTCGGCAATTGTTGTCCCGAGGGTGGTCGTGGCGATAATCGCCAACCAGTACAGCCATTTGTTGAATTGGTGGGACCGGATCTGCAAAGTGATGGCGCCGGCGAAAACCACCGCGAAAATGGCCGTGCTGGTGAGGTAGCCGAGGCCCATCGACATCGACAGCGAGTCCCCGCCGGTCTCGCCCAGGGTCGTCGCGAGGATCTTCACCACCCAGAAGGCGAGCGCGACCGCGGGCACCTTGATGGCAAGGTCGCGGGCGGTCGACTGCTGTTTCGTCGACCCGCTTGGCGGGACCGTCGGCTCAGTCGCACGTGTTCGGCCCGAGGTTGTCGGATCGGATGACATGAGGTGCCTCCCATACGTTCTTTGCGCGAAGGGACCCGTGGGGCACGGGCGATAAGAATGCGTGGGACACGTTTCACATGGAGTCTGTGGATGCGCTGTCGAGGGCCTGACCGAAACCAATGAACGTCTTTCTCGGATTCACCACCGGTATCCCGAGAGGAAATTCCCGCGAGCTTCTTAATGATTTCTTAGAGGAATCATCGAGCTCTTTTAATTTTGTTCTTTGAGTAGTCGAACGGCTACGCGTGGCGGGAACTGTGGCACCGTAGGCGTCCGCGCGGCCGGGCCCGCGGTTGAGGTTGCGTACTCATGCCGCTCGGCGCCCGCCACGAAAGAACTGTCGGCATGAAGATCATCCAGCGGCCTGCCAGCGCCGCCGTAGCCATCGCCCTGGGCCTGGTCGCGCTCGTCATCGGCGCCTCCCTGGTCATGCTCCGCGATGGGGGCTGGCCCTGGCACGCCACCATCAGCAACTCCGTCAGCACCGGGTCGACCACTGCCGAGGTTGTCGACGAGGACGGCTCCGCCTACCGGTTCACCGGCTCGGCGACCGACGCGCAGCACTGGTTGGATCGCACGCAGGACGACCTGAAGAAGGCGCACGGCATCCCCGCGAAGATCGCCGCAGGCCGGGTGCTGCAATCGGTCGGCGTGGCACTCGTCCTGCTCGGCCTCGCCGGGCTGCTCTGGCGGCTGGTGACCCGCCGCCGTTCGCGCGGCATCGTCGCGCCGACCGAAGTGACCGCCTCATCTTGATGGTGAGTCCTAGTTGGCGATAGCCGCGAGCTCAATGCCCGACAGATCGACCGGGCCGGCGACAAGGACATGGCGGACGAAGACGAAACCCAATGCCGGCCGGCCCGCGACCAACTGGCGGCGGAGATAGTCGAGGTGGAGGGCGGGCACCTCGGACAGTTCTCGATACGTCGCCGAGTCGAACGGGGTGAATTCGTGGTCGGGCGGAGTGAGCGGCACATCTTCGCCGGGGGCGCTGTTGATCCAATGGGTGGCGCTGTCGTAGACGACCGCTGGCCGGCCGGCTAGCCGGTCGATCGGAATCCGGGCGACCCTTCGCTCCAGAAGCTTGGACAGCGGCAGACCGAGTCGGCGCCGGGCGGCGGCCAGCAGGTTCGGATCCAGCGCCGCCAGGTTTACGGTGTCCGCCCACGGCACGCCGAGGTGGGGCACCTGCCAGGTCAGCACCGATTCGCGTCCCTCCCATTTCGATCGCTCGCGGTCGTAGAGATCGGGACGTTCGCGCTTGAGCTCGTTCAGCGGGTACAGCGTGTGACCATGCATGTCGACTGGGCAGAGGTGATACACGAACGACATGCCGTCACCGTAGACAACGGCCCGGCCGCCGCGAAGGTGCCGAGCTCATGATCAGCCGATGAGCCTGACGACCCCGCCCGGATGGACCGCCGGACGACCCGCGCCGGGTCATTGCGCTGCTGCGCGCTGACCACACCCCACGGACACCGGGCGACGAAAGGCCTCAGCTGCCGCCGACCGCTGCCGATAGACGGGCATGTCGACCCTCTTCAGGCGGGCGTCCAGCGACGACCGTGACCAGAGCGAGCGTGGCCCCGCCCGCGCGCCGGAACCGGCGGGCTCGCCGCCCACCATCGAGAAGGTCGTCGCCGAACGGCTGGTGCGGATCGAGTTCCA
>Ga0307512_10008251_pt1 | contig 10184 bp, 9 predicted proteins | sample 14_EM_MG_FD_200267 | JGI IMG/M metagenome (GOLD analysis project Ga0307512, IMG submission 200267) | Populus trichocarpa ectomycorrhiza microbial communities from riparian zone in the Pacific Northwest, United States - 14_EM | ecosystem: Host-associated > Plants > Roots > Unclassified | place... | reverse complement strand
CCGGGTGTGGGCGGGCCGCGACGATCTGCACCTGCTGGAACGCCCGACCGGCGCTGAACTGGTCGGCCGGCACCGCGCCGGTACGCGCCCGAGGTGGCAGGGTCGCTGCCAGGGCCGCGGCGCCGATCGCCGCGAGTACCACAACGGTGGCCAGGGCGGCTAGCCCGCGCAGGCGGGGGCGGGTCAGGGCACGGTCGGCGGCGTCACGCATGGGTGTCATCTAAACCTCTCGGCCGGGCGCCGGATAGCTTGGACCCGTGACTGCCCCGCTCGACCCTGCCGCCGTCGTTGCGGATTTCATCGACCGGGTCGCCCCATACGACCCGGCAGCCGACTCCGATCCCGTCGCCGTGTTCGCGGTGCGTACGGCCCTCGGCGACGCCACCTACACGATGAGTGATCATGTGGTCCGCGCGCTGTGCCGGGCCCTGGCCTCGTACACGGACCCCGACGACCGCGGGACCTGCATAGAGTGCGGCAGTCGGGGACTCGACGAGAATCTGCACTGCCGTGACTGTGGGCGACTGCACGGCATCCTGGGCCAGGTCATCGTCCAGCACGCGCGCCGGGTCGCCGCGGCTTCCGGCGAGTCCGAGACGTGAGCCGGGCGGTCGCGGGCGGCCGGTGTTGTGTCCGTGCTGCCGGTGGTAGACGATCAGCGGGTCAAGCCCGAAAGAGTCGAGTGGGGTATCGGCATGACTGAGCGGTCGGTCGCGCCCCGGACCGGCGTGGCCAAACCGACAGCCGCCCGGCTGAGTGTCCTGCTCGTCGAGGACGACGAGGGTGATGCCTTCCTCGTGGGCGAGCTGCTGAGCGAGGCCGACGCCACCTTCGACCTGCTGGTGGCGAGCACCCTGGCCCAGGCCAAGCCGCTGATCCGCGGCGTGCAGTGCGTCCTGCTCGACCTGGGTCTGCCCGACGCGGAGGGCATCGACGGGCTGCGCAAGCTGCTCGCCGTCGCCGGCAGCGCCGCGGTCTGCGTGCTCACCGGCCGCTCCGACGAGCATCTCGGGGTGGCCGCGGTCGCCGAGGGCGCCCAGGACTACCTGGTCAAGGGCCAGGTCGACGGCGTGCTGCTGAGCCGGTCGCTGCGCTACGCCGTCGAGCGCAAGCGCGCGGACGAGAACACCCGGCGGCTGCGCGAGGTGGAGCTGAGTCAGGCCGAGTCGGCCCGGCTAGAGCGTGGTCTGCTGCCCCAGCCGCTGATGGAGACCACCAAGGTCGCCGTGCACACGTTTTACCGTTCCGGGCGGGCGCTAGGGCTGCTCGGCGGCGACTTCTTCGACGTGGTGCAGGTCGGCGAGGACAGGCTGCACGTCATCGTCGGCGACGTCTGCGGGCACAGCGTGGACGAGGCCGCCCTGGGTGTCGAGCTGCGGGTCGCCTGGCGGGCGCTGGTGCTGGCCGGCGTGCCCGAGGACCAGATTCTCGGCGCGCTCGAGCAGGTGCTGATGAGCGAGCGGCGGGCGCGTGAGATCTTCGCCACGGTCGCCTCCGTGGCGATCGACCTGGCCGGCAACCGGGCCACCGTCCGGCTGGCCGGCCACCCGCCGCCGGTGCTGCTCGCCGGCGGCAAGGCCGAGCCGGTCACGGCCCGTACGGGCATCGTGCTCGGGGTGCGCCCGACGCCCACCCCGGCCACCGATGTGGAGTTCACCGGCGACGACTGGTCCCTGCTGCTCTACACCGACGGGCTGATCGAGGGGCACACCGGCGTCGGCAACGAGCGTCTCGACGTGCCCGGCCTGTGCGCCCTGCTGGCCGAGCCGGCCGCCCGGCAGGTGCCGCTGGCTGCGTTGCCCGGCTGGCTGGTCGGCCGGGCCGAGCAGGGCAACGGCGGCCCGCTCGCCGACGACGTCGCGATGCTGTTGATCTCCCGAGGTAGCGGACGGTGAGCCTGTTCAGCGTGCGTACCTGGAGCCTGCGCCGGCGGGTCGTGGCCCTGTGCACGGGCGTCGGCCTGGTGCTGGCGATCCTGGGCGTTGTTGCGTCGATCACCGCGGCCGGCAGCAACGATCGCCTCGACGACCTGGTCAACAAGACCGGCCCGATGCGCAACGCGGCGCAGGATCTCGGCACCGCCTACGTCGACCAGGAGACGGGCATCCGCGGCTTCGCGATCAGCGGGACGGAGGAGAACCTCCTGCCGTACACAAATGGTCTGGTCCAAGAGCGCCAACTCGTCATCCAGATCACCGCGATGCTGGGCACTTCGAGCCGGGACGGCCAGATCCGCGCCGACCTGCAGGTCGTCCAGCAACAGGCGCAGCGCTGGCGGGCCGAGGTCGCCGAGCCGGTGATCGCCGCCGTCCGGGCGAAGGGTCCGGCCGCCGGCCAGGCGCTGGTCGAGGCGGCCAAGACGACCCGGTTCGACGAGCTGCGCGCCGCGCTCGGCAAGCTGCAGGCGAACATCCTCGCCGTCCGCGATGAGGTTGCCACCGCGGCCCGCAACAGCAGCAGCACGCTGGTGTCCCTGGAGATCATCGGCGCGCTGGTGGTCGTCTTCGCCGGAATCGTGCTTGTGCTCCTGCTCGACCGGCTCGTCGGCCGGCCGGTGGTGGAGCTGGCCGAGCAGGTCCGCGAGGTCGCCGACGGCGAGTACGACCGGCAGATCACGAGCACCGGCTCGCCCGAGCTGCGGGCGCTGGCCGGCGGCGTGGACGGGATGCGCCGGCAGATCGCCGCCGAGCTGGCGGAGGTGCGTGCCGCCCGGTCCCAGATCGAATGGGTGAACGACCAGCTCAAGCAGCAGACCGAGGAGCTGACCCGCTCCAATCGCGACCTCGAACAGTTCGCCTACGTCGCGTCGCACGACCTGCAGGAGCCGCTGCGCAAGGTGGCCAGCTTCTGCCAGTTGCTGCAGCGCCGGTACGCGGGTCAGCTGGACGAGCGCGCGGACCAGTACATTGCGTTCGCCGTCGACGGCGCCCAGCGGATGCAGCGGCTGATCAACGATCTGCTGGCGTTCTCCCGGATCGGCCGGCTCACCGCGGGTTTCACCGAGGTGGATCTCAACCAGGTGCTTGAGCAGGTGCGCTCGCAGCTGGAGCCGCGGGCCGGCGACGACGCCGAGATCGGCTGGGCCGAGCTGCCGACCGTGGAGGGCGAGGAGCCGCTGCTCACCACGCTTTTCGTCAACCTGGTCGGCAACGCGCTGAAGTTCCGCCGCGCCGACGTCGCGCCGGTCGTGCGGATCAGCGCGGAGGGCGACGACCAGGAGTGGCGGATCAACGTCCGGGACAACGGCATCGGCATCGAAGCCGAGTTCGCCGACAAGGTCTTCGTGATCTTCCAGCGGCTGCACGGCCGGGATGCCTACGAGGGCACCGGCATCGGCCTGGCGATCGTCAAGAAGATCGTCGAATACCATGGCGGGCGCATCTGGCTCGACTTGGACGTCACGGAGGGCACTTCGATCTGGTTCTCGCTGCCGCTGCTGGCGGGGGTCCCAGTTCCGGAACCGGTGCAGCAGGAACCACTGAAAGAGGTCACTACATGACCGGCGCTATCAGAGAGGACGGCACGCCGATAGAGGTGTTGCTCGTCGAGGACGATCCGGGCGATGTGCTCATGACGCAGGAGGCGTTCGCGGATCACAAGGTCCGCAACAACCTCACCGTCGTCGCCGACGGCGCCGAGGCGCTGTCCTACCTGCGCCGCGAGGGGGCGTACGAGAATGCGGTGCGGCCCGACCTGATCCTGCTCGACCTGAACCTGCCCCGCCGCGACGGCCGCGAAGTGCTCGCGGAGATCAAGAAGGACGACGAGCTGTGCCGGATCCCGGTCGTCGTGCTGACCACATCGTCCGCCGATGAGGACATCCTGCGCAGCTACCAATTGCACGCGAACGCGTACGTGACCAAGCCCGTCGACTTTGAGCGGTTCCTCGCGGTGATCCGGCAGATCGACGAGTTCTTCGTCAGCGTCGTAAAGCTGCCGCCTCGTGGCTGACTCCTTGATCGACCAGGTCACCGAGCTGATCCGGGAGGTCGCGGCCACCGTCGTGCTGCCGCGGTTCCGGCACCTGAGCGCCGACCAGGTGCACGAGAAGGTGCCCGGCGACCTGGTGACGATCGCCGACCAGGAGGCCGAGCGGGCCCTCACCCTGGGCCTGACCGGCCTGCTGCCCGGCTCGATCGTCGTCGGCGAGGAGTCGGTCGCGGCCGACCCGGGCGTGCTGAGCGGGGTGGGCGACGACGGCGCGGTCTGGATCGTCGATCCCGTCGACGGCACCAACAACTTCGCCGCCGGCAAGACCCCGTTCGCCGTGATGGTGGCGCTGCTGCGCGACGGCGAGCCGGTCGCCTCCTGGATCCTCGACGTGGTCGAGGACCGGATGACGATCGCCGAGGCCGGCAGCGGCGCGTGGATCGACGGCGTACGGATCAAGGCGCGTACCGACAACCCGGGCGCGGCGGCGCTGAACGGCTCGGCCAACCCGCACTACCTGCCCGACGACCTGCGTTTCGCGGTCGACCGGAATCGGCACCGGCTCGGCACGGTGACCGTCGGCGCGCACTGCGCGGGCTGGGAATACCCGGCGGTGGTCACCGACGTGCAGCAATTCGCCCTGTTCTGGCGGATCCTGCCCTGGGACCATGTGCCCGGCACGCTGATCGTGCGCGAGGCCGGCGGCACGGCGCTGCATCTCGACGGCGCCGCGTACCGGCCGACGGACAACGACCGCGGCCTGATCATCGCCCCGAACGACGAGGTCTGGCACACCGTGCGCGATACTCTCTTCCCGTGATGTCGTATCTGGACGAATTGTTCGGATTGGCCGGCCGGTCGGCGGTCGTGACCGGCGGCAGCTCCGGCATCGGACTTGAGATGGCCCGCGCGCTCAGCGGGGCCGGCGCCCGCGTCGTGCTCGTCGCCCGGCGGCAGTCCCTATTGGACGATGCGGTCGCCTCGATCGGCGGGGCGACCTCCGCGATCGCCGCCGATCTCACGGATCGTTCGGAACTGCCGGCCGTCATCGACAAGCTGGGCGCACCGGACATTCTGGTCAACGCGGCCGCGGTCAACCGCCGGCCGCCGCTCGACCAGCTCACCGACGACGACTGGGACGTCACCCTGGCGGCCAACCTGACCGCCCCGTTCCTGCTCGGGCAGCGGTTCGGGCCGGCGATGGCCGAGCGTGGCTGGGGCCGGATCATCAACGTCGTCTCCCAGCAGGCGTTCCGCGCGTACGGCAACAGTGGCGCCTACGGCGTGTCCAAGGCCGGGCTTGTCGCGTTGACCCGGTCACAGGCCGAGGCGTGGTCGCGCAGTGGCGTCTGCTGCAACGCGGTCGCGCCCGGTGTCGTGCACACCCCGCTGACGCAGGAGACTTTCGCGGATCCCGCCAAGGTGGCGACGCACGCCGCGCGGACGATGATCGGCCGAAATGGACTGCCGACCGATTTCGCCGGATGCGCCGTTTTCCTGGCGAGTAATGCTGCCGCGGCGGTAACCGGCCAGACACTCTTCGTCGACGGCGGCTATTCGGCAACGTGATCGAGCTGCCATCGTGCGGCCTGGCGCGGTAGAGTCTGCCCCGCTTACGACCTTGGGAGGTAGACCGTGGCGGCGACTCTCCTCAGACGGCTGACGGCTGCCCTCGCCATGCTCGCCGTCGTCGCCGCGATCCTCGTCGCCGCGACAGCATCCCCGGCGGCGGCCGACCCCGAGGGCGGCACCAAGACATTGCGGGACGCGCTCGAGTCCGCGGCCAAGGGCTACGCCGACGGGAAGAACAAGCTGGCCGCCTCCAAGAAGCGCCAGTCCGCCCTGCAGACGACGATGAAGCAGTCGCAGGCGAGCGCCAAGGCGCTGGAGGGCCAGGTCGCCGTCCTCGCCTACCGGTCATACCAGTACGGCCGGTTCAACACGATGAGCCTGCTGCTCAACAGCAGCTCCCCGGACGCGTTCCTGGAACGGGCCGTGCGGCTGGACATGATGGCCCAAACCAACGCGCACACCCTGGCCGACTACCGCACGGCGGTGGACACCGCGGTGCAGGCCAAGACGGCCATCGACGCCGAGGTCAAAGAGCAGGAAAAGCAGCTCAAAGTCCTGGCCAAGAAGAAAAAGGAAGCCGAACTGGCACTGGCCAGCGTCGGCGGAGGCGCCGTGGCGGGCGGATTTGTGAACGTGAACTCGCCGCTGGCCAAGGCGGCCCCGCGAAACTCCGACGGCTCCTGGCCCAAGGAATCCTGCACGGTCGACGACCCGACCACGAGCGGATGCATCACCCCCCGCTTGCTGAACGCGTATCAACAGGCGAGAGCCGCCGGGTTCACGCACTACACGTCGTGCTACAGCCAGCGGGCCTCCGGCGAGCATCCCAAGGGCCGGGCCTGTGACTTCTCGGCGAACGCGACCACGTTCGAAAACGTCGCGGCGACGGGCAGCGACAAAGCGTACGGGGACCGGCTCGCGGCGTACTTCGTCAAAAACGCCGACCGCCTCGGCGTCATGTACGTCATCTGGTATCGACAGATCTGGATGCCGAGCACCGGCTGGCGGTCGTACAGCGCAACGGGCGGGCCGGCCGCGGTGCACACCAACCACGTACACCTATCGGAGCTCTGACGCCGGCCGCCGGTAGCATCCGCGCGATGGAAACACCGCCGCGCGCCCTGCCACCCCGTCTCGCCGGCGCGCTCGTCTTCTTCGCCAGCGGCGCCGTGCTGGTCCTGGAGATCGTCGCGCTGCGCCTCGTCGGCCCGTACGTCGGTGTCACCCTGCAGGTGAGCAGCTCCGTCATCGGGGTCTCGCTGGGCGCGATCGCCTACGGCACCCTGCTGGGCGGGCGTCTCGCCGACCGGTTCGACCCGCGCGCGCTGCTCGCCCCGGCCCTGATCCTCGCGGCGATCGGCACGGCGATCACGTTGCCGCTGGTGCGCTGGGGTGGCGAAATCCTGCGCGGCGGGGCCGCCCCGGCCGTGTTACTGCTCGCCGCCGCGGCGGTCTTCCTGCCCGCGTTCCTGCTCTCCACCATCACGCCGATGGTGGTCAAGCTGCAGCTCGGTGACCTGCGCCGGACCGGGCAGGTGGTCGGCCGGCTGTCCAGCATCGGAACCCTGGGCGCGATCACCGCGACGCTCGCGACCGGCTTCATCTTCGTCGCCGCGATGCCGACCAGCTGGATCCTGTTGACGCTCGCCGGGCTGCTCGCGGCGGCCGGTCTCGGGCTCGGCTGGTGGCTGCGCCGCTCGCTGCCCGGCGACTCCCGGACCCGGGCCGCGCTTGCCTTGACCGGCCTGATCGCGACGGGGCTCGGGGCGACCGCACCGACGCCCTGCGACGTCGAAACCGCGTACCACTGTGCCCAGGTCGTGAGCGATCCGGCGGTGCCGGGCGGGCGCACGCTGATCCTCAACTCGGCCCACCACTCGTACGTCGACCTGAACGATCCGACCCACCTCGACTTCGCCTACGTGCAGTGGATCGGCGCGGTCGCCGACGTGGTCCGCCCGCCGGGCACGCCGGTCACCGCCCTACACCTGGGCGGCGGCGGCTTCACCGTCCCCGAGTACGTCAAGGCCACCCGCCCCGGCAGCAACCAGTTGGTGCTCGAACTGGACGGCGACCTGGTCGACCTGGACCGCAAACAGCTGGGGCTGAAAACCGAAGACCATCTTCGCGTACGCGTCGGCGACGCCCGGGTCGGCCTCACAGAACAGCCCACGGGAGGTAATGACCTGGTGGTCGGCGACGCGTTCGGTCACCTGGTAGTCCCGTGGCACCTGGCGACCCGGGAGATGGCCGCGGAGATCGCCCGGGTCCTGCGCCCCGACGGCATCTACGCACAGAACGTGATCGACTACCCGCCCGACCGCTTCATCCGCGCCGAACTGGCCACGGTCGCGGCGGTCTTCCCGTACGTGGCACTGGTTGGCCCCGCCGACGCGATCACGGGCAAGATCGGCTCGAACTTCGTCATCGTCGCGTCGAAATCGCCGCTGCCGTCCGGTCTGCGCGACAAACTCGACCTGGTCGACGAGCCGGTCCAACTGCTGCAGGGCGCGACGCTCGACGACTTCATCGACCACGCCCGGGTGCTGACCGACGACTACGCCCCGGTGGACCAGCTCCTGCAAGGCTGACCCGACCCGTGGCGGAAAACAGTGGGCAACCCCCGTTGCTGATCTCGGCGTACGGCCGCCGGGCCGGACCCCCTCGGTTAACAATCGGCACATGGGGTGGGTGGCGCGGGGCGGGAAACTGGACACCGACCGCGTCGGCGGCCGATACCGCCTGGTGGAGCGGCTCGGCACCGGCGGCATGTCGGTGGTGTGGCGGGGCTACGACGAGATCCTCGGCCGCCAGGTCGCCGTCAAGGTATTGTCCCCACGGCTGGCCGGCGACGACTCGTTTCGCGACCGGCTCCGCCAGGAGGCTCTCGCCGCAGCCAGGCTGTGCCATCCGCACATCACCGGCATCTTCGACTTCGGCGAGTCACCGCTGTCCAGCCACCTGACCGTCCCGTATGTAGTGATGGAGCTGAACGACGGCGAGTCGCTCGGCGACCGGCTGGCCCGGCACGGCCCGCTGAGCTGGCGCGACGCGGTAGTGATCGCGACCGAGGTGGCGTCCGCGCTGGCCACGGCGCACGCCCGTGGGGTGGTGCACCGCGACGTCACGCCCGCCAACGTGATGCTCACCAGCGCCGGCGCCAAGGTGGTCGACTTCGGCATCTCCGCCCTGGTCGGCCAGCGCGACGCGGCCCCCGACGGCAGCCTGCTCGGCACGCCCGCCTACCTGGCCCCGGAGCGACTCGGCGGCGGCCAGGTCGCACCGGCCGCCGACGTGTACGGCCTGGGCCTGCTGCTCTACCGATCGCTGACGGCCCGGCTGCCCTGGCCGGCCGAGACGACGACGGAAGCCCTGCGCGCCCACCTCTACGCCGACCCCGAACCGCTGCCCCCGATCCCGGGACTGCCGGCCGAGGCGGCCGGGCTGTGCCTGAGCTGCCTGGCGAAGCGGCCCGCGGAACGGCCCGGGGCGGCCGAGGTGGCGCGTTCGCTGGGTGCGCTGGTCGGCGTGCAGGCGATCATTTCGCCGCTGGACAGCGCCTTCGCCACCGGGCGGCCGGCGCGGTCGGCGACCGTGAGCTGCCCGACCGAGCCGATCCTGGCCGCTCCTGCCAGCTCTAGCGTTCCGTTTTGCCGCAGGCCGCGCCCGGTGTCCCGCGTTGCCCCTGTGCTCGACTTCCTTGGCGGGCTCTGCGGGATCTCGCCGGCTGTCCTGCGGTTGCGGGCCGGCCTGTGGCTCGGAACTCTGTTGCACCTCGGCGCAGCCCAACCCCTGGGCGGCGGCCTGTTCGCTACCCGGCAGGTCCGTCGCGCTCGCCCGACCCTTATCGGCCGGCGCCGGCTGCACGCCGCGGCCGCCACGGTCGTCCTGCTGGTCACCGTCGGCGTGAGCTGGTCGGCCGCCCGCGAACCAGCCGACGTCGGGCAAGCCCAGGCGGCTGCGGCAGGCCCGGGAGCGGGTCCGGTCGTTCTGCGGTCCACCGGCTGCAAGGTGCGCTACCAGGTGCGACAGGACGACGGCTCGGGCTTCGAGGCGCTACTCACGGTGCTCAATACAGGCGATCGAGGTTTCCCGCGGTGGCGCCTGGAATTCGCGTACCCGGGCACGCAGCGCCTGATCAACTTGCCGAAGACCGGTGGCCAGAGCGGTCGCCGGGTGCTGCTGAGGGCGGCGGGCGACCGGAATTTGAAGCCGGGCAGGGCCGCTGCGATCACGCTGCGTGGTGCGTATCGCGGCAGCAATCCGTTGCCACTGGCCTTCCGCTTGAACGGTCACTCCTGCGACGTCGAAGTCCTCGGCCCGACGACCGTCGCACCGGCCAAGGCGTCCGAGACCCGGCGCACGCCGGACCGCCACCGTCAACAACCGCACAAAAACCATAAAACAAGAACAAAAACCCCAAACGAGCCTGATCCCCGTACGCCCGAACCGCCCCCAGAAACCGTGCCCACCGCCAAACCCGGCGGCTTCTCGGTGGCCGTGTAAATCCGGCCATGTCCTCGTGGCCCTCGCGTGTGATGTTCGTCGTTCGGTGCGGCCGTGTGCCGTTCGGTGCAGTCGGCCGTGGCTGAGTTTTCTTTGCCATGTCCTCGTGGCCCTCGCGTGCGACGTTGGTCGTTCGGTGCGGCCGTGTGCCGCTCGGTGCAGTCGGCCATGGCCAT
>Ga0307512_10008247_pt1 | contig 10186 bp, 10 predicted proteins | sample 14_EM_MG_FD_200267 | JGI IMG/M metagenome (GOLD analysis project Ga0307512, IMG submission 200267) | Populus trichocarpa ectomycorrhiza microbial communities from riparian zone in the Pacific Northwest, United States - 14_EM | ecosystem: Host-associated > Plants > Roots > Unclassified | place... | reverse complement strand
ATGCTCTTTTGGCTTAAAGCAGAGCAACCCTCCTTAAATGGAGTAGAATCGGTCTTTACGACTGATTATGACTTGCTGCATCGCCGTCTTGGGCATCCTTCCAAAGACGTGCAGAAGCAAACACAGCGGCATACAGCTGGACTCCCAGATGTGAAAATACCTTGTAAGATGCCAATTTGCCCAGGATGTGCACTTGGAAAGATGTCCCAGCAGCCATTTTACTCCTTGGGCAAGCGGGCCGCTCACCCCCTCGATAAGATCCACTCCGTTCTTAAGTCGTTTCCTATTGAATCTTATCACCGATGGAAGTATTTCATAAGCTTCATCGATGATAACACCTCATTTGCATGGGTTCAGTTTCTGCGCGACAAAGCATCTGCTGTATCTGCGCTGCGAAACTTCCTTGCAATGGTAAAAACTCAATATGGAAAGACTATTAAAGAATGGATGTCAGATGCTGGGGGAGAATATAAGAGCGCTGCCTTTCTAAAGGCACTAAACGAACAAGGTATTAAAGTGTTACAGTCAGCACCACATACCCCTCAACAAAATGGCCATGCAGAACACTTTAATCGCACTATCATGGATAAGGCAGAGGCAATGCGGCATGAGGCATGTCTCCCTGATTCATGGTGGGAATTCGCTGTTGAGCAAGCCGTCCACCTGTACAACCGTACTTCTATGGCTTGTCTCAATCATGAGACACCATTTTACAGGATGGAAGGCGGCATCCCGGACATGTCACACTTAAAAGTGTTCGGATGCGCCGCTTATGTCTTTTTACCTTCAGAAATAAGGAAGGACAAGCTCTCCCCAAAAAGCGAGTTGATGACTTACTTAGGGATAGAGCAGGGTCTAAAAGCGCACAGATTTATGTGCTCTTCCAATAGGCTATTCTATGCGCCTAAAGCCCTCTTTGATGAGGAATATTTCCCTCAGTGTAAGACACAAAGTCAGAGGCCTACTACCCACCTCAATAAGCCAATAAATGAGCAGCCACGTCATCAAGAGATTGATGATACTGCGCCACCCGCACCTTTACCAGCCAATCCTTGGGATAACTTGGACGGATACAGGCCTAATCCACCTATTCCTCCAAGACCTTCTCAACCCGCAGCTAGACCACCTGCTACACCGCAAAAACCCACTTGACAAACAGGCATACCCACGCCTCCTTTGCAGCAGATGAGACCAGGTTCTGCCCTGGACTCTCCACCCTCCCTTCAGATGCAATTAAACCCTGCACCACTTAGAGGGAGTGGTTTGCGACAGTCAGGTAGGAGGCCTTCTCTGCCTCCTTTAGCCAGTCCATCAAGACCGCCTCAACGTCCACAGACACTGCAACGCCCTAGGACCCCTCCCTCTCCGTCTGGAGGTCCTAGGAGAAGTGAACGTTTGAGGAGAGTTCCAACTTGTCCAGGAAATGTGTATGGGGAACAGAGGCACCCCACAGACATTGAAAGAGACATGAGACGCACTCAAACATGGAGAGAAATGACAGATGAACAGCACAGATCTTGATCAACATCTAGCTGCTCTGATCATTTCCAAGAGACCAATCCTGGTCCTTCACCTCCACATTCATCCGATGACCCTAATCAGAGCCTTGGAGAACGCTCTGAAGGGAGTGATGATAGTAGCCAAAGTGTGGAATCCATGGATGAAGTTGAAGAAACTCTCTCCTACCTAGCGAAGCATGGGGGAGTAAGGAATCTGAACACTCTGCTTGCCGCAGCAGTTCCACCAGGTTCAGAGATCCCAGACACTTGCAACATTCGTGAGTGGTCCTTTAAAGACATTATGTGCATGCCCTCTGTGCAACAAAAAGATTGGATAGATGCATGCCGCCAGGAGCTTGACTCACTCTGAGAGCACAGAGTCTATGATCTGGTAAATCCTCCACAAGGATGGAGAGTGATCAAAAACAGATGGGTCTTCGATCAGAAGACTGACGGGCGCAAACGCGCACGACTTGTTGCCAAAGGCTTTTCCCAGGTTGAAGGCATAGACTATGATAACGTCTTTTCACTGGTCATTCGATACGAATCGGTATGCCTCATGATTGCGCTAGCAGCACAGCAGCAATGGCACATGATGAGCGTAGATGTTAAAACTGCCTTTCTCTATGGAGAGTTAGATGAAGAACTCTTCATGGAACAGCCAGAAGGATTCACAGTAAAAGGCCAAGAGCACAAAGTCTTCCGTCTCAAGCATGCATTATATGGACTTAAACAAGCTGCACTCCAATGGTGGAAAGTGCTTGATAGATCCATGGAACGCTTAGGATTCAGACGTACTAAGTCTGATTCCGGAATATTTATCCTTACAAGTTCATGTGGACCATGCGTCATTGTCATAGTATATATTGATGATGCCATCTTCATGGGTCCAGATCGTCAATTTACAAATCGCAAGAAGGCACAATTCATGAAAGAATGGGATTGTCGGGATCTAGGAGACACTAAGGAGTTTTTATGGATGAGAATCCATCGCCAAGGGAATTTAATATCCCTAGAGCAGAAGGACTACCTCCAAACAGTACTGGAGCGCTTTAACATGCATAATGCTAAAGCTGCACCAACCCCACTACCACAGGGGTATGTACCAACTCCTAATAAATCTTCAGAGAACCCAAAGCGTAAATCACACTACCAACAAGTGATTGGCTCCCTTCTTTACTTAATGCTCGGGACACGTCCTGACATTGCATTTGCGGTGACTAAAATGTCACAGTTCGCTGCAAACCCTTTAGAGGAACACCTATCAAAGGCCCTCTATATCTGTCGCTACCTAGTTGGTACTGCTGACTACTCACTCATATATGGAAGATCCAGAGATGGAATCATCGCATATGCTGATGCTGATTGGGGTTCTGCGCACACTAGATGATCAAACACCAGCTATATAGTTCTCATGAGTGGAACTGCAGTCTCCTGGCAGAGTAAAGCGCAGAAAACCATCGCGCTCTCTTCCACAGAAGCAGAGTATATGGCACTATCTGATACATGTCGCCAACTAGTATGGATCCAAAATCTCTTTGGAGAATTGCGCATCAACCTCCAATCCATACCACTCTGCGGAGACAATCAAGGATCTATCTTTATAGCATCCAATGCAGTCCAAGAAAAGCAGACAAAGCACATTGATATCCGCTACCACTACATTAGAGAAGTAGTGGAGTCCGGCAAAGTAAAGCTGTACTTTGTCAAGACAGCTGAGAACTACGCCGATATATTTACAAAGAATCTTAGTAGGGACAAGTATTTAAAATGTAGAAGTACACTAGGGATATCCTTCAAGCACAACACCTAAGAAATGGTGTTTCACACTTTCACCATATCCTTTCAAAGGCTCGGCAGGTGTAAGCGTCAAAACTTACACCTACTTAGCCTTAAAAGAGATCGTGGAGAGAGCGTGGAATATCCATGTTCTGGGCGCTCGCAATAGGGTGTGTAGAGCGTTGTTGTTACAAAACACCTCACTCCACATACCCCTATTGTGGGAAGACCAAGAGCATGGATATTTCGGTCACTTCTTTCAGTGTAGAAAGTCCCAGAGACCGAGAGAGTTCCGAAGGATGAGCTCACCTTGGAATCGTCTCAAAAGGAGGGTAACGAGGATAGCTTATCCTCCGTTACTCTCTAGGTCTCTGGAAAAAGGAATATAGCTGACAAAACCTCTTATGTGGGGACGAGGATAGTGGTTAACAAAGTTAACTTCATCATCGTCTTAAGAAAGGATATGGATTGAAGATTGGACACTCTTCAATCCATTCCTTCCCCAAGAGGATGATGAAGTTGTACTTCGTTAGTCGCTATACTCACTCTCACATAAGTAGCATATAAAGGCTATACATGCAGCCCCTCCTCTTGTCAAAGGTAGGGCTCTGTATATAATGTCGCATTATACATGGACCTCTATCTTCGGCAAAAGAGAAAGGGTCACATGCAGACATATATACATTTAGCCATGCTCCCTGTCGAAGACAGGGATCTGTATATAATGCTACCTTGTAGACGGACCTCTATCTTCGGCAGGGACAGGGATGAATGCATAGACGTATGCATCAGTTATCACCCAGCTCCCACAAGATATATGTCTGTCTTCAAGCACACTGAAACCAGGCATATATCCTGTGGGACCAGGATGTCGACTTATACAGAACCAGATATGGATTCTGTCGACTGGTCAAAAGGATCTGTTGAGAAGTGGTTGTTCCATGAAACGCCTTTTCATCTAACCAAAAGGACAGGCCTTCGGAATACTTTCGAGAGAAACTTCCGTCCCTGTGTCCCTATTTGGAAGACTGCAAAAGTAAGGATACTCCTCAAGTCAATCAATCACTTCCTTCGAAGTGATGACTCGGAATACATCCAGCGATAGGCTGGAATGTCTGCTGATGCGAACCCTTTGGAGACCACGCTCCAATAGAGGTTGCATCACTCATGCGCGATCGTTTATGTCTACCTTTAGGGTACACTAAACGTGGGGGAGTGTTGAAGACGCATTAGTCCAACACGTGCTACCATCCAGATATGGAGGTACACATCCCAATTCGTGGTAATTATGATACATAGGTCACATATGCACATATGGTAGTATGCACGTCATAGTCACGACCTCACATGTATATAAACCCCAGGGCTTTCGCCCTAACAATACAGAGTCGATCCCCCAGATCATCTACTAGCTACAGTAGTACCTAAGTGAACACTTGGTGAGCCTGGTCGCTGCGCTACATTGCTGCACGTCAATACGAAATGCAAAGGACCCTACTTGTTCTTTGTGGTCCAATCTAGGTTGTGGGGACAATTCATTGAAGCGTCCACAGCACGATGTAGGATGCAACGAACTCGAAGTCCAGCCCTCATCGCCTTTGGGACCCGTATCTACGCCGTAGACAACTTGAAGTAGGAGATGAGAAGTCTCTGCTTGTCTCTTGCTAGCTGTGGAATTCAACGAAGCTAGTTTGGTTATGCAAGTGAACGTTTGTACTATGGGCCGACAAAAGCTGTACAACTTCCAGGTCGGTGGATCGACATACTCTGCATTCTCATTGGTCGAATCATCTACATCAGCGCCCCGCTGTAGTAATAATGAGCATAATATCTCTACGCCCATTTCCTCACCCGGGAGAACACATACAGCACAATGGGGCATAACTCAAAGTGAACCTTGCTTGTGGGCGGAGTGTGGGCGGCCACATAAGGTGGGAAACTGTCCGCTGAAAACACTTCTCCGAGACATGAGTACTGTACGCCAAGGAGCCAGTGAGCCGCTCAGGTCCGACCCAGTACAGAAAACAAAAGAGGCATAGTCAGCAGTGGAGCAGCGGCCTGGCAGAAAGAGGGTGCAGGCGGCGAAATGAACGTAATATTTCGTCCAATGGAGCAGCGATGGATGATGATGAGGTGGCCAATGGCGCTAATGGCGTTTGCATAAAGGCAGCGTGGAGCAAGGCATGGTGCTGACATCACTCATTGGAGTCCAGTTATGCGGGGATCTCGGCGACAGTTCTTCACTGAAGGTCAAAGGTTTAGAAACCAGGCTGAAGGCAGTCACGGTCATGCACTGCATGCATGAGCGGTGCCACGTGATGGTATTGAAAAGGCAAACGGGCATCAATCCCCGCTCCGCTCCTGGCGCCATCCCCCTAAGTGTCAGCGCTAACAGTTGGCGCAACCCTAAGACAGCTTGTCAGGGAAGGCTTGATGGATTCTGAATTTGATGTGCATGATCTATACTTACTGTACGGTGTGCCACCATCTTTGGCTCCGGGTTACGGGTTATCAGAGGTGGCCGGTGCGCGCATGAGTTTTTGTGGGATATGAACCATATGATGTCGTAGGTTTAAATGTAGGGGAACCGGGAACCACTGCTGCTAGGTAGAGACCGGATATGACATGTCAGCCACGTCCCACACTGGTATAACCGTGCTTTGACAGGTTGACAGGGTTCTCGTAAATCGTAAACAAACATGCACGCAGGGGCGTTCCAACCCTCAGCGCTCAGGGATCGGTGTACAGATCGGATCGGCGTTCTCGGTCTCGATCTCTCTCTTGGCAGGGCATCACGTGTCGAGTGGTGGCGCTGCCTTTGGATCATAGTTGGCGCTCTTGCGCGAGCAATACACAGCCTCATCGGGTGCCACCTCCTCATCCTCATGGACGCCCATCTGAAACACAAACAAAAAGAAGGTTATCAATAGCGACTTTTTGAAACGACCTTGTGGAAAAGGGAATAATTCTCTGACATTGCAATTGAAACGCATATATCAAGAACAACTGTCTAAATATGGGTTAAATTTGGTTTGCGTCTTCATGTGAATATTTCATCAGTACGCAAGAAGTGTCTTGGTCCTCTGGTGTCCGTACATCACAGAAAACTGTACTTGGAGGGGGTATGAGCTGTACTAGATATAATCTAGGTCGGGATGTGAAACTGTTGTGCTTTCCTCGGTCTTGGCGGTCTGGCAACATAAATACCGTCGTGTTCACACTCTTGCTTCTGCAGAACCTGCGGTATTCACCCCTCGGGCTCACTACTCCATCACCCCAAATCTCGAGTACCACTATGAAGTTCGCTCTTGTTACCGCATCCATTCTTGCACTCGGCTTGACCCTCGTTAGTGGAAGTATAAGTAAGCTCACGTCTCTCTCTTCGTCTCGCACCATAGTAATGCTACGAACAGTCACCCCCAGAGGCTATTATGAGGATCAATATGACAGCTGCGAATATGGCGAACTCCTGGAAAACACTACTATCGCCACTTACGACGGCTATCCCATCGGGTTTGTGGCCGCCTCTTGTCCTCTATACTGCGAGGACAAGAAATATGACAAGCGCGGTTACTACTATTGCTCTAAGGATGACTGTGAGGATTACCCCGACGCCCTATTTCATGAGGCGTTGCTTGGCCAGCGGTAACTAACTGAGAATATCTGCACAGGCTACCTCACCTGCGTGGAAGCGTACTACTACCCGGTCTATCCGTACGACTGTCAACCCATCCTTGATTACCTGTACAGCTTGGATTGTAAGTTTCCCATCCCATATTTTGTCGGCACTGTTTTTTGAGCGCACTGCATTGCCTTCTAACGATTGCTTTTGGACCGTCAGCCTCGACTTTCACCATCCCTGGTGAGACCTACTACAAGTGGTACTATGGCACTTGCGAGATTATCTATTGGAACTTCGACTGCTATGAGTACGAAGTATGCTATGAATCATTCGTGAGTGACTTCCATCCATGTTGTGTACACCCTCAGCACAGTAACTGATCACCGCGATGCGGTGTCCTCTAACAGGAGTACAATGCTGCACTCTCGGTTGATACCTGTGTCGGATCGTCGTACGACTATTCGTACGGAGCCGTCTGTGCAGGAACCGGGGAAGTTGGTGACAACTACGCGATCATGTAAGTGAAATGTCCACAGGCATGTTACCTCCTCTCACAACTACTTTCAGAGTGGATTAAGCACTGGCATACTAGTCAAGACCCCTCCTCAGCAGATGTGTGCCGTTATTCAATTGAGGTTACTGACTCGGAGGTTTCGTTCCTAAACTCAAGTTTCTTGAAAGGTCGTTTGTGTTCTTTTTCTTGGTATTGGAAGTTGGATTGGATTGGATCGTGGAATTTTGATTCTGTATGAGTGTTATCGTGTGTTGAATTGTACTAGGACGATATGACTGCATGTTTGCAGAGTTGGATTGCTTAAGTCATGGCCTGCTAGTATTTGCGCTGTGTCAGGCTGGTCGTGAGGTGTGTCTTGTATACGAAACCCGAATGAGCTGTGGAGACTTGGAGAGCTCCGGAACTGTCACAAAGGACTGATATTCAGCCGGCCGAATTAGGCCTTCAAGCTTCAAGCTTCATGGCCCTGTAGCCAGTTCAAGTTGAAATAAATCTCTTTACGATACTCCCGGAGTTTAGTAGACCTACTCAACGGGACACCAGGTGATCAAAACACCAGATATATTGCCTACGTCTCGTTTAAATGTTATGCTTAACGTAATTTCTGCACCAAGGCATGGTCACAGCGGATTGCGCAGGCCAAAAGTCGGTCAGAAGGATGCACGAAGTAAGACCATGAGGGGAAGAAAGGAAGTAAGGGTGAAAGTTCCTTTCAGTGTTTACAAACTCAAAGCATGTGGATACTCTCGTCCTGTCGTGTAATCGTCCTACTTCAGCAGCTGACTTGTCGCGCAGTCAGCAAGAGGACGACCTGCCTGGAAGAAATGGAACCAGAGCACGTTGCGGCTTACAAGTGAATTGAAGTGGTCAAGTAGTATCTCCATTTTCCTTCGAGCAATCTCAATCTCGAAGCATATATTGGATATATGGCCCGTGACTGCGACGAGAGACCTCCCAGACACATCCTTTCCCCCGAGGGTGATCGCGTTGTAAATACTTTTATCCGGCAGACCTACATCTGGCATTGGGGTGTCCGGGGGGAGAATGGTATGCGTGTTGAGCGCGGAGATGGCACGGATCACGGATTCGCGGACTCGGACTCGGAGACGCTCCGACGCCATGCATTATGAGGAGTTCAACTGTACGCTGCAGTAGAAATGCTGAATTGAGAAAAATAAACCAGTACTTGGCTTGAGGGCATATCAAGAGTCAAGCATGCGCGGGCATGGCCGCGCGTCGAGAACCCATGCTCGGGGCCTCGTTCAAGTTAGTTAAGTGGCGGTGGCGTATTTCTTTCCTATTTCAAATTTCATATGATAGTTAACCGGCCCGTGATCCGATATCTACGCGACACAGCCTCCCCGCCCTTGCACTTTGCCCTGGTGGAGATACCCCAGTCTTTTGTCCTGCTAGTGCGCGCGCATGGGCGATCTTTCTGTTCTAGACATTGATATCACCTCCGCGCGCAACTCGTTCCTATCCTATAGAACACCAAGGTCATCACATTCAAATTTACCCCTAACCCGTTAGAACTTGTATACAGCGCCAATCAGGCTCCAAAATCACAAGCGAGCGATAGTTCTCCACGTTTATTGCTTGATCACCGGGACTTACCACATTCCGAGCTAACTAAGGACTCTGATCCACCCCTCCTGCACATTTCCTCGACGCATTGTTTCAGATCCTCCTGACCCAAGTTGTCGGTGACATTCGCGCTTGCGCTGGAAGTGAGGGCAGCACGATCCCGTAGTTCCGAGTCTCATCGTCTCCTGCCAGGTCCAGTGAGCCTCATGGCAATGAGAGCGGTTGCGTATAGCAGTGACTAGATCGCATTGAATCAGCAAGTGGGTGATCCCCTAACTTTCCATGGCCAATGCGCGATGCAAAGTATCCCACAAGTCCTTGAATTGATATCTGTGCAGTGGGCCCTATGAAATCTCGAGTTGCGCATAACACGAGGCAGAATGCAACGGACCCGGAGACCCCCGTCGACTTTTGCAATATGTGTCTACGACGCGGTCAAGTAGGAGCTGGGAGATCTCCCCTCCTTTTCCCTGCTGGCTGCGGAATCCAATGGGAGCTCCTAATTTTTAGTTTCGCCATGCCACTGTGCCAGTGGTAACCGCCCGCGTTATGATTCAATTTCAAAGTCGCACTACGTGGAGGCCAGCAGGTCGGTTTGCCCCTGCACCTAATTACTCCGATCACCCATCTATGTCAGCGCCATGGTGTAGTAGTAATGGCGTGATACCCCTGTTCTCATGCCCCTGCGGACATAAAGGGACTATGTGGTACCTACTCGTCGTATCTACATTCGATGAATGAGCACGAATGAGATAGTACATTCCATGAGCCCATGGCCTATAGAAACCACATGATGCGGTATGACACGGAAGGGTCTTGCGCATGAGTCACCGTCTCAGGTGTGCTGGGCTGGCAGTACGTCAGGCAAACATGTTAAGGAGCCAGCAAGCTGAAAGGTCTGACCAAAGCAGGAAAAAAACACGGCCATACATCGGATTCGGAAAGAGACTTGCAGGCAGGCAGCTAGATGGTCGAAACAATTAGCACAATGCGGCAGTCATGAGGTCGGGTGGTTATGGGCGCTGTTGACCAGATACACAGGGGACAGGGGTGCTGGGATAGATTATTAGGGAGCGTCAGGACAAGGCTACAGCTTTCCAGTTGCCAGTTGAAATGAAAAGGCTGGACCCAGAAGGACAATCAATCTCTCGTAAACGACTCGGAGCCGTCGTGGGGCATTGGCACCAA